>Ga0181521_10009099_pt1 | contig 10033 bp, 6 predicted proteins | sample PEATcosm2014_Bin_32_FD_119764 | JGI IMG/M metagenome (GOLD analysis project Ga0181521, IMG submission 119764) | Peatland microbial communities from MTU Mesocosm Facility, Houghton, MI, USA - PEATcosm2014_Bin02_60_metaG | ecosystem: Environmental > Terrestrial > Soil > Wetlands > Peat | place... | reverse complement strand
CCAACCGAGGCGGACGCGACGCTGTAATAATCGACCGTGTGACCTTGAACCCGCAGGACCCCTTCACCGTACTCACCGGCGACGCCAGCGCCGCCCTTGGTCACGTGGCCAAAAATCAAGACGCCGGCTGCCTTGCCGACGAGCTCCCGGTGACTGGGGTTGAGCATATAGAAGTGCTTGAGCGCCCGATCAGCGCTCTGGTCAATCTCTGCCTTGGTGTGGGCCAAGGTGGCCACGCTTGCGAGAAGACCTACAATTGCCAGGGCCGCGGCGGCCGTAAGTGATTTCATGTGCATAATAATTCTCCAAAGATGTTGTTCACGCTCGATGCCGAGACGACTCAGGTTCTACGCACCAAGAAGAAGATCAATGCAACGATCAAAATGAGTCCGAGTAAACCACCACCGATGTACATGGAATTCCCCTTTATCAATGATTCCGACGCATTATTGGATCACGCAGACAAATACCTCGTTTGTACGCGACCGAACATAGTGCGGCGTGGAATATACCTAGCTCAATAAGTGAATCGACAACGACGCCGTGGCCGAGAACGCCAGCCTGGTGATGGCGACTATTTCGGCTCCCGGGCTGTGGATCTTGCTGGTGGTGGTCCTCGGACCAGTTCTGTGGATGGTTCACCGAGTCCGGTCTAAAATGACGAGATAGCCCGACAGATGAACCATGTCGCTGCGAGACACGTTAAGGCGAGCGGCGCGGTGTTCCTGGTCATGGCGACATGGCGGTGGGGGCGCAAGAGGATCACGCGGCGGAGCGACTCGTGCAACCGGCGGCTGGACGCAACACCTAGACGGCTCGCCACTGCGCGTGCCGGGAAGGCCACCAAATCCACATTCACGACCCTGACTGTGATATAGACGCTCACTCGCGCCCATTCAATGTCTCGCTCGATTCAAACAGGGATTGCCATACGAAAATGGATCTGACAACTTTTGCCATAGAGGCCCTGGCTGACTTCCGTACCGTTGGTGCGGTTGCTCCCAGCTCTCGTTACCTCACTCAGGCCATGCTCGGACCACTTTCGCTGGAAAGGGCGCATGTCGTTGTTGAAGTTGGCCCCGGCACAGGGGCCATGACGCAAGCATTGCTTAACCTGCTTCCATTCGACGCTACTCTGCTTGCCTTCGAAATCAATTCCCGATTTTCCAGATACCTGAAGTCACATATCTCCGACCCCCGCTTGGTTGTTATCAATGCCAGCGCAGAGACGCTCCAAAAAGAAATACACGGTCGGGGGTACGAGTGTGTCGACGCGGTAGTCTCCTCGCTGGCCTTGGGGCTTATGCCCGACCGGAAGAGGCGAACCTTCCTGGGCGAGCTCGGGAGTCTCCTCGGCGAAGCAGGCGTCTTCACCCAATATCAATATTTCCACCGTTTGCAAATGAAGAACGGACAGGTTAGAAAGTTCCATCTCTCGCATCTCCTGCAGGCGTATTTCAGCTCGGTGCAGCAGAGGATCATCTGGCGCAATCTGCCTCCCGCGTTTGTTTTTGCGTGCCGTGGACCGTTGTCGTTTGGAAGTGGACGTGGGAAAATCGACGCGCGAGAATCTCAAGGCACCGATTGCCCACTACCAATGGTTGCAGACCTTGCCCGATCCAGTGCCATCGTTGGCGAAGATTTCGGAAAGCAAAATGGCCCAGTGGGCGAACGAAGCCCGCCACGCTAATGCCGCACCGCAGAAGGGAAAGCGCGTCACGGTGCCCGGCTCAGCTGAAGGACGGACAAGTGGTCAAGAATGATCTCTCGGTAGCAGCCGCTCCCGGGTAGTACGCCGACCCCTGTATCAAGGGCTGCTGAAATGCGTCCAGCCCTCTGAGGCAAGCCTGAGCGGCTGGCCGAGGTTGTCGAGTACCACTACACGAGGCTCCTCGCCGCCCGACACGCCCGTCATGCGGCCGAGCGGCGTGATCGGCACACCGTACAACCGTGATAGTTCGCCGATCCGGGCCGTTGCTGCTGGGGGCGCCGTGAACAGGATTTCATAATCGTCACCACCCGTCAGCGCCGTCGCGAGGCAGCGCGGATCGCCGGCCATCGCAGCGCGGGCGGCGGGCGACAGCGGGACCGACCTGGCTTCGATGACCGCGGAGAGGCGCGAGACCTCGCAGATATGATGCAGATCGGCAACTAGCCCATCCGAAACATCAAGCCCTGCGGTCGCGATGCCGATCAGCTGTGGGCCCAAGGTGACGCGAGGCTCGGGCAATCGGTAGCGATCGACAAGAAACGCAGTCGAAGCCGCGTCGAGGGCCGACGGCGTGGTGCGCAGCACCGAGAGTCCTAGCGCGGCGTCGCCGATCGTACCGGTGACGAAGACGGTGTCATCCCGTTGCGCGCCACCGCGCCGGATGATGCGACCAATCGGCGCCTCGCCAAAAGCCGTGACTGCGATCGTGATCGGGCCTGATGTCGAACTCATATCGCCGCCGATCAGATGCATGCCGTATTCGGCCTGGTCGTGGGCAAGACCGGCGACAAAGGCGGCAATCCACGGCTCATCGACCGTATTCGGCAATACGAGATCTAGGAGATAGGCGCGCGGGATTGCACCCTTGGCGGCGAGATCGGAGAGATTGACGCGCAGTGCTTTGCGCGCGACGAGATTGGCCGGATCGTCGGGCAGGAAATCGACGCCGCCAACTATGGTGTCGGTTTTTACCACCAGTTCGTTGCCTGATGCCGGGCTGATCACAGCCACATCGTCGAGCAACCCGTAGGCGCCCGGATACGCACGTGCGAGCGGCGCAAAATACCGCGCGATCAGCTCGAACTCGCTTGCTGGGCCGTGCTTCGACATCATCGCCTCAGCGTCTCTTTGCCGCCATCCGAAACCTCCGCTACGATCGATCGCGTGACAAGTTGGCCTGGACGTGCCCTGGATGTCAAAGGGTGCAACCGATTAGGCCCCTTCGCGGTTAGCGGGTGGAAGGCTCGCGCCGCCGCTTGAGCCATGCGGCTCGAGACGAAAATCCGCCCGCCCCGCACCACCCCGCACCACCCCGTCCGCCGATTCCGCGGCGCGCCTCTCTCGCGGCTCCTAATTACGACCTGGGCCACAGTATTTGCGGTCGCCGTCGGCGTCGCCTGTGCGGTAGGCACGGGCGCTCGATGGTGATCGCTGTCAAGATTCTTGCTGAACTAGGAATACATACGATGAAAATTCCTGTTTTGATTCTAGCCGCCGCGCTCGCGACCGGCTGCGTAGTTGCGCCCCCGGCGCCGGTTACACCCGTTGGCGTCAATGTCGGAATCGGTGCCGGGGGCGAGTCATCCACAGTCATCGACAATACCGTCGTCAATAACGTTGGCCACGGTGAGGCGCCGGCCCCTGTGACTCACCACGCGGGGTTCGCCGCCGCACATCCCGGCTTCATGGCGGGTCTGCGAACGGCGGGTAAGTTCGCCACGGCTGTGGCCAAGGTCGGCGGTGCGGCAGCGAGAGCCAAGGCGCTGCGCAATCCCTAGGCGCCTGTCTGAGTATTCCGCGTGAGCCGTGTTGGCTGGGCGAGCGAGCGATGCAACGGGCGCGGCACAGGACGTAGGGAGCGCTATTTTTGCGTCCGGATTTCCCCTCGCCGTCGAGAAGCATTATTCTGCTGAGATTCGCCGGCGTCCGCCAGACGCCACTGACGGGGAGCGCGCATGCCGAGGATTCCGAGACTGCTGATTGCCGCGTGCCTCGCGCTGCTGTTGTCCCCCGCCTTCGCCGGCAAGACGCGCAATGTGATCCTGGTCATCAGCGACGGCGTGCGCTGGCAGGAAGTATTCACCGGCGCCGACCCGCTGCTCCTCAACGACAAGGAGGGCGGCAGCTGGACCCCGGTCGCGGAACTGAAGCAGAAGTACTGGAATGAGGATCCCATGGTGCGCCGCCGGCTCCTGTTCCCGTTCCTGTGGGGCACGGTCGCGACCCAGGGCCAACTGTTCGGCAACCAGCAGGAAGGCAGCGTCGCTCGCGTGACCAACGCGATGTGGTTCTCCTATCCGGGCTACAACGAGATGTCGAGCGGCGTCGCCGACCCGCGTATCGACTCGAACGAATTCGGACCCAACCCGAACGTTACGGTGTTCGAGTGGCTCAACACGACCCCGGAGTTCGCCGGCAAGGTGGAAATCTTCGGTACCTGGAGCGCCTTCGCCGACATCTTCAACGAGCAACGCAGCAAGCTGCCGGTCCGGGCGGGCGCGACGCTCGTCGACGCGTCGGACAAGAGCCCACGCGGTCGGCTCCTGACCGAGCTCTACCAGACAACGACCCGGCTCGAAGGCTCCGATCCCTTCGACTCGTTTCTGCACGTAACGCTGCGCGAGCACCTGAAGACGCACCGGCCGCGCGTGCTGTTCGTCGGCTACGGCGATACCGACACCTGGCAGCACGTCGGTCGCTACGATGCGTTGCTCGAGACGGCGCACTCGTTCGACGCGTTCGTCGCCGATCTGTGGAAGCAGGTGCAGTCGATCCCCGAGTACCGGGGCAGGACCACGCTGATCATCTCCACCGATCACGGACGCGGGAGCGGGCCGGTTGAATGGAAGGAGCACGGCGTCGAGGAAAAGGGCTCGGAGAACATCTGGATTGGGGTCATCGGCCCCGACACGCCGCCGCTCGGCGAGCGGCACAATGTGCCGGCGGTGACGCAGTCGCAGATTGCCGCGACGATCGCCGCGCTCGTCGGCCAGGACTTTCGGGCGTTCAAGCCGGCGGCGGCACCGTCGCTGCTCGAGGCGCTGAGCGGCCCGTAGCCGCGAGCTCGGCTCGGGACCACGTAGAACGTCGAGCGCCAGATACACGGGAATGTAGTACCTATGCCGCCGCGTCGGCGCGATTCGAACCCGCGATGGCTCCTGGCACTTGCCGCCTGCAGCGTCGCGATGCCCGTAGGGGCGGCAGCGCAATGGCTGCCGGTCACGGCGGAAGAACTGCAGATGACCGACGAACCCCGAGCACCCAAGGCGCCTGCCATCCTTTTATACCGGCAGGTGGATCGCGACGATAACGCCCCGTCGGAGCGCGATTACTTTCGAATCAAGATCCTCACCGAGGAAGGCCGTCAATACGGCAATGTGGAGATTGTTTTCGACAACAATCGGGAGACCATTCACGATATCGAGGCACGAGTCATTCGGCCCGACGGCGCCATCGTCAATTTCGACGGCACCGTCTATGACAAGCAGATTGCCGAGGGCCATGGGCTCAAGTTACGCGCCAAGGCGTTTGCGCTGCCTGATGTAGAAGTCGGCAGCATCATCGAGTACCGCTATACGCAACAACTGACCTACGGCACTGTATTCAATTCCCAATGGATTCTGAGCGAGACTCTATTCACGAAGGATGCGAAGTTCTCGCTGCTGCCTCATCGGCGCTTCCTGCTGCGCTACAGCTGGCCCCTGGGTCTGCCGCAGGGAACGAGCATCCCCACCGGGACCGGCGGCGTGATTCGCCTGGCGGCGCACGACGTCCCGGCGTTCGTGAAAGAAGATCACGAGCCGCCGGATAGCGAGTTGAAGTACCGGGTGGACCTCATCTATGTGCCGCACGGCGACGAGGAGACGGATCCTACGCGATTCTGGAAGAAGTTCGGCAAAGCACGCTTTATATCGGTCGATGATTTCCTGGATCAGCGCCGCGTCATGGGAAAGGCCGTCGCGCAAATCGTTGCGCCGGACGACTCCCCCGAGGTCAAGCTGCGCAAGCTTTATGCGCGCGTGCAGGAGCTTCACAATCTCTCGTTCGGACCCAATAAGTCCGAACAGGAGAAGGATCGCGAACATCAGCGGGATGCCAAGGACGTGGCGGATGTTTGGCAGCGCGGTTACGGCACCGGCCCGCAGATCACCTGGTTATTCTTGGGTCTGGCCCGTGCCGCCGGATTCCAGGCAGATCCGGTCTTGGTCTCTAATCGCGATGAGTTTTTTTTCGATCCTCAGGTCATGAACACCGCACAACTGAATACCAACGTGGCCCTGGTGGCGGTGGGCGGCAAGGAACTTTATTTGGACCCCGGAGCCGCGTTTACTCCGTTTGGCCTATTACCCTGGGGGAAAACCGGCGTACGTGGTTTGCGTCTGGATAAGGATGGCGGCCAATGGATCGAAACGCCGTTGCCGGCCCCCTCAATCTCGCGTATCGAGCACAAGGCGGACCTCCGATTGACGCCCTCGGGAGCGCTCATGGGTCGCGTGACGATCACCTATACCGGGCTGGAGGCTCGCGCATGTCGGCTCCAAGAGCGCAACGAAGACGCTACGCATCGAAACCAGTATCTCGAGAACCTGCTCAAGACCGATGTTCCGAGCGAGATCGATGCGGCGCTGGTCAACACGCCGGACTGGGGCAGTTCGGAATCTCCTTTTGTGGCCGAGTACGACGTGGCGATCCCGGATTGGGCAACGGTCACCGCACAGCGCGCCCTAATGGCCGTCGGACTCTTTACGGGCCGTTTCAAGCATCTGTTCGAACACGCGGTTCGAGTGCATCCCGTCTATTTTTCTTTCCCTTTTGAGTCCGTGGACGACGTGCGCATCGCTTTACCGGCTGCCTGGCAGGTGACCAGCCTGCCGAAGGCGCACGACACGAATATCGGCATTCTCGCGTACCAGTCCGCCGTGATCAACGTCGATGGGACATTGCAGCTAAAGCGCGACCTGATATCCAGCGTAACTCTGGTGGACGCCCAGTATTACGACTGGTTGCGCGATTTTTTCCAGAGCATGCGAACCGGCGATAGCGAGCAGCTGATACTGTCGGCCGGCGCGCCTCCCGCACTCCGCTGATATGCGAATACGACGATGCCACCGGTGGCTATTGAGTTTCGTTGCAACCTGCGTCTTGCTGAACGCCGGCTTCACGCAGGCCGCAAATGCACCGGATTGGATGCACGCCCAGCTCGGCGTGCCGCTGCCGGCACACGACGAGAAGACCGATGCGGTCGAGCTGTATGCCGAGACCGTGTTGACGGTAGAGCCAAAAGGCAAGATCACCCGCCTAGAGCGCAAGGTCTTCAAAATTTTGCGTCCCGACGGCGCAGCGCGCGGCACGATTCGCATGCCGTTCGACGCTCAGACCCGTATCGAGAATTTGCGTGCCTGGTGCATCCCCCCGTCCGGCAAAGACTATGAAGTCAAAGAGAAGGATGCGGTGGACTACAGCCTGGATGTCGCTTTCGGCGAACTGGTCGGTGATGTTCGCGTCAAACAGCTGCAAATTCCGGCGGCCACGCCGGGGAGCATCATCGGCTACGAGTGGCAACAAGAGCAGCGGTCCCATTTCTTGGAGGACGAATGGCGGTTTCAGGACACGATTCCCGTGCGCGAGGCCCGCTACCGGCTGCAGCTGCCACCCGGCTGGGCGTACAGGGCTACGTGGCTCAACCACGACGATGCGCCGCCAACCGCAGTTGGTCCCGGTCAATCGCAATGGGTCGTTGAGAATGTCGACCCGATCCATCTCGAACCGCATATGCCGCCGTGGGGCGGCATCGCCGGGGGTTTGGTGGTGGCGCTGCTGCCGCCGGGCGCACAGGGCGCGGGATTGCCGACCTGGAGCGAGATAGGGACTTGGTATCTGAACCTCGCCGCGGGGCGGCGCGACGCCTCCCCGTCGATCAAACAGAAGATCGCCGATTTGACGGCGTCCGCAACGAGGGTCACCGCCAAAATTAATGCCCTCGCGAGCTTCGTACAGAACGATATCCGTTATGTCGCCGTCGAGCTCGGCATCGGTGGTTATCAACCGCATCCCGCCGCGGAAATCTTTTCCCATGCCTACGGAGACTGCAAGGACAAGGCGACGCTGCTCAGTGCGATGCTGAAGGAAATCGGTGTCGAATCGTACTACGTCTTCATCAATACCCGGCGCGGATCCGTCACGACATCGACTGCGCCGAATCTGCGCTTCGACCATGTCATTCTGGCGATCGCGCTGCCGACCGATGCGGGGGCTTCGAAATTTCCGTCGAGCATTGCGCATCCGACGCTCGGAAATATTCTGTTCTTCGATCCCACCGATTTTCTCACTCCGTTCGGGCGCCTGAGAGGCGCCTTGCAGTCCAACTACGGCTTGCTGGTCACCCCCAAGGGAGGCGAGCTCGTGGAACTCCCCCAGCTGCCCGTGGCCGAAAATTCGATCGACTGCACGGCGAAAATGACCTTGGACGAGAACGGCACGTTACGCGGAGACGTTCACGAGATTTGGACGGGAGACCGAGCCGCCGCGCAACGCTACGAGTTGCGCTCGGCCCTCGATACGGATCAGATCAAGCCGGTCGAGTCGCGCGCTGCCGCGTCGTTCACCAATTTTCAAGTCCTCAAGGCCAGCGTCGGAAACCTGCATGAGCTGGAGCGGCCGCTCGAGTGGAATTATTCGATCGTGGTTGAGGATTATGCCAAGGTGGGTGGCGACCTTCTGCTGAGACGTGCTCGGCGTTTGGGTGTCAAGGCGAGCCCGCTGCCGGAAACAAAAGAGCCGCGCCAAAACGCGATCGAATTCGACGCGCCCCAGCGCGATACCGATATGTTCGAAGTAACGGTGCCGGCCGGATATGAGCCGGAGGAGATCCCATCTGCGGTCCATGCCGAAACCGGCTTCGGGTCCTACGAGAGCAAGACCGAAATGCTCGGGCGAGTGATGCGCTACACGCGCTCGTTCGAGATCAGAACCGTCAGCTTGCCGGCGGCCCAAGCGAATGAACTCAAGGAGTTCTATCGCCTCATCGCGCGCGATGAGCGCGCGGTGGCGGTTTTCAAAAGAGTTTCGCGTTAGCAAGCCACGTTCGCTTGAGTCGGATTACTGAAGCGATGGGCCCGCGCGTAACCGTAGAGCGTTGCCGATCACCGATACGGAACTGAGGCTCATTGCCGCGGCTGCGATCATGGGGGAAAGCAGCACACCGAACATCGGATAAAGGACGCCGGCGGCAATCGGTATCGCGATGGCATTGTAGACGAAGGCCAGCACGAGATTCTGCCGAATGTTTTGCATCGCGACTTGGCTCAAGCGGCGCGCTCGAACTAGTCCGGTCAGATCGCCTTTCACCAGCGTGATGCCCGCACTCTCGATGGCAACGTCCGTTCCCGTCCCCATCGCAATCCCGACATCCGCGCACGCGAGGGCCGGTGCGTCGTTGACTCCGTCGCCCGCCATGGCGACCACTCGACCCTGCTGACGGAACCGTTTCACGATCTCGCTCTTTTGCGCGGGCAATACTTCCGCTTCGATGTCCGTGATACCGAGCTGTCGGGCGATGGTCTGCGCGGTTCGACGGTTGTCGCCAGTGACCATCACGATCTTCAGGCCGCTCGCCCGCAACGCCTGCAGCGCCGCCGGTGCGGAGGGTTTGACCGGATCGGATACGGCAAGAAATCCTAACAGCGATCCGCCGCGCGCGACGAACACCACGGTCTCTCCCTGATCGCGCAAACGGTCTACCTCGACCGCGACTTGCTCAAGATCGATGCCGGCGCCTTGCATGAGCTTCATATTGCCAAGGACCACCGCTTGACCATCGAGTGTTCCGCGAACGCCCTGGCCCGTGATCGAGGTGAAACCGATAATCGCCGCAGGCGTCACGGAATGAGCAACGCAGAACGATCGCACGGCCTGGGCGAGCGGGTGTTCGCTCGTTTGTTCGAGTCCCTGTGCCACGCTCAGCAGCGCATCTCGACCTGCATCCATCAGTGAGTGAACGCACGTGACCCTCGGCTTTCCTTCGGTCAATGTGCCGGTCTTGTCGACAACCAGCGTATCCACTTTTTGCAAACGCTCCAGCGCGGCGGCATTCTTGACCAAGATCCCGGCCTGCGCCCCGCGACCGACCGCGACCATGATCGACATCGGTGTCGCCAGGCCGAGTGCGCACGGACAGGCGATGATCAACACCGTCACGGACGCGGCCAACGCGTGAGACCACACCGGCGCCGGACCCCAAGCGAACCACGCGGCGAACGTCACAGCGGCGATGACGAGGACGGCCGGCACGAACCAACCCGCGACCCGATCGGCGAGGCGCTG
>Ga0181521_10009096_pt1 | contig 10036 bp, 7 predicted proteins | sample PEATcosm2014_Bin_32_FD_119764 | JGI IMG/M metagenome (GOLD analysis project Ga0181521, IMG submission 119764) | Peatland microbial communities from MTU Mesocosm Facility, Houghton, MI, USA - PEATcosm2014_Bin02_60_metaG | ecosystem: Environmental > Terrestrial > Soil > Wetlands > Peat | place... | reverse complement strand
GCCATCCTGACCCAAGCCCCGACGTCACCGGTTCGACTGAATCCCGACTGCCCGGCGGAGTTGGAACGCATCATCAACAAGGCGCTGGAGAAAGACCGAGAACTCCGCTGCCAGAGCGCCGCCGAGCTATGCGCCGACCTGAAGCGCCTGAAGCGGGATACAGAATCCGGGCGTGTAGGGGCGAGCGGCGCTCGCCCGGCCGAACGCCGTTCGGCCCTACGAAAACTCTGGAAGGTCCTTGTTCCCGCCGCTCTGATGCTTGTCGCGGCTGCCATCGGGGGAACGCTCTACTTCCGCTCGCGCCAGGCCATGGCCCGCCTGACCGACAAGGACACCATCATCCTCTCCGATTTCGACAACAAGACCGGCGACAGCGTATTCGAGGACACGCTCAAACAGGGGCTCTCCGTGCAGCTTGAGCAGTCGCCCTTTCTCGATTTGCTTTCCGAGCAAAGGGTAAATGACACCTTGAAGCTGATGGGCCATCCGGCCGGTGACCGTTTGACGCCGGAGGTCACACGCGAAGTCTGTCTGCGCACGGGCAGCAAGGCCATGCTGACGGGCTCGATTGCGGGGCTGGGCAGCCAGTACGTGATTGGCCTGAAGGCGGTGAACTGCAACACAGGCGATGTGCTGGCCGAAGCGCAGGAGCAGGCGGCAAGCAAGGAGTCGGTGCTCAAGGCTCTGGATGCTGCGGCGGTCAGCTTGCGCGGCAAGCTGGGCGAATCGCTCAGCACGGTGCAGAAATACGCCACGCCGGTGGAGGAAGCGACCACGCCATCGCTGGAGGCGCTGAAAGCCTACAGCCTGGCATGGAAGACAAAGACTGCGAAAGGGAGCACAGCCGCGCTGCCCTTCTTCAAACGGGCGGTGGAACTGGACCCGAATTTTGCCGTGGCCTACGCCGGGATGTCGCTTGTCTACGCCAACCTCGGCGAGGTGGGGCGGGCGGCCGAATATATACGCAAGGCTTACGACCTGCGGGAGAAGGCAAGCGAACTGGAGCGGTTCGACATCGAGGGACTCTACTACTTGTTTGCGACCGGAGAGTTGGAGAAGGCGGCGCAAACCTACGAGCTGTGGCAGCAGACCTACCCAAGAGACGACACGCCTTACGGTGACCTGGGGGCCGTTTCCGGCGAGTTGGGAAACTGGGAAAAGGCATTGGAGGAATGTCGAGAGGCGCTGCGCCTGGAGCCAAACAATGCGGCTAACTATCTCAACCTCGGCTTCGCCTACATGTTCCTCGACCGGCTGGGCGAAGCGGAGGCGATGTACAAGCAGGCGGAAGAGCGAAAACTGGAGAACGAGTTTCTATTCCAGTGCCGCTACCTGTTGGCGTTTCTGAAGGGCAATGCGGCGCAGATGGAGCAGTTGCTCTCATCCGCCATGGGAAAGCCGGGCGCAGAAGACCTGTTGCTGGCCGCGCAAGCGGACACGGAAGGTTGGTACGGCAAGCTGAAGAACGCGCACGAGCTGACCGGGCGGGCCATGGACTCAGCCCAGCACAACGACGCCAAAGAAACTGCCGCAGGATATCAGGCGTTGGCAGCGCTGCGCGAGGTGGAAGCGGGAACAGGCGCGCGCCGAGGCCAAGGCGGCGTTGAAGTTGGCCCCGACCCGCGATGTGCAGGCCATAGCGGCGCTGGCCCTGGCGCGGGCAGGCGATACGGCAGGGGCGGAGAAGCAGGCGGCCGAACTCGACAAGGCCTTCCTGCTGGACACGCTGGTCCAGAGGTATTGGCTGCCCACGATTCGGGCGGGGGTCGCCCTGGAGCGCCAAGACCCGAACCGGGCAATCGAGCTATTGAAGGCGGCGAGCACGGTCGAACTTGGCTCACCAGCGAACCTTACGATATTCCTAAGCCCCGCTTATTTGCGTGGGGAAGCCTATCTCATGCTCCGTGACGGCAACCGAGCGGCAGCGGAATTTCAGAAATTCATCGACCACCGAGGGCTTGTAGTGAACTTCCCCTGGGCCGCGCTGGCTCGCCTCGGCCTGGCGCGCGCTTACGCCCTGCAAGGGAACACGGCCAAAGCCCGCGCCGCCTATCAGGATTTCCTCACGCTCTGGAAAGACGCCGACTCGGACATTCCCATCCTCAAGGAAGCCAAGGCGGAATACGGAAAGCTGAAATAATCCCCGCGCTCCGATCCCTGCTTGCAAGACCTCCTGCGCCGCATGAACTTCCCGCCGCAAGGTCGCCCGAGGGCTTTTGGTTCCCGCAATTCTTGCGTGCGCCCCCGATGCAATTCCGTTCGGCACGTGCGCCGTTGCGGAATCGGATCGCGCACATGGCCACAAAGGAGAGTAACCCTTCCGGGCATCTCTGCCAGATTCTGCCTGCGAGACGCCCTTCCCTGACGGCAAACATGGCGATCTGTCGGGTGCGGAACTCACTTTGACGTGTCGGAAAACCATAGCTGTGACCTCGGGGGGAATAACTGGCGTTCAGGAAGAGAGGCAGGTTCTCATTTTCCGCCCACGGGCGCAGCGCAAAACGACACCTTGTCACAGTCACTCTTCCTGGCGCGGTCTGGCCAGGCAGGGCGAGGAGACTCGGGAAAGTCCGCTCGCTTTTTTGCATTTCCTACTTGACAGCCTCATGGACCTGTGATAGCCTATAATTGTTGTCTTGTTATAGACACATTGTCGCAGGCGGGCGCCGGGTTGGCCGGATGGGAAAGGAACAGCGGGATGGCCCTGGGGCACTCGAGACAGAGTGGCTTGAAAAAAACAAAAAATAGTACGAACGAAGCCAGTAAGTTATTGAAAACATTGAATGGTTGTTGAAACAAAGCTAAGAAGTATATGGAAACAAAGGAGTTATACGAGAGTTCCGGGAACAAAGTTAAGAAGTGGCTGAAAACAAAGCACATAACTCCTTTGTGGGGTGCGAATGATGCGCGTGTTGCGCGCCAATTAGCGCAAATCTGAGCTTGAAACGAGCAAAAACAGCACAATTTGCGCAACCCGAGCCGCAAGGCGAGGCCGGGAAAATGACCAGAAGTCGGCTACGCGAGATTCCTCACTCCGGCGATTGTAGCGCGAAATCCAGTGCCTTGGCAGCGTGCAGAAGCGCAGTGTTGAAGAGCGGCAAATCGCAGTGCTGAGGTTCGACGAGCAACGGGATCTCCGTACATCCGAGCACAATCCCCTCAGCGCCCTGGGCGCGCAAACGCTCGATGATATCCAGAAATAGCCGCCGCGATTCCGGCCGCATCTCGCCTCGGCACAATTCCTGATAAATTACGTCATTCATCCGCTGCTGGCTGTCGGGCTCGGGAACAAGCGCCGTAATGCCGCAGCGCTCTAGCCCCTCGCGGAAGAACCGCTCGCTCATTGTGTAGATTGTCCCCAGCAGGCCCACGGAGCGAAGCCCGGCCGCGAGAATGGATTCCGCCGTGGCTTGCACGATGCTGAGGAGGGGCATGTGCACGGCGCGCTGCACTTCCTCAAATACAATGTGCATGGTGTTGGCGGAGATCAACCCGAAATCGGCGCCCGCCCCGTGCAAGCGTTCGAGAGCGTCCGCCATATCCCGCGCCGCCTCCTGCCATTGCCCGCTGTGCTGCCAATCCACATAGTTCTGAAAGTTCACGCTATAAATCAGGATTTCCGGGTAGCCATAGTTGCCGAACCGCGCCGTATAAGTCCTGGTGATGTGCTCATAATAGAGCGTGGTGGATTCCGGACTCATGCCGCCAAGTATGCCGATCTTCTTCATCTGGCCTCCGTGATCAACTCGGCGAAAAACCGAGTTCATGATACTAGCACGTCTCCTCGCATGCCGCCCAATGGCAAGCAACGTGCTCATCAAGCTTGCGGGGAGAATTGTGCCAATGAGTTCCAAAAGAGTCTTGATTGTAGGCGGCGTGGCAGGCGGAGCTTCCTGCGCCGCCCGGTTGCGGCGGCTTGACGAGCAGGCAGAGATCGTGGTGTTTGAAAAAGGGCCATACCCATCATTTGCAAACTGCGGTCTACCGTACTACATCGGCGATGCCATCTCCGATGAAGCAAAGCTGCTTGTGGCCACGCCAGAGTTATTCCGCGCCCGCTTCAACATCCAGGTTCGCACCGAACAAGAGGTCTTGGGCATCAATCCCGAGGCGCGGAAAATTGAGGTCAAGGACCTTCGGAAGGGTTCTGTCTACGAGGAGGCTTACGACGCGCTGGTCTTGTCGCCCGGTGCAGTGCCCGTCCGGCCGCGGCTTCCGGGCGTCAACCTGCCGGGTGTTTTCACGCTTCGAACCATTCCCGACAGTCGCGCCATACGCGCCTGGATTCAAGAATCCCAGCCGAGAAATGCGGCCGTTGTCGGCGGTGGGTTCATCGGACTCGAGATGGCCGAAAATCTGGCGCGCCGGGGGCTGAAGGTCACAATCGTCGAGATGCTCGATCAGGTCATGCCGCCGCTCGACCGCGAAATGGCTGAATATGTGTATGTTCACCTCTTGAAGAACCATGTCTCAGTCCGCCTCGCGGATGCTGTAGCGCGGTTTAACGAAAGCGGGGGGCGCGTGACTTCGGTCGAGACCAGGAGCGGCGCGAAGATTCAGGCTGATCTAGTCATCCTTTCCGTCGGCGTCAAACCCGAGAGCCAGCTTGCTAAAGAGGCAGGTCTGGAACTCGGCCCACACGGCGGCATTCGTGTGGATGAATCCATGAGGACCAGCGACCGTTGTATTTGGGCAGTAGGGGATGCGGTTGAGGCAAGGGATACCGTCACCGGCGAGTTGTGCTTCGTGCCGTTGGCGGGACCTGCCAACCGGCAAGGACGAATCGCGGCAGATGCAATCTGCGGCAGGCCGGCGCGGTTCCGTGGGGTGGAAGCGACGGCCGTCTGCGGCGTTTTCGGGTTGACGGTTGCGATGACCGGAGTCAGCGAGAAACGGCTGCAGCGGGCGAAGGACGCTGATTACGAAGCCGTCTACCTGCATCCCACTGACCACGCCAGCTACTATCCAGGCGCGAGCGAAATGCACCTGAAGTTGATTTTCCGCCGTTCTGACGGACTGGTTCTGGGGGCACAGGCAGTCGGTGAGAAGGGGGCGGAACGCCGCATCGACGTGATATCCTTCGCCATTCAAAAGGGCTCAACCGTCTTCGATCTCGAAGAAGCCGAGTTGTGTTATGCACCCCAGTTTGGCATGGCCAAAGATCCCGTGAACCTGGCAGGTATGGTGGCTGCGAACGTCGTCCGCGGCGACGTTAGATTGGCGAAGTGGGACGAACTGCCGAAGGGTGGCGCCTTTCTGGTTGACGTTCGTGAGGCAATAGAATTCAACCGCGGCTCGATTGACGGCGCCATCAATATCCCGCTCGATCAACTCCGCCACAGGCTCTCGGAGCTTCCCAAGGACCGGCCGATCTGGGTTCATTGCGCCAGAGGTCAGCGGTCCTACTACGCCGTGCGAATCCTGCAACAGCACGGTTTTGACGCCAGCAACTTGTCCGGCGGGTACAACACCTGGGAGGTTTGGTACCCCGAGGGATTGCCCTCTCGCGAGGTCACACAGGCTGAGCAGACTTCACGAGATCGAGCGGCATGAAAAGCGGGGTCTGACTTCGCGTTCGTTCGGCAATTAACCGGCTGCATGCTGAATTCGACTTCTAGATGCCACGCTCTGCCGGATGGGATTGACCACCAACCTCGGCCCCCTTTGCTATGGTTCCAAGTGAATCGCGATTTGCCTTCTCATGGAATGGGGCTTGGGAGCGCCGCATTCTGTCAGGGCAGCATCCGTGCATTCGCGCCCGAGCGTTTCGACCGGGTTGTCTATCTTGCCTGACAGGATCTTCCCGTCGGTCAGGCTCGCTTTTATTTCAACATCGAAGGTTTCCTTGCCGACTGCGGCAGAATACTTTCCGTTTTCCATCTTCTGCACTTGGACCCAGTTATTCGCCGTATCTGCCACAGGCTTGCGCATCCAGTCTGCCGGGAGCTGGACCTCGGGCTTTTCGGGCGGCACGTGATGGATAAGGACGATGACCGTGTTCTCAGATTGGTTGATGTCCATGAGACTGAGGTCAAAATCGATAGAGTCTTCCCCGATTAGGACGTAGCTGCCATCTGCCCATGAGTTGGGCTTGCCGTGTTTGAGATAGAAATGATCTCCGGCATGGGCGAGCTTCCCCGTCTTTTCGGCCAGCCACAGATCGACGTACAAGTTCATCAAGTCAGTGACGGGCCCGACGAGCCGGCGGTCAATCCGGCTGAGGTTGGGAAACACGGAATGGCGATTGGGATCCAGTGTGAGCTGCTGGCGAAAATCCAGGCTTGCGGCGGGGAGTTCAACTTGCTGACCGTCGGAAATCAGATTGGACCAGCGATACTCCTCGAAGTAAGTTCCGGCGAGGTCTTTCTTAACGATTCCGTCAGCTTGAATTTCATAGTGCCAGCGCTCGTTGATACCTGTCATGCGGTAGGTCAACTTCTCGCCTTCACGGTAACGCCGGCGCAACACATTGTGTTCAGTTGTGAGAGTCTGGGCGGCGAGCAGGTTAGAAACGACCAAGATCAAGACACCGGACGCGGGCAACTTCGTCATTTGTTTCCTACCCCTCCTCGCGAGAGCGCCGGTCCCCGCCTCGGTTCTTATTGGGGCTTTCGAGGAAGCGCCGTGATTTTGCACAACGAGTCTACAGGACTCAGGTCGTCTTCGCCAACGCCCGATTAACGGGCTACCCGTAGGAGTGCAGCGCTCCTGACCCCCCGGAAAGTCAAGATCCCTTCCCGGAAGTTCGTCCCGGCAGTTCACTTTGAACTCTTGGCCGTGGCGATCTTCCGGCTTTCGCGCTCGGGGTTTCACTCGTCGGCAAAAGGCAGTATAGTAGCTTTAACCTACCTTGACCGGGGATGACATGCCAGGAGTTTTCATCAGCTATCGCCGTGAAGACAGCAGCGGATATGCAGGACGGCTCTTCGACATCATTAGCGTCCACTTCGGTAGAGAGAACACGTACATGGACGTCGACACGATCATGGGCGGCGACAATTTCCCGGCGGTGATCGAGGAGAAGATCAGTCAGTGCGAAGCGCTGCTGGCTGTAATCGGTGAGAGGTGGCTGACATGCACCGCTGCCAACGGAGGCCGGCGGCTCGACATGGCAGGTGATTTCGTGCGCCTGGAGATTGCTAAGGCACTCGAACGCGGGGTGCGTGTGATTCCTGTCCTCGTGGGCGGAGCAACCATGCCGCGCCAAGACGACTTGCCTGACGAATTGCGTCCACTGTGTGCCCGAGAGGCGATGGATCTCAGGGACGCACATTTCCGGGCGGATGCGGAACGATTGATCGACACGCTAAAGAAGACCGCTCCCGGCATCGCCAATCGGCAGTGGGAGGTGAAATCAAAGCGATTCCTTCTTTCGGTTTCATTGGTCGTGGTGGTTGCGGCAGTTGTGGGTGGAATTCTGCTGTCTCGGCAACCGAAGAAGCGGGCCGCTGGCGCGAACCCCGATTCCGCCTCCCAGAAACAGATCGCACCCCCTAGTGGGCCCGTACCGCCGGGTCAGGTCAATCCGGCCGAGGCTGATAAGTCAAGGAGCCCTGCCAAGCGACCCACGGACGTCGCAGGCAAGTGGAAGGCAACTGTCAAGTATTGGGACGAGACAACCTACCGAGAGACGTTCAACTTTGAAGTTGCCGGCACGGAAGTGTCCGGCACCGCCTCATTTCTTGGAGAAAGTCTTGCCATCTTTGATGGCAAAGTCGAGGCAGACCGGATCAGCTTCATGACCAAGTCGCTGACCGGGATGGATGGTAAAACTTACGTAGACAAGCAGTATTACAAGGGCACAGTGGAAGGGGACACGATCCGGTTTACAATGGTGATCGATAGCAGCGTTTCTCAGCAGCCTCCCTACCATTTCACAGTGAAGCGAGCCGGCGCGAAGTAATGCTTAGACGAACGCGCCGGTCGGAAGAATCTGGGTTAATCACACGTATTAAGGGCATCACGCACGGCGACTTCGGCCTTCGAGGATGAGCGATGAAACTCTACGATCTACTTTTCGGCAAGCCGCTGCGTTCTTCGGAAGAAGCGGGAGAGAAGCTGGGGCCGGTGGGAGGCCTCTCCGTCTTTGGATTGGACGCCCTCAGCTCCGCTGCTTACGGGCCGGAGGCGGCGCTCACGCTGCTGATTCCTCTGGCCGCCGCGGGAATTGCTTACATGGTTCCGATCACGGCCAGCATCATCATCCTGCTGGTAATCGTCTATTTCTCCTATCGCCAAACCATCACAGCTTACCCGACCGGAGGCGGCTCGTACACAGTGGCTCGCCAGAACCTGGGAGACTTCTCCGGTCTGCTCGCGGCAGCCGCCCTCATGATCGACTACGTTCTGACTGCCGCGGTAGGAATCTCGGCAGGTGTTGGGGCGCTGGTCTCAGCAGTCCCGTCGCTCCAGCCGCACACCCTGCCGATCTGTCTCGTGATCTTGCTGCTCATCACCATCGTCAACCTGCGCGGCGTTCGCGAGACGGGCGCAGTGTTTATTGTTCCTACCTATCTATTTGTAGGAACCATGCTCGTCACCTTGATGCTCGGACTAGGCAAGACGCTCGCCGCCGGCGGCCACCCCGTACCTGTCGTTGCTCCGCCGCACTTGCCGCTGCCAATTGCCGCGGTCAGCATTTGGCTTTTGCTCAAGGCTTTTTCCAGCGGCTGCACCGCCATGACCGGCGTCGAGGCGATCAGCAACGGCGTCAAAGCATTCCGAGAGCCGCTGGTGAAATCCGCACAGCGAGCCTTGACGGCCATCATTGCCATACTGATTGTGCTGCTGGCGGGAATCGCCTTCCTGGTTCGCGCCTACCACATCGGCGCCACCGATCCCGGGGCGGCAGGCTACCAAAGTGTGCTTTCCCAGCTCACAGCCGCGGTGGCAGGGCAAGGCGTCTTCTACTACATCACGATGGGCTCAGTCCTGCTCGTGCTGGCGCTCTCGGCCAACACCGCCTTTGCGGACTTTCCGCGACTCGGCCGCGCCCTCGCGGAGGACGGATTCCTTCCCCAGGGCTTCGCCTTGCTCGGAAGGCGTCTCGTGTACTCGCAAGGCATCTGGGCGCTCGCGGTGCTCTGTGCCGCGCTGCTTATCTTGTTTGGCGGGGTCACGGATCGGTTGATTCCGCTGTTTGCCGTCGGCGCTTTCCTGGCGTTCACGCTCTCCCAAGCCGGCATGGTAGCTCACTGGAGGCGAACCGGAGGCGAAGGATCGCGGCGCAGCATGTTCATCAACGGGCTGGGATCTGCGGCCACCGCAACCACCGTCATTGTGGTAACCGTCGCCAAGTTCGTGGAAGGCGCATGGGTAACGGTATTGCTCATCCCCGCCATCATGATTCTGATGATTAACATCCGAAGGCACTATCGCCAAGTTGAGGCGGAGGTCGCGAACCCTGTGCCTCTGGATTTGCGCGACTTGCGGGATCCGCTGGTAGTGGTTCCGATTCTGTCTTGGAACAGGATCGCCAGGAAAGGGCTGCGGTTTGCCCTCACTCTCTCTTCCGAGGTACAGGCTGTGCACGTCGATTGTGAGAAAGACAGGGGGAATTTTCTCCAAACCTGGGACCGCAACGTGGAGGAACCGGCGAAACAAGCGGGCCGGGTAGCCCCCCGCCTGATTGTGCTGACCTCGCCCTATCGCTTCGTGATCAGCCCGATCTTAGACTATATTCTGGAACTCGAGCGGACCAATCCTGAGCGGCAGATCGCCGTATTGATTCCAGAGTTGGTGGAACGGCATTGGTATCACTATTTCCTGCACAATCAACGCGCTGAGTTGCTACGAGCGCTCTTGCTGGCTAAAGGGAACCAACGGACTGTCCTCGTCAATGTGCCGTGGTACACGAATGCCTGATGAAGACGGCCACCGCTTGGGTTTTGCGGAAGGCGGAGCCAACGTCGTCGCTGGAAAGCCTCAATCCCGTCTAGCCGACAATTTGTCATTGTTCTGCCTCGCTTTGCGACGGTCAAGCCTTACCTCGTTTTCCCGAATTGCCCTTACTCCCTTCAGGGCCTGATTTGTGCCG
>Ga0181521_10009092_pt1 | contig 10040 bp, 13 predicted proteins | sample PEATcosm2014_Bin_32_FD_119764 | JGI IMG/M metagenome (GOLD analysis project Ga0181521, IMG submission 119764) | Peatland microbial communities from MTU Mesocosm Facility, Houghton, MI, USA - PEATcosm2014_Bin02_60_metaG | ecosystem: Environmental > Terrestrial > Soil > Wetlands > Peat | place... | reverse complement strand
CGTACGAGCGTTCCTGTGCAACCATGCTGGAGCAGAAGCTCGCCCGCATCGACAACGATCCCAGTCGCCGGCTGACTTAGCGCAATCGACGTCACCGGACCGACGGCGGACGGCTTTAGCGGGTTCGTTGCACCGGCGGTTCCTAACAGACCGATGGTCGGCCCGCTCTCCACACTGAGCAGGACGCAACCGATAAGCAGTCCAATACGACCCAGCACAGCACCATGATGCGACATTGGGGTTCTCGCTTCCGGTCGCCCATGCTCTATGACCAGTCGATCGGCATCGCGCTGCACGGCGTTCGGTCCTAGACGATCGGTGTTCACTCATCACACCGCCGATCGCCAGTCGGAGATCCGCGCCGTCGGCCCTCCGAACGTCAGTCTTTTGCACCGTTTGCGCCCCACTCGCGTCGTGCGTCAAGGGTCGCGCCATTCCGGCGAAGGGTGTTCCCCGTCGGCCGGGTTTCGGGACAGCGTTGTACAGTCGCGAATTGAGATGCGCTAAAGGAGGGAGCCGAAGTGCGGCCGTATGGAACCTCCTCGGCAGACGGCGAACTAGACGCTGTGCTGCGGTCCGAGCCTCCAGTCGACGGGCCGACTCTCAACGGCTGGGTTGCGCTGGCCGAATGGGCTGTCCTCGGCGGCGAGCCGATGCTCCTGCTAATGGGCAGGCCCGAGGCGAGCCTGCTCCAGATGAAGGCCTACTTGCACAGTGGGATCCTGAATATGGTCTGGCGGGTTTACGGCGACGCCGCGCGCTCTGCACCGAACTGAGGACTGCCACTGTCGCCAGGATGCAGTCTTTGGCGCAGACCTCGCAATCCAGTCGGAGGTCCGCGTCGCCGGCCCTCCGACACACGGCCCGTCAAGCGGTCCCGAGCAGCTTTCGCCTTGTAGGCGATGAACTCCTCGGCCGAGATCACGCCTGAGTCCTTGAGGGCTGCCAACTTCGCTAGTTCATCGGCAATGCTGCTCACGGGCGGAGTGGCAGTCACTGGAGCCGACGTTGCCGGCGCTGACGTCTCGGGTCGCATTCTTCGCCTGGCCCTCCGCCCAGCCTTTCTTCAAGCCTTGTAAGGGATTTGATGCGGGCGGGCGGGCCTCGGCCTTCTCCTCGATCGCCGAGCCGGTGAAGGGCTTGGCCGAGCCGGTGTCGTTGTATTCGCCGCAGCCCTGGCACTTCAGCTTCTTGTGCGTCAGCAACGCTCCGACTCCGAGCGACGCCTTGCTTCGAAACGTTCGCTTCTCGTCGAAGTTCTTGCCCCCGCACTTCCAGCAGCTGAAGTTGCCCTTCTCGTCAATCCTGATGTCTTGCATGGCTCGTGTCTCCTTCTGGTGGAGGTGTGACTCGCCTTCGTGACTTCGTAGGCTTCCTCAATGAAGAGACCGGGAGATGCGCTCCTTCACATCGGAGGACAGCTGGGCTGCGATGAAGTCGTCAAGGAGCTGCGGGTCTGGCTCGTGGCGGACAGCGTCTTCGTGCTCCTCCCAGGTCTCGTAGTTGCTCGGACCACCGGCAACGATGACGCCGATGCCGTGCGATCTCGCAACGCGGCAAACCTCGTCGACCGTCTTCGTTAAGTCGGCAGCCTGGGAGTCGGGGATGTGAAGGACGACGTAGGCATGAGTCGCGCTACGCAGGTGAGCGAGCGCTTCGTACACCGCCGTTACATCCCATGCCTCTGCCGGCTTGATCTCGAAGGTCACCAGCTCCAGGTACTTCCCCGGCAGATAGCGGAACGTCTTGACCGCGATGCTGACGATGTCGGGTCTCGTCTATCGTCCGCCCGTTTGTCGCCGGCCCTGAGTCGCAGTGACTACGACAGCGATCGGGTCAGTCTTGTGATCTTTGGCCCAGGACGTCTCGATGACCTTTCGCATCGGCTCGTACAGCTCCGCTTCGTGCGCGTATGCGATCGCAGTCTCACCAACTGCCAATTCTGTTGCCGACTCGTCGAAATGCTCCAGCGGCGCGGGAACCCGTCGCACCGACCTACTTTGGCCACGCCCCCGCTCGATCAGGGCATCGTCGAGTAATGCGTCACGTACCGCCCAGTAGCGGTCCGCGTTCCACCGAAGCAGGCGCATGAGGGTGTTGCCGATCGCTCTGTCTTCGGGAACGTGGGCAAGCAATGTCTCACGATCGCCTTCTGTGATCTCCATGCAGGATGCCTCCTCGCCTGCCTTGGGATCGCCTCTGCGGGCGACCGTCGTCATCCTAACTTGGGTTATCCGGTCCTGGGATTGCCAACTTACGGAGTGGGGCGAACGATTCACTCCGACGATTACCGCACGCTGCTAGCGCTCGTCCGCGATGTCCGCGAATCGGCAGGGTTTACTCAGGCAGCATTAGCAGCACATCTCGAACGCCCGCAGAGTTGGGTGAGCAAGGTGGAAACTGGCGAGCGTCGCCTCGACGTGGCTGAACTGCGGCTGGTTTGCGACGCTCTCGGTGTCGACCTGATCGAAGTGATCCGAGAGTGGGAAGCGCGCCTCCAGTAGAGACCGCGGACGATCGGACCTACTGGCCCTGGGTCGGCAAGACTCATGGCATGGACGGGGACACGACAAGGGCTGCCGAAGCCGCAGCGACCCTGCGCGCGCTCGTAGCCGCAATCGAGGGCGGTGAGCTGACGCCCCCCCCCGCTACTTGTGGCGCGCCTTGAGGGTGCAATCGTGGCGCTGGAGGCTCTCGCATCGGGCCGCCAGCCGATCGCTGAGGATTTCCTCGACTGAGGGGTGCGGACGGGTGCCGCCCAAAACGCCGATCATGAACTTGTCAAGTGAGCTGCGGGTTCGACCGCAAATTGGCGCAGAACACCCCGATCTGTCGTTCCGCCGCCGACGATCACACTGGGCCGCCTGCGGGCCAGTAAGACAGCAAAGCGCTCACCGGGAGACATCGGCGCGCTGCGTGGGCGCTGTGCGACGGGTCAGGTCGTGGAGGTAGTGGTGGACCCGGAGCCGGCCGCGACGCTCTTGGTGTAGTAGAGCATGTCCCTCAGTGCTGTGGAGGCCGTGGCCGCGGTCAAGCTGCCGGAGAAGGTTGGCACCCCGGCTTCGCTGTAAGTGGTTGCGCCGGTCGGGGGATTGGCCTCGCTGACCTCAAATGTCATGAGCTTGCCCCCGGTGCTCACCCCTTCGATCCGTACTCCCCAAGACTTAGAGAACTGTACGCCTCCCGGAGCGATCCGCTCGGCTGCCAGTGCGGCCTGGTAAGCGCTGTAACTGCTGGTCAAAAGCGTCGACAGGTACTGCTGCACCGCCTTGGCACCGGCCGCCTGTTGAGCCGGGGATCCCTGCAGGAAAGACGAAGTCGGCGCTTCAACCCAAGTGATCACGAGGCCTGTACCACCAGACGACTGAGACGCGGTGGAAGCGGTGAGCGCAGCGACGGCGCTGCCTTGGGCCGTGACCGTGGCCTTGCCCGGGATCTTGGCGAGCATCTGGAGCTCCGCCTTCCCGTAGGGCCCGCTCAGTGGCACCGGTACATCGGTTACTTGCACGCTGAACCCGTTGACATCTTCGGATACGGTCTCCATATTCAGAGTTACCCCACCCAACGCAGCCCCGTAGGCGCTGCTGGTCGGGCTGGCGTCGGCGAAAACCAGCGAGGACGACGAGGACGTGGCCGTAAGTACGAGCGTCTCGTGGACCCAACCAATTGACGTCTCGGTGTGGCCCTTCGTGCTGAAGGTGAGGCTGTCGACAAGCTTGCCGTCCCAAAGCACGTGCATCGCTCTTGCCGTGCCACCGTAGCCCGGGTTAGACCCCGTTGCCCACCACCCGAGGAGGTAGCGCGCACCGGCCTGGGTGGGCACGGATTGCGCCAACGTGCCAGGCGAGGAGCCGGCCAGGTCAATCGACTGCGTGTACCGAGGGGGCTGCTGCCAGTGCTGGGCTCCGACGACGAAGACGCCGCCATTGCCGATGGTCCAGCCCCTGATCGCCGTGGCACCCGCAGCATATTGTGCGTAGGTCCCGCCTGGGACTGCCGGCACCGAAAAGCCGCCGTTGATGATGAGGTCTTTCCCCGTGACAACGCCAGCACGGGTGCCGGAAGTGACGGCGGCGGCATACCCGGGCAGCACAAGGAGCCCTACTGCCGCTAGGACGCACACCCGAACAGGGATCCAGTTTGTGACCTTCATGGAACACCTCTCCTTCTCGCTAGAAGACGGCCATTTGGACACGAGGCATCGTGGCAAGCCGGAATCGTAATGGCCGGCTCGTGGCTCCTTCAAGGGCTGTCCAGCATGTTCTATGCCTGCTGTAGCGGGGTGAACCGAACGCATGTGCCCTTGAACTGCCGGTGATGCCGCCGCCACCCCGCTCCGACTGGACCCTTGTGTTCTCACTTGCCACCCGCGCCAGAGTCCCCGATCTGCGTCTACCCGGCCTGCAGCTCCTGACCGCCCGACGGATCCGGGTGCGGTTGGCTGATCAGCGCCGATCGCCGAGTCTGTCGCGGCGTTCGCGTCGACCGGCGCGGGTGCAAGGGCGTTGTTCTGTACCCTGGCGCGCCTCACCTACCGGCAGCTCTTTGGGCTCCTGCAACGCCAAGCGAGACGGGCGCCGTCATCGCCCACATCGGGCGCTGCTGGAGTGAGGACAAGGCCAACCCCGGAACGGTCCCCGACCCGGAGCCCTTTCAGACGTGATCCTGCCGAGACTCGGAACTGTGCCGCTTGCCGAGATTATCGCCGCGGCCGCGTCTTCTAACGCGTCCGCTTCCGACTACCAGCGCGGGAAGCGAAACCCGCACGTTTCAACGTGGCGAGCGCTCTGGTGGAGTTGGTCGGGGTGGCGCACTCATAGACCTACGTGCAAGGTCCCTGCCTTGTAACCCACGATGCCCGGCCACCGATCGCGAGAAGGCGCAACCTCACCTCTTCGTTCGTCGGACAAAGACAAGGACGCTCTTCATCTGCCGCTGAAGAAATTTCCAGTTACCGTGCAGCGCGCGGGGCCACTCAAACGTGTTGATCTCTTGAAGGCCGGGAGGGGGAGGGCGCTTTGGCCAGTTCGAAAGACGACGATGCCTACGAACGATTCTTCGACGTGGCGAAGCGATCGCTGATGAGCCAGGCCTTCCTCTTCACGGGCGATGTCGAGGACTCCCGGGACCTCGTCCAGGAGGTGCTCTTTCGAGCCTGGCGAGAATGGCCCCGGATCAGCCAATACGAGGATCCACAGGGTTGGGCGCGGCGGGTGCTTCACAATCTCACAACTGACCATTGGCGACAGAAGCGTGGCCGACATCTTGTCCAGCTGAAGCCTGACTCCGTAGGGACGCGCGCCCCCGGAGTCGGCCATCTCGACATCGTCGCGGCGCTGCAGCGTCTTTCCAGGTCCCAGCAACGCGCACTCGTGCTCCACGACGTCGTCGGACTAAGCGTCGTCGAAGTCGCGGCTGAGCTGAGCGCGCCAACAGGAACCGTTCGTTCCTGGCTCTCGCGGGGAAGGGCCGCCCTAGCTGAGGACCTCGGGCTTGGTCCGACCGTTGGGGAAGAGGTGGCCGAATGATGCCCCCGGATCCTGACGGACCGCTTTCGCCGTTGGAGGCCGAAGTCGTCTCTCGGCTGCGGCAAGTCGCCGATGAAGCTGCAGATTTCTACTGGCCTTTCAGCGCCCGCGACGTCATCGAGGTCGTACCGACCAGGTCGGGATCGAGGAGACCTCGCGGTGGGTCGCTGCGCCGATGGCGATCCTGGACCCATCGCTTGATGGTCGTCACGATGGCGGTCGCGATTGTGGTTGTGTTCTTCGTCCCGCTGCCGCACCTCAGTTTGTTCAAGCGTCTTGTTTCCCCCGCCAAGCCGTCGCCCGCGGCGCGCGGAGCGACGCTGACGGCCGGGACACGACTGGCCTCGCTGAAGGCCTCCGATGCCGTGGCCGGCGGCGGGTTCGGCTTCTCCGTGGCAATCTCGGGAGAGACCGTTGTAGTGGCCGACATAGGCGAGGTGTACGTGTTCGCCGAGTCTGGGACCAGCTGGAGACAGGTCGCCGACCTGAAGAGCCCCGCGGACTCGACCGGCGATTGCGCCTCAGATCCTTCGTTCGGAGCTTTCGGCAACTCGGTCGCCATGGCAGGTACCACCCTTGTCGTGGGTGGACCGTGTTACGCAAGTGAGGCTGGCCGGGCGTTCGTGTTCGCCAAGACAGCGTCCGGCTGGACACAGGTCGCCGAGATCAAGGGCTCGGACTCCGGAGCATACGACGGGTTCGGCACGTCGGTGGCCATCTCGGGCACCACCATCGCCGTGGGTACGCACTCACGCTCACGGGTCTACGTGTTCACCAGGAGGACGGCCCGCTGGGAGCAGGTCGCCGAGCTGAAGGGCTCCGACACCGTCGTGGGTGACGATTTCGGCTACGCAGAGGCCATCTCGGGCACCACCATCGTCGTGGGTGCAGACAACGCGGGCTCCGGTCGGGCATATGTGTTCACCGAAAGAGCGGGCCGTTGGGATCAGGCCGCCGAGCTGAAGGGTTCCGACGCCGAAGGGGGTGACGAGTTCGGCTACGCAGTGGCCGTCTCGGGCACGACCATCCTCGTGGGCGCCTACAGACACACAACAGATGCCGGGCGTGCCTATGTGTTCACCAAGACGCCGACCGGCTGGATACAGTCCGCCGAACTGAAAGGCATTGGCTCGCCAGCCAAGGCCGAGTTCGGGTCCTCCTTGGCCATCTCGGGCCGAATCGCCGTGGTGGGTGCATTCGGCGACCCGCGCGACGGCGAAGCGTACGTGTTCGAGAAGACCTCGACCGGCTGGACACAGGTTGCGACGCTGAGAGGCTTCGTCACCGACCCGGACGCTGGCATCTACGGCGGCATCTCCGGCCTCGTGGACATCTCGGGAATGACCGCCGTCGTGAGTGGAGACGCCGCCAGCAACTACGAAGGCCGGGCCTACCTGTTTAGGGCATGAGTCAAGGCAGGCCCTCTCTGGGGCTTGTCATTTGAAGCGTGATTGGGGGGAATGACAATCCGGCAGGTGACCGGTGTGTTGGAAATACCAAGAAGAAAGGGGGGAGTTCATTCGTTGCAAGGCCAGCGCCGTAGCGACGGTCATGATCTGTACGACAGCAGTTGTAGCAGCGGGCGGTGCCACGACGGTGGGGGTTGCGTCGGCGAGCAGCAATCGCGCGGGGGTCACCCATGCGGCGCATGGGCAGTACCCGTACCGGCTCATCAACCTCGGGACTCTCGGCGGTCCCAACTCGGCTCCGGATGATCCCGGGATCAGCATCTCCCAGCACGGTGTCGTCGTGGGCTCGTCCGACACGCCCGCGTTGAATCCCTTCCCGGGAGACCCGGGGTGCCTCGAATCCAAACCGTGCCACGTCAATGATGCGTTCGAGTGGCGCAACGGCGTCATGACCGACCTCGGCGCCCTGGCGGGCTACTCCGCGGGGCTGTTCGAGGTCAACAGGGCCGGGGTCGGAGTCGGGGTCTCAGAGACCGGAGTCCTCGACCCGCTCACCAAGTCCCCTGAGGTGCACGCAGTCATTGCCCATGGCAATCGGCTGATCGACCTGGGGACCCTGGGCGGCAACGAGAGCTGGGCCAGCTCCATCAACGACGAGGGACAGGTCGCCGGATATGCCTCCAACACCACCGCCGACTCGTACCTCAAGAACACCAATCTCTACCCGAGCGCGACCCAGGTGAATGCGGTCATATGGCAGGGTGGAAAGGTCCGCGACCTCGGCACGCTCGGCGGTCCAGACTCGATCGGGTCCTTCATCAATAACCACGGGCAGGTGGCCGGCTGGTCGTTCACGAACGGCAAGCCGAACTCCGACTCCAAGGTTCCCACGCTCGATCCGTTCCTGTGGGAGAACGGCCACATGATCGACCTCGGCACGCTCGGCGGCGACGTCGGCTTCTCGAACTGGATGAACGACAGCGGCGAGGTCGTCGGCTTCAGCGAGACGGCCAAAGACAAATCGGCTCAACCCTTCTTATGGGACGGCAGGCGAATGATCGACCTTGGCACGCTCGGCGGCGCGGGGGGCTCCGCGAACTGGATCAACGACAACGGCGACGTCGCCGGCGCGGCTCAACTGAGCGACGGAGACTGGAACGGGGTGCTCTGGACCCACGGCAAGACGATCGACCTGCCGCCCGTCGACGGCACCCCGCAAGCGATCGCGAACAGCCTCAACGACCAGAACGAGGTGGTCGGCAGCGCAGAGGACACCAAATTCAACAACTTGGATGCCGTTCTTTGGACCGCTGGCTCCGCCTACGACCTGAACGCTCTCATCGCTCCTTCGGCACTGCACCTCAAGGAAGCCTTCTACATAAGCGACAACGGAGAGATCGCTTGCTATGGCTCGCTGGCGAACGGCGACACGCGCGTCGCGCTGCTCATCCCGAATAACTCGGTGTCGCTACCACCGGCGGCGGCGGCCGGTCCGCGGCCGACCACCGACTCGGGGGACGGAGGCGCAACTGCTCTCAAGCTCGCGGCTGCAGGTCGTGGCGACCTCGCATTCACCGGCCTCCAACAGCTAACGGCTAAGCAGGAGGTCATCGGAGAAACCCACGGTCAACGGCAACATGCGCAACCTCCTGCTGACGCCCAACAGCAAGTGATCAGGCTCATCTAGAACAGCTCCTGGGTGGGCGGCAGCGCACAGCGAAGCCGCCCACCCGGCCAAGGAGAAGCGCCGTGATTGTTGGCGGTGGCTACATCGGGTCTTGGTCACTATCGTCGAGCAGCTCCCAAACTTGCTGCCGCCGTGGCGCCCGGTCCAAGCCCCGGTCCACTCACACTCCCGCCCGGGACCGTCCGGTATTCGCGGTCGCACCTCGTGACCTCCTCGTAGTCTTCGGCGGGCATCAGACAGAACACCCCATCTGTCCCTTGGTCACCCCTGCCACTGGTTAGCCCCAGCCGCGCCCTATCGACGGAGATGTGTCTGTCTGACCGGCCTTTGAATGCTACCGGGCCGCTCCCGCCACGAACGCGGCGACGATGTAGGTGGCGTGCCTGTCCAATGACACCCGTGCCCGGTCGTACCGCATCGTTGTTCGCGGGTCGGCGTGCGACGCCGCTTCCTGCACGTCGCGAAGCGGCACCCCGGCATCGAGCGCGGCGGTGATGAAGGCGTGTCGGAGTGTGTGCGGACTGACGAGCTTGGTGATCCCTGCACGCCGCGCGACGCGTCGGACAATCCGACCCGCGCCATGTCGGTCGAGCCGGTTGCCGTCGCCCCCTAGGAAGATCGGACCCTCGCAGCGCTCGCCGACCGCGAGATCGACCGCACGGGCCGTGCGTGGGGCAAGCGGGATGGTGACGACCTTGCTGCCCTTGCGCACGATGGTGAGAGTTCGATGTCCGCGTTCGAGGCCCAGCGCCCCGATGTCGGCACCGGTCGCTTCGGAGACCCGCAGTCCGTTCAGCGCGAGCAAGGAGATGAGGGCGTGCTCGACGGCCGCTCCGAGCCCGGCAGCCACAAGTAGAGCACCGAGTTCGTTGCGATCGAGGCCGGTGACGTGCGACTCGTAGTCGAGGCGAGGCCGGCGGACATGGACCGCTGGTGAGTGCTCGAGAAGCTCCTCCTCGACGGCGTAGCGGTAGAAGCCGACGACTGTGCAAAGCCTCCGGGCAACCTCGCGCGAGCGCGGCCACGCTCCTCGAGGTCACGGCCGAAGAACTCTATGTCCGCGCGCCTTGCCTCGAAGAGGTGGACGTGGTGCTCCTCGCACCAAGCTGCGAACTGGCGAAGGTCGAGCGCGTAAGCCTCGCGGGTGAGCCCGCTGTAACCGGCGAGGAATCCGGCGAGAGCAACCCGCTCGGCGTCGGTGAATACGGGCTCTGAGACGACGATGGCACTTGACGGCATCGTGGTGGTCATGGCGCACCTCCAGGTCGAGCCGAGACCCGAGGCTGGGCCGACCGGGCCCCAGCGATGATGAGAGGCTCACCGTAGGCCGGTGTACTCGCACACGCTCGAGGGCCGCGGTCAAGAGTGACATGCCGCCGATTACAGGCGGTGGTGCTGAGGCTCCGGTGGGGTGCG
>Ga0181521_10009091_pt1 | contig 10041 bp, 15 predicted proteins | sample PEATcosm2014_Bin_32_FD_119764 | JGI IMG/M metagenome (GOLD analysis project Ga0181521, IMG submission 119764) | Peatland microbial communities from MTU Mesocosm Facility, Houghton, MI, USA - PEATcosm2014_Bin02_60_metaG | ecosystem: Environmental > Terrestrial > Soil > Wetlands > Peat | place... | reverse complement strand
CCAGCCGCTCAAGGCGCCGTTCGACGAGTTCGTCAACTGGGCCTCGAAGGACATAGTCGGCGAGTTCGCCGAAGGAAGCCTCAACTCGACCGTTCGCGCCGTGACCTCGTTCTACGGTGCCTTCGGGGGCGACATCGTTGGGCGCAGGTTCACCGTCTCGAACGCCTACACCTCCGGGTACAAGGGATCGTGGGTCTCGGTCGCCCAGCTGTGGTTCCCCACCATGCCCCAGATCAATGTCTTCCCCCGAAGAGGCCCGAGGAGGATCCGGTTCCTGGCACTTGGTGCCCACAAGACCGGAGATGTCGAGTTCGATCGTCGGTTCACCGTCGAGACCAGCGATCCCGCCCTGGCGGACCGAGTGCTCGCGCCGGCGGTTCGCGCCGTGCTCCAGCGCCGTGACGACTGGTATTTCGAGATGTTCGGCTACGAGGTCGTCTGCGTCTGTCCCAAGCGCTACGAGTCTGTGGCCGAGGTCCAGGATCGGCTCTCGGTCCTGGAGTCGCTCCTGGCCGCACTGCCAGCCGGAATCGTCCAGGAATTGCCGAGCACGCTCTTGACACTTCCCCACGGGACGGCAATTGACTTCACCCACCCGGAGGAACTCGTGGCTGCCATCAAGCACCTCACGCCGGAACAGCAGGCTCAGGCATTCCAGCAGTTCAAGCAGCTCGACCCCGAGCAAGGCCGCCAGTTGATGATGCAGCTTGTACAGCACAAGGATCGAAACGGTCACTGACTCGACAGGAGCAGCTGGAGCACCGCAGGCTGAAGACCTGGTGCGCGCTATTGCCGGGGGTTGCTCGGCCGCCGGGGAGGGCCTGACTGGCCCGACCAATCGCAATCCGCCGGGCTTGGGCTCAAGTGGTGATCGCGACATCTCCCGACCTGGAGGTGTCAGATGGAAACCCGAGGACGGAAGCGCCGCTCTCGTCAGTCGGATCTCGACGCAGCAGTCGAGGCGGTGCTCGCCGGAGCGAGCTATAGGAGTGCCGAGGCGTTGACCGGGGTTCCTTCTTCGACGGTGAGGGACTACGTTTCGCGGGGGGGTTTCGTGCGACGACGCGTTCCCCGGGACGGCCCCAAGCGGGTTGTTGACGGGGTGAAGGTATCCACCCTCACCCCGAATCTGGGCGATGAGCGTGGGGCCATGCCACGCGAACGCAAACGGCGCCCCGGTTCGCTGAGCGCGTCCGAGCGCGAGGAGATCAGGGTCGGCATCGAGGTCGGAGCCTCCGACGAAGCCATCGCCTCGCGCATCGGCCGGCACCGCTCGACCATCTGGCGTGAGATCGCGGCCAACGGTGGGCGGGGGCGCTACCGGGCAGCGGCGGCCGAGGAGCGAGCGGCACGATTCGCCCGACGGCCCAAGGACCCCTGGACCGAGGAACGCCCCTGGCTGTGGGGGGGAGGTCCAGGGACTGCTGCGCACCAAGAAGTGGTCGCCCGAGCAGATCGCCCACCGGTTCCGCAAGGAGCACCCCGACCAGCCAGAGTGGTGGGTGTCGCACGAGGCCATCTACCAGGCGGTCTTCGTCCAGGCGAAGGGCGAGCTGCGAAAGGAGCTCACCGCCTGCCTGCGCTCGGGCCGGGCTCGGAGGCGTCCTCGCTCGCGAGCCTCCTCTGGACGTAGCCAAGTCCTCGGGATGGTCAACATCTCCGAACGCCCCCCCGAGGTCGAAGACCGGGCCGTGCCGGGCCACTGGGAGGGTGACTTGATCATCGGGGAGAGCGGCGCCAGCGCCGTCGCCACGTTGGTGGAGCGCACCACCCGCATGGGCATGCTGATCAAGCTCGACAACCGCACCGCCGAGCATGTCGCGTCGGCGGTGGCGGACAACATCCTGCATCTACCCGACCACCTGGCCAAGTCCCTCACCTGGGATCAGGGGATAGAGATGGCAACGCACGGCGCGTTCAAGGTTGCCACCGGCGTCTCGGTCTACTTCTGCGACCCCCATTCGCCCTGGCAGCGCGGGAGCAACGAGAACTGGAACGGCCTCGTCCGTCAGTTCCTGCCCAAGGGCACGGACCTGTCGGTCCACTCCCAAGAGGACCTCGATGCCATCGCCGCCTTGCTCAACGAGCGCCCACGCAAGACCCTGGAGTGGGAGACTCCAGGGGAACGATTCAACCGACTTGTCGCGGCCACCCCTTGAATCCGCCGGGTCGACATTTGCGTACGGGTGACCCCGGGAGCTGACCGCTCGCCCACGGCACATATCGCGCTCTTTGCATGTCTCAAAGGGTCGTTAGGAGGTCACCTATCGCCGACGTGATTCGGGATCATCGGGTGCTTCAGTCGTAGTGCCCGACACAGACCCACATCGGAGTTTAGCGATCCCGTCCGAGGACGACTGAACGAGGAGAATCTGTTGGACTCTCGGCGTCTTACCAGGGGCCGCTCGCCTTGCACTGTCGGTGGCTGCGCACCCGCTTGACCTTACGATTCATGCCGTGTCGTCCGTATGGCTTCGCCTGACCTTTGAATCCGCCATGCTCGAACGCCTCGACGATGCCGAGATCACAAGCGCAACCGGTACGTCTGCGATCGCGTGGACTTGAACGGGTCATGATGACCGCCACTTGGCCAGCATGTCGGCGACGTTGTCACCCGGCCGTCCGACAATGTGCTGGGTCTCGACCTCGACTCGGTGCTGCTTTCCCGGCATACAACACACGGCCTTGAGCGCATCAACGCCGTCTGGCACGCGGTCGAAGGCGACGGCAACCCACTCACCAGTGGCGTCGGCTCTCGTGCCATAGAACAGCACGACATCGCTACCGATCGACGTTGTCGGCTCGGGCGCGTCGAGCAGCACCGCCACGAGATCGGTGATTGTGTCATCTGACCGACGGCCGGGGACTGGGTACTGGCGCTCTAGCTCAGTGAGTTCGCTGATGGTCATAGGATCAGATCGACATGGACGCGCCGACGCTTGACCCCCCAGCAGCGTTGAGCATTTTCGATCGGTCGCGATCGGAGGGCGAGCCGGTTGATTGGCTCTGTCTTACGTCAGCGTTGTTCACACGTTGTGCCAATAGGACCATTGGTCCCTGCGGCCGAGGCGCCTTGTTGCCGATGTCCCTTCCGTGGTGTTACTTACCGAACAAACCCCGGAAGCCGTCGAGGAGTGGTTCCTGTCGCTCGTGCAACACTCGTCGGATCTCATGGTCGTCGTCGACGAGCAAACACGTCTCGTTTATGCGAACCCGGCCGCCTTGGAGATGTTCGGTGTCTCCGCCGACGAGGCGAGCGGCACGACAGCCTTTCGCTTCATCCACCCCGACGAGCTCGAACGGGTCATGGTCAGGCACGTCGAACTGCTGCAATCACCCGGAGCGTCGATGCTCGACACCCTCCGATTCGTGTCTGTCACCGGTGAGGTCCGGATCCTCGAGACCGTGACCACCAACTGCCTCCACGTTGCCTCTGTTGCCGGTCTCGTCATCAACGGTCGGGATATCACCGAGCGTGACGAGTACGTCAGGACATTGGAAGCCAGCTTTGAGTCGGTTACCGTCGCTCTCGCCAACGCCGTTGAGTTGCGGGACCCATACACGGCTGGCCACCAGCGGGAGGTGGCCGGCCTCGCCACCGCCATCGCCGGGGCGCTGGCGTTACCCGACGACGACATCAAGGGCATCAAGGTGGCGGCGACCCTCCATGACATTGGGAAGATCGCCGTTCCGGCCGAGATTCTGACTCGGCCCGGTCGGCTGAGCCCCGCCGAATTCGAGATCATCAAGACCCATCCTGACGCTGGTTATGGGATCGTGGCCGAGGTCTCATTCCCTTGGCCGGTGGCCGAGATGATCCGCCAACACCACGAGCGTCTCGATGGATCCGGCTATCCAAGAGGTCTGTGCGGCAGCGCGATCCTCATGGGAGCCCGCATCATCGCCGTGGCCGACGTCATCTCAGCGACGTCGGCCTATCGCCCCTATCGCCCCGCCCGCGGCCTTGGCGCCGCCCTGGCCGAACTCGAAGCCAACAGCGGCCGCTTGTATGACTCCCGGGTTGTCGACGCCTCTCTTCGCCTCCTTGGTGGCCAGCACAATCCGGTGCTGCGGTCAACCGGCTGAGATCGCCGCTCCAGGGACATCGCGGATGCCGGCCTGAAGCAGGTCCCTCCGGGGCACCGACACACCTGCCGTGGCCCGATACGACCGTGCCCACTTGGCCGTGGCAATCTGAGTGCATGTCGGGAGACGACGCACATACGGTCGCCACCTCGACGGTGGCAAGTGTTCTTGACCAGCGTGTGGTTCGTACGGTCTTCCAGCCGCTGGTTCATCTGGTGGATGGTGAGGTTGTCGGGTTCGAGGTACTGAGTCGTGGACCCGAGGGCAGCACCCTTGAAGACCCCTTGGTGCTCTTCGACGCGGCCGAGAAGGTCGGGCGGAAGGAGGAACTGGACTGGGTGTTTGCCGCGTCAGCCTTCCGAGCGGTGCGTGAAGCGCATCCGCATCCCTCGATGACGCTCTTCGTGAACTTCAAACCGACGACGCTCACGGGCGTCTGTCCCGACGATCTGGCCGACGAGATCAGCCGAGCACGCGAGCACCTTCGCGTGGTTGTCGAGATCGACGAACAGGATCTTCGCAATGATCCCGCTGGTGTGCTCGACGCCGCCGTCCGGGCTCGAAGCGATGGATGGGGGGTGGCCCTCGACAACGTGGGAGCCACACCTGCGTCGCTTGCCCTCCTACCCGTCATGCACCCCGACGTGGTGAAACTTGACCTCCGAGTACTCGCTGACCACCAGGACGAACACTCCGCCGAGATCGAAACGGCCGTGCGGGCCTATGCAGAGGTGAGCGGCGCGGTGATCCTTGCCCAGCGCGTCGAGACGAGCAGTGACGTGCTCTCGGCCAGGGCGTTCGGCGCCATCTACGGGCAGGGGTGGCGCTACGGTCATCCCGGACCCCTTCCCTCCGATAGCCACACGCCGCGCGCTCCTTTTCCGCTGCTAGACGCCCGCGAAAACACGGATGTTCCGACCCCATTTGAAGTCATTGCTCGTCACCGATCCCCGATCCCGACAGAGCGGCGTTTCCTGCTTCGGATTAGCAGCGTTCTCGAGCGTCGCGCCTTGGACAGCGGTGCCCCCACCGTTCTCCTCGCTTGTATCGAGCACGGCCGCTACTTCACCAGCGAGACCCAGGCCCGCTACGTGGCATTCGCGAGCCGTGCCTCGTTCACCGCCGTCATGGGAGCCGACATGCCGCACGTGGCCCTCGCGGATCTCCACATCGTGGACCTTCCTCCGGCCGAGCACCTGTGTCGGGAGTGGAACGTGCTTGTCGTTGGACCCAACTACACCGGAGCGCTCGTTGCACGAGATCTTGGTGAAACCGGCGAGGATGACTATCGCCGCTACGACCACATCGTCACCCACGATCGAGAGCTTGTGATCGATGCGGCGCGATCACTGCTCCACTGGATCGGCCGCGGCCAGCAGGATTGATATCCTGGCCCGAGAGGGACACACTTCACTCAACCCAGTGCGTAACTTGCGGACGGCGCTGGCTCCTCCAGACCGCTCAGAACTGCCGGCTCCTGCGCCGGGCGATTTGCGGGCAGGTGGCCTCCGGGCCGGGCCGAGAAGGCACGTTCCGCCCGGGCCATAATGCGGACGGTCCGGCACGACCGCCCACGTCCAAGGAGATGTGATGGCCGAGGTGATGATCCCCACCCCTGGCGAGCTGCCGTCCTATCTGGCGACCCCTGCGGGCGAGGGCCCCTGACCAGGTGTCGTCGTCATCCACGACGCAATGGGGATGAGCCAGGACCTACGGAACCAGGCTGACTGGCTTGCAGGCGAAGGGTATCTTGCCGTAGCGCCGGACCTTTTCTCTGGGAGGGGAATGGTGGCCTGCATGATCTCGGTCATGCGCGACGTGCGCGCCGGACGAGGAGGGTCGTTCGACGACATCGAGGCGGCCCGCGTCGGCTGGAGACCCGGGAGGACTGCACGGGCAGGATCGGCGTGATCGGCTACCGCATGGGAGGGGGATTCGCCTTGCTACTCGCCGCCGATCGCTGGTTCACGGTGTCGAGCGTCAACTTTGGCACCGCTCCAAAGGATGCCTACACGGCCAGCTTTCTGAGACGGGCTTGCCCGATTGTCGGAAGCTACGGCGGCAAGGATCGCACACTGCGAGGGCCCGCCGATCACATGGTGCTCGCCGAGCGGGCTCCCGTCCGGTTCCTCGCGCGGGACCGAGACGCCAAGTTCACGTCCGGCTTCGACGAGGTCTTGCGCTCGGAGCGGATCCGGGTCATCCGCACGCTGGTCCGTTCCCCACGGTCCAACGCGTTTGCCGAACGCTTCGTCGGCACCATCCGTCGCGAGTGCCTCAACCGGATGTTGATCTTCCACCGCCGCCAGCGCGAAGCCGTCCTCGCCGAGTTCGCGGATCACGACAATTGCCATCGACCGTACCGGTCTCTCGACCAGACAGCTCCACTCTCGATGTTGTCCCCGGCGCCACCTTCGGCCTCGTGTCCTGATGCGAATCAACTACGAAGATCCGACCGGCTCGGTGGTCTCATCCATGAGTACAAACTGGCGTGAGGCCCACGGATGAGGAATTCGGCACCCACAGGTGGGGCCGCTACCGTCGGGAGCGTGACCGACGACCCGCGTCGCGCACTCGAACGGCACCAGCGGGTATCTGCCCAGGCCGGGGTGGCCGACGTGATGATCGACTACGTCCTCGCCCACGGCCACAGCTACCAGGCCTCGAAGCGACCGAAGGGCGAGCGCAAACGGAAGGACGGCTCGTGCTTCGAGGCAGCATTCAGGTATGTCCTGAGGCACCCCGACCACGTCTACGTCGAGGGATTCGGGATGGGCCCGAATGGTCCGCCGATCCACCACGCGTGGGCAGCCACGCCGTCGGGCGTGGTGGTCGACCTCGTGTGGCCCAATCCCGAAGAGTGCACCTACTTCGGTGTCCCCTTCACCGCGGAGGAGATGACCAAAGACACCAAGGCCAAGGGCCTCTGTACCGTTCTCGCGAGGGCGATGGCCCGAGGCGAATAGGGCGCGCAAGGGTGGCGGTGCGCCTTGGGGTTAGGGTCAGCGAGTTCGTAGGCTTGGGGCATGGCAATCACCGGGATTTCCCACAAGGTTCGATCGACCCTTACCAAGCTGCAAGGCGAGGGAGGTGACCCAGTCACCAAGGCACCCATGCAGGAACTCACGCTCGAGGTGCTCGAGTTGGCCGAAGTGGTCGAACGGCTCTCGGCAGAAGTTGACCGTCTCACCGATGGTCGAAGTCGAACCGGCGGCGGGCCTCCCAGAAGCTGAGCCTGGCTGCCACTTGACGATGGACGACCGCGCGTCCATCGCGTTGTCGGCAGCGTTCCGGTCGGCCCGGCACCACTACCATGGCCCCAGGCCCATGGGTCGCGGGCCTATTCCAGGAGGCCGAGGATGGCGGTGGCCGCATACATACTCATCCAGACCGAGGTCGGCAAGGCGCACGTCGCCAGGCAAGCCGCAGCAATCGAGGGCGTCACCTCGGCCGAGGACGTGACGGGCCCCTACGACGTGATCGTCTGCGCCAAAGCAGGGTCGTTGGACGACCTCGGTCGGATGGTCGTCAGCCGGATCCAGCTCATCGAAGGCATCACTCGCACGGTCACCTGTCCTGTGGTGAACCTCTGACCCTCCCGGAGAGGCCACGTAGGGGCCTGGCGGTGCCGTGCGACAGGTCTGGCATAGCGACACGCAGGGAGAAGCGATAGCGCCGTGCTGGGGCATCCGGCATGTGCCGTGTGAGGGCGGTCCGGGCCAGTAGCCAGCCGTCCGTATCGCTCAGCACCCGTTTCGTCGCGGAGCATCACGCTAAGCGATACCGGAGTATCGTTTCGACGGAGAGAGTCCTCCGGGGAGGACCAACATCGACGACGCCACTGACCCCGACGCCGCCGAGGAAATGGACGGCGTTCGTGAACTGGGTGCCCTCGCATTCTCTAGGTGTGTTCCTGTGAGTCGAGAATATGACTTGCCCGACGCTCGTCAACTCGACGCACTGGTCATGGCAGACGGTCCTGCAAGCCCAACCATGGTGGAACCACGCCTATGAGGGACCCGCTTGACGCAGCCATTTCCCACATCTACCGCGCGGGGCTGTTGATTCATACGCTCTGCGAGGGCGCCGGGCCCGCTCTGGTAAACGAACTGGTCCATGTCACAGACGACCTGGACGCGGCGATTCGTGAGCTGCGGACTGCGGCTCTCGACGACCATGACGCATTCACGTTGACCGGCCGCGATCCGCTCCCCACCTATTGGGCGTGGTCCGAACAGGATCGTCGGTGGGTCGGCATGACGTTCTGTGAGAACCAAGCGTGGCTCGCCCGACCCGATCTCGACCCCGTCGAGTTCGTCTCCAACGAGGTGACGTGGTGCACCGGGAGAGTTCATTGGTAGGAGACCGAGAACGGATCGACGCCGACGTCGCCGACGCATTGACGACCCGACTCCTTGCTGCCGGGATTGAGCTTCACCGAGCGCTGGCGCTGCCTCTCAGTAGCGAGGCTCGAGTCCGCATCGAGTCGGCGATTGATCAAATTGATGGCGCCCTCCACGCAGTTCGTGTTGCGGCGATGGGTTTCGACCTCCCTGGAGAATCCGGTTCGCCATCTTGAACCGACCCGGCAAAACTGCCCGGGACAAGCCGTCGCGGCCTAGAGACATCGCCAAAGGACCGTCCTGGGACGGAGGAGTTGGGCCTTTTGTCCCTGTCCAATCCAGTCGTCGAGTGGGGAGAGTGAGGGATGGGTTTCATCGAAGGCGATCACTTCGACGACGAGCAGTGTTTAGCCCTGCTGGGGCGTTCTCAGTTCGGACGGATCGCCCTCTCCCTAATGGCGGTGCAGGTGGTGTTCCCCGTGCGCTATGCCCTGACTGGTGGGGAACTTCTGTTCGCTCTCTCCGTTGACCAACTGGCACAGGCGCTCGACGAGCGCATCGCCACCTTGCAGGCGGACGGTTTCGAGGAGGACCGCGGGCAACGGTGGACGGTGTTCGCCGTCGGGCCCGTGCGGCGAGTCGAAGGATTCGAGGGCCCGGAGCTGGCGGGGACGTCGGGCGACTTGTTTAGGCTCCAGCCTGCGATTCTCTCGGGCCGATGGATTGAAACGCTTTAGCAACTAATACAACCGGCGGCCGAACCGACATCGCCACGTCCGAACACACGTGCTCGCAAGGATGTCCAGGAGTGCCGAAGCTGTTCTCCGTCGGTGCTGACACCCGGTCGAGGTGTACGACCGGTGATTCGTACCTCGTAAACACACCTGCATCAGGTGCCCCAGCCTGAGCACCATCACGGTTCCACGGGTATCGTCACCCCGGCGACCGGCGGTGAGTTCGCTCCTTGCTCGCCCGGCGCTTGGGACGGGACGGAAAGCAGATCGGACGGCTTTTCGTCCCGCGCCCCCGTATCCTGGGAGTGCCATGTCGCGCCCCGACCCCGACGAACGCATCAGCCTCTATCCCCTGGAGGGCGACGAGGTCCTACGGCGGCTCCTGGGAGCCGAAGAGGACGAGGGGGCCGAGGCCGGTCGAGCCAGACCCAGAGGACGAAGGACCCGAGTCCTAGGGTCCGCTGTGGTCGTGCTCGGGAGGTTCTGGCATGGCTGACTACATCGGCCACATCAGGGCTGCTCTGGTGGCCATCGTGGCAGGGGCCGTAGCTGAACTGGTTGCAAGGGCATTCAATGCCAATTCAACGGTGGTGTTGGCAGTCGCAGGTGGGGTAGCCGCTATTGGGCTGCTCCTCTTGGAATCAGCGGAGCGCCCCCGAAAGCCCACCAGCGGTCGAGGGCCGCTGATGCTAACGGTAACAAGGACTACAAATGGGATGACTGGTGCTATAGGGCTCTGATCTTTGAGGCCCGGGTGTGTCGCTTGCCAGCCCTAAGGGACCACCTCGTTGCCAGAAGCATGGGACCACCTCGCGCCCACGTCGACCGGCTGAGGTGATGATCCCGGCGACTTCTCGCCGTGTCAAGTGCGCCGTCGT
>Ga0181521_10009088_pt1 | contig 10045 bp, 9 predicted proteins | sample PEATcosm2014_Bin_32_FD_119764 | JGI IMG/M metagenome (GOLD analysis project Ga0181521, IMG submission 119764) | Peatland microbial communities from MTU Mesocosm Facility, Houghton, MI, USA - PEATcosm2014_Bin02_60_metaG | ecosystem: Environmental > Terrestrial > Soil > Wetlands > Peat | place... | reverse complement strand
GTGCAGTTACGGTCGTCATGCTGCCACCCTAGCCATACGAGCTATATCAGCGACGGACCACTAGGGTCGCGAGCCGCGAGCGGATGGGCTCTGGGGTTATCGGTGCCGAGGACAGCGACCCTCCGTCTACGGTAGCTGGGGTGGAGCGTGAGCTCGCCTACGGTTATGGCGAACCGCTGCTCCTCACCTGTCACACTACCGGAGACACGATGCCTGTTGACTTTACAAAACTCGGCTCAGCGGGGGGCCAAAAGCGAACGTCCCCGCGGGCCATCTTCATTGGACTGCCAGGCAAACATCGCCACTACGAGTACCTGCGCGACGGGCAGGGACACGTCTTGGACTCCTGGGAAGAGCGCCGCAGCGAGCGCGACATCATCATCAAGATGAACACTGGCGGCGGAAAGACTGTCGTTGGGTTGCTTATCCTCTCGGCGTGCTTGAACGAGGACGTAGGACCCGCCTTGTATGTGGCTCCGGATACTTACCTCGCAGAACAAGTCATGTACCAAGCCGCTGAGCTCGGCATTCCAACCGTGTCTAATCCAGACGATCGGAGGTACCTTTCCGGCGAGGCCATTGCCGTGGTCAATGCCATGAAGCTGATCAATGGTCGTTCGGTATTCGGAGGTCCTGGAAGCCTCCGACCACGCCCCCTTCCAATCGGGACGGTCGTCATCGACGACGCCCATGCCGCACTGGCAACTGTCGACGAGCAAACCACAATCACACTGAAGTCGGATCACTTAGCATTTGCTGGCCTCCTCGATCTCTTCGAAGCCGACCTGCGAGAGCAGGCACCTGGTCAACTCATGGCGATCAAGGACCACGACCCGGCTGCACTCCTCCAAGTGCCATTCTGGTCGTGGTCGAGCAAGACGGACCAGGTGATGACACGCCTAGCGCAAGCGCGGAACGACGAAGCACTGGATTTCAAATGGCCCTTGCTTCGAGACATACTTCCCCTGTGCCAGGCGGTCTTCTCGGGTGAGTCCCTTCAGATCAAGCCCCCTGCGCCACCCATTGGCGCGATTGCAAGCCTGGAGGCTGCGCACCGCCGGGTGTTCCTAACGGCGACGCTTGCGGACGACAGCATCCTGGTGACGGCCTTCGACGCAGCGCCGGAGAGTATCCAACGACCCATCACACCTGTGACTGCTGCGGACCTCGGTGACCGTTTGATCCTTGCCCCCCAGGAGATCACCCCAAGTATCTCGGAACAAGAAGTCAAGGTCGCCTTAGCCGGACTCGCGAGGGAGTACAACGTCGTTGTGTTGGTGCCGAGCTTTCGGCGTGCATCCGTATGGGGAGATGTCGCGGATTCAACCGTCGCCAAGGACGAGATCGCAGATACCGTTGCCCGCCTTCGGACGCAGCATGTCGGCCTTGTCGTCCTGATCAACAAGTATGACGGCATCGACCTTCCGGACGATGCGTGTCGCGTGCTGGTCATCGACGGACTTCCCGAGGCGTACGCCGCTTCGGAGCGTCGCCAAGCGCAGGTTCTCGGTACGGCTCTCCTGGGTCGACAACTTCAGCGCGTTGAGCAGGGTATGGGCAGAGGTGTGAGAAGTGCAAACGACTATTGTGTCATTGTCCTACACGGCGCTCGGCTGAGCGAATGCATCGCAATGCCGGGAAGCCGCCAACAGTTCAGCCCAGCCACTCGCGCTCAGCTCGACCTTGCTCGCGAGATTGCCAGCCAGCTTTCGGGTGAACCCCTCGAAGAACTGGTTGGCGTCATGCGCCAGTGTCTAGACCGCGAGGAAGGATTCGTCCGAGCCAGCCGTGATGCCGTTGCCGGAGCGAGTTACTCACAGGGCGAGGTGTCACCCATTACCGTTCATATGAGAAAGGCGTTCAACGCAGCCTGCCTTCATCAGTACCAGGTAGCTGCTCAGCACGCGAGCGCCGCCGTGACTCTGACAGCCGACCGGCGCCTGCGCGGCTGGCTCATGGAGCAGCTAGCCGCGTATACCGACTTTTTCGATGCGCCACAAGCTCAACACATTCTAGCGCGCGCTACAGAACAGAACTCTAGCGTCACTAGGCCTCGCGATGGCGTAAGCCTACAACGACTCTCGGCGGCACAGGATCAAGCGCAGTCATCGGCGACCTATTTCGCGGAGCGCTTCACTGAACCAAACCAGGTACTGGTTGCGGTAGCGGCAGTTCTTAGCGATTTGGAGTTCGATCCCGAACGAACAGGTGCGTTCGAGGACGCGATGGAAACCCTTGGTCTAATGCTCGGGTTCCGCTCTCAGCGACCCGAGCGTGATTCCGGCAACGGACCTGACGTTATGTGGGCAATTGGCGGGCTTCAGTACTTGATCATCGAGTGCAAGAGTGGCGTCACGCGAGATGAAATATCTCGCAATGCTGTCGAGCAGCTCGGGCATTCAATGTCATGGTTTGGAGAACGCTATTCGGGTTGTGAGGGACGCCCGCTGCTCGTGCACCCGGTCAACCAGCTAGCTGATAACGCTGTTGCACCTGATGGCGCTCGAATCGTCACACGGGATGTGCTCGGGAGGCTCAAGAGCGCGGTTAACCGGTTGACAACAGCCCTGGCGAGCACTGGTCGTTGGGACGATGCCACCGCGATCGCCGAGCAACTCACAGCCCACCAGCTCAATGGACCACAATTCTTTCTCGCCTACTCGATTCCCAGCAAGCGATGAAGATGAAACAGTGAATCCCTGTTGATAAGATCACCTATATCGACAGGGCTCGGAGGGGTCGCCGCGCCGGCTCCGCGACGAGGCAAGAGCACGCAGACTCGTGGTCGGCCGCGCCGTGGTTCCGAAGGTTACGACCGCGCCGAGGTTTGGGAATGGGCCCAGTCCAATCGGATCAAGGTAGCCCCACGTGGCCGCATCGCGAATGACGTGGTTGAGCGCTGGAGAGAGGCGACTGCCAAATATGCGGCGGCCGAAATCGGCGTCGTCAGAACGGTCCATTTGTGCCAGGATGAATGGCGGCTTGGAGGATCGGCAAGGAGGCGCCCATGTACGCCCTGGTTCGTATCGATGTGTCGCCCGATGAGCCCACATCCGCGTTCGACGATCTAGCGACGTTGCCGGGCGGCCCCACTGACCCCGTTCTGGACGTCTGCCTGACTTGGTTTCGTCCCGACGACGCCCATTACGTTGTCGTCAGCGGTGTCGATGATCCTGAGGGTGTTGGCTACCGTATTGCCGATTTTGCCGCTGGTGTACCACTCCAACTCGATGTGCTCCAGCTGGCCAGTGACGCAAACATCGGCGATGAGGGGCGGGTGCTGTTTGCCCCCACGCCCCGTAGCATCTTGATGGCGCTTCCGCCCGGAATCGCAACCTGCCCGCTGTGTCAGGCTGATCTGACAATCGAGGAACACCGTAGTCCGCCGTGTTCGGTGCGTCAGCAATCATGACAACGGCGATTCCCCCTGGCGTTGAGGAGCCCGACTCGCTTCGTCCTGGTGAAGCTCCTCTCGGAGGTGAGCGGTCAGATGGGTCGACCCAGCCGCCCTTCGAGATGGCTGCCGGAATCGCCGCTCCTCTACTGGCCGGCATCAGCTTCACGCTCGTCGTCCTGACGCTCCAGATGAGGACGAGGGAGCTGCGCTTCAAGGATGCCGCTTTGTTCTTGTTCATCCTCGGTGGTCTGTCCTTCATCACCACAGTCCAAGCGGCAATGTGGGAACACCGGTATCGGAGGAGTAGTACCGAACGGGCGAAGTGGGAGCGTCTTGCTCGTGACGCGTATCACGTCGGCATCTTGGGACTGTTGGCGGCGATGGCCATCCTCCTGATTCCGCGTGGCCCAGTTCCTGCGACACGGCTGGCGACGATAGCGCTGGTTGGAGTGGGGTTCGCAGCCGAACTCTGGTGGATCGGCCTTGCCGCGACGCGACAAAGACGGGCCAATCGACGCATGGCACAGCTCAGTGGTCGCCGTCACTAGTCCTCACCTACGCCCCTCGACAATGAAACGCTGGTCGACCACGATGGTGCGTGAATGGCGAATCATCGCAATGAGGAGACGAAGGCACGGACCCGGCCAGGCGGTGCGCAAGCTCCGGGTAGCCGACTGGAAGCGAGCTGCGAGCCGTTCGGACCCTAGGGAGGATCATGATCGAGCCACTATCAATCCCTGATATCGCAATCGACGACATTGCAGTTGGCGACATCGTCATAGATGATGACCAAGACCTTGGATACCGTCGGTCAGGCCCCTTGCAGGAGCGGTTCCTCGCCGCATCCGAGACCTTGGTGCGAAGCGACGGCTGGCCCAATCCGAGCAACAACGATGAGCGGGAGCTCATGGCCGATCTCGCGCTCGAGGGCGGTGGGGTCAAGGGAATCGGCCTCGTCGGAGCCGTGCTGGTCCTCAGTGAAGCGGGCTACTCGTTTCGAGGGGTGGCGGGCACCAGTGCGGGAGCCATCGCGGCAGCGCTCGTCGCTGCGCTTTCCAAGCAACCAAAAGGTTCGATGGCAAAGCTCAGGGAATACCTCGGCTCGTTGGATTTCGCCAGATTCATGCCTGAAGGAAAAATCCACGAGTTCCTCGACCACCATGGTGGCGAGGCGGGCACTCTGGTGGCCGACGCGGCCATTCTTGCTACCAGGATGGGTCTTTACCCAGGGGGCTACCTGCACGAATGGCTATCTCCCATACTTCAAAGTGATCTTGGAGTTACGACATTTGGGGATCTGGAACTCACCGAAGCGGATGATCCCGAAATCAACAGCCTGCCTCCAGGTCACAATTACCGACTGCTCGTCCATACCTCTGACATCACGCGCGGTCAACTCGTGCACTTGCCTTGGGACTACCCCCTCTACGGGTTCGACAAGCCCGGCGGACAAGATGTCATTCACGCGGTCCGAGCCTCGATGTCCATCCCCTTCTTCTTCGAGCCGGTCACCTTTACCGCCAAGGCTGCTGACGTCACCGTGCCCACCCCAGGAGGCGGCACGATCGAGCAGCACTATGACTCCGGCACCGTAACCTGGGTGGACGGCGGCATGCTCCGGAATTTTCCTATCAATGCCTTTGACCGGGTCGATGGTGAACCCGCCCGCTGGCCGACTATTGGCGTCAAGCTGTCGTCGCTTCAGACGCAGTTCCCGGGAACGCGAGCCTGCGAAAGTACGCTCGCGGAGGGCGTTCGTTGCCTACGTACCATGATGAACGAATGGGACAGCTACGCGGTGGACGAGGCGACGGCAGCGCGCACGATATTCGTTGACAACGGGGGATTGACGGCGACGGATTTTGATCTAACCCAGGACCAGCAGGACATGTTGTTTCTGAATGGTGTGCGGTCAGCCACTCAGTTTGTCATCGAGATGGCCAAAGTCGAAGGCGTCCCCCGTACTGCTATGCAAGCAGAAAGCCTGATGCGGGCCAGACGGGGGACATCATCACCAGGGGCGACTTGAGATTGGGCGCGCTTTTGGTGGGTGACGCTCGATGGTACCGGCTCTTGGTGGACACCTTCACAGATCTGACGGGGCTTGCCCCAGCCCGACCGGGCGACGTGTCGCGGCAAGCCGCGTCGGTGATCGGCGGTGCCGAAAACTTGGCAGACAAAGTTCGAGAGGCGGCACCGCGTCTGCGTCCATTGCAACGAGACCCCGATGCGGAAGAGGCCCTCTTGAACGCAATCCTCGCGACGTGGCCGGCAAGTTCGTAAACTCTGACACCCGCCTTGCAGGCGCACCCTCGATCTTTCACCAATCCACTGAAGTCGTCCATGTGAACCACCGCCCTCTCTGGCTACCAACACCCAAGACCACGTTGTAGACTCACTAACCGTCCACAGGCACCGAGACTGAACATTTGCCTGAATAGACTTACCCTGCAAAAGGAGGATTGCTTGCGACGCGCAGACGCGGCTCGAGAGCGGATTACGGAATATCTCATGAAGAACGGTCCGGTCGTGGACAAGACTGGTCGAGCCACGGCCGTACTCAAGGGCGCTGTCGGCTACGAAGCTAGCGACGCGGGGTTCAGCCAATTGATCTCGTCAATGGAGAAGACTGGCGACCTAACCAGAGAGATCCGAGGCAAGCGCACGTATCGCATCGCTCGTTCCTCTGCTGCACAATCGACAAAAGGGCCGGGGGACCACGATCCAGGTGTCTCGCCGCTCGACTATGACGAGTTAGCCGCTGTTCTTCTGGCGCGGGTGACCCGGGTACTCGCCAAGTCACAAGCATCGGACGAGCCTGCCGCCTGGGCCCGACGCCGCATTGAACAGCTCCAAGGGCGGGTGGATGAGCTGCAACGGGAACTCGCCCGAGCGAAGGCCGAGGCGAAGGCGAGCGCGGATGAGCGCGAAGAACTGCGAGGGCAACTAGAGGCCGCCAGCCACAACTTGAGTTTGCTCACTGAGCGCGGAACCACCAAGAATCGCCCTGGCAGGGCAGCTGAGCGCCTTGGTAAAGACGAGCAGGCTCTCCTTTATGAGTTACGGGGCCAACGACGAGCTGCGGTACGGTAATCCCTGGGCAATCTCGCTAGAGGGATAAACAGAGAATCATTGACCTGTCCAGTAGCCGAGGTCATGGGAAGTTCGCCGGCAGGATGCTTGGGTCGGTGAGCGAGCGCTGCGTTATGAATGCCCACTGTCCCGTCTTGGTTCTTCGCGACCAGGATGAAGTCTTGAGAGGTGGATCCAACGAGAGTGAAGGTACACCGGTGCACGTCGGGTGCGAGGCTCGCGGCATTCGCCCCATCGGCCCGCTGCGCAAGACGGGCCGCGTCGCCGCTGACGACCACAAGCCCCCGATGTGCGAGCACGGCAAGTGGACCTTCGCGGGTTCTGACGCCAAGCGCGGCGCGTCGAAGTGGCGTTGCCCTACAGGCAAGTGCTCGCCCGCTTGCGTGTGGGTCAAGGCTGATCGGCTGCACACGCTGGTGCCTCGGTCCACGGATCGCTGGGGGTGCTCTCTACCGCCAGCGTGGGGCGGTCGAGCGGGAGTTCGGCGTCCTCAAGCACCAGTGGTCGCTGTTGCCCCTGCGTGTACGCCGTCTGCCCGTGTGGGGCTGCACGTGGACCTGACCATCCTGGCGCGATCGGCGAAGGCTCTGGACTACGCTCGGGCGGCTCACGAAGCACCGTCCTCGATGGCCGCGTAGGCTCCTCCGGGTTCCCAGGCAGCGTTCCTGAGGCTTATGACATGACTCACGGTCATCTGCTCGAAAGTGTCAATCTCAAGATCGGGCGGGCCGAGCACCACTTGGAACGCCTGCACGAAATGGGGAAGGCGTTCACCAAGAAGCGTCCGTATTCCGCCGACCCCGAGCCAGATCCAAACATCCCAAAGCGGTTCAACTACCGCGCCAAGGTCAAAGAGCAGCCCCCAGACACCTATCGGACTTTCGTCGGTGACTGCATTCACAACCTCCGCGCGGCTCTCGACAACCTCGCGTTCGCCCTTGCCGTGCGAGAGAGCGGTGACCCGCCCCCCCAACGAGGACGCGATCGTATTTCCGATCAGGAGCGCCCCCAATCTGTTTCCGAGCATCAATGACGCGGGAAGGGTTCTCGGGGCTATGCCCCGTACTGCCCGAACACTGATTGAAACGTTGCAGCCGTACCACCGACGGAAGGACCCCCAGAACCACCCGCTGTGGCGACTCCGAGAACTCGACGACATCGACAAGCACCGAGTGCCTCACATCGTCAACGCTGTGACCACAAGTTCCGAGGTCACGTTCTCTGCTCCGGTCAAGGGTGCAGTGTGGAAGGTTCTGGACGGCCCGCTGGAAGATGACGCAATAATCGCCTGGGTCGATTTCACCAACGCCCAGTTCTGGGTCCCTGGTGCTGGGTCCCAGGCAAACGTGAGCGTGGACGTAAGTTTTGGCTACGGAATAGCGTTCGACCGGGGAGAACCGGGTCAAGGTGACGGGGTCACGTTCCTCATCGAGGAGGAGCTTCTTCCCTACGTCAAAGACGTGGTCCTGCCAAAGTTCACGCGGTTCTTCGTGTAGCCCGGCTCACCGGGCACCGCCCGGTAACGCAGCCTCATCGCCCCCTGGTGGCGGTTCTGCGCTCCCCGAATCCGACCACTGGTCGAGAATGCTTCGGCCCTGGCTATCGTGGCCCTTGTCCCCCCCTAGGTCGGCTTGGCGAGCGCCCGCATAGTGTTCGCTGGCCGACCGGGGCGTTTGATTCGGCAGTTTCGCCAATCGTTTCGTCAAGCCCTCCTAGGAAGGATCGGCCGCAATTCGCCGGTCCAGGTAGCCAGGGTGTGCGCGATCTCTGAACTTCGACATCTGCGATCAACGAAACCCGACATCGGCGATCAGCGAATGCCGCGGTGAGCTGAACTCCTGGGCCCTCCTGGCCGGGGTCCCCCCGGTCGGTCAGCGGTCCCCCCAGGGTCTTGGGCATCCACGCTCAAGCCCACTGGAGGGACCGATCGACATGATGACCCAGGAGGAGTTCATGGATGTCCAGGCGATGAAGCGCCAGGGCTTCACCAACCTCGAGATCGCCGAAGCCACCGGCTATCACCGAGAGACGATCGGCGAGTGGCTGAGAAATGGCGGGCCGCCGCCGGCGCGCCGGAGCACGACGCCGCCGGCCATCGACGAGGGGTGGGCGTCTCGGATCGCCGAGCTGTTACGTCCGGCGCCGAGGCTGCTCGCCACGAGCGTCTACGAGATCCTCGTGACCGAGGGCTACGAGGGCAGCTACCCGTCGGTGGCCCGTCACCTGAACGCGCTACGCGGCCCCCGGTTCCGAGCCGCCGGCCAGGCGTCGGTGCGCATCGAGACCGCCCCCGGTGAGGAGTGCCAGTTCGACTGGTCCGACATCGACACCTGGAGCTGCGAATGGGGCCTCGGCGAGGTCCAGTGTTTGTCCACGATCCTGTGCTGGAGCCGCGCTGGCGCACGTGGTGGTTCGCCCCCTCGCTCGACCGGGAGCACACCTTCGAGGGACTGGTCCGGGCCTTCGAGGCGTTCGGCGGCGTCCCCGCCGTGGCCCGCACCGACCGGATGGGGGCGTTGGGCAAGTCCCAGGGTCGTCGCTTCACCTTGTATCCGCCGGCGGGCGAGTTCGCCCGGTTCCACGGCTGCGAGATCCGGGCCTGTCAGGCCCGCGACGCCAAGCGCAAGGGCAAGGTGGAACGGCCCTTCCGGGACGTGAAGGAGCGGTTCTTGGAGGAGTGCCGGACCCTCGGGCCGCCGGCGAGCATCGACGAGCTCAACGCCCGTGCCGGCACCTGGCTCGACGAGCGCGTCCACGGTCGGATCCACCGCACGACGGGCGTGGCCCCGGCCGAACGGTTCGTGGTCGAACGCGGGCTCCTCGCCCCATTGCCGAGGCGTCGCTTCGACACCGCGTATGTCGAGGCTCGCCGGGTGCACGTGGCCGTCCCGCAGATCGAGTGGCGCGGCGTGCGCTACTCGGTGCCGCCGGCGTGTCTGGGCCAGCGGGTCGAGGTCCGCCAGGAGGTCGGCGCCGACACCATCGAGGTGCGCTGGGCGGGGGTGTCTGTGGCCCGCCACCGCATCCCGGCCGACGCGACGACCGAGGTGTGGGACGCCTCGCACTGGTCGGCCGCCCAGGCCGCGGCGCTGGGCCGGAGCCGGGGACGCCACCTCCAGCTCGTCGAAGCTGCCGCCCCGGTCCTGTCCACGCCGACGCGCCTCGACGTCGAAGGTGACGTCGACGTGGCCGCCGTGGACCTGCGCCGCTATGACCCGGAGGCCGTTCGGTGAGTGCCTCCCCCTACGAGCGTCTGAAAGACGACCTCGGCTACTTACAGCTTGGGCGTGCCGCGGAGTGCTTCGCCACCCTGGCCGAGGAGGCCAAGGCCAACGACTGGAGCCACGTCGAGTTCCTGGCCAAGGTCATCGGGGAACAGGCGTCGTCGACCACCAACCGCCGTCTGGCGGCTCGGCTGGCGCTTCGCCCGCTTCCCCTTCCGACGATCGGTGGACGACTTCGACTTCGAGTTCCAGCCGTCGGTGGACCGCAAGCTCGTGGCCGACCTGGCCACCTTGCGCTTCATCACCGAGAAACGCCCGGTGCTCTTCCTAG
>Ga0181521_10009082_pt1 | contig 10046 bp, 8 predicted proteins | sample PEATcosm2014_Bin_32_FD_119764 | JGI IMG/M metagenome (GOLD analysis project Ga0181521, IMG submission 119764) | Peatland microbial communities from MTU Mesocosm Facility, Houghton, MI, USA - PEATcosm2014_Bin02_60_metaG | ecosystem: Environmental > Terrestrial > Soil > Wetlands > Peat | place... | reverse complement strand
TGGATCAGCCAGCGCATCAGCCAGCCGCGCCAGAAAAGCTCTTCGATGACGGGCACCGCGATGACGCTGACGGCCACCCGGAACAGAAGAAACACAGGATCGGTTTGCGAGGCAGGCGGCGTATTCCCGGCCGGATGGCCCATGATCGAATTGTCGAAGAGAATCGTGTGGTGCCAGCCCGGTACGATCCAGTCTGGTCCGACCCAAAGAATAAATACCAGGATGCCGATCAGAACGCTGGCGAGAGGCTTCGACGGGCCGCCGCGCAGGGGTGCGCGAGACACTGCCAGAATCACAGCCATGCAAACGGCGAAGCGCAGCCAGACCGGCACCGGCACCGCCATTTGCAACGCCAGCAGTGCGATGAAAATCAGATAAGGGAGTACGTAAGGAACGGCAGGATGCCGCAGGAGCGGCACGCTGGAGGTAGGCGCGGCGGGGGGCAGTCGCTATGTCCCCGTCTTCTCGCCGCGCCGCTTCACGTCGATATTCAGGCGCTTGATCTTCTGATTGAGCGTCGAAAGCGGCACGCGCAGGGCCTCCGCGGCATCGGTCTGGCTCCAGTTGAAGCGCTCCAGCTGCTCGACGATCGTCTTGCGCTCGAAGTCCGCCACAATCTCGAACAGCGAGGCGTCGGACGGCAGGGCGCCATTCTCGCTGCGGCGCAGACGGACACCGCCTGCGTGCAGCAGATAGTCCGGCAGCACATCCAGCGGGATCACCGGCGCGGAAGCCAGCACCACGGCGCGTTCGACCACATTTTCCAGTTCGCGAACGTTGCCCGGCCAGGCATGATCGAGCAGCAACTGCATCGCTTCCGGCTCGAAACGCAGCACCGATTTGTTGCCCTCGTCGAGGAACTTTTCATTCTCCCGGCTGAATTTCTGCAGAAAGTGCTGGATCAGCAGCGGGATATCTTCGCGCCGGTCGCGCAGAGGCGGCAGATTGATGTCGATGACGTTGAGGCGGTAGTAGAGATCCTCCCGGAATTTTTTTTCCTCGACCATCTTGCGCAGATCCGCATTCGTGGCCGCGAGGACCCGCACATCGACCTTGATGACTTCATTCGAGCCGAGCGGCGTGAATTCCATCTCCTGAATCACGCGCAGGAGCTTCGACTGCGTCTCCGGCCCGATGGTGCCAACCTCGTCGAAAAAGATCGTGCCCTTATTGGCGACTTCGAACGCGCCCTTCTTGTTGTGGATCGCGCTGGTGAACGCGCCTTTGACGTGGCCGAAGAGAGTGGATTCGAGCAGTTCAGTCGGCAATGAGCCGCTGTTCACGGGCACGAACGCATGGTCGACGCGCGGCGAGTTGGCGTGAATGGCTTTGGCGATTAGCTCTTTGCCAGTGCCGGTCTCGCCCGTGATCAGGATCGTCGAACGGCTGGGCGCAACCTGCATCACCAGATCCAGCACGCGCAGCATCCGATCGCTCTTGCCGATAATGTTCGGGAAACTGTACCGCTGCTTCAGCGCGCGCTTGAGCTGCGTGTTTTCGTCGACGAGCCGCTGGCCAGCGATGACCCGCTCGATTTCGATCAGCAGCTTTTCGTTGTCCCAGGGCTTGGGCAGATAATCGTTGGCCCCGAGCTTCACGGCCTGCACCGCGGCCTCCACCGTGCCGTAGGCGGTAATCATGAAAATCGGCGTATGACGGTCGCGTTCGCGAATGTCGCGCAGGACTTCCATGCCGGATTTGTCCGGCATCATCAGATCGAGCAGAACGAGATCGTAAGCGCGCGACTCCAGCTTTCTCTCGCCTTCCGCGGCGGTTGGCGCCAGATCGACGTCGTAGCCTTCCATGTCCAGCAGCGCTTCGAGGCTCTCGCGGATCTCCACTTCATCGTCGATTACGAGGACGCGGCCCTTTGCGGCCACCGCGGGCTCCCGCGTGGCCACCATCACGCATGCACCGCCTTGCGGATGGCCGGGAACTCGAGGCGGAAGCAGGTGCCTCCGCCCGGCCGGGAGATGGCTTCAATGGCCCCGCCGTGTTCCTGAATGATGCCGTAAGTGACCGAGAGACCCAGCCCCGTGCCTTTTTTCGCCGACTTGGTGGTGAAGAACGGATCGTAGATGCGGCTCAGATGCTCGGGAGCGATTCCGTGACCTGTGTCGATTACGTCCACCACTACACCGCTCTCGCCCGCGTGCGTCGCCACCTCGAGAATCCCGTGCGGCTCCATTGCGTCACGCGCGTTCAGGAACAGATTCAGAAAGACCTGCTGCAATTTTCCAGGATTTCCTTTGACCGGCAGCTCCGCATCGAGTTTCGTGCGCACCTCAATTCCCGCCTTCTTCAGCTGATGCTCCAGAAGCGAAAGCGTTTCCTGAATCACGCGATTGAGATGCACTTCGGTCAGTTCCGAAGTGGGCGTGCGCGAGAAATTCAGCAGGGAATTGACGATCTCGCTGGCGCGAAACGTCTGGCGCGCGATTTTTTCCAGGATGCGGGACTTCTGCTCGTCCTCGGCGACCTGCTTGGCCAGCATCTGCGCGTAGGTCGAAATGACGGCGAGCGGCGTGTTGACCTCGTGGGCCACGCCCGCGGCGAGAAGCCCGATGCTCGACAGCTTGTCGGCCTGCACCAGACGCCGTTCCAGCTCGGCGCGGTCCGTAATATCGTCGAAGATCACCAGCCGTCCGATCTGCTCCATATCCCTGGAAACGAGCGGGGCGATCGCGATATTCATGGTCGATTCGCCTTTTTGCGTATCCAGCGCGAACTTATCGAGATGGTGAATGCGCATCTCGCCGCGCGTGCGCTCGAACTGCTCGACCAGCGGCGCGGGGAACAGCTCCGCCAGAGTGCGGCCCACCGCGTCCGCCCGGCCGATGCCGCTCAGGCGCTCCATCTGGGTGTTCCAGCTCTCGACGCGGTCGTCCAGTCCGGCCGCGAGAATGCCCACATTGATCGATTCGACGATGTTCTCACTGAATTCCTTCAGCCGTTCGTACTCGTCGACCTTCTGCTTGAGCGAGCGGTAGAGGTTTGCGTTCTCGATGGCGATCCCGACGTAATTCGCCAGCGTGAGCAGCAGCTCGACGTCGTCGCTGGACAGGAATTCGCCCGATTCCGTGCGGCTCACTCCAAGGAACGCAATTGCGCGCCCGCGCACCGTGCAGGGCAGATAGTAGTTCAGATCGAGGTCGGCGATGGTCTGGCGGATCGAAGCGGGCCAGCTTCCCGCAATAGCGTCGAGATGGTAGCGCGTGCGTTCGAAGAAGATGTAGGGGGCCCGCGGCGGCCAGTTGAGAAAGCTCAGGTCGAGAGAACCCGGCGATTGCAGCGGGCGCGCGCTCGAACCCATCGACATGCGCAGGCGCCAGGACGAGCCGTCCGCGCCCGTGCCCGCATCCGGAACAGCTTCGGCGAGGAAGAACGCCACGTGCCGGATCGACAGGGTCTGCATCAGGCGGTCGGCCACCAGCTGCAGCATATGATCGAGGTCGGTCTCCGAGTTCAGCTCGCGCGCGAACTCGATCAGCGTGCGCCGGTAGTTGTAGCGGTCGCGGTAAAAGTACTGGTCGAGCTTCTCCTGAATCCAGGTGCGCAGCGGCTGAAAAATGAAAGCCGCGAGCAGCATGACAAAGATCAGCCAGGCGCTGCTGAGGTCTTTGAAATTCTTCTGTACGATACTGCCCAGCGAAAACACGACGCCGTAAAACGCGGCAAGAACGCCCAGCGTGGCCAGCGTATAGGCGTAGCTGCGGCGGAAAATCACATCCACGTCCATCAGCCGGTAACGCACGATCGCATAGGCGATGGTCAGGGGGATGAGCGGCAGCGTCACCACCGCATAGTTCATGTAAGGGCTGAGCGGAACGTCGGCCACATAGGGAATGGCGTAGAGAATGGCGAACGGCGCAAAGCCGAACACCACGCCGTTGCGCAGCCATTTGAGCTGCTGCCGGATGACGGGATCTTCGGCCCCGCGGTAACCCGCCTGCAGCACACCGGCGCTCAGCAGGTAAGTGAAAGTGAGCAGCCCGATCCACGACCGGTCCAGGGCCTCGCGAACTTCGAGAGCCGATAGCCCGCGGGCCACCAGTAACCCGGAGCCAAACGCAATCGCGACCGCGGTCAGAATGGCGCCCGGCACGTAGATCAGCGGCGCCACCCACCGCCGGTACCAGGCGCGCGGCTCCGGAAACGTCAGACAAAAGTGCAGGAACAGGGCCGGAGCGAGCCATCCGGCAATCAGATTGCCCCAATAAATCACTTGGTCGAACCCGTTCAGCTTGCCCGTGTAGTGGAACGAGTAAACCACGAATGAAACGAGACAGAAGATGTAAAAATGGCGGGCCTTGTAGGCGCTGCCGCGCCGGAAATAGACAAACAGTCCGATCGCCAGGTAAGCGACTCCGACCAGGTACTGATACGAAATCGCGATGCCGCGCGCCGCTTCGCCGACAATCACCGTGACCGGGACGTCCACGCCCGCGCGCCGCACCACATAAGCCGCCTTCGCCCATGCGCCCGGGTTGGCTAAACGGCGCGGCACGTCGCTGGTTTGATAGACCGCAGCTCCCTGGATCGACTCAAGGATGTCGTTGGCGCGGATGCCGGCCCGGTCCGCTGGACCGTTCGCAACCACCCGCCGCGCGACCACCTGCCCGTCCTGGTCCGTCCACGTGACCCCGTCGTCCGGAAGCTTAAATTTCTGGAGCTGCTGATAGTTCAGGCCAGCGGCAATGGCCGCCGCCACCGTGAGCACGGTCAGGATCGCGGTCGAGAGCTGAAATTTGAGTTCCTGAAGCATCGGCAGCTTCCGGCATCGGCGGGAGAACCCGAAGACACCTGTACGTTCTTCCCCGCAGTGCAGTTACGATGCCACTATATTTTCACGGAATCGAATCTCGACGCCTGAAAATAAACAGTTTAGCAGGTAACTCAAGGAGGCGGATTCCATTTTTGGAATCCGTCACTGAAGGCTCGTGCTGAGAACCGGAGTTTCAGAAGCGGCAGCGGGGCCGCTTCGTCCGCATCCAGTCCACGAATGCGGGCGGCGCAGCCATAGTCGAGAGGCGGCTCTGGCGCACCAGCGACCAGTCGTTGAACAGGCCCGATTCTTTAATTTCGCGCAGGCTGACCGGAGGGTCGATACGGCAGCGGAAGCGGAAATCGGCCACCGCGAGCTTCGCGTTTTTCGGGTCCGGCCTGCCATCTCCGACGACGTCTGCAACGCCGACCACGGCCGCGTCACTCATGCTATGGTAGATGAAGACGCGATCACCGGATTTCATGTCGCGGATGGCCCGGAGCGCCTGGGGATTTTTAACCCCGTCCCATACAGTTTGTCCGTCCCGTTCCAATTGCGTCAGCGAGTACGTTTCGGGATCGGTTTTTGCGAGGAAATATCCCTTCCGGTTTGACAGTGTATCCCTCATTAACCTAAGTATATTCTCCGTTCCACGGAATGCTTGGTAGGATCAAAATGGGAGTAATGATGCGGATCGTTTGTGCGTTTGTGTGCGGGGCAGTGCTATGCGCCGCGCAGACCGGCAGTCCGCCTTCGGGCGAACCCGGCGCGACGCCTTCCCCAAAGGTCTCGGGGGATGAGGCGGTCCAGACCGCGCCCGCCACTCCGCCCGTATCTGCGCCCGCTGCTCCACCCGCACCCGCGCCTGCCATCGTTCCTCCGGCTGCCGAGAACGCACTGCCCCCGGCGCGGAAAACGCCCACTGAACCGAACGCAGAGGAATCGGGCAAAGTGGTATCGAAGTATGTGATCGGGCCTCTCGATCAGCTCTATGTGCGCGTCTGGAACCAGGGCAATCTGTCGGGACTGGTGGGCGTCGGACCCGACGGCGTGATGTCCATGGCACTGATCGGAGAACTAAAAGCGGACGGTTTAACGGTCACGCAGTTGAAAGAAGCTATCACGGCGCGCCTGAACGATTTTCTCAACAGCCCCGAAGTCTCCGTTGAAGTCGTCAAAATCAACAGTAAGAGCGTTCTCATGATAGGCGGTATCGGGCACCCGGGCAAATTTCCACTTACCGAAAAGACAACCGTGCTGGACGCCATTGTGGGTTCGGGTGGTCTTCGTGACCTCGCCAACGGCAAGAAAATCTACATTCTGCGCGGCGGAAAAAAGATCATGTTCAATTACAAGGACGTGATCCAGGGCAAGCATACGGAGCAGAACATCGAGCTCCAGAACGGGGACCAGGTGGTGGTACCCGAATGAGCGGAGGACAAATGGAAACAGCAGCATCTGGTTATGTAGCGATTTCGCGGCGCACTCTCGATCTGGAGGACTATATCGACGTCGCGCGACGGCATGCCGGCTGGATCATGGGGCCAACGTTCTTTGGCGTGGTCGTTTCGATCGTGGTCGCGTTCGTGCTTCCGAACACTTATATTTCGCAGGCGGAGATGCAGATCACGCCTTCGCAGATCTCTCAGAGCATCGTGCAGACCACCATCAGCCAGTTGCTGACCGATCGCATTGCGCAGATGGAAAACGAGATTCTGAGCCGCACCAGTCTTTCGAGCATCATTCAGGATCCGCGTCTCGATCTCTATAAGACGGAGCGCGCGAACCAACCGCTCGAAGATGTGATCGAGACCATGCGCACGCGGGATGTCCGCATCCAGATCGTTTCGCTGCCAAGCGCTAACGGGAACAAAGCCTCGGCCTTCACCATCAGCTTTTCATACAAAGATCCGCATAAGGCACATGACACCGTCCAGTCTCTGATCACGAAGTTTGAGGACGCCAACCTGACCACGCAGAGCAAGCAGCAGAACGTGCTCACTTCGTTCGTGCACGACGAGTTGTCCGAAGCCAAAGCGAACCTGGACAAGCTCAACGAGCAACTGACAAAATTCCGCGTCGACAATCAGGGAAAGTTGCCGGAGCAGTCCGAGCTAAACATGGCGCAGCTGAATTCGCTGCAAAGCCAGGGCAATGCGAGCAACGACGCCTTGAACCGGCTGGCGCAGGAGAAGCTGGAACTGCAAACGCATCTGCAAACCCTGCAGAGCCAGATGGATTTGCTGATGATGTACGAGAAGGAAAACCAGGCGGCAGCCACCCCCGTTGCGGCCCGCCAGAACGAGCGATTGCTGGCGCTGACCAAGACCATCTCGGATACCGAATTACAGCTTGCGCAACTGAAGCTGATCTACACGCCGAAGCATCCGGATATCCGCGATGCTGAAAAGCGGCTGCAGATTCTCCGGGATGAACGCGACAAACTCCAGGCGGAACAGACGGCCGAGGAGGCTAAACCGAAGGAAGCAGCAAAGAAAGGGACGAACTTCGCGGCGGCATCGTCCATCACCCAGCTGCAGGGGCAGATCGACGCCGCCAACGCCCAGCTCCAGGTCTTTGAGATGCAGCGCCTGAACAAAATGAAAGAACAGGAGACCGTGGCGAAGTCGATTGCCAGCTATCAGGAAAGGCTGGCCGCCACATCGAGTATCGAGGCGACATACGCCGATCTGCAACGGGACGACAGGGCCGCCAGCGAGAAGTACCAGGTCCTGCTCGCCAAAGAGCAACTGGCGGAGCAAAACGGCGACCTGCTGCAGCGCAAGGCCGGAGAAACCCTGGAAGTGCTGGATCCGCCATCCCTGCCGTCCCAGCCTGCAAAACCCAACCGGTGGCTCATCGTGGGCGCCGGCATCATGCTCTCGTTCGTTCTGGGACTTGCAATGGCGGGCTTCCAGGAGGCCAAAGACACTTCGCTGAAGAACCTGAAAGACGTTCGCGCCTATACTAATCTTCCGGTATTGAGCAGTATTCCTCTGCTCGAAAATACGATGCTGGTCAGGAGAAAGAAAAGGCTGGCCTATCTGGCGTGGGCCGCCGCGGTGATCGTGGGAGCGATTGCCGTGAGCGCCGCGCTCTTTTATCACATTCAGTACCTGACATGAGCCCCACGAAAAAGAAGACTACTTCATGAGCCGCGTTCACGATGCCCTGCGCAGGGCCGAACAATTCCTGGAAGCACCCCCCGACGCCGACGCCGGGGCGACAGACCCCGAGTCTCATTCGCTGGTTCTGTCGGAAGAAGGAGGGGTTGCTGAACAATCTCCGGCCATCGAGGTTGCCAATCCGGCCCTGGGGACAGGCGTAAACGGCATCGTTCGCGCCACGCCGAAGCAAATCGAGGTCGACTGGCGTCACCTGCTCGGCCGCTGCAAGACCATCCCATTCCGGCCCGCGCCGGAAGCCCACCTGATCACCGGAGATCAGGCGCACCAGGTACCCGCCGAAGAGTTTCGCAGCCTCCGCACCCGCCTGAATCATCTGCAAAGCCAGCAGGATCTCCGCATCATTGTCGTCACCAGCGCTTCGCCCGCCGAAGGCAAGACGTTCACTGCGGTGAATCTCGCGCTGGCTCAGGCCCAGCTCGAGACACCTGTGCTTCTGGTCGACCTGGATCTGCGACGTCCCGCCGTGCATAATCTGTTCCAGTGCGAACGGACGCCCGGATTCGCCGACTTTCTTCTGGCCGAGAAGCCGCTCGAAGAATGCGTGCGCAAAATCGAAGGCACCAACCTTTACTTCCTGCCCGCCGGAACGCAGGTCAAGAACCCCCTCGAGTTACTCAACATGCGCCACGTCAAGCAGACTCTCGACGGTTTGCGCAAGCTTTTCAACTGGGTCATTCTCGACACGCCGCCTTTGCTGTTCTCGGCGGATGCGAACCTGCTCTCGACGCTCACGGACGGCACGATTATCGTCGTGCGCATCGGATCGACCACCTACGACAACGTGATTCGCGCCATGCAGTCGTTGTGCGAAAACAACGTGCTGGGGATCGTCGCCAATGGTGCGCGGGCGGGCGAGTTATACAGCAAATACACCTACTACTACACGAAGCAGGAAGAAGGCGAAGAGGAAGAAGAGCCGGACGCGGATGTGGAAGCAGAAGCGGTACCGGACACGGAACCGGAAGAAGAATAGGCTGGTTCTATTTCTCCACGGTAACCGTTGAGGCACGCATCGTGTCGCGTCCGACGTCGAGGCCGATAGCCATCACGGTCGCGCCTTTTCTTAGTCTGCCGTCGCTGAGGTCGAAGTGGGTTCCGGCGTAGAAGAGAACGGTCGTCCGCACGCAGGGATGGCGGTCAACCCCGTTGTCATGACACTCTTTAACAACGATGCGATCTGAGCTTGCGGCGACAATCGTGCCCTCGGTTTTCGCAACATTCGCTTCGACCAGTTCCGCGGTCAGTTCGCCGCTCGGGTATCCAACAACAGCCCTTGCGACAACGTCATCGCCGACTTTAAGGCCGCTCGTATCGGGCAAGTTCTCTCCGCGCCAGATTTCCGTGTTCGCGTTGACTCGCATGACGCATATCCCGTTTTCGTTTTTCGCTGAAAGCGTGTCCTTCGCGATCGCGAGCAGACGGCCGCCGCAAACGCGAATCTCGGCGATGTGATGCGGTTCCATGCGGATGCCATCGTCCTTTTCCGCCGCGGCAACCATCGAGGCCAGGACCGCGCCGTCAGCGTCCCGAGTGCATCGCAGGGAGATATCGTCACCCACCACGAGTTGGCCGGCGTTTTCGAGATCCACTCCCCGCCGCCAGATCTCGGCGTCAGGCGCCAGGCGCGTCGTGATGATCTTCTCGTTGAACTTCAGGGTGACGGAATCGGGCTGGATCGCGAGCAGTGTGCCCCCGAGGCATTGATCGCCGGGAACGTCCGACTGAGCGGCGAGGCTGCTTAGAAAGCCGAGTCCGATGCCGACGAACAGCAGTGTCCGCACGTCCACCAGTTTAGTACTTCGTCCCGGTAACCACTTGCTGACGCGCGTGGCTCAGAAGGAGTTACTACCCTGTGACTCTTTTACCGACAGCCGGGTCAGGCGGTTGCTGGTTCAAGTTGATAACCGAGTTTTTTAGCTTTGGATAGCCTTTCAACCGCTTTCCGGAGATGCGCCGGGCAAGCTTCGATGGTTTCTATGTATCGTGCGCGCTCCGCTCCGATCGATTCCGGCCGCTGGAATCTGCCGACGGGATAGCGGGGGTCGGCGCTCACACCTTCTCTCCCTTTATCAGATCTTCGTACGTTTCGCGCT
>Ga0181521_10009077_pt1 | contig 10052 bp, 11 predicted proteins | sample PEATcosm2014_Bin_32_FD_119764 | JGI IMG/M metagenome (GOLD analysis project Ga0181521, IMG submission 119764) | Peatland microbial communities from MTU Mesocosm Facility, Houghton, MI, USA - PEATcosm2014_Bin02_60_metaG | ecosystem: Environmental > Terrestrial > Soil > Wetlands > Peat | place... | reverse complement strand
ATTCCCACGACACCGGCTCAAAGCGCCCCTGTCCCTTCGCGCCCACGCGCCGTAGCGGCTGAGTCAGGCGCCGAGCCGGGTCGCGCCACTCCCGGTTATACGCCGTCGAACACTTGCCGCAGAGCGCTCCGCGGCTCACGGGATGCGTCGGATTGCCGCGAACCGCCGTGACCACGCCGTCGCGTTTGATCACCGTCATTCCGCAGGAATCGTAGCAATCCCGCGGACAGGTCGTGATGACTACTTCATCGCGAGACTCGCTGCGCTTCACGGCGGTCCTGACTCCTCGACCTTTTTCAACAGTTCACTGCGTATCGTCGAGGCTTCGAGACGCAGCGGCCGGGTGCGCAACCGCCCGATCTCGGTCGCGGTGAACGGCGGAAAATTCGACGGCATGTGTTCCCTGTCGAAGCGCCACAACATCCAATTCACCAGTTCGGCCAAATCGGCATCTGCCAGCGGCGAGGTCGCGACGCCCGGCACGCGGCCAAGATACTCGCGCCCGCCGGGGACCCACAGGAATTTGGCAACCGTGCCCGCGAGGCTCGGGGTCGTGTCGGCGGAACCCGTGCCATCCGGACGATGACACCCCCGGCAGTTCAATGTCCAGTTCTGCCAGGCGCGTTGCGCATTCACGACACCGGCGGGGGCATCGGGCGCCGGCGTTTGTTCGATCACCGGCGTTTGTGCGGCGGCACAGCCGATTCGCGCCAGGGATGCCATCAAGGTCAGCGATAACGCACCGGCCGACCAGCGTGCCCTGATGATCGGCCTACTTCTTCTGATCAATCGCCACGCCCAGGATAAGGGCCACCGTGCAGGTGTAGGATTGACTCTTGGTGCCAAAGCACCACGTGACCTCGTTGTTGGTTTGTGGACGAACGACCGGCCGATCGCCCTGATTGTTTTGACAGGCGCATCGCCCCCAGGCGACTCCGCCGCAGCAATCGTTGTAGGAAATGATGTAGTTGCGTTGATCGGCCGGGTTGCGGCAGGTGCCGATCCAGGTAATCGGCGACATCTCGACGCCGGGCGGACAGGAATTGACGCTGCCGCCGTAGCAGGAACACAGGGATCCGTCGATGGCGCAATAACGCCAATAATCGCACTTGGTCCGATCGCCGGGATCCTGCGGGTTTCCGGATTCTTGCGGCGCGGTCTGTCCGGAATTGGGATCACCGGATCCGGGGTTGGCTTCTGCGCCCCGCGCAACCGGCAACAAAGGCAGCGCCGCCGCACCCGCGAGAAATCCGCCGAGTACGCTAAAGACGCTGCGCCTGGACGTTCGGCTCGCAAAGCCGCGCAACACTTTTTCCGCCAAATGATCGAATTGAGCCACACTATTCTCCCGAGGAGGCACGCCTCTGGTCACGTTGACCGAGGAATTCCTGAATGTTGCCGATGCCGCTTTCCTTGGCTACGAATAAACTTTCCAAATGCTCGCGCGTATTGACCAGGCCGATCGCCGACAATTTGCCCGCTTCATCGATCAATACCGCGTACGGCAGCTTGGCGACTCCGTAGCTGCGCCCCAGGTGCTCCGATAGCACATAGGGAAATTTCGTCAGACCTTTTTCGCGGACGAACTGCGCATGCTTGTCGAGCTCGCCGTCGCTCGCCAATACGATGTCCAGCCAACTGCGTTCGGCGCCGTGAGCCGAACGCACCGCGGGCAGCAGCGCCTCACAGACCGAACACTCCGGTGAAATAAAGAGCAGCAGCTGGCTGCGCCCGCCGCGTACTCCGCCGATTTTCACCGCCGATCCGTCCAAGGCGGTCAACGACAGTTCCGGCGTCGGATCCCCCAGCTTCAACGGCTGGCGCAGCGACAAGGCGCCGGCTGGCGCAATGCGCTGATGCAGCACGCCGATTTGCCTTGCGAGTGCCATGCACACCACGCCGAGAACGAGTAGCGCCATCCAAAGCGCAATCTGCGAGGCGATCACGAAACTCATGATACCGCTCCATTGCGCAACGGCTGCAACGTCATCACTTGATCGAGCGCGCCATAGAGAGCCAATAATGCGCAGGACGCCAACACCTGCGAAGCAGACACCGGCACGGCGCCGTTAGCGGCCGACGTTCCGACGAGCACTGCAAAAACCACGAGCACGACGCTTCGCGTCACGTCGAATGCGCCCAACGGATGCCGGCTCGAGCCGAAACTGCAGCCGCAATCGACATTGCGCCGGCCTTGCACGATGGCGCGCAGAATGAGTGCGAGATAGGCGCCCCAAATCAACGCCGCGAGCAACGCTCCGATCAAGCGCGAGGCCGGCACGAACAGCAGCGCGGCCGCAAGCAACTCGCCGAGAAGTGCGGCAACCGCGGCCCACGCCGCCGCCGCTCGCGGCACGCCGGCGAACTCATGAATCACGCTCTGCGTGTGCGCCCAGCGCACTCCTTTGTGCATTGCCGATGCCGCCAGAAGCAACGCCAGGAATGCGGCGAGCTGCGACCCCAGCAGCGGCATCACACCGGGCATTTCGGTCGCGCTGAACATCAACGCAACGGCTCCATTTGCATGCGCGTATGAAGTCCCGGCAAATCCAAGCTGCGCATCAGGCTGCCCGTTTGTGGGTCGTACACGTCGAGGCGTTCGCCGGCCTGCACCAATAAGAGGGGCTCGGCGCCGTGCGTGAGCGATATCGATGAGCCCGGCCGCACGAGCCGCAGCCGCTTCACGCGCGCTTTGCTGGCGGCGTTATAGACCCACACCTCGGCGCCTGGATCCTTGTGCGTGCCTTCGTGCGCGCCCGGCTGCATCACCACATAGAGCAGCTTTTGTTCGTCGCCGGCGATGAGTTGCCAGCCGCTTGGCCGCCAGTCAGCCGCTCGTTCGGCGGCCGTCACCAAGGGCCAATCGGGCAGCACTTTGACGTCGTCGGTTTTCATGTCGATCGGCTGAATGCGGCCGTGCAGGCTCGGAAAGTACCGCACCCCGCTCAACATCGCGCTCGCCGTGAACAACGGATCCGTGTCGAGCGGATTGAAGGCTTTGGATTCCGAGCGGCCCGCGGCAGCGCCATTGGCATCGAGTCGGACCGTCAACAAGGTGCCGCTGGAGCACAGCGTCGAAAAGCCGCGATTGCCGGAGGGGTACACCAGCGAGCAGCCGGGGGTCTCGATGTCGCCGAGCACCTTGCGCTTGACCAGGTCGACCACGGTCACGGAAGAGGCCGGCGTGAAATCGAAAACCAGCGCCAGGCGCTGATCGTCGGTAAAGGCCAGCATTCCTTCCATCGCCGTAATCAGGGCGCGCTTGGCACCCGGCAGCACGATTTCGTCCACCACGTTCAGCGTCTGCGAATCGTAAATCGTGATGAAGTCGGTGCGCGTACCGCGTACGCCGCGTGACCAGACCGTATCGGCCACATAGATTTCGGGGCGCTTATCGGAAACCAGCAGCGTCGACGAATCGCGTGCCTGCAATTGGCCCTTGACGTCCCGACTGTCGCTGCCCACATCGCGCAGCTCGATCCGATCGCCCGCGTAATTGAGGAACACCCAGCTCGTCGGATACTTCGCCGGCAGTGTCGCAATCTTGCCGGTGCTGTCCGGCGGCAGGGGCGTCGGGAACTCGGCCGCCCCGGCGGCTACGGCGGCTCCGGCGGCCAGCGACGCACATATCAGGATGGGCGTCGCCCGTAAAATACTCATTTATTCCGCTCCCCATTTTTTCGAAGGCGCCGCATCGCGCTAGCCGCCGAGTGTACGTCAACCGCCGCGGGCTGAATACTGCGGCCCGACAACAGGTATATTGCGCAACCTATGAATGCCGCACAAATCGCATTTTATCTTGCCCTGAACTTCGCCGGGATCGCCTTCATCATCGGCGCCATTCGCGCCGGCCGACACCGCAAAGACCGGCGCTGGCCCACGCCCATCGAGTTGGCGGTGGGATTCGTCACGGATTTTTTCGACGCCTTGGGAATAGGCTCCTTTGCCCCGACGACGGCGATTTACAAACTGCGGCACATGGTCCCGGACGAGCAGATACCCGGCACGCTGAACGTCGGTCACACTCCGTCCGCCATCGCCGAAGCGCTGATTTTCGTCACGGCCATCGCCGTCGATCCGCTGTTGCTGGTGACCGTGGTGGTGAGCGCAGCCGTGGGCGCATGGCTCGGCGCGGGGGTGGTCGCGCGCCTCCCGCGGCGCGCCATCCAGATCACCATGGGGATCGCGCTGCTCATCGCCGGCAGCGTCTTTGCGGCCAAAAATCTGGGCGTGCTGCCGGGCGGCGGCATTGCCATGAGCCTTTCGGGGTGGAAGTTCGGTCTAGCGGTGGCCATCAATTTCGTACTCGGCGCCTTGATGAGCGCCGGCATCGGACTGTACGCGCCCTGCATGATCACGCTCGCCCTGCTCGGGATGCATCCGATCGCGGCCTTCCCGATCATGATGGGCGCTTGCGCCCTATTGCAACCGGTCGCGAGCTTGCGCTTTTTTCAGACCGGCGCCTTTGCCTGGGGGGCTTCCCTGGGGCTTGCGTTTGGCGGCATCATCGGGGTGTTCGTTGCCGCGTACATCGTCAAGTCGCTGCCGCTGCACGTGCTGCGTTGGTTGGTAATCGTGGTCATCGCGTGCGCGGCCTTTGCCATGCTGCGCTCCGCCGTGCGCAACGAGACCCGATGAGATTTGCGCGCTATTCTGTCGAACTCGCCATTTAAAATATCTACGAGACCGCACTTGAATAATTTCCGCCTTCAGTCCCTGGCGCTCGGCCTCATCGCCTTGGCTGGCGCCGGTGCGAGCGGCGCCAAGGATCTAGTCATTCATGCCGGCACATTATTCGACGGCGTGACCGAAGCCCCGCGTCATCAGGTATCGATCCTCGTGCGGGATGACAAGATTCAGAGCGTCGAACCCGGATTCGTAACCCCGCCGGGCGCAGACATCATCGACTTGACGAACGCCACGGTGATGCCGGGGTTCATCGACTGTCACGTGCATATCTCCGCCCTGCTGCCGAGCCGCACCAATGCGACCGAATATCGATTGACGCACTCGGACATCGACCGCGCTCTCGATGCCGCGCTCTTTGCGCGACAAATGTTGCAGCAGGGATTCACCAGCGCTCGCGACGTCGGCGGCGGCGATGAGACCGTCGCCGTGCGCAACGCCATCGACGGCGGCAAAATCCCCGGCCCGCGCCTGTGGGTGTCGCTGGAGCCGCTCGGTCCGACTGCCGGGCACGGCGATCAGAGAAACGGCCTCGATCCGGGCCTGTCGCATGCGGGATGGGACTTAGGCATCGTGGATTCGCCCGACCAAGCGCGCCTGCGAGTTCGCGAACATCGCGCTCGCGGCGCCGATTTGATCAAACTGATGCCGTCCGGCGGCATCGCTTCGACCGGTGACGACCCGCGGCAGCAACTGATGAGCAACGACGAGATTCGAGTTGCGGTGGAAACGGCCCATTCCCTGGGGATGAAAGTCGCGGCGCACTTATATCCGGCAGCCGCCATCGAGAATGCGGTGCGCGCCGGCGTCGACTCGGTCGAGCATGGCTCTTTCGCCACGGCCGATACCTTCGCACTGATGCGGGCGCACGGCACTTACTTGGTGCCCACACTCTCGGTTTACGATGTCTTTTACGCGGTCGCGCGCGACCACCCCGAGCTGCTGACGCCGGGTACGGCCGCCAAGGAACTAGCCAATGATTTGTTGCCGAAGCGCAATCTGCCGCTGGCCGTGAAGTCCGGCGTCAAGATCGCCTACGGCACCGATTTGGGCCAAGGGGATCATGCGATGGAGTTTTCTCTGTTGATCGATAACGGTCTCGCGCCGATCCAGGCGCTGTTCGCCGCCACCCGCAATGCCGCTGATTTGATCGGCGCCGCCACCCAAATCGGTACGGTGCAAGCCGGGCGTTACGCCGACTTGGTGGCGACGGCGAAAAATCCGCTCAATGACACTGCCCAATTCGGAATGGTCAGCTTCGTCATGAAGGGCGGCGTCGTGTTCCGCCGGGACGGCGCAGCGACCGCGGCCGGCGCCGATTGAACGGCGCCCGATGAGCGTTGTACTTCGCAAGGCAACCCCGGCCGACGTGCCGATGCTCGAGGCGCTGATCGCGCGCTCCGCGCGGGGCCTCAGCAAGAACGACTACCGTCCGGAGCAAATCGAAGGCGCGCTGCGCGGTGCGTTCGGCGTCGACACCCAACTGCTCATTGATGAGACGTACTTTGTGGCCGAAGAAGACGGGGCGCCGGTGGGCTGCGGAGGCTGGAGTTTTCGTGCCACATTGTTCGGCGGCGACGCCCACACGGCGCGCGACGCCTCTGTGCTCGATCCGCTGACGCAAGCGGCAAAAATTCGCGCGTTCTTCATCGACCCGTCGCAGGCGCGGCGCGGAATCGGATCCCTGCTGCTCGAGCGTTGCGAGCGAGAGGCGCGCGCGCGCGGATTTTCTCGAGCCGAACTCATGGCCACGCTTCCCGGCACCAAGCTCTACGCCGCTCGCGGCTATGTGGGCGCGCCCCTGGTGCGGTACGATCTCGGCGCAGGAGTGAGCATCGAATTCATTCCCATGCACAAAGACTTAGCCCCAATCCGACAAATTTTTTGTGCTGAGGTGCGAGCGCACGATTGAAAAAGGCCTTTCGTTGTGGTTGAAAGAAGGTACCACCCAAACTTTCTCCCACAAACGAAAGGCCATCGACAGTGAGACGAAGAAATACCGATTTGCACGCCCGCGTCAATGGGAATCTTACTCTGGATTTCGGCGAAGTGAAGCTGACCTCCTACGGCGGATTGGAGCTGTTCCAGCGGTATCTGCGCCGGATGGACTTCAGCGCCATGATCCGCCGCAGCTTCGAAGGCAGCCCGCTGGGCGGGGACTTCGGAGTGGCTGCCATGATTCGGCTGCTGGTGGGCTTGCTGGTCGTGGGCGGACGGCGCCTCGAGCACCTGGCCTACATCGCGAACGACCCCTTGATGCAACGCTTCTGCCAACTGCGGGTACTGCCGGCCGCGCGCACGGTGAGTCGCTGGCTCAAGCAGTTCACGATGAAGACGGTCGAGCGGCTGCAGGGGCTGAACGCGGCGGTGATCGCTTACGTGATTCCCGGCTTGAAGCTGCACACTATGACAGTGGATGTGGACGGCACGGTGGTCTCGACGGGGTTGCAGGTCGAGCGCGCACGCCGCGGCTACAACCCACACCGCCGTAAGGTGCCGAGCTACTACCCGATCATGGCGCATCTGGCCGAGACGACACACATTCTGCGGGTGCGCAACCGCTCGGGTAACGTGCACGATGGGAAAGCCTCGCTCGGTTTTCTGCGTGAACTGTGGGAGCAGTTGCTGGGTCTTGCGCCGCGCGCGGCGCAGATCCGCTTTCGCATGGATGGAGCCTTTTTCCGCGAGGATGTGCTCAAGTGGCTCAGGGCGCGAGGCGCAGGCTTCGCCGTGAAGGTCCCCTTCTATCACTGGCTGGATCTGCAGAAGCACATTCGCCAGCAGAAGAGTTGGACGAGCGTGGCAAAGGATGTGTCGGGTTTTGTCGTGCCCGTGGTGACCACCCCCTGGGGGTGCACACTCTGGGTAGCGATTTATCGCAGGAAGGTTGCGCATCAGACGGCGAAGAACTTCCAGCTCGATCTGTTCGATCCCGATGATGGGCACTATGAGTACTCGGCGATCACCAGCAATCTGCACTACACGCTGGCCAACCTGTGGTATTTCATGGCCGGCCGCGGCAATCACGAGAAGACCATCGCGCAGCTCAAGAGCGGTCTGGCCTTCCATACGGTGCCGACGATGGCCTACGCGGCGAACAGCGCTTGGCAGCAACTTGTCGCCCTCACGCACAACCTCCTGACCAATTTTCAGATCGAGACCGGCGTCGAGCGTCGCCGCCGATCGCGCAAACACACCGCGCTGCCCGTGCTGCAGACGATTCAGACGCTGCGCTTCACGCTGTTCCATCGCGCCGCAGCCTTGGTGCGTCCCGGCGGCAAGTCATTGCTACGCTTCGCGTGTAACGCTGCAACGCAACGCCTATGCACGCGTATCGAGGCGGCGCTGGCGTGCGCAGCATGAGTTTTTTGTCGGATCAAGGTTAGGAGCCCTCTGAATCGTTCCATAGCTTGTGCCAACCGTCGTGCCCCAACTCGCGCAGCGTGCGGATATTGCGCCGGTAGATTTCGTCGGGGTCCGGCACTCCCGCCAGCGCGCGCTCGATGCTCGCTTCGCGCAACACGTGCAGAGTGGGATAGGGCGAGCGGTTGGTATAGTTCTCGATGTCTTGAGAGTGCGTGCCGGCGAACTGGTATTGGGGGTGAAAACTCGCGATTTGCAGCTCGCCTTCAAGGCCGAGATCGACGACTGCCGCTTCGCAGACCTGCAGAAAATCGTTGTACTCGACGAAATCCGTGAGTACCCAGGGATGTATCAGCAGCGTCGTCTCGCACTCTTCCGCATCCAGCCGGTGAAGAGACATCAATTCTGAACGTAGCTCCTCCAATAGGCCGGCCGCCGATCGTTGTTCGCTCACGCAATAGCGCACCCGACCGGTTTTGTACACACGCTCGGCAAATGGGCACAACTTGAGTCCAATGACCGACTTTTCCAACCAACGACGCGTCGCGGCGATTATTTCATCGTGGTTGATGAGCGAACTCCCGTGTCACCGGAGACAGTCTATCCCTCGCAAGTTCGCGTATGCTAATCGGTCGTTGCATTCATGTGAGTCCCCACGCCAATGCCACAACCGATTCCCGCCACGCTGATACCCGGAGACGGGATCGGTCCCGAGATAGTCGACGCCACGCTTGCCGCGCTGGATGCGCTGGGGGCGCCGTTCCAGTGGGATCGGCAAGCGGCCGGCCTCGCGGGAGTAGCGGCGGCGGGGGACCCTCTTCCGCCGCAAACGATCGACAGCATTCGCCGCACGCGCTTGGCCTTGAAGGGACCGCTCGAAACCCCCTCCGGCGGCGGTTATCGCTCGTCAAATGTTCGCTTGCGAGAGGAATTCAAACTGTACGCCAATCTGCGTCCGGCTCGCACTCTCATTCCGGGCGGTCGCTTCGACAATATCGATCTCGTGGTGGTGCGGGAGAACCTCGAAGGACTCTATATTGGGCACGAGTACTACATCCAAATCGACGATGATCCGCACGCCGTCGCGATGGCCACGGGCGTCAACACCCGCCAAGGCAGCCGGCGTTTGCTGGAATTCGCATTCGATCATGCCGTCGCCAGCGGACGCAAGAAAGTGGCGATCGTGCACAAGGCCAATATCATGAAGGCGCTCACCGGTATCTTTCTGGAAACCGGGCTGGAATTGTACGAGCGCAAATACAAGGGCCGCTTCGCCCTGGAGACGGTGATTATCGACGCATGCGCCATGAAGCTGGTGCTCAATCCCTGGCAATTCGACGTATTGGTGACGACCAATCTGTTCGGCGACATTCTCTCCGACCTGGTCGCTGGATTGGTCGGCGGGTTGGGCATGACGCCCGGTGCCAACATCGGCGCGAATGCGGCGATATTCGAAGCGGTCCATGGTTCCGCCCCGGACATTGCCGGCAAAGGCGTCGCCAATCCGACCGCACTGCTGCTGGCTGCGGCCATGATGCTCGAGCATTGCAAGCTGCCCGACATGGCGCTGCGCTTGCGCGCAGCGATCGGTGAGACACTCAACGTCGATCACGTGCGCACCGGTGACCTCGGTGGCCGGGCGAGCACCGCGGAATTCACCCGGGCCCTGGTCAAGCGGATCGAGAATGCCCCCGATCATCTCAATTGAGAACGTCAGCAAGTCGTACGCTTCGGGCGTGCGAGCCTTGAACCCCATTAATCTCGCCATCGAGAAGGGCGAAATTTTCGCGCTGCTGGGACCCAACGGCGCCGGCAAGACGACGCTCATCAATATCATTTGCGGCATCGTCACCGCGAGCAGCGGCCGCGTGGTTGCCGACGGCCACGATATCGTTCGCGATTACCGCGCGGCGCGCGCCAAGATCGGTCTGGTACCCCAGGAGTTGACCACCGACGCCTATGAGACCGTCTGGGCCACGGTCTGTTTCAGTCGCGGGCTGTTT
>Ga0181521_10009073_pt1 | contig 10056 bp, 8 predicted proteins | sample PEATcosm2014_Bin_32_FD_119764 | JGI IMG/M metagenome (GOLD analysis project Ga0181521, IMG submission 119764) | Peatland microbial communities from MTU Mesocosm Facility, Houghton, MI, USA - PEATcosm2014_Bin02_60_metaG | ecosystem: Environmental > Terrestrial > Soil > Wetlands > Peat | place... | reverse complement strand
CTCCCCCACTCGCGAATATGATCCGTGCGTCGTCACCAACTCGCGGCCGGGCGGCAGCACCGTGGACGGCCGCGCCCCCATTGCCGCATTCATCAATTCGCGCGGCGCATACGCCGACTTGCCGTTCACGCTGGAGAATTCCGGCACCACTCCAAGATTCGGCAGCTTCAGGTAATTCTCCGCCTCTTCCGGGTTCTTGAGAGTGTTGTCAGCCATCTCGACGACGAACGCGAGGCCGAGGCCGAGGCCCAGGCCACCCACCATCGACAGCATCAGCGCGAGCAACTTCTTCGGACTCGTCGGCACGCCTGGAACTTCAGCCGGATTGATTACGGAGACGTTCTTTGACTGGATGTCGCCCGACATCTCGACATCCTTGATTCGCGTAGAGATCGCATTGTAGAGATCGCGATTCGTATCAACCTCGCGCTGGAGCATCGCATATTGCGCGGCCGAGCTGTTGAGCTTAAGCGTTTCCGCTTTCTGCGTGCTCATTTCCTCGGTGAGCTTTTTTTCCTTTTCAAGCGCTTCTTCATACTGCGACTGCAGAGCGCCCACCTTGGTGTTGACCATGACCGCGATCCGCGCCTGCGTATCGCCGATCTGGGCGTTGAGTTTCGCCAACGGCGGATAGCTCGCCTTGAATTGGCTCGCGAGCGCCGCCCGCTGCGAGAAAAGCGCGTCGAGGGTTTTGTTCATCGACTGGATCGTCGCATCGTCCATCACCGACGGCAGCGAGGCGTATTCATGCTTTTTTATCAGCGAAGACTGCGCTTCCAAGGTGATGCGCTCGACCTGCGCCTGGGTCAGGTCTTTTTGCAGGTCGGCCAACCGATCGAGAATGATCGCATCTTTGCCGTCGAGCGAGATCAACCCGGGAATGATTTCTTTTTCTTTCCTGTAAGCGTTCAGCGCGGCCTCGGAATCCTCGAGCTGCTTCTTGACCCCGTTGTCCCCTAACAGCTTGTTCTTGAGGTAGCGCTGCGCTTCCTCGCTTTGGTCGCCGTGTGCATTGCGCTGCTGCTCTTCGTAAGCCTTGATGTGCTGATTGGCTATTTGCGCCGCCAGCCCCGGATCTGGCGAGGTGATGGTTACCTTGACCAGGTTGGTGTCGCTCATCGCCGTGACATTGAGGGCACCGATATACTCATGCACCAGATCGGGAGAGACACCTTTTGTATCCTGGAGTTCCGGCGATAGCGCGATCGGCCGTTGCTTTCGCGCTGCTCGCGCATGCATCGCCACGTTCAGCGTCTTTTCCAATCTCGAAAAGAGACCCGGCCTCGACGGTTTGCCGGCAAACACCGGGTTACGCTCGAGGCCCAGCGACTTGATCACGCTGGCGGCAATCGAGCGGCTCTGCAAAATCGCGCACTGCGTCTTGTAGTATTGATCGGAGTTATTCGCCGCCGCCTCGATCTGCACCAGATTTTCGAGCGCGTCGGTGCCGCCGCCCGCCGCCGACGGTTCGATCAAGATGGTAGTTTCGGCCTCGTACAGCGGCGTCTCGCTCATCACCTTGACCATTGTCAGCGTGACCACCGCGACGAGCGCCGCGATTACCATCCGGTAATGCTTGCGGATGGTTCGCCAATAAGCCTCGAAATCAACCAGCGGCTGTCCTTCGTCAAGAAAGATCGGCGAGGCTTCCGTTTCTATCGGCGCCTCGACCGGCAGTCCGCCGTTGCGCCGGACGAAATAACGTGATGGTTCCATCAGTGGAGTATTACCAAGCCGGGGTTCCGATCCCCATGCGCGACAGAATCGAATAGAAAACGTACGGGCCGATCCTGACGTCCGAATACGGCACGTCGATTACGTCGTTGGCTTTCACCGCGAGATCGGAAGCCTGTCCCTTTGAGATGCCCTCGAGGTTGATCGGAATGGTTTCCTTGCTGCCATCCTTGTTGCTGCGAATCAGCGTTATGTCCTTGGTGTTGGCTGCGAACATCGGACCACCTGCCGCGCCGATCGCTCCCAATACCGTGAGCCCCGACCCGACCTGGAAATAGCCCGGCGTTTGCACCCACCCGACCACCATCACGTTCCCGCCGCCCGGCACCACCACCACGTCACCGGGACGCATCGGCAGATTGATATATTTACCCGCGCCGGTCAGCGAGGTGCTCTTGATCTTGATCGAGAGTGGATGTGCATTGGACGGCGCCAGCTCAAGCACTCGCGACGCCACGTCGGGCTGCGGTGGCGCCGTCGCAGCTTCCTTGAACCTTTGCGAGCGCTGAGAGATTCCAGGATTGCCGCCCTGGATTCCGCGGCCCGGCTCGTTTGCCATCACCTGACCGGCCTGCCCGATCGGATGTCCCGGCTCGCCCGTTGCGGCATCGGTCGCGATCGCCTCCGATTCTCCCACGCCGCCCGGGACACTCGCATTATACGCCACCTGCGATACCCGTTTTGCCATCGTTGGGTCGCCCTGCTCCACCGGGATCAGAATGATCTCATCAGCCGCCGACGACGAGAGTCCACCGGCTTGCGTGATTACGTCAAGAATCGTCTCGGAGGGGCTGTCGAGCAACACCAACCCCGGATGATTCACCGCACCGATCACCGCCACCTCGCGATTGTGGTACTCGTTGACGTAAACCGCTGCCTGCGGATTATACATGAAATTGTTCAGTTTGCTGTCGAGTTCGGCCTCCAGTTGAACTTCGGTCAGGCCACCCGCGTGCGCCATCCCGACCAGCGGCAACTCGATCGTGCCGAGCGGTGTGACGCGGACCTTGCGCTCCTGCAATTCGTCCATCTGCGGTACCGAGACCGTCAGCACATCGCCCGGGCCGATTGGGTAATCCTTGGTCGACGAGAGCTCCGACGAACGTTGATGCCAAATGCGATCAAGATCCGCATCGTCAGCAATTTCCGCAGCCGTCGGCGCACGTGAAGCCGAGGCGGCACTGGGCGCTGCCGCCGATGAGGTCGCCGCGGCGTCGTCGCCCGGCAGACCTGAGCCCTGCGCCCTCATCGGGTCGCGCGAAAAGCAGCCGATCGCCATCGCGGCCGCCGCCAGCCAGACGAGCGGCATTGCGCCCCGCCAAATAACTCTACGACGATCCATTCGCGCTCGATTGCTGGGACGGTCCGTCATCGCCCGTGGAAAATAATAATTTTTTGGATACATTTTTTGAAACGCCGGCCGTGTTAGTCGGAACGGGTTTCAGAGATGGCGCTCCGAGCTTGGTCACGCTCGGAGCGCCTTAAGACAAACGCGTCGAATCGCGTCGATAATTCAGTACTCTGCGCTGACGGGCTTCGGCGCAGAAATATACTCATGATCGCTGCGATTACCACTCTCAGCCCAGACAATGGCCGCGATGCCCCCGCCGGCAGCCAGTCCCAGCACTCCGATCGCTGCCCACTCGGCCGGCGTCAACGCACCCGCCGGGTCAGCGCACGTTCCGCCCTGCGACGCGACCGCACCGCTGGCGTCGGAAACCTGCCAGTTGACCATCTTGCTGTCGCCCGCCAGGTTCAGCACGCCCGAACCGCCCTGCACACCGGCGCTACCCGGATCAAGGAAGAGGTTGAGCGTTCCTTGGCCAAGATTATCAATTTGGTATTCGCCCTTGCTTCCGGTGGTGGCCTGCCCGAGCATCTTCCCGGAGGAATCCTTGACTGAGATCCCGACCCCGCCGACCGGGGCGCCTTGGGCGTTTTGCGCGACGCCGCATACGGTCGCACTCATCGCCTGTCCAGCGGTTAGGCTTATCGCCAGCATCGTTGTGAGGAGCATCGTCGCTTTGGGTTTCATATGATTTTCCCTTCTAGAGCATAAAACGCATTAGGGCGGCACTTTTATGGAGCAAACTATGCGTCCGCCATACCCAGCCTAGGATCTTACCGGTTCCAGATCGTCTCGCTACCAAAAAGAAGGGTCGAGGGGCTCACTGATCCCACCACCTCATTGTCTGACCATCTCAACCGGCCAGCCGCCCCTTCACGAATCATCTCGCCGCCGACCGCTCGGTCTGGTTCTGAGATGCGGCGTCAAACTTCGTACACGCCCTTGGACTTACCATTCGCGTGAGAAGAGAGTCAAGTATGCATCCGCATGGCATTATTTTCTAACAGTTTACCAACGTCCAACAATACCAACAATAGCTAGCATTAATTGAATCTTATCCCTTGAAACGAGGTCATAATTGTCTATCTCAACTATCGTAGTGTCCCGTGATGCTCTAACTTTCCCTGCTTCGTTGTACAAATATTTTTCATAGCCGTTCCGCAACGTGCGACCTCTATAATCATATCAATTGCGCGTTTTGCCACCCTACCCTACTTCAAAAACGCCACATTATTCATTCTTCGGTGCTGATGGGTTAATACCATCCTAATTTCGCGAGCCGTCAGCTTGCCGGCCGGTTAAGGATTGCTGGATCGATCTTGCGCGGAATCAGTCGCCCATCGCCCAATTGCCCTACCAACCGCCCGTTCTCGACGATCACTTTGCCGCGCAGAATGGTTGTTGCCGGCCATCCGCGCACATGCCAGCCCTCCCACGGGCTGTAGTCGCTGACATGAAAATCCTCACGTGCAAGGGTTTTATCGATCGACGGGTCGATTAGCACGAGGTCGGCGTCGCTGCCGGGAGCGATTACACCCTTTTGCGGGTAGAGTCCCAGGATGCGCGCCGCATTGGTCGAAGTGACCTCGGCAAAACGTTGCAGCGACATGCCGCGCCGCACCACGCCCTCGGTGAAGATGATTCCCATGCGCGCCTCGGCACCGAGATTGCCGCCGGTCACGTCATCGATTTTGTTGCCGCGCAGCTTCACCGCGAGCGAGGTCGGATATTCATCGGTTGCAGTGGTCGAGACGCCATCGCGCACAAGCCCTTCCCAGAGCGCGTCCTGATCGTCGGGCAGCTTCAACGACGGATAGGTGTGGTAGCAGAAGCCGCGCGGCTTCTTGTATTCCTCGGCCGAGAAGCAGGCGTAATGATGCAGCGTTTCGGCATACACCGGCAGCCGATGCGCACGCGCCTCGACCACCGCTTCGACTCCTGCGCGCGCCGAGGTATGAACGAAATAGACCGCCGCGCCCGTCGCCGCCGCCACCTGAATCGTGCGCGTAAAGGCCAACTGCTCCGAAAGCTGGTTGTGCACGAGATGGAGATTGGCGCCCTCCGTGCGGCCTTCTTCGCGGAAGCGTTCGTAATTGAACTGCACGATGTCGTCATCTTCGGCGTGCACCACCATGATCCCGCCGTGGCGCGCCGCCTGCCCCATCGCCAACTCGATGCGTCCGAAGTCGAGCTTGAACGGCAGGCGCTGCGGATGCGGCGGCAGGGTTTCGTTGGTGAAGACCTTGAAGCTCGGAAAGCCCTCGACGATAGCTTCGCGCATCTGATCGAAAATCTTTAGCGGCAGTGCCCCGCCCAAGGCGACGTGAAAGCTGTAGTCAACGTGCGACTTGCCGACCCAGCGTTTCCGCCGCTGCTCCAGCGCCGAGGGAATGTCGGTTTTCGGATGGACGAAACAGAAATCGAGATGCGTGGTGGTGCCGCCGAACGCCATTCCGACGGTATCCTCTTCCGGTCCCAGCGTGAACTCGCGGCCGGTCGGATGCATCGTGACGAGACTGGAGAGATGGGCGTGCGGTTCGATGCCGCCGGGGACGACGATCTTGCCGCCGGCGTCGATTACGCGCGCCGCCTCGATCGAGCGATCGTCAACGCCCAACGTTGCGATACGCCCGTCCTTTACACCAACCGTCCACTTGCCAACGCCTTGCGGCGTCACCACCTCACCGCCGCGAATGATCAGATCGATCAAACTGCTACCTCCCGCTGCCAACGCCGCGCACCCGGAGTATTGCGCGCGTTGGGCGACGCGCGTTTGGCGACGCGCACCGTGCAGCCGCAAGCGCAGCCTTTGGAGCCCCTTCGTCGTGCATTCCAGGCGAACTGTTTCGGTCCGACGGTACTCGCGCGCGAAAGAAACTGTCAAGTTCGGCGTGTGGCCGCGCCGCGACCGGGCGCCGCGCAACACGCGTCGTCAACGGAGGATTTTACGAAGTCCCCGACGAAGGCGGTTCGGCGTTTTTCTTGCCGGTGATCGCATGGAGCTGGGCGCGCCGCCCCGGGCGCTTGCCGTTGGTCTGCTTGCGCGGCGGTAATGGATGATTCGCAAGACTGCGCCCACCCCAGCGCGGAGTATTAATCTGGGCGCGCAAGCCACGACTGTGCGGAGCGCCAAACTGCTCGAAGATCGCCACCGCACCGGCGATCGCGCTGAGAAAGAGGATGAACCAGAGGGTATTTTCCGCGTGCAAGAACTCAAGCGAGAGCGCCCCGCCGACCGTTCCCAGGGTGAATGCGAGAACCCACCAAAATTTAACCAGGCGCCGGGAGCCCTTGTCGCGCGCCATTCGCGCCTCCGACTACGCGAGCGATTGCGATTTCCTTTATATCTCGAATACACGAACGCCGCACACGAGAAAACGTCTCACGCGCGGCGCCGCCTAAATAGCTCTTTTTTGTTACGGTCGCCTCTCAGGCACGGCAACGCGTCTTCCTGCAGGTCGACTACCCGCGCGTCCCACAATCGGAGTCGTCATGCGGCGATCGGCCTCAAAGGCCGCTCACCGCCGCTCCGCATTCTCTTAATCTTCCTCTTCGACCGCTTGGCGTATCGCGTTAAGGATGAAGAGGAATTGACGCGGCGCAGCAATTTTACCCAGCAGATTAACCTGCGACAGCACCTTGAGCTCGCTTGGATTTACGTTGTGGCGCGCCAGCATCGCCTTGTTGTCGGTGAAATCACGCCAAACCTGGTCCGGATTGCGACTCGGCGCAGCTGGATCCCGACGCCCGGTCAGCAGCGTACTCGCCTCCGGATGGGCGAGCAGGAACAGGGGCTCCTTCTCCAGCCCCAGCACGTCGGCTATACGGCTGACCAGCCCAAGCGACGGACGCCGCCGGTCCTTCTCAAGATAAGCCACGTGGCTCGGCTTGACTTCGAGTTTGAGCGCCAGTGCTCGTTGCGTTAGCCCGAGAATCTCGCGCTGGCTCTTCAAGACCTGACCTAGAGTTTTCTTCTTCATATGTCGTACTCAGCGAGCAGTGCCCAACGTAATTTCGCGTAATGAATCATCCCCGACAAGTAATGCAAGCGCTGGTTTGCCGCGATTAATTCCATCACATCAAAGCCGTAAGCTTTCTTCAGGTGGCCACGCACTTCAGCCAGCGCGGCCTCGGTCATGTCCTTTGCCCTTGCCACCAAACCCCATTTCCAGGGAATGGCGAAAATCTTGCGCGCAACCGGTTCCGGATAGCCCGCGATACTCACCATCACGTCCGCCGCGAGTTCGGCCGGTTCCTCCAGATGGGCAGCATAGTCCGCATCGAAGAAGAAATGCACCGGTGTATCTTCATCTCCTCCCAGGAGTTCCGAGCTAAAATGATGTCCCACTTCATGACAGAAAGTCGACGAAACTGCTAATGGATGATGCGCCGTGTTAACATATATTAATGGGCGCTTTAGGATACCTTTTCTGCGCTTGATGTAGAAGCCCCTAAGTGCAAGGCCATCTTCTTCCGCATTTGGCGCCGCTTTGAAGTGCAAATTCAGCGAAGCCGCCCACGCCGCCAATTGGTCGGTCGGCATCGACCCCACAACTTCACGATTGAAACCCGGTAGAATCTTGTTGAAAGCCGCCACGAGCGTTTTCAATTCCCGGTAGGGTAGGTTGCGCCGCAGGCTGCGAACATAATCGTGCTGAACAAGCCGCCTGATATCGTCCGCAGGCTTCTTCCAAGCCTCGATTTTCTGCGCTTCCTCGTCGTACGTCTCGGACAGGATGCGGGCGACCATTTTCTCAATCTGGGCTTCGGCGTTCATTGTGGCTGCCATCGTTTCACGGCAACTCGATAACTCGTTCCCCCACATTTTCATTGACTCCGCACGAGTTTGCAACTAACCGTCAGCTAGCGAGATTAAGCGCACGATGCCGGAACATCGCGAGGTTAGACTCGCGCAACCGTCAGCCGATTTATCCGCGAGCCCATATTATGGCCATCATTTTGACTAACGCAAACGCTTCTTCCACCCTGTTGGCTCCGCGATTCGCACCGGATCACGGCAATGCTCTCAAAGACGGCAAAAAATGCAAAACGTGTGAGCGCGGCCTGCCGCCGTCGCTCATTGGTTCCTCGCGGACTTGGCGATTCGGCGTTCGCAGCGCGCAGAGCGGCCTGAATCGACCCGCTATCCTTTCGCTGTCCGAGGACTTCAAGCTCAATTCTTTTAGTTCTGCCGCTCGCGTAAATCCGGCCGCTCGCCGGCGTCGGCCTACTTCATCCCCGAATCGTATCTTGACCCCCCTAAAATGGCTTGAGCCTAGGATAGGAGAACTCTCATGGAATTGCGGCTGCTGACAACTGATGCCGAGCGACGCATGTTTGCGCGACGCTTGAGCGAGGTCCGCATAATGCGTGGAGCGGGATTCAGCGAGACCCGGCGCTCGGTCATCGGAGAAGTGCATCTCGCCTTCGGCAATCTCTACGGCCTCTACGATGAAACGAAGTTGGTACCTGAAATGATTGGCGGCTTCGCCATGCACGACCTGGCGATGTTCAGCCAAAGCTATGCGAAACCGGACCTGACCCATCTCCCACCGGAAACGGTCTTCGAATGTGGCGAGTTGTGGGCGGTCGCCGCTGGCGCAGGACCTCTGTTGCGCAATGCCGGCATAATTCTGGCCGGTTTGCTCAAGGCCAAGGCGGCGTTGGTCTATCCGATCTTTAGACCATGGAACCTGAGTGGCGGCTATAAATATTTCGCGCGCATCGGCGAACCGATCGAATGGCCCTATGCACGCACTCTCGAGGGCGGAAAAATCTACGTCCAGGCCATGGTGCTCGAGGGCGACGCACTCCGCGCGGCAGTCGCCGAGGCCGGCCAGTACGGCTTCGAAATGTTCGACGGCGGAACGCGGCTGCGTTTCAAGACGCCCTTTGGCATCAGCGCCAAGCGCATCGATGAACGCCGGCGGGCGGGCGACGGTGCTCTGCGCACCCCTCGCAAGCTCGACGCCGCCTGAGCCGCGGCTCGGCGCAAGGCCGACGAGTGCGAGCAACTGACGCGCAAACGTGGCGCGACCATCGGTCATAAGTTCGCGCACGGTCGCAATACCTCAATCCCGCGCAGGATCTAAATGTATAATATTGTATCGAAAATGACGGATAACGGAGGCCGCATCCCGCCGCATCCCGCTTGACTTCCAGCTAGCGCGCGAAACCTCGCGTGCCGTGAATCCACTGGCACGGTCGCCGTTGCGAAAGCGTCAGCGGCCGACGTCCGTATCACCTCGGCCATTGCTGCGTATGCGCCGCGCTCGTACTCCTGCACTATCGGCAGTCGCTCACTCATGGTCTGCCGCCACCTGTCGGCCGCGGATTTTGCGCCCGCAACCATCTTTTCCTCGCCTTCAATTCCAACATCGCGAATCCCGAATTTATCGCCTCGCAGATTGAATTCACTTTGTGAATCGGGACAAGAGGTCGAAAAACGACCCATACGGCCAGCTGCGAGCCAAAATGTCCAAATCTAGTCCACCCTGTCCTTTCATGTGCCATTATCGTCTTTGGCCATTCATAATCATGTCATACTACAAATCTTAAACGATACTATAGACTACAAGTCAAGCATTAACGACTATCACCGTTAAATTACTTAACTTTACAGTCATTCATCAATCATTTCAGTCCTAAAAGATAAATGAACATTAATAACTGCTTGATTCAACAACACAACCAGACTAGATTCTGCTAACAAGATGTTTACGCCGGAAAAGAGTGGAGAACGATGAACCTGGAACAAAAACCACTGATCTCTGCGGTCGCAAGCACTTCAAATACTGACACTTGCAGCCATGTCGATGAATGGATTGCACTCGATCAAAGCCCGCCGTCCTGCGAGGAAGTAGGGGGGATGGTGGTGCGCTCGGCGAATATGCGCCGGGTGTTGAAGATGATTCAGCGGCTGGGCCCGTACAAGGCCTCCGTGCTGATCCACGGCGAGTCGGGGACCGGCAAGG
>Ga0181521_10009067_pt1 | contig 10062 bp, 9 predicted proteins | sample PEATcosm2014_Bin_32_FD_119764 | JGI IMG/M metagenome (GOLD analysis project Ga0181521, IMG submission 119764) | Peatland microbial communities from MTU Mesocosm Facility, Houghton, MI, USA - PEATcosm2014_Bin02_60_metaG | ecosystem: Environmental > Terrestrial > Soil > Wetlands > Peat | place... | reverse complement strand
TCCCATGAGCGCGGCTCGCTTCATCGTGCCGTACCTCGCCAGCGCCGTCTCAAGACCCGAGACCGTGCCGGGCACGCCGACCGCCAGGTAGCCACGAGTGCTCAGTTCATGGACGACGTTGCCATCCGGGCCGAGGTACATGTCGGGCTTGGCCGCGATGGGCGCCTTTTCGCGGAAGTCCAGAAAAGTTTTGCGGCCGTCGGCAAGCTGGATCGTCATGAAGCCGCCACCACCCAGGTTGCCGGCGGCGGGGTAGACCACCGCCAGCGCGTAGCCCACGGCGACCGCGGCATCGATCGCGTTGCCACCCTCTTTGAGCACCTGGACGCCGACGTGAGTCGCCAGGTGCTGGGCGGTCACGACCATGCCGTTTTCGGCGGCAACGGGAGCAACCGATGCCGCCTGCGCCGCCCAGCAGCAGCAGGCAAAGATCGCGGAGACAATAATTTCGCGCAGAGGGCACAAGCTCATGTCGGGAGTTTCCTGTCCGCCGCAACGCTGGTGGCTGGGCTCCGGGCATTTTACGGGCCGCCGATGATGAGCCCGTCCATGGTGCAGCGGCTCCTCGATCTTGGCCGCTGCCTCGCGCCTGTCCGACCGGGCAGAACCGGGCTCTGGACCCTAGTACTTAGTCCGGCGTGTTACTAGCGCCGCGCAACAGTTCGTCGATCAGCCGGTCCTTCTCACTCCACTGCTGCTCGACCCATGCGCTGATGCGCTGACGATAGGCCTTGTCGCCGATCGGATCGCTGCCGAGAACTTCCGGCGGGATCGCGCGCTGCTGCACGCGCACGGTCACGGCGTCGATGCGGCCGCACAGCAAATCCCAGAAGCGGGGCGTGCCGTGCGGATAGACGATGGTCACATCGAGCAGGGCCTCGAACTGCTCGCCCATCGTCGCCAGCGCGATCCCCAGGCCCCCGATCTTGGGTTTGAGCAGATGGGAGTAGGGGCTGGCCTGGCGCGCGTGCTTGGCCGGCGTGAACCGGGTGCCCTCGACGAAGTTGATGACCGATGTGGGAATGCGCTTGAATTTTTCGCATGCGTCGCGCGTCGCCTTCAGGTCACTTTGGCGCGCGCCGTGGCCGCTGCCACGCTGCATAAAGGGAAAGTCGAGCGCCCACCATGCCAGCCCGATCACCGGCACCCAGATCAGCTCGCGCTTGAGGAAGAACTTCAGGAACGGGATGTGCCCGTGGAAGACTCGCTGCAGCACGAGGATATCGACCCAACTCTGGTGGTTGCTCGAAACCAGGTACCAGCCCCGCGGGTGCAGGCTCTCGAGGCCCTGGACATCCCAGCGCGCCGTGCGCACGGCGCCGATCCAGGCGTTGTTGATCGCGACCCACCCCGAGGCCAGCGCGTTGAGCGCGCGGTCGCAGCCGCGTCGCACGGCCCCGGCCGGCAACAGGAGCTTTAGCAAGGCCGGAGGTACCATGAGCGCGGAAACGAGCACGGTATTGAGCCCCAGGGTAAGGCCGGTCAGACCACCGCGCAGGACGGCCGGCAATCGTGCAAGCATGAAGATGGCTGCCAGGAGTACGAGTGGATGTTATGGCAGCGTCGCGACGGCGCCGCCCATGAGGCGCGATTTTGCGCCGCTCCGTCCCAGATTCGCTTGACGCGGCGCAAGACTGATCGATCGGGCGCGGGCGATTAGAATCGAACATGGGTGACGTCACCACCACCACCACCGCCGCACGCGTGCGCAGCCCCGGAATCATTTACGGGACGGCCTGGAAAGGAGCCGACACCGAGCGCCTGGTCACAACGGCGATCGGACTAGGATTTCGCGGCATCGACACCGCCTGCCAGCCCAAGCACTACGACGAAGCCGGCGCAGGAGCCGGCGTGGCCGCGGGCTTGCGTTCAGGGCTGAGCCGCGGCGACCTGTTTTTGCAGACCAAATTCACGCCATTGTCCGGCCAGGATCCGATGCGGATTCCGTACGATCCGAAGGCCCCGCTCGCCGAACAAGTGGCGCAGTCCTTCGCCGCCTCCTTACGAAACCTACAGACGGACTACGTGGACTGTCTTCTCCTGCATTCGCCCCTCGCGGATGCGAAGCAGACGATGCAGGTTTGGCATGCGCTGGAAACGCTCGTGGATATCGGCAGGGTCAGGCAGGCCGGGATCAGCAACTGCTACCGGCTCGACCAGCTCGAGACGCTCTACAACTCGTCCCGCCTCAAGCCGGCCGTCGTCCAGAACCGGTTCCACGCCGAGACGCGCTACGACCAGGAGCTGCGTGCGTTTTGCCGCAGACGGGGGATCCGCTACCAAAGTTTCTGGACGCTGACGGCCAATCCGCAGGTACTTGCCCATGACACGATCATGACGTTGGCGGCGCGATATGGGCGCACTTCTGCGCAGATCCTGTTCCGGTACCTGACGCAGATCGACGTCGTGCCATTGACCGGAACCCGCTCGGAAGCGCACATGCGCGAGGACCTGGCGATCTTCGAATTCACGCTCACCGATCAAGAGCGCACCGCCGTGGACGCGATATTCTGAGCGCTATCGCTTCGGAGTGATTCCTCCGGCAGCAGCGCCGAAGACCTCAATGCACACCAAGCCCTTTGCACTTCACGAGCTCGACACGATTGCCGCCGTAACGCTCGCGCACTATGAGCAGTGCGCCGAGGAGTTTCGCGGCGCCACACGTGATCATGACGTTAGCCAGAACCTCGCCTCGCTATTGCGCCACGTCGAAGGCGAGCCGCCCTTCACAATTCTCGATTTTGGTTGCGGACCGGGACGCGACCTTAAGACCCTGGCGGGACTCGGCCATACCGCCATCGGTCTGGACGGTGCGGCCGGCTTCGTTGCCATGGCGCGCGCCGAAGCCGGCTGCGAGGTTTGGCAGCAGGATTTCCTCAGACTTGAGCTGCCCGCTCGGTACTTTGATGGCATCTTCGCCAATGCTTCCCTGTTTCATGTGCCGTCCCAGGAATTGCCGCGCGTGTTGCGACAATTGCACGCCGCGCTGAAGCCCAGGGGCGTGCTCTTTAGCTCCAATCCGCGCGGCAGCAACGAGGAGGGCTGGAACCGCGGCCGCTATGGCGTTTACCACGATCTGGCAGCCTGGCGCCGATACCTCGAAGATGCGAATTTCCTGGAGCTCGAGTACTACTATCGGCCAGCCGGATTGCCTTGTGAACAACAGCCGTGGCTGGCGACCGTATGGCGCAGGCCGTAGCGCGACGCAGCTTGGCGCCCGCTGCGTATCATTGGTGACCCATATGCGCACTCGCTTTACGGTCCCGCCCGAAGAGGTCGAAATCACCGCGGTTCGCGCACAAGGCGCCGGCGGGCAAAACGTAAACAAGGTCGCGAATGCCGTGCACCTGCGTTTCGATGTGGCTGCCTCGTCGCTGCCGGAGGCGATCCGCGCGCGGATCCTGGCGCTTGCCGACCAACGTATCAGCAAGGAAGGCGTGGTCATCATCAAGGCACAGGAATTTCGCAGTCTCGAGAAAAACCGTGCGGAAGCGCTGCGCCGGCTGCATGAGCTGATCGCCGGCGTTGCCGTGCCGCCGAAGAAACGCCGTCCGACCGCGCCAACCCGGACTGCGGTCGCAAAGCGGCTGCAAGACAAGGCGCGGCGCTCTACGGTCAAGTCGGAGCGGGGCAAGCTCGTCGAGTAGGCCTTGCGGAAGTCCTGGCTTGCTGACCGCGTTGCCGCAGCCAATGCCCGGCCGGGTCCGCTTGCCAACGGCCGGCCGCCGCTGATTTATTCCAGGGTTTGATAGTGATACAGCCGCTTCTCCAAGCGCACACCGTCTACGGTTCCTTGGTACATCCCGAGGACTTGGGCGATCTCACGATATCCGTGGCTGCGATAAAAGGCCCTTCCGATTGTGTTGTCGGTTCTGGCCTCCAATCGAACCCTCACGATGCCGGCGGTACTCGCCACTTGTTCCAGCCAAGCAAGCAGCCCGCCTCCTAGGCCTAACCCGCGGCGCGAAGGGTGAACCGCAAGCAGGTGCAAGTCGGCAACCTCGTCTTCATACTTCATTATTCCAAAGGCGGCGAGGATATTTCTCTCGCGAATCACCGCAACGTTGGTTTCGGGATCTATTATTGCCCTCGCGACCCGTGAGGGCGTCCAGCCCCACGGCAGGCCAAACTCGATGTTGGCCTTGGACATCTCGGCGATTTGCGTGGCATCGGCGAGCGTTGCCAGGTGAATGTGAAAATCGGCGAGCATGTTGATGCTAAGGAGTGCCGTATGACAGTTCACGCATCGTGCCGCAACCCAAAATGAATGGCAAGCTCGACCGGTCCCTTTGTGCCCGTCAGCGGCCTAGCGAGGACGCATACGCGTCTTGCCGCGCTCGAGGCTTCACGCATGTCCGGGCGGCCCCTTTTGCGAGTTTTTTTCTCCTGCGCCCGAGATTATTCGAAGGATTTGACATCGAATTATCTAGCATCGCCGTGTCTTGGTGCCTGCACGAAGCGCGCTCATGAACCTTGCCTGTCTTCCCGCCATCGGGTCCTTCCTTGCCCGAATCGTTGGCCCTGGCGCTGACCGGCCGGCCGGCAAGGGGGCGCCTGCGCCGAACATCATCGCAACTCTGCTTTTGTCCGAAGACATTCTCCTCGACATGGTTGTTGCGAGCAAAAACGGGCTGATTGAGGAAATCGGCCGGCACATGGAGTCCGTGCATGGCATGCCGCACGAGTCGGTCGCAATCAGCCTGTCCCACCGGGAGCGGATCGGATCAACCGGTCTGGGTGAGGGCGTCGCCATTCCCCACGCCCGCGTCAAGGGGCTCGAGCGGATTCGGCCTGTTTACATGCGTCTGAAATCCCCGATTCCGTTCGATGCCCCGGACGGCAAACCGGTGTCTGACGTTCTGGTCCTGTTGGTACCGAAGCAAGCCACGGAGGAGCACCTCAAAATACTGGCCGAAGCCGCACAGATGTTCTCCGACCGGCGCTTTCGCGAACGCTTGCACCGCTGTGCAAGCCCGGTGGAGGTCAAGCGACTGTTCGAGGCTTGGCCCGGAGCGCCCCACTAAGATCGAATTGCCAGGCCGGGGAAATTCGAAATTGCCCCGGCAGCTCATATGAGCTTGATCGGCAATATGACGAGCGGAATGCCATCGAGATGCAACTTGCGCTGCAGGCCAAGCGCCGTCTGGTTGTGCATCCACTCGGCGAACCAGTGATTTGCCGGCAGGATGAGTTTGTTCGCGAAGCAGACGCTGTTGGGAAAACGGGCTCTCACATACTTGATCAGATCCTCAAGACATTCGACCGGATCCGTCCCATGGACGACGAAGCGTGCCGTGCGCAATCTTTCCCTGGCACAAAACGCTTCTAGCTGATCGAGCGAGCGCTCGATCCTCGCCTTGCGCTGCGGTACGGCCTCCGGTGCCCCGAGCGCATTTGCTTCGACTTGTACGGCGCTGACGAACACCATATTTCGGAAGTGACCGGGGAACAGTCGCTGCACCCAGAGCAGCGTATGAATTGTCGGTCCCCAGTGCTCGGTGGTCAGGAAAATGGCGGTTGATTGCGTCGGATCCGGCGGTGCGGATCTCGCGAGCGTCAAATCCACCTTTTGCAGTTCGAAGACCTGATCGAGTCTTCGGCGGTGCAGGTCAACCCAGCCGTAATGGCGCCGCACGCCAACGCAGCCAGCGACCACCAGCAGGGTCAGGCAGATCGTTGCCCAGCCGCCTTCGAAAAATTTCTCCTCCAGCGTAACAAGCAGGACCAGCAGTGCGATTACCAGGCCGCCCGCCGCAATGGCGAGGCGCGCGACCAGGTTCGCGCGCCGGACGTCCGAGCGCCGATTCCACCAGTACCGCCAGAGTCCGAGCTTTGAAAGCGCCAGACACAAAAAGACGTTGATGCTGTAGAAAACCACCAGCAAGCCGAGTTCGCCGCGCGTCCATAAGAGAATCCCGACGGCACATGCCCCGATGAAAATGACGCCATCCTCGCGCACCAGGCGGCTGGAAAGATTGCGAAATCGATGCGGCAGCCAGGAATCGGAAGCCATGTTTCCGAGCAGGGAGGGCGCGAAAATCAGGATCGAGTTGGCCGCAACCAGCAAAATCGCTCCTTCCAGAGCAAGCGTAAGTACAAGCAGCGCGTGGCCGGTGCTGCTATCGAGCCCGAGCTTGGCGATGACTGCGCTAAAAGCAATGGCGTTGAGCGTTTGCCCCTGGACCGGCTGGACGGACTCCAGGGCGAAGAGCAGCAGGATCCCACCGGCCGTGAAGCCAAGAGACAGCGCCACGTAGAACATGGCCATGCGACCGGTCTTGACGCGCGGCTCGGCGAGCAAATTGACGTGGTTTGACATCGACTCCACGCCACTGTAAGTGCTTCCGCCCAGAGCGTATGCGCGCAGCAAGATCGCAGCTACGACGGTCCAGCCGGTCTGGCTCGAAAGGCCGCGAATGCCGTCGCTGGCGTTATCCCACATGCCGACGAAGCGGCCTGCCTCCGACCCAATGCCCAAGACGATCAAGCCGGCATGCACGAAAAAAAAACCCACCACAATCGGAGCCAGAAAGCGAATCGACTCCTGCATGCCTCGCAGGTTCAGGACCACCAGCAGCAGGGTAAGACCGATCTCCGCGGCCAGTTTGTATATCTGCGCCGAGACCGGGAGCAGGCTGAACAATGCGTCCGTTCCGCTGGCAAGCGACACCGCGATCGTCAGAACATAGTCGACCAACTGCGCGGAGCCGGATACGAGTCCAAATCTGGGCCCGAGCAAGGTTGACGCTATCTTGTAACTACCCCCACCCGACGGAAAAATCTCCATGACCTGGCTGTACGCCAAGGCAATGACGAACACGGTCACGGTCGTAGCGAGGGCCAGGATTGGCCCGAGTTCGGTATGCGCGCCGAGGGCAACATAGGCCTTCTCGGGACCGTACAGTGCGGACGACAAACCGTTTGCACCGAAGCCGACCCAGGCGAGAATGGCCGCCAGCAGCACGCGCCGTGATATTTCGGGGTCGAGCGGATCCCGAGGTGGTCCGAGGATCAGGCCGCGTAGTCGCCCCATCGTGTGCCAGCTTCGTCGAGGCGGCGCTACGCTCTATTGCTATTCCTTCCGGCTCGCCGACGTTATCTGGAACCGGGGCGGTTCAGTCGCGGCGCGAGAGCAGTCGCAGCAGGCTCAAAAACAGGTTCAGGACGTCCAGGTAAAGGCGCATCGCGGCGATGATGTAGTTCGTTTCACCGCCGTGGATGATGTCGGAGGTGTCGTACAGGATGTATCCGCAGAACAGCAGCGCGCTCAGCCCAGCCAGCGCCATCTGATAGGCCTGCGAGGGCACGAACAGCCCGATCAGGCTGGCCACTACGACCACGATCAGTCCGACAAACAGCATCCCGCGCCAGGCACTGAAGTCCTTGCGCGAGATGTGCACGTAGGCAGACAAGGACAGGAAGGCAAGCGCGGTCAGGCCGGAGGCCTGCGCAACCGTCGCGCTGCCGTTGGGCGTATGCAAGTACAGGTTGATCGTGGGTCCCAGGCTCAGGCCCTCCAGGCCGGCAAAACCGAAAAGCGCCAGCAGCCCCAGCGCAGAGTTGCGCAGGCGCATCGTGACGAACAGCAGGACGAAACTGCCGATGATGCTGCCCAGGTAGACCCAAGGCGACAGCGGTATGTCCTGCGTGATCCAGGTTGTCCCCGCCGTGAAGAGCAGGGTGCCAGATAGCAGGGTGTAGGTGTTTTTCAGGACGCGCGAGTCGGACGTCGCGCCGTAACTGCCTTGGACAATGGTGTCAGACATTTGGATGTTTCCTCGTAGTGCGTTTTAGTGTAGCTGAGAGCGGCAAGCGGACCAAAACCGGTTGTGACAGACCGCGCTGCAACAGGTCCCGGGTCATGCGTCAAAGAAATTGTCGGTAGATGATGCGAATGATCCTTAATACGGCCTACCGCATTACAGTCGTTGCACATCGAAGCTTTCAATGCGATGATGCAAAATGCCGATGGCTCCCTCCTCTGCTCTGGGAGCACGGCGGCTTTGATCCGCGTTTTACCCGCTCTCGTCAATCCGGGACGAGGCCGACGGGATCCGTGAGTACTTCGCAGAGCGAGATCCGGCGCAAAAGCCTGGTTTTTCGCACGAATGCGAACCGATACGGCGGCATGGTTGCCGAGTACGATGCGCGAGAACTAGGTCGTATCCGTCGCGCAGGACAATGGTGATATCAACGCGACCAACGCGACACCGACGGACTTCCAGGGTTCGCTCAGATCCGCCCTGGCCACGCAGCACAAGGATGAATCCCGATCATGAATGCCCAATTGTCGCCGCGCCGCTGGAGCAGTCTCGACAAATTTGAACTGCGGGTCGTACGGCGTTTCGCTGCGCTGACACGGCTGCGCAGCGTGCGGTTCAGCGCCGGCGCGGTGAACGTGCTGGCCAACGGTTGGATCTATCTACCGATTGCCGCGGCGGTCTACCTGCTGGGGGGTGGCGACGCATGGTCTGTCATTGCGCAGGCAAGCCTGGCCGCGCTCATTGCGCACCTCATCCACGGCTTGCTGAAGCGGTCATTGCGGCGCCCACGCCCATTTGACCGCGACCCGTCGCTGGTGCCGAGTACCCGCGTGCTCGACCGCTATTCCTTTCCGAGCGGACACTGCATGACGCTGGTCTGTGTCGCAGTGCCCATCGTTCACGGCACGCCATGGCTTTGGCCCTTCGCGGCCCTGTACGTTGTCGTGCTCGCAGCCTGTCGGCTGATTGCGGCCCATCACTATCCTACCGACGTGTTGGCTGGGAGCTTCATTGGCCTGAGCGTGGGTTGGGCGATTTCGGCCGTCGTTTTCGTCAATTGATCGATAGCGCGAACCAGCGCCCGTTGCCCATCAACACGAACGGCGCCGGGAGGCCTGCGGCCGGGACCATTTACCAGCGCGCTCTGAAGAGCAATGTCGGCGCCGGGCCCCGATGCAGCAAAGCGCGACCACCTCGCTCGAAGTTGCCCAGGCAGTTGGCTATTTGCCGACGTAGTCGATGCGCCAGATCGAGTTTGACCCGTCGTCGGTCACCAGCAGGGAACCATCGGGCGCATTTGCAACGCCCACCGGTCGCCCCCACACCTGACCGCTGGGAAGCACGAACCCCGTGACGAAGTCCTCGTATTCCCCGCTCGCCTTTCCCCTCTGATGCAAGGGAACTCGAAGCACCTCGTAGCCGGTGCGCACCGATCGGTTCCAGGAGCCATGCGCGGAGGCGAATATGTCTCCCCGGTATTTCTCGGGGAATCGCGCGCCTTGGTAAAAGGTGATCTGCAGGGGAGCATTGTGCGGCTGAAGTAATACGTCCGGCACGATGACCCGGTTCTTCAGCTCGGGGTGCTTGCCGGCATGACGCGGGTCCTGGTGCGGGCCCATGTACCACCAGGGCCAGCCATAGAAACCACCCTCGAGCACCGGCGTGATGTAATCCGGCACTAGGTTGTCGCCCAGGCCGTCGCGCTCGTTAACAACGCACCACAACTGTCCGGTCTGCGGATCGACGGCCAGGCCGGAGGGATTGCGGATGCCGGACGCGTAGACGCGCAGGTGCGAGCCGTCCGCGTCCAGGGCCAGGATGCTGGCACGGCCCTTCTCCGCGGGACTCGTGTCCGGATCGTCGATGTTCGAGCCGGAACCGACCGCAACAAACAGCGTCTTGCCGTCCAGGGAAAAGCGGATGTCGCGTGTCCAATGGCTGCCGCCATGCGGCAGATCTACGATACGCTCGGATGTCCCTGTGGCCTGAAGGTCACCATTGCGATACGGGAAGCGCAGGACCGCATCGGTATCGCCCACATAGACCCACTGCGGATCCGGCCCGGTCGGATAGAAGGCTATGCCATAGGGCCGGTTCAGGTTGCCAGCGAAAATCTCGGAGCGCTCGGGCCCGCCCTCGGCCGTGATTCCACGAAACACATGGATCCGCCCCGCGCCGCTCTCGGCAACGAAGATATCGCCGTTCGGCGCCATTCGAATTACGCGCGGCGTACCGAGACCCTCCGCGTACAGGTTCGCCTTGAAGCCGGGCGGCACCTTTGGCAAGGTCCCCGGCGGAC
>Ga0181521_10009065_pt1 | contig 10064 bp, 9 predicted proteins | sample PEATcosm2014_Bin_32_FD_119764 | JGI IMG/M metagenome (GOLD analysis project Ga0181521, IMG submission 119764) | Peatland microbial communities from MTU Mesocosm Facility, Houghton, MI, USA - PEATcosm2014_Bin02_60_metaG | ecosystem: Environmental > Terrestrial > Soil > Wetlands > Peat | place... | reverse complement strand
CTGTTCCTTATTTTGCGCCAGCATCACGGCGAGTTTTTCCGAAGTCACGTCTTCGCAACACAAGGCCGGGGCGTTTAACCCCGCCTTCGCTTCCGCCAGTGCTTTTTTCTTCGCTGCCAAATCATTCCGAATTTCTTCGCGTTCCACACTGGATTTGTTTTTGCCAGCATCTTTTATCAACCTGCCAATTTCGCTTTCCAGCAAGTCCACGTCCGCTTGAAGGCCGGGCAAATCTTCCGCTGTCCAGCCTTCAATCATTTCATGCTCGTAAGCGAAAAACGGTTTTGCAGCGTGCCGGAAGGTTTCGCTTTTGCCGCTGCCGGATTCCGCGCTGGGCATGATGTAAAGATTCGCCCGCGTCACCCTGTTCGGGCCGCTCTGGACCTCAATGCCCGCGCCGATGGACGCTGACATGATTCCCAAGACGCAACACCCGGCCAAGGTTTCGGGCGTTCGCTCCGTGCGAGCGATTGCTTCCGCCATTGCCCGCGCTGCCGGCGGAAGATGTTCAAACGGGAACGGTGGAATTTTTTCATCACCTTCAACACCAGGACTGCCCGCGCCGTCCGCCTTTGCCCCGCTGCCGGGCTTGTAAATCCGTCTTGGCGGAATCATGGCATTACCCTCCAGATGATTCTTTCAGCCTCAAAATCATCCGCGTGGATAGATGTTGAATCGTTCAAATCCTTCACGGGCTTGCCGTCCAGTTGCTGAAGGCCAGCGAAGCTGAAGGCGTCCACGTTTGCGCCTATGGATTCCAGTTGCGCGGCCCAGCGTACCACCGCGCCCCGGCCCGCTTCATCATCATGGCCGAAGATGCGAACGCGCTTGCCGGCGAACATGGGCAGGGCGTCCGCGTGTATTTGATGTGATGCCCCCAGCATCGTCACTGGCGAGCAAGACGTTTCACGGTCTTCACAAAAGATAAAATGAAATGCCGCCAGCAAATCCGGGCCGCCTTCGCACAGGGCGATGGCCGGGAAGTTTTTTGATTCTGTGATACCAATGGGCCACGATGCCCACGCGCCCGGCAATGTCCACGCCTTCGCGCCGATGTGTTCCCATTCCTGCCCGTCCATCCGCCGCGCCTGTGCGTTCACCCGTGCGGAGTCTGTCACGATCCACGCGGGGCAATCCTTCAGCGTGGCAAACCATAGCAGGCCGCGTTCACCGGCAAACTCTAATCCTTCGCGCCCGATGTTCCGTAGGCTGGCAAGGTGCTGAATGTCCGCTGGCGTCCCCGTGCTGAAGTCAGGGAAGACGGGCTTGGGTTTGGCTTCCAACCGCCGGGGCCGGGCTACTCGTGGCGCGGACATGATGCGTCCGCCAGCAAGTTCAATATATTTCCGGCAGGCGTCTTTTTGTGACAGGCCGGATGCCCGCTGGAAAAAATCCACCGCGTCCCCGGCTTCACCCGTGGCGAAATCGTTCCACAAAGTCCCGTCCGCGTTCACGCTGAAGCTGGGTTTGTTGTCATCACGAAAGGGCGAACGGCAAGTTGCCTTGGGTTCGCCATCAAATCCGAAATGCCGCCAAAGGCCGTGAATGTTCAACCGCGCCTTTGCGTCTGCTAAAGTTGACTGCCCGGAAGGGCAAGGGTATGATGTTGTCATAAGTTCGTTTTCCGCCGCGTTTTTCCTGCTAGGGAGCGCGGCGGATTTTTTATGCCTTCACCGTTCCTTGCTGTTCACACCGGGCGATAAAATCCAAAATAGATTGAAGATGGAAAAGCCGCGTTCCCTTCACTTGGCCGGGCTTGCGGATGGACACGCTGCGGAAGTCGCCATCTTTCGCGCCCTGATAAAGCCGCGCCCGGCTGAAGCCAGAATAAAATTCAAGCCCATGCTTGGGCGGTCGCACCCATTCCGGGCGTCCGTTGGATTGGTCGTTTAGTAGTTCCCGCGCCTTCGCCGGCACGGGCCTTGTGGTTTGTCGGGCTTGTTTGCCCGCGTTGCTGATGTTAGATGAGTTTGGCATACAACGCATCATCCACCGGGCAGCTTTACCCCGTCACGCGCCCCAAGTGGGGCAAGTTGCCTTAATCAAAACAGGTATTTCTGGCGAAACTCAAAAAGCGGGATTTCAGTTTGCGAAGGATTGCTTGATCCAGTCTGCCGGGGCTTTTCCGTTTGGGGCTATCAATCGGCACAAGGTTTTTCAATTCATCAATCGCGTGTGGTTTGGGGTAAGATAAAAGCAAAATCTCTTTGGCAAACTTCCACCAGTGTTCCGCGTTGTCTTGGTTAAAATCTGTCGCCAAATATTTCTTGGCGGACTCGCCAAATTTACCGTAGTCGAAAATTGAACCTTGGCGGGCGTTGCGGATGTAGGCAAGCAGTCCGTAAGCGATGATTCCCGCGTCGTCAAATCGCCACTTTGCCGTTGGCGCGTCCAGTTCTATGAAATCATCCGCGCCAAGTTGAATTGCGTTGAACAAGTCTTTTTCGTCGTCACTCAATTTCGCGGTTTTCTTTTTAATCACAGGCCAAGCGCGGCGGACTCTCGCCAGTTCTCTAACCAATTCAGGTTTCTTTCTTAAGACGTGAGTCAGATACGCCGTTGACTCGCTTGCAAGCCGTGCCAGTTCCAGCGCGGCGGCGGCGTCCCCCTCGCGCGCTCTTTGAGTCAGGATTCCGATAATGGAAGTGCCGGTGACGTAGAGATCAACCGATTTCCAAGTGTCATTTGGGCGGTTTTCTCCGCAGAATTCCTTTGACCAGTTGAATTTTTTCTCGTGTTTCCAGACATGGCAGCGAACCAAAACCGCTTTTCCTACGCGGCGCAAGACGTGTTCCGGCGTGTCATATTTCGTTCCCGGCTTTACCCAGTCCCCCGGAAGCCATGAATGGTTTGGCAGATGGTAGATTTGAATGCTGCCAGACTGCTTTTTCATTTCGAGCCAAGGGCGTTCACGGGGTTTCTGCGGCTTGCTCTCTGGCTTTTTTCTCCGCTGCCGTTTCAATGATTTCAATTTTTTCTACGTGAAACAAACATTGGGAAAGTCGTTTATTATCTAATGTCTGCCATGAAAAGCCTCCTGAATCATCGCAGTATCCAAATAATCTTACCTTGTCTCCATGTTTTAATTTGAAAGCCACATCGGCAAGCGGATTAGGTGTGCCTTCGTCAACATACCCCGCCGCAATTTCCAAACCTGAAACTGTTTCTTTTTTGTAAAGTTTTTTTGGAACAAGACAATAATCGAAAGAATGTCCGGTGCTATCATCTACTGAAAAAAGCAAAGCCTGATCTCCAGAATCACCGTTAAAATATTCAAATGTTGCATCCATCCAACCTCTTTTATGTATGATGGTTCCATCCCCTGGGATTTGGTCTCTGATTTTTTCTGGAAAGTTTAAGATTAAATCACTGGTGAACTCAATCATGCCGGCTTGCTGCATCTGTTTGGCTTCCGCATCCAGCCGCGCCTGTTTTTGCGCGGTTTGCATTTTGACAACGTAGGCTTGGTCATCGGTTGAAAGATCGGCAATTTTGAAAATGTTGTTCGTGCCGTCTTTGCGGACTACCACCGCGCTTGTGCCGGATGAATAATAATCCCCTTCAAACGTGCCACCCTGTTTGAAAGTCCAAGTGCGGGGCGCGGCCATTGCCAGCAATGCAATTCCCAAAATTCCAGTCAGGACAATTTTTGTTTTCATCGGTGTTTCTTGCCGTTTTTCCCGTTCCGGCAGTAATTGTCCAAACCGTCAGCAATGTCAATTTCGTTCGCGGGCGTTTTACTTTGAACCAAGCGACGGGATTTTTTTGACGGCGGCGCGGTCAGTGGCGGTGTTTCGTCAGAATCCAGCTTCGCGGAATTGCTGCTGGGCGCGTTGCGCGTGCCGGATGTCGCGCACGGTCTTTTTGTCGGCCCACCCTTGCTTCCACGGCTTGCACAGGCCGCACGCGGACGCTTTGCGCGCCTTGATCCGCCGTTGCGTGAGGTTCGTTTTCACGGGTTGCTTGATTTACGCCATTGCCAGTTCCACGCGCGGCTTGATCTGCAAATCTTCGGCGACGCTCCGCAGAATGGCGGCGAGATTGTGCGCGGTGGGATTGCCGTTGCGACCAAGCATCCGGTGAAGCGATTTTTCCCCCAGGCCGGTCTGCCGCGCCAGTTCTTTGAAGCTGATTTGGGCATTCACCAGGTCGCGGAGCATGGACAAGGCGACGGCGGTTTCGCCGTCCAAAATGCAATTGACTGCCTCGGCATAAAGCGCCCGCGCAAATTTCGGCTCGCGCTTGATCCGCGCGATGATCGTTTCGCTATGGGGTTGAGTTGTAATCATTTTATGGTCTCGTTTGTTTGTATCGCTTCCATCGTTCCACGGCGGCGGCAATGTCGGCGTCCTGCCGTCGTTTGCTGCCGCCGCCCAGCAGAATGATGATGGCGCGGCCTTCGCGTCCAAAATACACGCGATAGCCCGGCCCGAAATCCAGACGCAATTCAAAAACGCCGTCGCACAAAAACTTGGCCACGCCGAAATTGCCGTGTTCCAGCCGCAAGATGTATTTTTCCACTCGCGCGGCGGTGACTGCATCCAAGCCGTCAAGCCATTCCCGGAATGGCGAGCGTCCGTTTTCGATGAATTCCCGAATCTCAAAAGAGCCGTTCATAGAGTAGCATAAATGTTACCGGCGTCAAATGCGCTTTCGCGTTGGCGCGGTGCAACGGTAGGCGAGAAAGCTGGCGGTTGAAATAAAATTCAGCCAAGCGACGGGATTTTTTTGACGGCGGCGCGGAGATTGTCCATTTCGTGATGCGTATATTTTTGATGTTCGCCGGCAGTCTTGTGGCCGGTGAGTTTCATCCGTAATTCAGCGGACACGTTTTGATTGGCAAGCGCGGAAGTGAAGCTGTGGCGCAAGGCGTGAAATGAGCGGCGGGAAATCATCCGCTTGCCCGCGCCCTTCACCGTCTGGCAATCCACACCCGCCTTCCGCATGATGCGTTTGAAGCTTTCGGAAAGTCCATGCCGTCCGCCGGGCCGCAAATTCGCCATGTGCGGCAGGATGAACACTTCCGCCTTGTCTGTCCCCGCCAGCTTGTTTAATCGCGCCAGCAAGTCGCGGTGAAGCGGAATGGTCACTTTCGCGCCGGTCTTGGTTTGCGTGTAAGTCAGTGTTCCTTCGCCCAAGTCCACGCCTTCCCATTGCATCCGGCAGCAATCGCCCAGCCGCGCCCCCGTGAAATAGGCGAACAGGATAAGCAGCTTCCATTCGCCGTCCGCCGTGTCCACCAGCATCTTCACTTCCGCCGGGGTGAACGTGCCGCGTTCCACGCTTTCGCCTTCCGGCAGTTCCACGGCTTCGGCGGGATTGGTAGGAATCAAACCCTGACGGCGGGCCGCGTTCAATGCCGTGCGAATAACTTTCCCGTCCAAGCCGACGGTTACGGGCGCAAGCCCCAAGCCCATGCGATGACTTAAAAAACGTTCCACATCCGCCGCTGTTAGGCTGGTAAGGGGCTTGGCGGCGCGGTTGCCCAGCGTTTTCAGAAATTCAGCCACAGCCCCGCCGTAGCGATCCCCCGTGGCTTTGGCCTTCCGCGCCCGCTTGCTGGCAAGCCAAGTGTCGAAATGCGATTTGATGGACACGCTTTGCAGGGTTTCGCCCATGTCCGCCCGCTTCATTATGTCCTTCAGGACTTCGCGGGCCTGGGCTTCCACCAGTTCCCCGCGCCGGGCGAGTTTAGATGCCCGCTCGTATTCCATTGCCACGGCCAAGGCGGATTGGCGGTCTGTCTGTTTGGTGCTGCGGAGAATCCGGTGGCCATCCGGCCCAAAATAAGCCGCGTGCCAGTATTGAGAATCAGGGCGACGATGTATGCTTGCCATAGTGCTGCTAATTCTACTGCTAACGTCCACCCATGTCAAGAGCATTTCACACTGTCATTATTGCTTTATTTTGCTATAGTTAGCCTTACGGAAACGAAACGTGGGTTCGATTCCCATCGCCCGCTCCAGTTTTCAAATTTCTAGTAAATGATGGCGCAGGCCGTGCGGTTGGGATCGGTGACCGCCCAGAGATTCAGAGGATCAACCGATTGCGGAAATTTCACAAAGCGCGTGCTGCCGTCTGCCATGGCATAATTTGAGCCGCCCGAACTGCCCGCTCCCATGTTTTGACTGCTCGTCACACCGCTGTTGTCGTGACGTCCTTGTTCAGCAATGCCGGTAAAATCGTTGCCGCCGTTCTCCAATAAATCCATGTAGAAATCGCCAGCGTCATGTCTTTTTTCCCCGAGAATAATCGTGTCGCTGGCATGAGCAATGGCACCTTCCTTCATGCTGTCTCCTTCGTTCAGGCCTTGGGGGTCGCTCGAACTCTGAAAATAATCATTCCAGCCGTTGATGAAATAGCTGCGCGGCGAAGCATCAGGCACGTTATTCGACGGAGACGAGCCGACAGTTGCCGGGTTGGATAGAAGAACGGTGATGTCGGTGGGACAAAGTAGAATGTTTAAGTTTTTGCCGTAGTTGTCGTAAAAATGGTTCGGCCAGCTATCGGTTTCATTACGTGGCGGGTAGGCGCCTTGATTGTCGTCCACGTAAATTTTGGAGGCGATGCCCAACTGCCGGAGATTGTTCAGGCACGAAATACGGCGGCCGGATTCCTTCGCGCGGGCCAGGACCGGCAACAGCATGGCGGCCAGAATCGCAATGATGGCAATCACCACAAGCAATTCGATGAGCGTGAAAGCCAATTCCTTGCTGGCCAACCGTCGCCGATTTGTTATTTTCCCAACCATTCGGTTCATTGACGCGTCTGAATGGGTGATTTGACGGACGGAACGACCGCGCCGTTCATTTTGTTTATGAACAAAAAAAATTTCATTCTCATCGCCGTCGCGCTTGTGCTTGCCGGTGTCTATGTTGTTTATTTTACCGATTGGTTCAAGCCAAAGACGATTCATATTTCGCACACCGTCCGCCCCGGCAGATTCGGCAACCGCCCCGGCGAAGCGGCCGCTCCGCTGCTGGCATTCGGACTTGGCGGGGACTACGAGTTGACTGAAATCAAGGTCGTTCCGCTCGCCGCGCTGCAAGCCAATCCACTCGCCCAACCCGTCTGGCACTTGGTTTCCGATTCCAAATCCGCGCCGGTAAAATTTTTCATTTACGGTCAGGGCATCCGCGGCATGAAGCCTGAAGTGCCCGGCGTGCGGCCTCAACCGCTCCAGCCAAACGTCACTTACCGGCTTCTCGTCCAAGCGGGTTCGCTCAAAGGCCAGCACGATTTTCAAACCGTTGCCAAACCGCCCGCCGCTCAATAAGCCAAGACGACCTTGCGGCCGGTTCGGTTACGGATTTCGTCCGGCAAAATGGCACGAAGCCCAATGATTTTTTAAAACTTCGCGCAAATCGGGGAATTCTTCCTTGCACTTTGGCAATTGCGCAATCGGACAACGCGGATGAAACGGACAACCCGGCGGCGGATGAATCGGCGACGGCACGTCACCCGGCAAAATGATGCGCAGCCGTTTCGTTTCGGGATCCACTTCCGGCACGGCGGAAATCAGTGCCTGGGTGTAGGGGTGTTGCGGCGTACAAAGGAGTGCTTTCGCTTCGGCCGTTTCGACGATTTTGCCAAGATACATCACCATCACGCGGCGGCTGATGTGCTCGACCACCGCAAGATCGTGGGCGATGAAAAGATAGGCGATGCCGCGTTGCTGCTGCAAATCCTGGAGCAAATTGATGATCTGCGCCTGCACGGAAACATCCAGTGCGCTCACCGGTTCGTCACAGATGATCAATTCCGGCTCGACCGCCAGCGCGCGCGCGATGCCGATGCGCTGCCGCTGGCCACCGCTGAATTCGTGAGGATAACGCTGCGCGTAAATTGGGTCGAGTCCCACGTCCTGGAGCAGCTCAAGGATGCGCTTTTGCCGCGCGGATTTGCTGTCGGTCAATTGGTGAATGTCCAGCGCCTCGCCGACAATTTGCTCGACCGTCATGCGCGGATTGAGCGAGCCGTAGGGATCCTGGAAAATCATCTGGAACTTGCGCCGCCGCGCGCGCAATTCCGAACCACCCATTTGCGTGATGTCCTCGCCGTTGAGAAAAACGCTGCCCGCCGTCGGCTCGACCAGCCGCACGATGGCGCGGCCGAGCGTCGTCTTGCCGCAACCGCTTTCCCCGACCAGACCGAGCGTCTCACCCGGCTCGATGGCAAAGCTCACGTCGTCCACCGCCTTCACGAATTCGCGGACGCGGCTGAACATCCCGTGCTTCACCGGAAAATGGACTTTCAGATTTTTGACTTCGAGCAGGCTCATGAAAGGAAATCCGAAATCCGAATGTCGAAATCCGAAAGAAGCCCGAAGCCCGAAACCCGAACCGGCAACCGGCGGACAATTCCCCCTCTCCTGGGGGAGAGGGCCGGGGTGAGGGCGAGCGTTGATTCCAACTTTTTCAACCCACCGATGAATCGAGGGGCTATGCTCTTTCGCACCAAAGGCGCTTTCGGATTTTTGAATTCGAGCAAGTTCACAGAGAAAATTCCTTAAAAAGCCATCTCGTGCCTTTTCTTTCTGGTCTGGGTTTATCGGCTGGCGAAGGTTCGTAAGAAGAATCTAATGCTATCTTCAAATGTTTGGTCCACAGATAACATTTTCGCACATCATATTTTTTGGCAGCGCACGCCTTTTTAACTTTTTCTAAACTTTCGATTCCGTCTCTTGTTAATTCCCAAGAGTCGCGTTGATTGTTAAACAACAAACCCCATTCAACACCATCTTTGCGACGGAATGCTATGTCCGTATTCCAACGAGGTTCGATTTGAGTTATGTAACTTTCTAAATCTTCGGGACGAATAACCAAATAACGTCGTTGTCGAATATACTCGATGACTTCTTGTTTTCTGGCCGGACGGCGAGGCATTTCTTCGAGAACAAAAAGCAAACAAATTAATCTTTGTATTTGTTCGGTGTAGTGGTTTCTCATATTTGACCTGCTTGTTGTTCAATTACTTTGCATACGGGCACCGCACCCACCGACCGGTCTCGACCTCGACCAGGTCGGAGACGGCATTGGAACATTCCGGCTTTGCAATCGGACAGCGCGGCGCGAAGCGGCAGCCGGGCGGAAAATTGCCGATGCGCGGCACGTTGCCGGGGATGGCCGAAAGCCGGTCGGCGCCGCCGCCGAGCTTCGGCACGGAATTCATCAACGCGCGGGTGTAGGGATGCAGCGGATGGCGCAAAAGTTCCTTCGCGGGCGACAGCTCGACGATCTGTCCGGCATACATCACCGCCACGCGGTCGGCCATGTCGCCCACGATGCCGAGGTTGTGCGTGATGAGCAGAATCGCCATGCCCAGCCGCTGCTTGAGGTCGTGAAGCAGTTCCAGAATCTGTGCCTGGATGGTCACATCGAGCGCGGTCGTCGGCTCGTCGGCCACGAGCAGTTTCGGTTCGCTCGCCAGCGCCATCGCAATCATCACGCGCTGCTGCATGCCGCCGGACATCTCGAACGGATAATTTTTGATGCGCGATTCCGGCGCGGGAATGCCGACGAGCTTCAGCAGGCGGATGACCTCCCCGTCGAGAGCGTTTTTGGTAGGGCGCGTCACTCCGTGCGCGCCGCCGTTTGTGTTCGGTCGAACGGCGGGCAGAGGACTGCCCGCCCTACCTGTCAAATCTGGCCGATGCAGCTTAAGTGATTCCTTGATCTGGTTGCCGACGCGGAAAACTGGGTTCAGTGACGCGCCCGGTTCCTGAAAAACGTAGCTCACCACGCCGCCGCGAATTTGGCGCAATTCACCGTTCGACATCTTCAGCACGTCACGGCCATTCAATAAAATTTCTCCGCCGACGTAATTGGCCGGTGGCACCGGCACGAGCCGCGCGATGGACAGCGCGGTGACGGTTTTGCCGCAGCCGCTTTCGCCGACGAGGCAGACAGTCTCGCCGGCGCCGATGGTCAGCGATACGCCGTCCACGGCCCGCAGGGCATCGGCGCCGATGCCGAAATCCATTTTCAGATTCTTGATTTCAAGCAGGTTCATGATTTCGTGTCCGCAGCGTCTCTTAATCCATCGCCAAGAAAGTTGAAAGCCAG
>Ga0181521_10009063_pt1 | contig 10064 bp, 11 predicted proteins | sample PEATcosm2014_Bin_32_FD_119764 | JGI IMG/M metagenome (GOLD analysis project Ga0181521, IMG submission 119764) | Peatland microbial communities from MTU Mesocosm Facility, Houghton, MI, USA - PEATcosm2014_Bin02_60_metaG | ecosystem: Environmental > Terrestrial > Soil > Wetlands > Peat | place... | reverse complement strand
CGTCAGTAGCTCCCCGCTCTCGCGCCGCGCAAGCGCTTCCTTCCTCTGGTGCGGGGTCATCTTGAACGGTCGGCCGAGACTCTTGCCGCGCGCCTTGGCGCGGGCACGGCCTTCGCCCGTGCGGGCGCGGATTAGCTCCCGCTCGAACTCCGCCAAGCCGCCGAGCACGGTGAGCATCAGGCGGCCATGAGCGGTCGTGGTGTCTGCCCACGTGTCGCCCAGGGAGCGGAAACCGGCCTTGCGGTCGGTGATCGTGGCGAGGGTGTTCAACAGGTCACGGGTCGAGCGTGCCAGGCGGTCGAGCCTGGTCACCATCAGCACGTCGCCGGCGTCGAGCTGGTCGAGCGCGCGGCGTAGCTGGCTGCGGTCGGTCTTCGCTCCGCTCGCCACCTCCCGGAACACCTTCTTGCATCCGGCCTGGGTGAGCTGGCGCACCTGCGCCGCGACGCTCTGGCCGTCCGTCGAGACTCGCGCGTATCCGTATTTCATGCTCCGATTATGTCGGTATCTTATGCAAAGGAAAAGCCCTTTCTTTTCAGCGGCCTAATTTCCTTGCATAAGTCTTGAACATTGGAAGCAGAACCTTGGAAGCATCTTGCCGACCGTACCAGTATTTGGTATTGAGCGGCATGGGCAAGAACACATCATTCAGCGTCGGCGAGCACTTCACCGGCTTCATCGAGGCCCAGGTGAGCGAAGGCCGCTACGGCAGCGCCAGTGATGTCGTGCGCGCCGGCCTGCGCCTGTTGGAGGAACAAGAGACCAGGCTCGCCGCGCTCCGTGCCGCCCTGATTGAGGGCGAGGAAAGTGGCGTCAGCGCCCGTGGCGTCCACGACATATGGGAGGCGGTAAAGGAACGCAGCGGCATGACGCGTGGGTAACTACGCCCTGTCGCGCAAAGCCGATGCCGACATCGAGTCGATCGCCGAGTTCTCCCTGCAACGATGGGGCCCCACCCGCGCCGAACAATACATCCTGGGGCTGCACGAAACGTTCCGGGTACTGGCGGAATTTCCCGACCTCGGACGCAACGCGAGCGATATCCGACCAGGCTACCGGAAGATTGAAACCGCAAGCCATTCGGTCTTCTACCGCAAGACCGCGACTGGTGTCCTGATTGTGCGCGTCCTTCATCAGCACATGGATTTTCGACGGCACCTGTAATCCGCGCGCCGCAGCGGTCCGAAAGTCTCTTGACTTATGCACCTGCAACCGGCCGCAACCTGCGTGCCGCGCAGAACTCGAATGTCGGCAATCCACCCATAGGGGTCCCTCGGAATCAGGCCGATCGTTCTGACCAAAACCCAGCGACCGTCGCCTCGGCCGGCCAGGAAGAATGTTCGCTCTTATTGCGAACTCTGTCGGTTGAACCACACCCGGGCCGCCGCACTGTGGTCGCCGCCGGCACGGCGCGTTGCCGAGGCCAGACATGCAATGCCGGTGCGTTAACGTTTCATAGATTTTCAGCACGGAGAAAGTGCGGAGAGCACGGTGCTCACGGAGAGGGCGTTATGCTTCTTGCGGAACCGTTGACCGATCGGGTGATCGGGTTGGCGGTCGAGGTGCACCGGCATACCGGCCCCGGACTGTTGGAATCCGTATAAGAGCAGTGCCTGTGCCGGGAATTGGCAGACGCAGCCATTGCCTTCGCCCGGCAGGTCACAATTCCCGTCCTCTATAAGGGCGCGGAAGCCGGCGACGGCTGCAAGGCGGATATCGTCGTCGCGGGCGAGCTCATCCTGGAAATCAAGGCCGTCACCACCATCCTGCCAATCCATGCGGTGCAGCTCCGAACGGGACCATGGTGGCCGGGCTTGACCCGGCCATGCGCATGAGCAGGAGTCCACGTCGGTCCGCTGCTGAACTTCAACGTGCCACGCCTGGTGGATGGCCTCCGTCGCACCGTGGTGTAGCCTCCGTCGAAGCCGACCGCTGCTGCTCCGTGGTCACCGTGTTCTCCGCACTCCCTCCGTGCTGAAAAAACCTTGGCCGCGATTCGCACCGGCCGTGGCGAGGTGCTGCCAACCCAAGGCAGTCGCATCGACAGCTTTCGCGACAAGAGCGAATTAAATTAACAACACGTTGTTACGTGTCACGCTAACGGCGCTTCCCTGGCTTGTTCCCGGCGCAGACGGCAAACCACTGTCTGGTGCGCGGCCTCCGCCGTCTGCGTCGGCCGCGCCCCGTACCCTCGTTACGCGGCCAGCGGCGACCATGCCGGGTCCGACGCGTCGGTCGGCGTCGGCGCCACGCGCTCGTTGAAGCCGGTGATGTCCACCGATGCCAGATGCGAAGAATACCCTGCGCCGCGCGCATCCCGCGCCCGCGCCTGGCTCTCGAACATCATCACCCGGCCGTTGGGTGCGAAACTCGGGCCTTCGACGTCCCAACCCTCCGCCAGAAGGCGCTCGCCACTGCCGTCCGGGTGCATCACGCCGATCGAGAAGTTGGCCTCGTCGCCGCCAAACCGGGTGTAGGCGATCAGGTCACCACGCGGCGACCACACCGGCGTGGCGTATTTGCCCTGGCCGAAGCTGATGCGTTTCGCACCGCCGCCGCCGGCCCCCATCACGTAAAGCTGCTGGTCGCCGTCCCGGTCGGAGTTGAACACGATCTGCGACCCGTCCGGGCTGTAGCACGGGCTGACATCGATCGCCCCCGAATCCGTCAGTCGCCGCGCTGCCCTGCTCGCCAGGTCCACCACGACGATGTCCGAGCCGCCGCCGCGGGTGACTGCCATGACCACGCTGGACCCGTCGGGCGAGAAACGCGGCGCCAGGGTCATGCCGGCGAAATCGCCCAGCACGCTCTGCCGGCCGGTTTGCAGGTCGAACAGGTACACCCGGGGCCGGTTGTTGGCGTAGCTCATGAAGGCGATCTCCTCGCGCGTCGGATGGAAGCGCGGGGTCAGCACCAGCCAGGTGCCGTCGGTCAGGAAGCGGTTGTTCTCGCTGTCCTGGTCCATGATCGCCAGCCGCTTGGTGCGGCGGTCGCGCGGCCCGGTGGCGGCGATGTAGCAGACGCGGGTATCGAAATAGCCCTTCTCGCCGAGCAAGCGCTCATAGATCACGTCGGCCATGATGTGGGCGATGCGGCGCCAGTTGCTTTGCGACGTGGTGTAGGCGGTGCCCTGGATCTGCGCCTGCGGCAGCACGTCCCACAGGCGGAACTCGACGCGGATGTTGCCGCCGCCCTGCACCTCGGTCCGCCCGGTGACCAGCGCCTGCGCGCCGATCGTGGACCAGTTCTGGAAGTTCGGCATTTCGCCCTGGGCCGGTGCCGCCTGGATGAACGAGGCCGGCGGCAGCGGGCGGAACAGCCCGCAATTGCCCAGGTCGTTGGTGATGACCTGGGCGATGTCGCGGCCAAGCTGGGCGGAGTTGCCGTCGGCGCCGACCAGGTCGGGGATGGCGATGGGAATCGGGGCGCTGCGCGCGTGGTTGACATCGATCACCGCGCTCGGCTGCCCGCCGGCGGGACCGGCCGGGGGTGGAGCGGCCGGTTGGGCGTGCACCGGCACGCGCGCGGCCAGGGCCAGGGCGCTGCCGGCCGCGCCGAGAAGCAGGGGACGGCGACCAATGACGGGGCGAGGGATATGGATCATGGCTCTGTCTTCCAGCATTGACGGTCGGGATGGCAACCGCGTCGGGTCACGGGCTGAAGCGAAATGTCAGCACGTTTGTTTTACCGAGCATGTCGCGGGGCAACGGCAGGTTGGCGCAGTGCGGGTCCAGCACCGCCCGCACCGCCCGTTCGGCAAATACCCGCAGCCGCATGTCGCCGGCGACGCGGCCCTGATCCTCGGAAGCCACCACCGCCTGCCGCGCCACCCCGGCGGCATCGGTGGTGACGGTCAGCAGCACCTGCATCTTGTCCAGGTCGAGCATGCCGGGATCGGTGCTCCAGCACGCGCGCACGTGATCGCCGATCGCGCCGCGCTGGTCCGCGCTCAGCGCGGCGGTGTCATTGCCGTTCGGATTGCCGCCGCCATTCACGGCGCCGCCGGCCTGCGGGTTGTACCGTGCCTTCGGTGGCTGCTTCTGTTCCGCGAGCTGGCGCAGCTTCTCCAGCGTATTTTCCAGCGCGTGGCTGTTCGGTGCCGGGTTCTTCGTCGCGTTGGGCTGCGAGGTGGCGCTCTCCGGCGCGGGCGGCGTCGGTGCCGGCGGGGGTGGCAGGGGGAGCGGCTTCGCCGGCTGGGGCGGCGTCGGCTGTGGCGGTGAGGGCGGCGCCGGCGGAGGTGGCGGCGTCGGTGGCGCCAGTGCCGGCGTGGGCGGTGGCGGCGGAGTCGGCGGCGTCGGCGTCGGCGGGGCCGGCGCTGCTTGCGGCGGCGGCGGTGGCGCCGGTGGCGGCGGCGGTGGAGGCGGTGGCGCCTCGACCGGCTGCGGCTTCGGCGGTTGCGTCACCGGCGGGGCCGGCGGCGCCGGCGGCGCATTGGCGGGCGCCGGCACCGCGGCGGGCGTCGGCGCCTGCATGGAGGATGGCGCGACACCCATGAACACCATCGCCACCGTCTCGTCCTGCGGCGGCTCGGGCGGCCGGACGAACGGGATGCCGATCAGCAGCGCGGCCAGGACAATCAGGTGCAGGACAGCGGAAACGATGGCGCCGCGGCGCAGTTCCGGTGGCATGCCGGCGCGGCCGCGGCCGAGCCGATCCTCCCCGTGCATGACCCGTTGCAGCACGGTGCGGCAGCCCTCAGCCGGGTTTCGGCGCGGCGGCGCCGGATGGGGCGGTGGGCGTCGCGCCAGGTGCGGCCGGGGTCGCTCCGGGCCGTGTTGCGCCAGGCCGCGCTGCCCCGGACGGCGCCATGCCGGCCGTCTGCTCCGCCAGCAGCGCGACCTTGGTGAAGCCGCCCTGGTTGATCGTGCCCATCACCTGCATGATGCGGCCATAGGCCAGGTCCTTGTCGCCGCGCACGAAGATGCGGCGCTCCGGGTTGTTCTGGGCGATCGCCTGGAGCTTGGCGACCAGGTCGGGCAGGTCCACCGCCTGATCTTGCAGGAAGATGTCGCCCCCGGCGTTGATCGACACGGTCAACGGCTCGCTGTCGCTGTTGATCTGCTGCGCGTTGGTCTTCGGCAGGTCAACCGAGACGCCGGAGGTCATCAGCGGCGCCGTCACCATGAAGATGATCAGCAGCACCAGCATCACGTCGACGAGCGGCGTGACGTTGATTTCGGCCAAGGGCCGGTAACGGCCGCGCCCGGTGCGCGTGTTGAGGGAGAATGCCATGGCGATTAGGAGACTCCCCCTCCCCTTGTGGGCTTGGGCCGCGAAGCGGACCAAGGTTGGGGGGAGGGGCTCGTGCGCCCCAGACCCCTCGCCCCACCCTTGGTCCGCTTCGCGGCCCAAGCCCACAAGGGGAGGGGGAGGAGCATTGTCCTGCCCTTCCTCAACGCACCCTGCCCCATCACGCCCGCTCCTCCGTCTGGCGCGACAGGATGGCGCTGAATTCGGCGCCGAAACCCTCCAGCCTGCCCGCGAAGCGCGAGAGGTCGGTGCTGATCTTGTTATACGCCAGCACTGCCGGAATCGCGGCGACCAGCCCGATCGCCGTGGCGAACAGCGCTTCGGCGATCCCCGGCGCGACCACCGCGAGGTTGGTGTTGTGCATGGCGGCGATCGCCGAGAACGAGTGCATGATGCCCCACACCGTGCCGAACAGCCCGATGAACGGCGCGGTCGCGCCGACCGAGGCGAGGAACACCATCCACCGTTCCAGCCGGTCCATCTCCCGCTGCACTGTTACCTGGATGGCGCGGTCGATGCGCTCTCGCACGGAGGTATGGCTGACATCGGCGCCGGCGACGCGAACGGTCCGCCGCCACTCGCCCATGGCCGCGGCAAACACCCCGGCCATCGGGTGGCTCGGATTGGTGCCTTCCTGGTCGAACAGCTCATCCAGGCTGCCGCCGGACCAGAACCGGTCCTCGAACCCGTCCGCCGCGCGGTTCACCTTGCGCAGGCTGGACCATTTCTCGAACACCACGGCCCAGACCCAGATGCTGGCCCCCAACAGGCCGAGCATGACCAGCTTCACGACGATGTCGGCCTGGAGGAACAGGCCCCACAGCGACAGATCTCCCCCGGCCGTCCCCAGAGTCGCCGCATCAACTACTCGCGATGGATCCACCAGAACCCCCTATCCCGGCGCCGTACCCGACGGCACCCGTAGCCGTTTCCACAGGCCGTGCGTCGCGCATGGCCTGCAACACTGTCCGCCAGCGTGGCGGCAACCGTCCCGGCTTGTTTCCCCCCGGCCCCACGTCCGCTGACCCCATCTGGAGCCTGACACACGCAAGTTTGACCGTCAGCACGGCGCAGGCGCCAGTCGCGCCCCGCACCGTCTGGCGCAATGTTGCCGACGCGGCGCCCGCCACGAGGACCTCGGTCTCCACGACCAGCGAATCGTCGAGTCGGGCAGCACGCAGATAGTCCACTTCGATGCGCCGCACCACGAACATCAGGTTGCACCGCTGCACGAGCTCGGCATGTGGAATGGCCAGGTCGCGCAGGGCCTCGGTCCGGGCTCGTTCGGCATAGCGCAGGTAAGTGGCGTGATAGACGATGCCGCCGGCATCGGTATCCTCGTAGTAGACCCGGACGGCATAACAGTGGCGGCCCTCCGGCGGGATGGAGGCAGGATGTTGGTTCATCCATCGTCCCGCAACAGATCGAGCTGGGCCGCGATGCCTTGCGGCGGCGGCGTCAGGCCGAGATGGCGCCAACCCGGCTCGCCCAGCATGCGGCCGCGGCTGGTGCGCAGCACCAGGCCCTCCTGGATCAGGAACGGCTCGACCACGTCCTCCAGCGTGTCGCGTGCCTCGGCCAGAGCAGCGGCCAGGGTCTCGACGCCGACCGGGCCGCCGGCGTGGTGTTCCGCGATACGGCGCAGGTAGCGGCGGTCCATCGCGTCCAGGCCGAGCCGGTCCACCTCCAGCCGGGTCAGCGCCGCGTCGGCTGCCGCCCGATCGATCGGGCTGGTGCCGTCCACCGCGGCGAAGTCGCGTACCCGGCGCAGCAGCCGGCCGGCGATGCGCGGGGTGCCGCGGGAGCGGCGGGCGATCTCGGCGGCACCCTCGCCAGTCAGGTTGACGCCGAGTTTTTGGGCGCCGCGGTTGACGATCAGTTCCAGCTCCTCGGGGGTGTAAAAGACCAGGCGCAGCGGGATGCCGAAGCGGTCGCGCAGCGGGGTGGCGAGCAATCCGGCGCGGGTGGTGGCGCCGACCAGGGTGAAGGCCGGCAGGTCGATGCGGACGCTGCGCGCCGAGGGCCCCTCGCCGATGATCAGGTCGAGCTGGAAGTCTTCCATCGCCGGGTAGAGCACTTCCTCGATGGCCGGCTGGAGGCGGTGGATCTCGTCGATGAACAGCACGTCGCGAGGTTGCAGGTTGGTCAGGATGGCGGCCAGGTCGCCGGCGCGCTGGATCACCGGACCCGAGGTAGCGCGGAAGCCGACCCCCAGCTCGCGCGCGACGATTTGCGCCAGCGTGGTCTTGCCGAGGCCGGGCGGCCCGTGCAGCAGCACGTGGTCCAGCGCCTCGCCGCGGGCGCGGGCGGCCTGGATGAAGATGCCGAGGTTTTCGCGGGAGGCGCGCTGACCGACGAACTCCGCCAGCGTCTGCGGGCGGAGGCTGGCTTCCGCCGCGTCTTCCGAACGGCGGGCGGGCGAGACGGTGCGGTCGTCGCTCATGGGGCGAAGACCGGATCAGGGCGAGTGGCGGGGCGGGGCGTGCGGCCCCGAGGCTGGGTGCGGCCCGTGGCAAAGCAGGAAAATTCAACCACAGATGCACACAGATGCACACGGATGGGACTGGGGCGGCTGTATCGGCGCGGCCTGCCGGGTTCGGTCGTGCGAGGTCCGCTGTGAACGAACCCGCCTGACTCAGGCCCATCCGTGTGTATCAGTGTGCATCTGTGGTTAATTTTTCTTGCTTCATTGCCAGCCGCACTGTCCCGGCCAGTTGGGGCACGGCCTGGCGCGCCACCCGCTGGTTGCATGGCGTCCTTTACGCCCACCGGTGCCGGCGCGGTCATCCCCCCACCCTCTGCGCCAGCTCCTTCAGCGCCTCGCGGATCACGGCATCCAGGGGGGCGGCGGCGCCGAGGCGCTCGATGACGCGGGCTACCGCCGGCTGCGCCTCCGGCCGCCGGTAGCCGAGATTGGTCAGCGCGGAGACCGCATCCTCCGCGACGCCGCCGGTGCGGCCGGCCGGCACAGCCAGCCCGGGCGCGGATGTCGGCATGGCGCCGACTTTTTCGCGCAACTCGGTCAGCAGCCGCACCGCCAGCCGGGGGCCGACCCCGGGCGCCCGGGTCAGGCTGGCGCGGTCCCCGGCGGCGATGGCACCCACCAGGTCGCGCGGCGACAGCGCCGACAGCACCGACAGCGCGACCTTCGCCCCCACCCCCTGCACCGTGGTGAGCAAGCGGAACCAGTCGCGCTCGGCCGGGTCGGCGAAGCCGTAGAGCTGGATGGCGTCCTCGCGCACATGCGTCTCGATCAGCAGGCGCGCGGTCGCCGGCGGCTGCGGCAGGGCGGCCAGGGTGCGGGTGGAGGCCTGCACCAGGTAGCCAACGCCGTTCACGTCGAGCACGCAGGAGCCTTCGGTCAGTTGGTCGACGCGGCCGGTGAGCAGGGCGATCATGCTTGGGTGGCTCTGGGGTGGCGCGCCATGGGCCGACTCGGATTCCGATCGCTGGTTTGGGGGAGGATACGGTCGATTGGGGGGTGTTGGGAAATGGCGATTGGCTCAGATGGGGGGCGGTGGCGTTGGCAACGGCGGCGATGGCTTGCCCCGAGCCGTCGTGGTAACCTGCGCACAGGAGGGAATCCTGCATGTCCGCACCCCGGCTCGCCTTGAAGCATGACGGCGGATCGCAACGGATCGTTAAGACTCGGCGCGCTACCGGGTCGAACGATACGTTCGAGATGGCAAATCTATATCCAAGGGATACCGGCCTGCCGATGACGATCTGGGTCAGCCCGCGCGGAAACGCGCGGCACGACGCGCGGATCAATGTGTGTCTGAGCCCGGGCGATCGCATGGACGCCGGCAACACGGCGGTGGTGGCGATCCGGCCGCAGCCGCGGCTGATGCGCGGCGCCTTGCCGGCGCGCGATTTCGCGCTGGTGGCCCGGTGGGTTGCGGGTAACACGGCGGCGCTGGTCGGCTACTGGGACGGCAGTTTGAGCACGGTGGAGTTTGTGACGCGGATGCGGCGGCTGCCGCGGGCTGGTGCCGTTGAAGCGTAGGTCGGGGTCATTCGGGGATGCGCGCTTCCGGATCGCTCGCGGCGAATGAGGTCGAACGAGCGACGCCGCGTCCTGTTGTCATATTGGGCCTTATGCGGCACATCGGTGCGTCACTGCGGCGATGGTTAGGAGGTACTATCTGCGCTCGGTGGCCTGAGGCACACGGAATATGGTGTCAGCCCGCTATCACTCTCGTCTAGTCGAAGTACTTTAGGAATGCAGCTTAGCCACGGATTCGACAGATTTTTAGTTGTCGCTTCGAGCATCTCAAGAAAAGGTTTGCGGTCTATCAGTTGAAAAGTGTCAACGAGTCCACTCTCCAAAACACTTGCTGCCGCTTTCTCGGCGGCGCCGGTGAAATGATCTGCTGTAGTTACAAATATACCATCTGGAATGCCAGCTAGCATAAGCGCCCCGATGAAATGCGTTACATGGTGGACTGACTCCCCTTTGTTGCTGCGGCTCCGGCGCTTTACCTGGATGGCGAAAGGCTTGTCGCCATTGACTAATATTAAATCTATCCCTCCATCATTAGATCTCCCACAGTGTTTACACTTGGCGCCAGGCCAGAAATCGGTCATGACTGCGCCTACAAGGTCCTCCATCTTGTACGGATCTATGGAGTTAATTACGTCTGGATGTGTGGCAATCGCGCGACGGAGGGAATCCATAGGAACAGTCACGTCCGCAGGTGAGAATGTTCTGAGAGCACCGCGATAGGAGAAAACCCATTCAGCCGGTGCATACGAGTTGTGAGCATCGGGCGTCTGTATGTCCTTAACGGTCCACCAGCCGCAATTGCAGGATT
>Ga0181521_10009060_pt1 | contig 10065 bp, 6 predicted proteins | sample PEATcosm2014_Bin_32_FD_119764 | JGI IMG/M metagenome (GOLD analysis project Ga0181521, IMG submission 119764) | Peatland microbial communities from MTU Mesocosm Facility, Houghton, MI, USA - PEATcosm2014_Bin02_60_metaG | ecosystem: Environmental > Terrestrial > Soil > Wetlands > Peat | place... | reverse complement strand
TGCTGCCCCAGGAGCCGATCGCGAACCGCCGCAGACCAGCGATCCCAGTCGGCCTGGTTGGCATGACTCATCGCCTGGGCCGCAAAATACTGGCCGTAGAGATAGTACTCCTTCTCGTCGCCTGCCGGAAACTCCGCCACGTACTGGGAGCCCTTGCGAATCACGTCGGAACATCCCGCCCCGGCACGATACAGCGCCGCCACCGCCGCCGCCGAACGGGGGAAGGCGCTCGGGCCTTCGTTCCCCATATAGCGGAAACCGCCGTCGTCGTTCTGGCGCTTCTTGACGTACTCGATCGCGCGATCGATGACTTGCTGGGGAACGTCGATGCCTGCCTCGCGGGCGGCGGCCAAGGCCAGAAGCAGTACGGCCGTCACCGAAAGATCGGCGTCGCGGGGCTCGGGAGAATAGCGCCAACCGCCTTCCTTATTCTGCGACTTGACGATGACCGTCACCGCGCGATCGATCTTCTCCTTGATATCGCTGCTGGGCGCCACCTTCTGGCACTCGGCCAGGAACGTCAGGGCGAAGGCATGGCCGTACATGGGCATCCCCTCATCGGCATAGGCCTCCATGGAATGGATCAGCCCGCTTTGCTGCACGCAGCCGAGCAGATAGGCAAGGCCCTTCGCCAACCGCTCGCCGTACGGCCCCTTGCCCGGCGTGCTGCCGGAGGCCATCATGGCCCGGCTGACGAAGGGGATCACGGCAACATCCGGTGCGTGGCTTTCCGGGCCGTAGGAACCGTCGTCGCGCTGACGGGCGGCGAGAAAGGCCAGGCCGCGGCGGACGGCGGCGGCCGAGCGATCTTCCGAATCTGCCGCGGCGATCTTGTTCAAATGCTCGACCGCGGCTGCGGGGTCCGACCTCCGCACCAATCGAATCCGGACGGGCAGGCTCCCGGCATTCAAGGTGTCGGCCAGGTCGGCAACTTGCTCTTTGCTAAACGAGCCCGTGATTACGCCCCTGTTGGAAATTACGCTTTGAATCGATGGCGCAGAGCAAAGCTCGCCGTCAAGGATGATGCCGAGCCTGTACCTGAAGTTGGTCGACACGTCGGGCAGGTGGTCGCCCGTCAGCTTTGCGAACAGCTTTCCGCCGGCATCGTTGAAGGTGAAATTGATGCAGGGATGTCCGCTGTTGTCGGCACTGGCCTCGGCCTTCGCGAGGTATGCGCCGGTGACGTTGCAGGAGTCCGTGACGACGAGGATTTCCGCGATGTCGGGATGGTCTTGTTTCTTGGAGCGCCGGGCAACGTCGGGATCAGAGGCAAGGCTGTTTTCCTCCCCGGCCTTCACCGGCACCCACCAGGCCAATCTCTTGCCGGAGGGATCGAGTACCTCGGCCTTGGACTGGTCTCTGCGGGCCTGTTCGATGACAGCCTTGTCTTGACGATTGCTGGCCAGGATGCGGAACTCCAGCGTGCCCGGGCTGGCCAGCAGCCGCTCGACCCGCTGCCGGTACGCGTCATTGTTGTGGAGCAGCGCGACTTCAATCCGCCCATCGTCCAATTTCCGCAGCCGGGGTGCCCGGTAACGGAAGACAGGGGGGTGTCGGAGAGAAGGCGGAGCGGGAGGGCGGGCCAGCCGGGCGAGCTTCTCCGACCCCGAATTGAGCCGCCGGTCGATAGCCTTCAGGAGGTTGTCGAAATCAGAGGCCGACATGCCGGCCGGTGCGGAGGCCGGATCGACCTCGTAGATCAAGACCGCTCCCTCAGTCCCGTGAATGAGACGCTCGAAGGCTGCGGCAGCGGATTCCATTTCCTTTCTCAGCCGTTCCATCTCCTGTTTGTCCTTTTCCCTGAGCGCTCTATTGTAGGCTTCCAATCGCTCGTGCTGCTCGAACATGGGTATTTCCGCCACGGTGCCTTGGAGCATCGCCTCGAATTCCTTGTTCTTCGCTCTCATTTCGCTTTGCGCTCGTTGCAGTGTCTGCTCGTCGCGTGCGTTGGCCAACGACTGCATGATTTGAACCCTCTGAGTATTTCCGGAATCGAACATCGCGACCGCCGCGGCAGACACCGGCTTCCGCGCCAACTTGTAGCGGATCTTCACGCCCTGCGGCGTGTCGCTAAAGCCGACGATTTGCAGCACGCCCATGCCCCCTTCGCGGGTCTTGAACAAATAGCTCGCGGGAAGCTCGCCCTTGCCGATCATCTGTGGCGTGCCGGGCTTACCCGTCACAAGCGTCGCTTTCAGTTCGGCAACAGATACGTTCCAGCGATCGTTCTCCACCGCCAGCGCCACCATGTCGAATCCACCCAAGCCGCGCACGGCTGGGCCAGTCATACCCAAGGCATCGACTCCTGTGGCCTTCATCCAGTGATCAAGCTCGTTGAGTTCCTTGACGACTTGCGGACCCGTGTAGAGCTTGCCCGTGTCAAGGTCGATGGCCGACTTGCCGCTAACAGCGCTCTCCACCACACGTTCGATCACCGGGCCGAAAACGTCGGCAGTCTCGGCCTTGGCGCCGCTCAAAACGCTTTCTTGGATCTCTACTTTCTTCGGCTTGAACGTCATCCCCGCCTTCCATGGCAGCGAGTGCTGGAAGCCGGCCTTCTCAACCACCCAATCGTCCGCAGTCAATCCTTTATTCACGACCCTCATCCCATCTTCGCTGAGCGGCCCGATTTCTACGTTGCGGCTTTGGACGAGGTTTGGACCGGTCACGATCCAGACGAACTTCCGCCCCTGATCGCCGGCCAAAGCGGTCTCCGGCAGCAGCAGCGCCTGAAATGGATCGCTCGTGACGAGGCGCACGCGGACGAACAGCCCCGGCATCAGGAGCCCGTCCGGATTCGGAAGCAGCGCCCGCCAGCGCGCGGTCCCCGTAGCCGGATCGACCCGGGTGTCGGCCGGCTCGAACTTGGCCTTGTGCGGAAAGCCCTTTTCGTCGGCCAGCCCGACGAGGATCGGCAGCCCCGGCTCTCCCTGGAGACGAGGCGGGTTGCGGCGGGCTTCGACGAGCGTGCGCTCGTCGACGGCGAACGCCACGCATATCGGATCGACGGAGTCGATCGTGGCCAAGGGCTTGGTGCCGGCCACCAGGCTCCCGGCGGGGACCAGCGGGCGGCCGATCTTGCCGCTGATCGGCGCGGTCAGCCGCGTGGACGCCAGGTTGAGCCGGGCGACTTTCAATCCCTCCTGGGCCGCCGTCAAGGCCGCTTCGGCCTCCGCCCGCTGGGCCTCCAGTCGTTGGCGGTCGCTCGGCGCTGGCGCCTTCGCGTTCTGTAACTCGGCCGTCGTCCGATTCAGCCGGAGTTGCGCAAGCCGGACGTCCGCGTCGCGCTTGTCCACTCCGGCTTGGAACGGCGCAGGGTCGATCTCGAACAGCACCTGGCCTTGTTTGACCATCGTCCCCGGTTCGAAGAGGACCTTTGCCAGTCGGCCGGTGACCCGTGCCCGCACGTCTGCCGTTTGGACCGCTTCGGTCTGTCCAGTGAAATCCACGTACTGCGTGATCTGGCGAACGGTCGGTCGGATGACGGTGACCTCTGGCGGAGCGGCTGGGCCTGAAGCCCCGGCATTCTGTGCCCCTTCGGCAGACTTTGTCCGGCCGGGCAAGACAACCTGCACGTCGGTCTTCTGCCCGGACTGGAGCGCGATGTTCCTGAACTCGACCCAGTAGTAGGGGCGCACTTGAAGCTGAAATTCCTTCACCGAGGACAATGGCAGCCCCTTGAAAACGGCTGCGGCGTGGCTGATATCCCCCGCGGAATGCTGGGCCAGCCCCAAAGCATGTTCCTTTCCGTCGCTGTCGACTGCTACCAACCGCACGTTCCATTTATAATGCATCGCGTGGTCGAGGGTGATTCGCGTGGAGTCAACGAGTTCTCCTGCCGTTGCTTGCTGGAACGTCACGGTCCATTGCTTGCCATCACGGCTGAAGGTCGATGTGCCGGCGCTATCCGCCCCCTGCCGTGCCACCGTCTCCCATTGGCCCATGCCGATGCCGATCTGGAAGTCGGCCGTTCGAGCCGATGCCGGCAGCAGCGCAGAAAGCATCTTGTAATTCGGGACGATGTTTCCGGAAACGTCCTTGACTTCGCTGCCGTCCCAATGATCGGAAGGTTTGAGCTTCCAGGCCGGCCAGCGAGCATCGGCGGGGAGGTCCTTGAAACGGACGAGAAAATCTCGTCCCTGCACCCCGGCGCCGACGTACGCGTGAAAGTCGCGGGACTGGAACGGCCCCAGGTGTACGACCGCACCGTTCGGCTGCCACCACTGGGTTTGATCATCCGAGAGGTAATCTCTAATGCCCACCAGTTCAACCGTGCCTTGCGGCAGGCGGCCGATGAAGGGGGCGGCCGGAATCTGCTCGGGCTTCGTGGCATCCGTACCACCGCCGGCCGCCGTCTGGCCGGGCAACGTCACTTCAAGTTGGCCGTCGGCGGTGACGCGAGCCTTGCTTCCCTCCGGCACCTCGACCGCCGTTTCTTTGCCGTCCTTGTGGATGCGGATCATGATGCCCAACGCCAAGGCAATCCCGCCGATCATCATCAGCAAGATGAGTTGGCTTGCGAATCGCTTCCAGAACCGGGACATCGACTTGACCACTGACGCGCCCTCCCCCTTGCCCTCTCCCGGAAGGTGAGGGGACCGAATGCGGCCCTCGTCCTGGCTCGCTCCCGCGCGGAGATTAGACCGGATGCTGCCTTCACCTTGAACCCCTCCCTCACCGTGACCCTCTAACGCCCGCACCATCAGGTCGGACAGGTTCGCGCCCCGGCAAAAAGGCTCCAGCGCCACGGCCACGTCGGCGGGAGTGGCGAACCGGTCGCGCGGATCCTTGGCCAACAGCCGGTCGAGGATCGCGCTCAGCTCCGCGGGCACGTCGGGGGCAAACTGTTGTATCGGCGGGACCGGCTGATGGACGTGGGCGTCCAGCTTGTCGGGCGTGGTGCGGTGCTTGGGGCCGCTGAAGGGGCCTGCCCGCTAAGAAGCTTGTAGAGCGTGCAGCCCAGGCTGTAGAGGTCGGCGCGGATATCGACGGTGCGACTGTCGGAAGCCTGTTCCGGGGCCATGTAGTCGGCCGTGCCCATCGCCTGGCCCGTGCCGGTCATCTCGTCGCCGGCAGGCAGGGGCGGGACGTCGGCAGGCACGGGCGGGACGCCGGCGCCATCTTCGGCATAGAAGCGCGCCAGGCCAAGGTCGAGCAGTTTCACCTCGCCCGATCGGGCGAGCATGATGTTCGACGGCTTGATGTCGCGATGCACCAGCCCGTGCTCGTGGGCGCATTGCAACGCCAACGCCGTGCGGCGGACCAGCTCGCAGGCGTCGGCCACCGGCAGCCGCCCCACGCGACGGACGGTTTCCGCCAGGTCCAGCCCGTCGACGAACTCCATGATGAGGACGGGCATGTCATTGATCTCCCGGGCATCGTAGGCTTGGACGATATTCGGGTGGGCAAGCCTGCCGACAGCCTTCATCTCGCGCTCGAAGCGGTTGATTGCCTGCCGATCGCCCACGCGGCCGCGCGACAGGACTTTCACGGCGACGATGCGATCGAGCTTCGTGTGCAATGCCTTGTAGACCCGGCCCATTCCGCCATGGCCCAGCTCTTCGAGGAGTTGGTATTCCCCCAGGGTCTCCGGCATGTCGGAAGCAGGCACGCCTTCCAAGTCCAAGCCGCCCCTGGCGTTTGTCGTGGGTATAGGCATCGCCATGGCCGCCGCCAAGGCCCGCTGCAACTGCGGTTCGGCCAACACGGATTCGCTGCTCAGCGGCGTCCGCAAACGACCGATCGCCGTGTCGTCGGCGTCGTCCAGGGTCATGATCGTCGCCTGGCAGTCGGGACAGGAATCCAGGTGACTATCCAAACCGTCCCGTTGCTCCCCGGCGAGCATCCCCAGGGAATACTGAAGCAGCGTTTCCCGGCTTGGGCAGACTGTAGCAATCATGTTGGAAGCCCTCCGCGCTGGTTTCTATGTTTCTCGTGCCATCATCGGCAACTCGATCCCCCTATACATACAATGCGCGAGTCTGACACGACTTGGAACCGTTTTCCCCAAACCCTTGCCAGACAACGACTTGACGAGGCCAACGGTCCTCCACGAGGTCTACTCCGGCAACTCCGCGAGCACCTCTCGGAACCGGCCCAGGACCCGCGATTTCGCCTTGTAGACGGCCGCGACACTGACCCCCAGGTCGGAAGCGACGTGGGAGGGCGACTCCCCACCGACGCTGACCCGCCAGAACGCCTCCCAAGTGCGGGCCTCGAATTCCGAGCGGATCATTTCGAGCACCCGCCGCGACAGGCAGGCGGCCGACTGGGCGTCCGGCTGGATGCCCTCCTCTGAAGGTTCCGGCGGCTGGGGGATTTCGGCCATCTGCCGCTGTGCCGTGCTGCCGCCGCGGGCTTCGGGCTTGCCCTGCCGGCGACGGTAGTGCTCGCGGACCTTGTTGCGGGTGATGGCGGCGAGCCAGCCGCCGAAACTGTCTTCGGACCGGTCGCGGCGGAGGTCGGGCAGGTGGAGCATGACCGCCGCGAGCACCTCCTGGACCACGTCGGCGGCATCCTCGGCGGTGAGGTTCGACCGGCGGCACCAGCGATAGGTCACCGGGCCGTAGAGGCCCACCAGGCGCTGCCAGGCCTCCGGGCGGCGGGCCCGAAGCTGCTCCAGGAACGTCGAAGAAATGGAACTCGGCTTCGATGCGCCACCCTGGCTGTCTTCGGGCCGTGCGTCCATGGTCGTTGCTGCCTCTGCCGCGGAAGGATAATTTTCAAAACCTCCTTGATTATAACTCAAACGCTAAACGCCACCACCGACCCCATTTCGAAGGTCTGGAGTGGGACCGCGCCCTCGTCGCAACGAGGTCCGTTTCCCTCAAGAACAGTGCCGGTCAATCGGCGCCTTCTCCGACCTCACCCCCGGACGTGATGATTCCCACATTCGGCAGCGCGTCTTTCATGATTTGCCGCAGCCGCTATTTGCGCCGCCTCCTTCTTGCCACGGTCGCTGTATTGCGGAATGACTGTAAGCCGCACGCCAACGACCGTTTGAACCCCAGCCTTCATGAGGCAGTCCGTGAATGTTTGAGGCACCGCCCCACCGTACCCAATGGTAAACAGCTTCATTTTCTGCTCCTCGACAAAACTCTCGCCGGCCTGTCTCCCATGCCGCCTGCGACGTGGTGGCTCTGCCCCCACGCCCCCGGGATTTTCGGAGCTATAGGGGTACATCGAGGGTGGGCAAGACTGTGGGTGCCTTTCTTTCTAACGGTGCAATCGGATCGAAATGTACGGGTGGACCATAACCGGATGCACATTCACCGGTTGCACTCGCGAGACATGCACCGCATTTCGCACGGTGGCCGGAAGTTGTGTCCGAGGATGCGGCGAGGGGCGGGGTACGGTCGTCTGTCCTACGTAATGAGGCACAATACGACGGTGGATGGATGGAAGATTTCCGGTGTGTGGCCCATGGGGATTCGATTGCTTGCCGCTCGATTGACTGTTTGTAGAGTATCTGGCGGCCTATCATCAGGTGGACGTGGCGCTCGATCCCTTTCCCTTTTCAGGCTGCACTACCACGTGCGAGGCGTTGTGGATGGGCGTGCCGGTGATTAGTTGCCCCGGAGGGACCTTTGCCAGTCGGGATTCGTTTAGTCACCTGTCGAGCGTGGGGCTGACGGAGACGATTGCTCGTGACTTTGACGAGTACGTGGACCTGGCAGTTTCTTTGGCAGGCGACATCCCGCGACTGGCTGCGCTGCGGGCGGGCTTACGGCAGCGGATGGCTGCCTCACCGCTTTGCGATGGGAAGCGATTTGCACGCAATCTGGCGTCAAGATTACGTGATGTATGGGAAAAGTGGATGAGAGATCAGGGCCAGCGGCTACCGTCCCGTTGTTCTGGTAAGGACTTGGCGGAGATATCCAGCCTTCCGACCGCGAGCGCAGCGCCTCATGGCCAAGTTACTTTTGTCGGGATGGCATTTCCCTGGGGGGTGGCGCATGCCGTCGCAAGAAAACGGTGACGCGGCCCCTGCCCGCGATTGGGACGACTCGGAACAACCGTTCTGCGACTTCTTCCGCGACCGCAAGGTGTTGATTACCGGCGGGCTAGGGTTCCTCGGCAGCAACCTGGCTATTAGGCTCCTACGATACGGTGCCGGGATCACGCTGTTAGACTCCCTAGTTCCTCATGGCGGCGGCTTTCACAATATCGCCCCCATCCGCGACCGTGTTGCCGTCAACATTGCCGACATGCGCGACGCCCATTCGCTGGACATCCTCGTGCAGGACAAGGATGTTGTCTTCAACCTGGCTGGCCAAGTGAGTCACGGCGATAGCATGCGCGATCCGAAACTCGACCTGGATTGTAACTGCGTCTCGGCCCTTAATCTCGTCAAGGCGTGCCGCCAACACGCGCCGGACGTTCGGATGCTCTATAGCTCGACACGCCAGGTCTATGGGCGACCGCTACGGTTGCCGGTCACCGAAGACCACCCAGCTCTTCCGATCGACATCAATGGTATCCACAAGTTGGCGGCCGAGTATTATCACCTGCTCTACGACAGCGTCTACGGAGTCCACTCGACCGTCCTTCGGCTTACGAACACCTACAGTCCGCGCCAGAGAATTGGCGATGAGCGGCACGGGGTCGCCGCCGTCTTCCTTCATCACGCGCTCTGCGGAAGAACCATCGAGCTGTACGGAGGCGGCGAACAACGGCGCGACTTCAACTATGTCGATGACGTTGTCGATGCCATGCTGTCGGCCGTAATGTGCCCACGCTGCCAGGGGAAAGTCTTCAACCTCGGCGCGACGAAGGCCCATTCGCTGCTCCAGTTCGCAGCGGCCATGCGAGAGCACTGTACTTTCGAGGTTCGGTGCGTGCCATTTCCCCCGGGCAAGAAGTGTATCGACATTGGCGGACTACTACGGCGATTTTTCCGCCTTTCGCAATGCCACGGGTTGGGAACCGACGATCAGCTTGGACGAAGGAATACGGCGGACGATCGCTTTCTACCGGGAGAATCGAGAAGGGTATTGGTGATGCAATGGTCTGGACGGCGGGGCGGCCACGAACGGGGCAGCATGATAGCACGAGCACAGGCGTGCCGAGATTCGACTATCTCCGGCAGTACCAAGAGATTCGGCAGGAAATCCTCGATGCCGTCGATCAAGTGTTTCAGTGCGGCCGTCTGATCCTTGGACCTCGCGTGAAGGCGTTTGAAGAGAGCATGTGCAGGTTCCTCGGCGTACCTGGCCAAGCGGTTGGCGTAGGGAATGGAACCGATGCCTTGGCCATCGCCCTGCGCGCGCTGGGCGTGGGGCATGGCGACGAGGTCATTACCGTGTCGAACACGGCCGTCGCCACGGTGTGCGCGATTCGCATGGTCGGCGCCACGCCTGTCTTCTGTGACGTTGATCCGCATACCCTCTTGATGGATGTTGCCGATGCAGCAAAGCGGATAACCCGCAAGACCAAAATCATCCTTCCGGTGCATCTGTTCGGAAATGCTGTCGATATGAGGTCGGTCCTGCAACTTGCCGAACAGCACCGGCTGCGCGTGATCGAGGATTGTGCGCAATCCTGCGGCACGCTCGTTCACGGCCGCGCCACGGGTACGTGGGGCGATGTCGGATGCTTTTCGTTCTATCCGACAAAGAACTTGGGGGCCTACGGCGACGGCGGGTTATGTTTCACGCGCGATAGGGGATTGGCCGATTCGATCCGCCAGATTCGCTCCTATGGTTGCGGCGCAACATCGGTGAGCCAGTGCGAAGGAGTAAACAGTCGGCTGGATGAAGTTCAGGCCGCAGTGCTGGAAATCAAGCTGCGATATCTGCCCGAGTATCTGCGCCGAAGGCGATATCTGGCCGCAGTGTACCGTGAGCATCTCGCGCCGGAGATTGCCATGCCGTCCACCACAGCCGGAGCCATACACAGTTACCATCTCTTGGTGATTCAAACTGACCAACGAGATCGCGTTGTCTCCGGTCTGAAAGAAGATCATGTCGAGCACGGCATCCATTACCCCGTCCCAATTCATCGGATGGGTATCTACCGGTTCCTCGGTTATAGACAAGGTTCATTGCGGGTCACCGAAGCGGCCGC
>Ga0181521_10009053_pt1 | contig 10070 bp, 8 predicted proteins | sample PEATcosm2014_Bin_32_FD_119764 | JGI IMG/M metagenome (GOLD analysis project Ga0181521, IMG submission 119764) | Peatland microbial communities from MTU Mesocosm Facility, Houghton, MI, USA - PEATcosm2014_Bin02_60_metaG | ecosystem: Environmental > Terrestrial > Soil > Wetlands > Peat | place... | reverse complement strand
CGGCTGGCCGGCCTGCCTTCGAGCGTCGTCGATCGCGCGCGGCAGATTCTGCGCAACCTGGAACAGGGCGAACTCGACGAAGCCGGGATGCCGCGCCTGGCGCGCGCCCCAGAACGTCGCGGCACCGAACAGATGGGCCTGTTCGCGCCCTCGGAGCGCCGCGTGATCGACGAGCTTTCGATGGTCGACGTCGATCGTCTCACGCCAATCGAAGCGCTGGGAATCTTAGCGAAGCTCAAGTCCCGCCTGCGCAGCGAGGATTGACAGCACGCCTGTAGGGCGTGGAGTTGGGTTGGGAGGATGTGCCGGATGGCGGGCCGAGGATCCAGATCGATCGCTGCAGGATTGCTAGCCGTCGTAATGATCGCGATCGCGCCAGCGGCGCTCGCGGCGTCTGCGGTGATTAGCGCGGTCAGCGTTGAGCGCCGGGGCGAGACGCTGGAACTGCACTTCAAGCTGACGGGGGCGCCGGAACTGCTGATGACCGGCCGCGGCAATCAGCTCACGATCGAACTCGGACGCACCCGGCTCGCGATCCCGCCGCGTCCGCTGTTCGGGCTCGAGAGCGCTCCGCTCTCCTTGCTGCGAGCGATCGAAAAGCCCGATGGCGACTCGCAATTGATTATCGAGGTCAGCGGGAAGACCGACTACGCGCTCGCGCAACCTCCCGGCGAGATCCTGATTCGGTTGGCGCCCGCCGGAAAGGTCTCCAACCTTGATGCGCCGCTGGCAGTGCCGCGCCAATCTCCCCGTCAATCCCGCCAATCTCTCCAGTCTTCCCAATCTCTCCAATCTCGCCAATCCGAGCCTGTGATCGTCGCGCCCGCGCAGCCCTCGGAATCGGTCACCGGCGACGGCCTCCGCAACGCCAGCATCGCGAGCTCGGTTACGGAGCGGATCGCCGGGCCCGCGCGGGTCGTTATCGATCCCGGCCACGGCGGCTACGATCCCGGCGCGCGCGATGCGAGCGGACGCTTCGCCGAGAAGGACCTCGCGCTTGCGATCGCTATCCTGCTGGCGCGCGAGCTTGAGGCTCGCGGCGTGAGCGTCACGATGACGCGCGAGACCGATACGTTCCTGAGCCTGCCCGAGCGCACGCGGCTTGCCGACCGCGACGATGCCGACCTGTTCGTCTCGGTCCATCTCAACTCCAGCCCCAACCCGCGCACCAGCGGAATCGAGGTCTATTACCTCAACAACACCACCGACCGCGCCGCGCTGCGGCTGGCCCGGCTTGAAAACGATGCGGGTAATGGCAACGGTGCGAACAGCGGCTATGGCGCGCAAGGCGGACCCAACTTAAACTACATTTTGAGTGACCTCCGCCAGAACTATAAGGCCGGCGAATCGGCGTCGCTGGCGCACATGATCGACTCGCAAACCGTGGCCGAATTGAACGGTGCCTTCGAGTTCGGCGTGAATCCGCTCGGCGCCAAGATGGGACCCTTTTACGTCCTGGTCGGAGCGCACATGCCGGCGGTGCTGGTCGAATGCGGATTCCTCTCGAATCCCGTCGAAGCGGCGCGGCTTGCCGCGCCGGCCTACCAGGGGCGGATCGCCGACGGGATCGCCGCCGCCGTGGTTCATTATCTGAACGCCGATTTGGCGTCGGGAAATCTGTGAGCGAGCCTACCGCAGCCGGCCAGATGGCCGATCAGGCGGCGACGCCCGCCGTCGGGATCTCACTTCGCGGCGAGGCGGCGCTGCTCGCCGAGTTGCAGGCCCATCGCACCCCCGGAGTCACCGCCCGTGCCTATCTCGAGTCGGTGCGCGCGGAGTTGTACCAGCGCCATCTGGCGGGCGCCAGCGGCACCGAGATCGTCACCGCGTCAACGCAGGCGATGGACGATCTTATCAAGGCGCTGTTTCGCTATGCCGACGAGGAGTACGCGCGCAAGCGGGCCCTGCCGCGGCTCAACCAGCGCCTGACGATCGTCGCACGTGGCGGCTACGGGCGCGCGGAGCTCAACGTCCAGTCGGATATCGACCTGGTTTTTCTCCACGACTGGAAACCGGGACCTTACTTGGAGATCGTGGCCGAAATCATTCTCAATGCGCTCTGGGATGCGGGCTTGACGGTCGGTAACGCCACTCGCAACGCGCGCGAATGCGTCAAGATGGCGGCCGACGACCTGAAGGAAAAGACCGCGATAATCGACTCGCGCTTTCTTGCCGGTGACGAGCGGCTGTGGGCCGAGTTCGACCGGACGATGATTTCGGAGGTCCTCAACCGCAACCAGTTGAAGTTCTTCAAGGCCAAGCTCGAAGAGACTCGCGAGCGCCATCGCCGCTACGGCGATTCGGTCTATCTGCTCGAGCCGCAGATCAAGGAAGGCGAGGGCGGCCTGCGCGATCTGCATACCGCCATGTGGCTGGCGAAGGTCAAATACAAAGTCCACTCGCTCGACGAGTTGATGCAGAAGGCCGTCATCACCGAATCCGAGCGCGACGAGTTGGCCCAGGCGCGCGACTTTCTGTGGCGGGTGCGCAACTCGCTGCACTTCGTGAGCGGGCGCCATCAGGATCAGCTCACCTTCGAGTTTCAGGAGCGGATCGCGCCGATGATGGGCTTCGGCGCGGGCCCTTCGGCGACCGACCGGCTGATGAATGCCTACTACCAGTCGGCAAGCGCGATCCTGCGCTTCTCGGAGGGGCTGATCGCGCGCGTTACGGAGGGTCCCGAGCCGGGCTTTTTCCGCCGCAGCTCGCCGCGTCAGATTCGGCCCGGGGTAGTCATTCAACAGAATCTGCTTGGCATCTCCGATCCCGAGCTCTTCAACCACGACCCGCTCAACCTGCTGACGGTCTTTGCCGACTGCGAGGCTCACGGCGTGGGACTTTCCGGCAGGGCCTATCAGGCGGTGCGCGATCACGTCGGCCTGATCGACGAAACGATGCGTCGCGATCCGCGGGTCGGCAAGGAGCTGATGCGAATCCTGTCGGCGCCGGCGCACGTCGCCGAGACGCTCGAGGCGATGCATCTGGCGGGCGTGCTCGGCGCGATCGTTCCCGAGTTCGGCAAACTCTACGCGCGCGTGCTCCACGACCTGTACCATATCTACACCGTCGATCGTCATTCGCTGATCGCGGTCCGCGAGCTGGAAAAGCTGCGCAGCGGCGAGTTCAAGCAAGCCAATCCGCTGCTCACCGAAGTCGCCCGCGAGCTCGATTCGATCCGCTTCGTCTTCCTGGCGCTGCTGCTTCACGATATCGGCAAGGGCCACGGCCACGACCATCACGAAGTCGGCGCGACGCTCACCGCCGCGGTCTGCCGCCGGCTCGCGCTGGATGACGAAGAGACCGACCTGATCGTCTTTCTGGTGCGCAATCATCTGCTGATGTCGCAGGTGGCGCAGAAGGGCGATATCGACGACGACAACACGGTGGCCGGCTTCGTGCGCACCGTCGGCTCGATCGATCGGCTCAAGGCGCTGCTCCTGTTGACCTTTGCCGACATGCGCGCGGTCGCGCCCAACGTCTACAACAACTGGCGCGACATGCTGCTCAGCGAGCTCTACATGCGCTCGCTCAAGATCCTGGAGCAGGGCGATCGCGAGGCGGTCGATCCCGTCCGCCGGCTGGCGCTGGTCAAGTCGGCGGTCGCCGCGCAAATCGCCGGCGCCGGCGCGCCGGAGCCCGAGCTCGAAAAGTTCCTGGCGCTGATGCCCGACCGTTATTTTCTAATCACGCCCGAAAACGACATCGCGATGCACTTCGATCTGATGCGCGCGCTGGACGACCGGCTGATGGTCTGCCGCCATCGCCATTTCCGCGAGCGCGAATTCACCGAGTTCGTGGTCGTGACGCGCGATCAGCCCGGCCTGTTCTCGAAGATCGCCGGCGTGCTTACCGCCAACAACCTCAACATCCTTTCGGCCCGCATTACGACCCGGATCGACGGAATCGTGATGGACGTGTTCAGGGTCTCGCACGGGACGGGCGGAATCGCGCTGGAAGACGAGCGCTGGCAGCGCATCGAGCGCGACCTCGAGCGCGTGGTCGGTGGCGAAGTGGACGTCGAGCGCCTGGTCGCCGACGCCCATATCGCGCAGAGCTCGGGCCGCAAGTTCGTGCGCCGCCTCGGCACCGAAGTGACGGTCGACAATCGTTCTTCCGAGCAGTTCACGGTGCTCGACGTCTTCACCCAGGACCGGGTGGGGCTGCTGTTCACGATCACGCACACGCTGTTCAAGCTCGGCCTGATAATCCATCTGGCGCGAATCTCGACCAACGCCGATCAGGCGCTCGACGTTTTTTACATAAGCGATCGCGCTCACAACAAGATCACCGACCTCGAACGGATGCGCGAGCTGCGCGGCGCGCTGCTCGCCAGGCTGGAGGGCGAGGCGGCGCCAGTGGTGGAGAGCACTCCGGCTTGAAAGTGCCCGGCTGGGACGAGGCCATCGACCGCCATCTGAATCGCCAGGCGGTCGAGCGCGGATTGGGCCGCAATTCGCGCGAAGCCTACGGACACGATCTGCGCGAGTTTCAGGCCTTCTGCCGCAAGGTGCGCGCGGAGCCTGACACGATCGAGCCGCAGACCCTCACCGGCTACCTCGAAAGCCTTGCCGATCGGGGACTCTCGCCCGCCAGCCAGCGCCGCCATCTCGCGAGCATCCGCGGGCTGATCCGCGACTTGGTCGAGCGCGAGATCCTGGCGCGCGATCCGTCGGTCAACTTGAAGCTCAGGCCCCATCCGCGCCGCCTGCCGCGCACGATGACCCGGGCGGACATAACGATGCTGCTCGAAGCGATCGACAAATCGAACCTGCGCGGGTTGCGGGATCGCGCGATGATCGAGTTGGCCTACGGCAGCGGCCTGCGGGTTTCGGAACTGGTGGGATTGAAGCTCCATCAGATGAATCTCGCCGCTGGACTGATAGTCGTGCTGGGCAAAGGCAACAAGGAACGCGTGACCCCGATCGGCAGCGCATCCAAACGCGCGCTCAGGGAATATCTCCACGAGCGCAATCGGCCCGTGAAAGGAAAGCCCGCCGGGCGTGCGGCCAGGCCCAACAAACCAGACGCGGCGGTTTTCCTAAGCCGGTTGGGGCGCGCGATGACCCGGCAGGCGTTCTTCAAGTCGCTCAAGGCCTACGCGTCGAGCGATCCGCGCCTGGAATGGATCAGTCCGCACACGCTCAGGCATTGCTTCGCCACGCATCTGTTGGAGGGCGGCGCCGATCTGCGCGCGGTGCAGGAGATGCTCGGCCACAGCGACATCTCGACTACGCAGATTTACACTCATCTGTCGAAGAGCCACCTGCGCAAGGTCCATCGCACGTTCCATCCGCGCGCCACGATGTCGAAGGCGGCGAGACGGGATGCGGAGTTGAATTGAACGATCCGGGACAGTTCATCCAGCAGCTCTCGATCTGGGCGCTGCCGACGATCTTCGCGATCATCCTGCACGAAGTGATGCATGGCGTGGTCGCGCGCGCACTCGGCGACGATACTGCGGCGCGCGCCGGGCGGCTGACGCTCAACCCGCTCTCGCATATCGATCCGATCGGGACCATCGCGCTGCCGGCGATCCTGCTGTTCCTGGGCCTGCCGGTGTTCGGTTACGCGAAACCGGTGCCGGTGAACTTCGCGCGGCTGCGCAACGGCCGCGCCGGGATGGGAATGGTTGCCGCGGCCGGCCCGCTCACGAATCTCGCGCTCGCGCTATTGAGCGGGATGGCCGCGCGCGCGCTGATTCCGATAGCGCGCGGCGGCGAGTTTGGCCCCATGGTCGCGGTGCCGCTGTTTTACATGGCGCAGGCTTCGGTGATCATCAACGTGGTCTTGATGGTCTTCAATCTGTTGCCGCTGCTGCCGCTCGACGGTGGACGCGTGCTGGCCGCGTTGCTGCCGCTGGAAGCGGCGCGGGCCTATTCGCAGCTCGAGCCCTACGGCTTTCTCATCCTGCTCCTGCTCCTGTATACAAATTGGGTCGGCGCGATCATCAACCCGATCATCAACACACTCGCGCGGGCCATATTGTGAGCGACAGTACACTCGGCGAAGGTCAACCGGCTGCGGGCCCTGCTATCGAGAGCGGGCTTCGCTTCCGCCTGCCGGCCTACGAGGGGCCGCTCGACCTGCTGCTCCATCTGCTCAAGAAGAACGAGCTCGATCCGCACGAAGTCTCGGCCAGCGTGATCACCGAGCAGTTCGTGGCGTATGTCGAGTTGATCGGCTCGATGAACCTCGACATCGCGGGCGAGTACCTGGTGATGGCGGCGACGCTGCTGCTGATCAAGTCGTTCTCGCTACTGCCCGAGCCCGAAGCGGCCGAGACCGACGAAGCCGAGGAACTCAAGCACGACCTGGTTGCGCGCCTGATCGAATATCAGCGCTATCGCGAGGCGGCGCAGAAGCTCGGCGAGCGCGCGATCCTCGGCCGCGACGTGTTCGTCTCGCCGGGCGAGAAGATCGAGGGAACGCCCGAGCCCGAGGGGCCTATTCAGGTTTCGGTGTTCGAGCTGGTCGAGGCGATGGGTGCGATCCTCAAACGGATCGGCGACCAGACGCCGCGCCAGATCGTGCCGCGCGACATCCCGATCGCGCACTGTATCCCGCGCGTGCTCGCCGCGCTCGAGCGCCGCGAGCGCGTTCAATTCGCGGAGCTGTTCGAGAATCTATCCGATCGTTCGCTGGTGATCGCGACCTTTATCGCGCTGCTCGAACTGGTCCGGCGTGGCGAGGTCCGCGCATTGCAAGAGTCGCGATCGAGCCCGATTTTTCTGACTCGCGGGACGCCCCGCCTGGTCACGCCCGCGCCGGTCGCCTGAGTAACTGTGGAAGAAGAACGCCTCAAAGCGATTCTCGAAAGTCTGCTGTTCGCCGCCGGCGAGCCGGTGTCGATCTCGCGGCTGGCGGCGGTGCTCGACAACGTCGCGCCGAAGGACATCCGCCAGGCGCTCTCCGCGATGGCGGCGAGCTACGGCTCGGGCGCGCGCGGCATCGTGTTGGAGGAAGTCGCCGGCGGCTACCAGTTGCGCACGCCCAGGGAGCACGCGCTCTACGTGCGCAAGTTGCTCGCGGCCAAACCACCGCGGCTCAGCCGTCCGCTGCTCGAGACGCTCGCGATAATCGCGTACCGCCAGCCGATAACGCGCCCGGAGATCGAGCAGTTGCGCGGGGTGGATTGCGGCGGCGTGCTCGACACTCTCACCGAGCGGCGGCTGGCCAGGATCGCCGGCCGCAAGGATGCGCCCGGCCGTCCGATGGTCTACGCGACGACGCCGGAGTTTCTCGAGACCTTCGGCCTGAAAGACCTCGAGCAATTGCCCGACCTGGGCGAACTGCGCGAGATCGACGCCGCGATCGGCCAGATGTCCTCCGATGCGCAAACGGAGATCGAGGAGTCGCCGCAGTTGGAGTTGATCGAGCCGCTGACGGAATCGCCGGGGGCCGCGCCGGAAGCAACGTCAGAAGACGAGCCTCCCGCGGACGAAAGCTCGGAAGAGCCCCGCGGCTAGCGTCCTGGGTCCAAAGTTTGCGCAAACACGCTCTTGGCTTGAAGCCCTCTCCCATAAGCCCAAGAGGGTTTGGGTGAGGGACCGACAGAAAGTAATATCTTAAAATTCTCTGTAGGACCCTCACCCACACCCTCTCCCAGACAATGGGAGAGGGCTCAGACATTCAGGCAAATCACCGGCACGGAGGCCGGCGCTACATAAGAGTCGTGGCCGCCCTAGTCGCGCGGCTCGTCAGGTCTGACGCCTCGCCCCCGGCGCCCTCTTACCTCTTACGTAGCGCCGGCCTCCGTGCCGGTGATTCGTCTGGTGATTCGTAAGGATGTGGCCACCGCAGAGAGTCAGACCTCGACCAGCCCGGCTCACTCCACTGGAAGCCGAAACGGCGTCTCACGAAGATGCGCGTGCAGGTCGGCGAGCATCCGGGCTGCCAGCTCGCGTGCGCTTTTGCTCGCCGGAGGCCCGATTCGCGCCAGCCGCTGGAGGCTGCTCCGCGACGAGTTGGCCCGCCTGATCGCATCTTCGCCCATCGGATCGAACCGGCGCGCCGGGGCCTTGGGCGCGCGATCGAGCAGACCGGCGATCGCCTCGCACGAGGAGTCTGAAAAGAGTTCCGCATCGCCCCGGCCGATATTGCCGCGCCAGCTCAGCGCTTTAATCACGCGATCCCAGCCGCGAATCCGCTTGAGCCCGCCCTCGAAGATCAGGCGATGGGCCGAGAACGGGATCAGCGGTGAATCGATCGCCCGATCGAGCATCGCATCCAGCGGGCCGAAGTCGAGCTTCAGCACCTTCAGCAGCAGATCGAGGTAGGCCGGCTCCTGGATACTGTCGAAGCACGCCTCGGTATAGATGTGGCCGCCGAAACGCGAGTCGAAGTTGCCGATCAGGCACGCCGGCAGAAAAAAATTGTGCGCGACGACGTCGGCGCCGAGATGGGCGAGGTAGCCCATCGCGAATGCGAGCTGCTGATCGCCGCTGGCTGATTGAAGAAGTGCGAAGCCCGTATCCCAGTTGTGCGAATGGCGTCGCAGCCGGCTCTGCAGGCGGCGGCCCTGCACGATATCGGGCGCCAACGAGCCGTAGAGAAAGACCTCGGGCAGGTTCAGCAGCGCGGCTTGAAGCGGATGGTCCGGGGTGATAACCGTCGCAAGAACCTGCATCCCCAGCGCGATGTGCGTGACCGGCCCCCATGCCAAAGCGGGCTCGGGCAGAATTAGAATGATCGCGAGGGCAAGCGGGGCTGCGGCAAGCAAGATCATGCGGCCGCGGCTATCGTGGAGGGGGAGCGCATATTCTCAATCCTATGGAGCGTAGACTGCCACCGCCAGATCGGAGCGTGATTTTCGCCTCCTTGCGCGACTACGTGGAGCAGATCCGCGAGGAGGGACTCGAAGGCCTTCCTGCGACGACGCCCAAGCCGCCCGCCGTTCCCATTCAACGCGAGACTCGCGCCGCAGCCGCCGAAGCGCCGGCGACCGCGACCTCCGCGATCGCTTCGCCGGCGCCGGCCGCGATCGAGCTTTTCTCCGCTTACCCCGGACTCGGGAAGACGGCTGATTTGGGCGAGCTGCGCGAGTTCATCGGCGATTGCCGGCGGTGCAAGCTCGCGCCGACGCGGACTAATATAGTGTTCGGCATCGGCAATCCGTCGGCCGAATTGATGTTCGTCGGTGAGGGGCCCGGCGCCGACGAGGACGCGCGCGGCGAGCCGTTCGTGGGCCGCGCAGGCCAGTTGCTCACCGATATAATCGAGCGCGGGATGGGGATGTCGCGCGCCGACGTTTATATCTGCAACGTGGTCAAATGCCGGCCGCCCGAGAATCGCAATCCCGAGCCCGACGAAGTCGCGGCCTGCGAGCCCTTTTTGTTTCGGCAGATCGATCTGATCCGCCCGCAAGTGATCGTCGGCCTGGGAACCTTCGCAGTGCAATCGCTGCTGAAGGTCAAAACGCCCATCAGCCGGCTGCGCGGAACCTGGCAGCAAGTGCGCGGCATCCGCATGATGCCGACCTTCCATCCCGCCTACCTGCTTCGCAGCCCGGGCGAGAAACGAACCGTCTGGGCGGATATACAGGAAGTGATGAAGGTGCTGGGGCGTCCGATCCCCAAGCGCGGCGAACGCCCGTGACAAGCACTTCAGGCCGCATGGCTCGAATGGCTCTTGCGATTGCCTGCGCGATCGCGCTGAGCGGCCTGCTTTGCGACGCCGCCGCCAGCGCCGATGACAGTTGGGTCGAGCTGATCGGTATCGATGGTCCGATCAACCCGGCGACCGCCGATTTTATCGAGGACTCGCTTCACGATGCTGCGACCGGCGGCGCGAGCGCGCTCGTGGTCGAGCTCGACACGCCTGGTGGCCTGCTCACCTCGACGCAGCGAATCGTGAAGGATCTTCTCGGCGCGCCGATTCCGGTGATCGTGTACGTCGCACCGTCGGGCGCGGGTGCCGCTTCGGCCGGGACGTTTATCACCGAGGCCGCCAATATCGCCGCGATGGCGCCCGGGACGACGATCGGCGCGGCCCATCCGGTGGGAGCGGGCGGCGAGGACGAAAAGGGCGTGCTCGGCGAGAAGATCGAGAACTTCACCGCCTCGTTCGCGCGT
>Ga0181521_10009043_pt1 | contig 10077 bp, 7 predicted proteins | sample PEATcosm2014_Bin_32_FD_119764 | JGI IMG/M metagenome (GOLD analysis project Ga0181521, IMG submission 119764) | Peatland microbial communities from MTU Mesocosm Facility, Houghton, MI, USA - PEATcosm2014_Bin02_60_metaG | ecosystem: Environmental > Terrestrial > Soil > Wetlands > Peat | place... | reverse complement strand
CGGCGAGACACAATAGGCTATAGGGTTGCCTGTCGCGTCGTCCAGGACATACGTGCCCGCCAGAAAACCCTTGCAGCCCGTGGCCTGAGTGAAGGCATTGGAGGTCTTATAGCCATACGGCGTCAAATTTAAGGCAACATGCCTGTTAATCTTATGGTCGACTCCAAATTCGAATCGCTGCTGAGACTGGGTGGCCAACGGACCTCCTGAAACGGTCGCATACGAGGGCGGGGGCGTGGACTGCACGAACCCGTAACGCATACTCAGGCTAAGCTTGTTCGTCGCATTAAAAGTAACGCCCCCCGTAACGGTGTAGAAGGTGGGCACCCAAACGTCGATCGGAGCAATGCCTCCCAGTGGCCAGCCGTGGTGCAGTTTATCCCCGCGAACACCGGCATCGAAGACCAGCCGTTTGCTCGGTATTCCAAATTCATCCTGCGCATACCAGCTGAACAGCGTATCGTCGACACGATCCTCGGCGGTGCCGCTTGCCGATTTGGCATTAGCCTTGGGCGCTATGCCGTTGGGAGCGATAAACTTAATTTCCTGCCCGCCGCCGGTGAGGCAGTGGCCTTTAAAACAATAGGTGTGCTGTAAGTCGATATTCTCCTCGGTATTATCCTGATTGCCGTAAGACAAGGTTGGCGATCTGATATGAGAATTGTAAAAGCCATACTGCGCCACGGTCCGGTTGTTTGCATTCCACTGATACGAGGCGTTGAGATCGTACAGGTCGAAGTCGTCGGGATCGAAATAGCCCGAAGCCGGCGCGAGCGTATTCAGGACCGAGAAGTCGTATGCCGTGCCGGTCCAGTGCGGCCCCCCGTAGAGGGGTTGTTCATCGTCGCGATAACCACGACTGCCGAGGTACAGGAATTCGAGATTCAGTGTGTCGCTGGAATAACCGCCGTGGAAGGTGGCCGTGGCGTCGCGCTGCTGCAGATTCTGCGACGCATTCGGGGCGCCCTGGGTCGTGTCGTAGGAGTACGCGGCGCGGTAGTCCCAGTTACCGCTTTTGTTGCCCATATAGGCGTGTCCCATGGCGGTCTGCCAATCGCCGCCGCCGGTCACAAATCCAGCCTCCGGCCCTGAGGCGCGCTTAGTCTTGATGAGGATGAAACCCTGGATTCCGACGTTCGAATTACCGGTGGAACCCACATTCGATTCGAAAGACATCAACGGTCCGATCGAAAGCGCCGTGGCGTTGCGCACCACCGTGATCGACTCGATCAATTGTACCGGGAACAAGGCCAGCTGCCGGGCTACCTGTGCGAGATAGACGCCGTCCACAACTACCAAAACCGCGCCGCCGCGCAAGGTCATACTGTTGGGATACTGCCGCCCCTGATAATCCACTTCCAGGCCTGGCACGGTCTGCAGGACATCGAAGACCGTATTTGGATGCAGCGCTTCGATGTCTTCGGCGGTGAAGACAATCTCCTCGCTCTTCACCCCCTGGACCAACCCCGCCACCGCCGCCGGCTCGCTCTTCAGGTCCGCCAGCGCCGATGCCTTTACATTGACCGACTGGCTGGCGTTTTCCACCTCCAGCGTGACGTCTCGCGTGACCGCCTCGGAGTCGCCAACTTTGATGCCGCGGAGTTGAACGGTTTTGAAGCCGCTCACCTGGATGTCGATACCGTATTCGCCGGTGGGCAAGCCTTTGGCCTCGTAGCTGCCCTGCGCATCGGTGTGAACGTTATATGCCTCCCTGGTCGCCGGATTGGTGATCCTGACCGGCGCATCTGCAACTGCCGCGTGTTGCGGATCCGTTACCAGCCCGCTCAGGGAGGCTGCGCTCTGCGCTCGCGCCGAGTAACAGCAAAGTCCAAATACAACCAGCGGGATGATCGCATATAAGTTGGTTCGCCTGCAAATTCCGTGAGAATCCGGGGCATGGGCCGACTGTCTCATATAAAGTATAGTGTCGTGTACAAATGACATTAGCACATGGTATTACTCGAACCAGTGCGTGTCAACGAAAGCGAACCGTGCGTCATGCGCCCTGGCGAGGACGTAACTCGCGCGGGCCTTATCGCGAAGCTGACTCCCAAAAGGAGCCCCTGCCCGAATGAGAATGCCGCGCAAGGGAACGCCCTCGTATTCCACCTGAGTTCCATCCTGCTCCGGGATACCGCGGGCGTCGTCGCGGCGGATCGTGGTTTAGTGGGCTGGGCGATCCGGGATAAGAAGCCCGTGTCGAAGCCGGACCTGGACACGCGCCTGGTTGAAGCCCTGCCCTGGGTTCTGAGCACCTGCACCGGGGAATCGACTCCGTTCATTGCGGGACGAACGGCAGAGGGCTGTTCGTTTCCGTTAGCGGTGCGCGGGACCGGCGGTATGGAATCGCGCAAGGCCCGCCGGATGTCCTCGGTGGCAACCCCGCCGGGGGTTTACAATCTCCACATGATCACACGAACGCTTCTCGCCACACTCGCGCTTGCCGCGGCCGTCGGCGCCCAATCGAAACTCCAGTTGAAGGTGCATACCGGCAGCGGCGTCAACGGCTACGACGTGAACTCCACCATGATTTCCGGCGAGAAGGACATGCTGGTCATCGACCCGCAATTCAGTCTCAGCGAGGCGCACCGTCTGGCCGCGGAGATTCTCGAGTCGAAGAAAAACCTGGCAACCATCTACGTCACCCACCCTCACCCCGATCATCTGTTCGGGCTCGCGGTGCTGAAGCAGGCGTTCCCCACCGCCCGAATCGTCGCGCTCCCGGCCACGGTCAACGCCGCCAAAACCGGCTGGCCCGCCCGGCAGAAGTTCTGGTTCCCGACCTACGGCAACAACATCCCCGGACCCGAACCGGTGCTCCCCGAAGAGCTTTCCACTCCCGTGCTCACCCTCGAAGGCCAGGAATTTCCGATCACCGGCGGTGTGCAGGGTGATGGTCCCGGGAACAGCTTCGTTTACATTCCCGCGCTCCGGGCCGTCGTGGCGGGCGATACCGTTTTCGATCATGTCTATTTCGGCGTGCCCAAAGGCAAAGCCCGCGAGGATTGGATGAAAACCCTCGACCAGATCGCCGCCCTGAACCCTGTCATCGTCGTTCCCGGCCATCAGGGACCGGGCGCGACACAGAACATGGCGTCGATTGCGTGGATGAAGAAGTACATCGCCGACTGGGACGCGAACGTCGCAACGTCGAAAACCGCCGCTGAGATGAAGGCGAAGGTGCTCCGGCAGTATCCGGGCCTCGGAATGGAATACACGCTCAACGACCGCGTCGCCGCGTTCTTCCCCGCAAACCAGGGCCGGTGAGCCGCGTTACAGCTCCAGCTTGCCCTGCCACACCATGTCGTCCGTGAAGAATGATTGTGTCAACTGCAGCCGCCCGATGTCGGCATCGAACTCCAGACGGTGGTCCTGCTTCGTGATCTCGTTCGTCATCGGGAACATGTAGACCACAACCGGCCCGTCCGGCCGCTCGAGCACTTCCACGCTGGAGGGTTTGAAGTCCTTCTTCCCATCGCGCTTGATGGAGGCCTTTCCCTTCAGTTGATCCTCGAGCTTTTTCGTATCGCCGACCAGCATCCGGTCCGGAATGCCGTAAACCGCGATCGCGTAGTGCTTGTCGTCCAGCGTGGGCGCATTGTTGTCGTGGACCTTTAATTCCGCCGTCCGCACCGGCATCGCGCTCTCCCAGCGCAGCGTAACTTTGGGCGCTTCATCGTTACGAGTCGATTGCCCGCCACTGGGGTAACCACCCCCACCGGGGTAACCTCCGCCGCGCCTGCCGCCCATCCCGCCCATGCCGGGAATTCCGATACTGACGCCGCCCAGCCCGCCCAATCCGCCCATGCCGCGCCTGCTTCCATTGTTCTGTTCCTGCTGTTTCATGGCAGGCGTGAAAGTCTTCACCCAGGGCGATTCGGCCAGCACGTCTTTTGCGTCGTTCTCAGTCCACTCCGGGATCTGTTTTGTCCTCCACGGAGCGTCGTCCTCGGCCACAGCTACGAGCGCTACAAAGAGAGGAAGTATCCGCCAAAACGTTTTTCGCATTGCATTACCGGACGCGGTGGTGGCGCAGGCGGTTTCGCCTGCGGTATTACGCGATCGCCTGCCGCATGTAATCCAGACACTTCTGGACTTCTTCAACAGGTGTCCCCGTTCCGCGATACTCATACTCCACCAGTGCCGGCAGCGGATACTTCTTCTCCTTCAAAAGCAGCAAGACCTGCTTGATCGGCGTATCGCCCTCGCCCCACGGCATGTTCGGGCCGTCGCTTTTCTTCCGGTCCTTCATGTGTAAGTGAGTAATGCGCTCGTGATGCTCCTGAATGTAAGCCACCGGATCGTAACCCGCCGCCGAAAAATGTCCAATGTCCAGGTTGATCCTGAAGTATTTCGAGATGGCGAGCGCCGTCTGAAAGCTCTCCGGCGTGGCAAACTCATTCGGGTCTTTGGTGTTGGAATGCCCGTGGAACGCCACGTAGATCTTGTGCTTCTCCGCGAACGGAGCCAGACGCTTCGCCATCGTTACCTGAGTCGACGCTGCGATCACGTTCGTCCCCAGAATCTTCGCCTGTTCAAAGGTCCGGTCCAGATCTTCATCGGTCAGCGTGTCCTTGAAGTTCACCGTGTAAGCATGAGTCGTAATACCGGCGGCATCCAGTTTCTTCTTTGCCGCTGTGAAATGGTCCATCCGCGAAGCCAGGCGCCACTTATCCAGATCCTCGACCTTGCCCGGCGGCTGCAGCTCGGCTTCAAACAGTTCGATATCCCGGCTCCCATTCGCTTTCAATGCTTCGATCTGTCCATCCACGCGATCCACGCCGGGCGTTTGCGGCAGGGCACGATAGCTGTAAGTCATCACGCCCAGCGTGACGCCGTTGACCTTTGCGGCCAGCAATGACAATGGCAGGCCCGCGAGTGCGGCTTTTCCGAAATCTCGTCTCGAATAAGTCACGTGTCTTCTCCCTATTGCTCCACCGTGAACGCGTACAGAGAATCCCCCGCCCCCACCACCAGATACTGTTGTCCGTCGAGCATGTAAGTCTCCGGACCATTACTGACATTCGCGCCCAGTCCCGCATGCCATAGAATTTTCCCGGTCGCCGGATCGTAAGCAATCAGGTTTTGCGAACCGTCTCCGGTGAACAGAAGTTTCCCGGCGGTTGTCAGAATTCCGGTCGCCCCTCCTCCGCCCACATACTTGTGACTCCAAACCGTCTTGCCGGTCTTGTAATCGATAGCCCGCAGCGTGCTTCCGAAACCGCCCGCGTTGCGCTCGGCGGCCGCATAACCCTCGGGCTGCGGATCGGTGTCGGTTAGATAAAACACGCTGAACGTCTCGTTGGTGCCCACATAGAACAGGCCCGTCTCAGGATCGAAGCTGGGCGGCGGCCAGTTCGTCGCGCCGGTGGAATTCGGCGACACCAGCACACCGTCAATTGTCGACTCCTTGGCCGGATTCGGAATGGGCTGGCCCTTCGCGTTCACGCCATTCGACCAGTTCATGGTCTCGATCATCTTCGTCGTCACCAGGTGTTCGCCATTCGTCCGGTCGAGCAGGAAGAAGTAACCGTTGCGGCTCGCCTGCGCCAGCAGCTTGCGCGGCCGTCCGTTGAAGTAGCCGTCGATCAGCACCGGCGTTTGCGCCGCGTCCCAATCGTGCGTGTCGTGCGGCGAGACCTGGTAATACCAGGCGATCTTGCCCGTGTCGATATTGAGCGCGACGATGGAACAAGTCCAGAGATTGTCTCCCTCGCGCCCATGTCCGGTCTCCACCGGCTGCGGGTTTCCGGTTCCCAGATAATAAAGTTTCAGCGCGGGATCGTAAGTTCCCGGTATCCAGGTCATCCCGCCGCCATGCCGCATCGAGGCTTCGTTGGGCCATGTCTCCGAGCCCGGATCGCCCTTCTTCAGCGGCTCGCTCCACCACTTCCACTGGATCGCGCCCGTTTCCGGATCCACCGCCTCGAGGAACCCCGGGACATCCAGCGTGTCGCCCCCGGTTCCGACCATCACGTGGTTGCCGACGATGATCGGCGCGGGTGTCGAGAAGTACTCCTGCTTCACGTCCGCGATCTGGATATGCCAGCGCTCCTTGCCCGTCCGTGCATCCAGCGACACCAGGTAATCGTCGGGCGTCTCAAAGAACAGCCAGTTCTCGTAGATCCCGACCCCGCGGTTGCCGATGTGGATTCCGCCCGTCGTCTTCCAGAAGTAATGCCACAGCTCCTTGCCGGAACGCGCGTCGACGGCCCACGCGTTATCCGGCGTGGCGAAATAGAGAACGCCGTTCAGCATCAGAGGCGTGGCTTTGATTTGCAGACCGCCGAAACCCGTTTCCCGTCCGGCCACGGGGGGCACATCCGGACCCAGCCCTCCAATAATCGTGCCGGGGCCGTTCGCCCCCGCCGCCGCCCGGTAGATCCACGCCAGCGTCATCGACTTGACGTTCAATTGGTTGATCTGCCGGAGTGTGCTGAAACGGCGCCCGGAGTAATCGCCGTTGTAAGTCGGCCATGAATCCGTAGGCGGCTTCAGCAGCTTGGCCGGGTCCAGAATCGGAGCCTCCGCGCTCGGGATAACAGGCTTTTGCACCACTTGTCCCGCCAACGCGATCGGCACTAACAATGTAATCAGGGTCTTCATTTCAGTGTCACCAGATACGCCGTCAGGTTGTGCATGTCGGCATCCGTGTATTTGGGCAGCATGTCGTAATGCGCTTTCAGGGGATCGTCGAGATCCACTTTCGGAATTTGCCCCTTGCGCGTGAACGAGTGATAGTCGCCGTTCGCATCGGTCAACGCGACATTGAAGTCGTCGATCCGCTCCAGCGTGCCTTTGAACGACTGGCCGGAAGGAAGCGTGACCGTCACCACGATCGGCGACGTGGTACGGCGCTGGTTAGTCCTCCCGCCCACCGGCATCAGGAACCTTCCCTGCAGCGTAATGGGATCGTATTTCGCGCCGATGCCCTTGAGGTCCCCGGCCGGCGAATGGCAGGTATTGCATTTACCGGCGCCGTTGAAAAACGCCTCGCCGGCCTTCGCATTGCCGGTCACGATGTTGAGGATTTTGTAAGTGCCGCGCTCGGCGGCCGCCCGCACGCCTTCATGCAGAAACGCCGCGATGTCGGAGATCTGCGCCTGCGGCATGTCGAACTTCGGCATACCCTGGGCTTGCCTTCCGCCGCGAATGATCGGACCGATGACGTTGCCGTTTTCATCGTCAATCACCTGCACCGATCGGATCAGGTCGGGGCCGCTCTCGCCGCCCCTGGCGTTCGAGCCATGGCAGAAGCCGCATTGCGAAACAAATGCCGTCTTGCCGCGCTCCAGAGTGGCCGCGTCGTAATCCCTGTAGTCCATTCCGGCCCCGCCGCCGGGCCGCCGGACCCTGACTGCGTCCTGCGCCACGAGCTGCGCCGCCATGCCCAGGACAAGCGCCACGGATAGTCCCAAACTCTGCTTTCGCCGGGGCATTATCGAATCCTCCCTAACCGAACGTAATTTTGTCATATTCCACGGGAGCATGTCGTGATCCGAGTTGTGATACCTTGACAAAACACATTATGTGGGCTCAAAGCTACACACCGATTTCGAATAATCTCGCGCTCTCGGCCGTGGTCGCCGCGCTGCCGATTTTCACCATGCTTTTCCTGCTCGGCGTATTGCGCAAACCGGCCTGGATGTCGTCCCTGCTCGGGGCGCTGGTAGCCGCTCTGGTGGCGCTTTTCGCTTACGGGATGCCGCCAACCATGGTGGTGAGCTCGGCGCTCTATGGGGCAGCGTACGGTTTGCTCCCCATCGGCTGGATTGTGTTCACCGCGATCCTGCTCTACCGGCTGACGGTCGAGACGGGCAACTTCGAAATCATCAAGGATTCCATCGCCAGCCTCACGGGCGATCAGCGCATACAGGCGCTGCTGATCGCGTTCGCGTTCGGCGCGTTTCTGGAAGGCGCGGCCGGGTTCGGAACTCCCGTCGCGGTGGCCTCCGCCATGCTCGCCGGGCTGGGCTTCCAGCCGTTCTTCGCCGCCGCAATCTGCCTTCTCGCCAACACCGCGCCGGTGGCCTTCGGATCGATCGGCATTCCCATCGTCATGCTGCAGAACGTAACCGGATTGCCGATGATGTCCGTTTCCGCCGACGTGGGCCGTATCTGCGCGCCGCTGGCTTTGATCGTACCGGCATACCTGATGCTCATGATGGGGGGCCCGAAGGCTTTGCGGGCCGTATTTCCCGCCGCTGCTGTTTGCGGGATCGCCTTTGCCGCGACCGAATTCCTGATCTCCAACTACAGCGGCCCCTACCTCGCCGCTCTCCTTGCCGCCATTGTAGCTCTGGTTTGCCTTTATCTCCTGCTTCAGGTCTGGAAACCGGCTAACTCCGTCGCCGCTACACCGCACCGCCACACCGGCGGCAACGTGCTGCTGGCGTGGTCGCCCTACCTGACGCTGGTGGTTTTTGTGCTGCTCTGGGGCGTGAGCGACGTCAAGACCATCCTCGATAAGGGGACGGTAATCTTCGATTGGCCCGGCCTCCATAACCTGGTCCAGCGGATTCCGCCGGTGGTGGCCAAGCCGTCCCCTTACGCGGCGAGATACACGTTCAATTTCTTTTCCGCATCCGGAACCTCCTGTCTGTTTTCGGTATTGGTCGCCGCCATGATCCTGCGCGTTTCGCCGGGCAAACTGCTCAGTTATACGGCCGCGACGGCCCGCCAACTCGCGCTGCCGTTGTTGACGATATCGAGCGTCGTCGCGCTGGCCTACCTGATGAACTACTCCGGCGCCACCACCACCCTCGGTCTGGTGATCGCGGGTACCGGATCGATGTTCCCGTTCTTCAGCCCGCTGCTCGGCTGGCTGGGCGTGTTCCTGACCGGCAGCGACACCTCGGCGAACGCCTTGTTCGGACCTTTGCAGGTGGTGACGGCGAGCCGCCTCGGCATGAATCAGGCCCTGATGGCCGCCGCAAATTCGGGCGGCGGCGTGGTGGGCAAGATGATCAGCCTGCAGAGTATCGCGGTCGCCGCCGCGGCCACCGGCATGAAGCGAAGTGAGGAGGGGCTGCTGCTCCGCTTCACGCTGCGCCACAGCATCTTCCTGGCCGTGATGATCGGCTTGCTGACTTTGTTCTACGCCTACGTTATGCCCGGCTGGGTCAGGTAGATTTATTTCGCCGCGAGGCCCTCGGTCAGTTCGATGTAAGTCCCGTTCGGATCCGTGATAAAGGCGATCTTCAACCCAATCTGCTTCGTCATGTCGCGCAAGGGCATGTTGATGGTGACGCCATCCGCCGCCAGTTTCCGGAGCGTGGCATCCAGGTCCTTCACTTCGAATCCGATGTGATCGAGCGACCGGCCCTTCGTCGGTTCAGCCGGCATTTGCGCCTTCAGGAAATCCACTTCACCACCCGGGATCATGGCGGCGGGACCGCGCCGGGTACCCTCGGCTGCACCGAATTCCTTCACGTACCAGGCGCGGGCGACAGCCGGGTCGGGGACGGATTCGTGAATGTGATGGAATGCGACCGGCGCCGCCTGATCCTTGACTTCCATTACCTCCACCGTCACCATCTCCGGGAACGAAACGAACGCCTGCACATTGGGCGTCAACTCCCGCCACATGAGACCGGCGGCAGCGGCTTTGGCTTTGATATCGGCGTAGTCCTTTACCGCGATGCCGATATGATTCACCACGGAGCCCTGCGATCCGCCGGTGGGAGGCGTATTCGCTTTAGAGACGATGATGAAGATACCCGGCAGCTTGAGCAGATCAAGAGGGCCGGCCTTGCTCGGTACGGCGCCGAAAACGTCGACCCAGGCCTTCTTTGTTGCATCGGGATCGGTCACCACGAAATGAATATGTCCGAGCGAAACCCCGGAATCGTTCGGTGGCAAGGTCTGCGCGAAAACACTCGCAGCCGAGGCCGCGAGGAGAGCAACTATACAGGAAATCCGCATGGGGCTTAACCTATCACACGCTGTCAGCGCTTGTCCGGCAGGGCGAACACGAAGATGGCGTTCGAGCCCCTGGGAGGCTTCAGTTCAGGGGTTTCGGCGAGCAGACTGCCGTCCAAAAGACCGTCGCCCGTCATGATCGCGATGTATTGTTTT
>Ga0181521_10009032_pt1 | contig 10083 bp, 17 predicted proteins | sample PEATcosm2014_Bin_32_FD_119764 | JGI IMG/M metagenome (GOLD analysis project Ga0181521, IMG submission 119764) | Peatland microbial communities from MTU Mesocosm Facility, Houghton, MI, USA - PEATcosm2014_Bin02_60_metaG | ecosystem: Environmental > Terrestrial > Soil > Wetlands > Peat | place... | reverse complement strand
GGCCCGTCCGCTACCACGACATGACAGTTCATCGCCCGTTCGAGGATTTCTTCACGGAGGCCCGGCAGGTGGCCCCAGACGCCGTTGAGCAGCAGCAGGCCATCCGCCATCTCGGGGAGTTCCGTCCAAGCCTGCCGGAGGGCCTTCACCAATTGATCCTTGGCAAGAATATTACCGGTGTAGGTCAGATCGGCCACCTCCACGAACCAGTCTGCGCGACCGACATCAACCCCGCAAACGATACGGCGCTCTGGTCTGAGCCGGTCATTTTCATGTCCGATGGCGGTGAAGACGAATGTGCGATCACCGGCGCTGGCACCTTGAAGCACGGTAAACCCGGTTCGTTGCCGAAGCAGTGATTTCAGATTGCTGACTTGAACTGGGTCGTGCGCAATTCGCGGATGGCAAAAGGTCGGATAGCACCGGCAAACGCTTTCCACCAGCCGGCGCCGGCTTTCTTGGGGTAACCGTTCGAGCAGTCGGACGAGGGATTCCACTTGTGGTTGGTGGGTCCGATACAGCTTGTCAAATACTGTGCTCGCAGCTTGGCCAGTATAGCTGGCCAATTGCTCAAAGCTGAGCGGTCGACCTTGAAAGACTTCCAGTTCGGCTTTGATCGCCCTCATCATCAGCATCACCCGCTCCGGGCTGGCGCCGCGGGCGATCACTCTTCGAGATTCATCAATGGTTGAACTCAAGCAGGCCAATTACCCCTTTCAAAGATGACCGGGCGGTTATGCGATCCGGGCATTACCCGCAGAATCCAGATCGCAAAGCCGGCCAAATAAATTGCCCGTGCTGGCTCATCGCCGTAGCACCGCGGTTCTACCCAGTCAAACACGTTCGGCTGCCCTACTTTCAGAATCTGGATCAACCGCGACGACTCGGTGCCTCCGGCTCGGGCGACGACTCCACGCACCGCGCTGGGTGTCCTTTTCAGGTCTCCGAGTGGCTCGAGGAGGCCGTGAGCGACAAGAATGCCGATGGAGCCGGTGTCCCTGATGTAGAACATTTCAGTCTTTCCCTGGATCGACAGGCGAGCCGGCAAGCTGATCCACAGCAGCGATTGCGGACTTTCACGACTGAATTTCATCTGCCATGCGGTTCGGCCGCCACCTCGAACTGAGTCTGGAACTGCTCGTCACGAGCAAATCGCGCAATGCTTCGGGACGTGGTGCCGGTCTTCGCAGCCGTAGTGAGCCGATATAAATCGCTCCCCAGCGGACAACAGTGTCCCCGTTTCCGGGGAGGACGATGGAACGGGCGCCACGCATGACGGCTGTCGGTAGCCGCCGCCAGTTCGTCAACGGGCATCTTCGATTCTCGTCTCTGATCATTGGTGATATAATGTTGCACAACATATAGTTAACACCAGGAACTGTCAAGCTCTCTGAATGAATTTTTGCAGTGGGTTCGCTTCCGGAAGTAAAAGTGACCGCATCCACCGGCTTGTCAGAAACACCTTGTAAAGCTCGGAATCGAACGAGAAAGGCCAAGCAGAGCTTAACCGTTGGCAAGAATGGCCAGTCCTGGCAAACCACTTGCGTACACGAATTGCGCTTGTCCTCGATTTTTCTCGTAAAATCCCTGGAATCCTTTTCAAATCCTTGGATTCTGGTGGAAATGGAAATTCTTTATTAATCCTAGAATAACCCTAGAATAATCGGTAGCCAATTCATGGGCGTTGGCAACTGATTTACATGAAAGCGAAAACGGCAATCAAAACTTTTCCGCACAGTTCTTCCGTTCGGAAGCAGCACGCCGACACACTGGGCGCGTTTGTTCAACGCTCTCGGGAGCAACATGGAATGTCCCTGCGGAAATTGGCGCAGCATTTAAGCATCTCCGCTGGACTCCTTTCTCGTATTGAGCGGGATTTCGCTTTTCCTTCAGATAAGGTGCTGGCTCGGATCGGGGAGGCTTTTGAGGTCGATATCGCAGGGCTCAAGAGGTTTGACACCCGGGTGCGCCTGTACGACCTCCGGCGCATGATCCAGCGATGCCCCGAGTTTGGGGCCGCCATCCACGCCCTGATCGACCAAGTCAGGCAGGGGAAATCAAGTATTGAGGAAGTGACCGAAAGGCTTCATTCCGCAGGGTTTCGACATACCCCGCAGCGGATCGGTCGTTCTGGATAACAAGCGCCTCGCCCCGCGGCCCACAACTTGCGCATCGTCTTAGGGATGCAGCCCGGGATGATCCGCCTGTTTTGCGGTCGAATAGCGCTAACCGACCGCGCCCGGCGACAGAGAAATCTTTACCGTAGCGATCGCCACGGCTTCAATCTGCCTGGTCACGAAGAAAAAGCCGCTCTGGTTCCTCGCGATGATTTCGGCCGTGGTCGCCGTCGTGCAAATGTTTTCGGCCTGGACGGCGTATCGCTAAAAACGAAAGAGGCGAAGGAACTGAATCCTCCGCCTCGCCAACAATAAAACTGACCTCAATTACTTGCTGCCCAGAATTGCGTCTTTGGCTGCTTTGGCAACGCGGAACTTAACCACGCGCTTGGCTTTGATCTGGATGGTCTCGCCGGTGGCTGGATTGCGACCCAGGCGAGCTTTGCGATTCACCAGAACGATCTTGCCCAGTCCGAGAATCGTGAAGGAGTTCTTGGCGTTCTTGTAGGCCAGTGCCACCAGAGCTTCCAGCGTTTGCCCAGCCTGTTTTTTGGTTAGACCGACGGTTTCCGCTAGCGATGCGACGATTTGTGATTTGGTTAATGCTTTTGCCATATTTGTGTGGAGCAGGGATAACGGCATAACCCAATAGATGCAAGGGGAAAACCGATCACTCCCTCACCAACGCATCATCCAGGAAGATCGGAATTCACTCCCACTCAATCGTAACCCCAGTGGCCTCGCCGTTGCCTTTCGCGTTCCTTTTGCTCTTTGCGCCGTTCTAGCTTCTGTTTGAAGCTCAGCCACCAGAAATAAACGACCAGACCAACCGCAAGAGCGGCCACGCCATTGACAAAAATATCGGCAAACCAAACAAACATGGCACGGTGAACCTACAGGTTTATCAAACGCAGGAACCATGCCACGCAGAACTGAGAAATGTTAATCTGCGGCACCGCCTGAAGCTTAAACCTCCCTCACCACCGCCTAATGCCAAAACAAAGAAATCCACTCCCTCGCTTCCGCCCGGTCCTGATCTGAGCCCCCACGCAGTTCTGAATGGCCGTCTAGATATTTGACCAGACGAGCCTCACCCCAAGAAGCAATCAACTCGCCCTCGTCTCTGAATGGCGGAAAAAGTTTCATTTTCATGCGCTCAGGTTAAAGGGGAGGGTTGAACAAAAATGGTCTAACCCTCAGCAAATGTGCGTCCAACGCTAAACCCTTTTCCGCTTGCTGTTTGCACGAGTTTGCGCAGAGGATCGGAAGGAAGCCATGAACAATCAAAACGCCGAGCTTGTGAATTGCGGAATGTCCGATCAGCCGCAGAAACGCTGCTGTTCTTGTGGTGAATTGTTGATAAATCGGAAACAGAGATATTGTTCTGACGAATGCAAGTCCCGTTTCCGGCGTCAACTTTGGCTAGCAGAGGGATTGCTCTACGCCCTAAATACGCGGTTCGCAGCCTTGAGATGGAGTGCGTCGGTTTTGATTTTGCAAGTGCTTCCATTTGGGGAAAGTCGCGTGTATTGCTTTCAGTTCAACCGGACTGCCTCCACGAAACCCGCTGAGGATATTGGAAGAATGGCAGATGAAATAGGCAATATATGGTCGCGCGTCTTTGGTGCAACGGGAAGCCGCAGCCGAGCAGCACGAAACGTTTTCACGTATGCCAAGACGACAGTCGGTCGGCATGAGTTCTTCAGGCTGGGGAAGCGGAAAACCAGTTCAAGCAGCGTTGTCTCCAGCAATCTCCAGTGGCTAGAGCTAACGGTTGCGGACCTCCTTGTTCCGGATTGTGAACAAAGAATTAAGACGGCATTTAGACAACGGGCGATGAGCACGCACCCTGATCACGGTGGGACAGCTGATGAGTTCAGAAGAACCAAGGAAGCGTGCGATATCCTCGTGGCTTGGGCAAGAAAGCCACATGTCCAAGGCAGAAGAGTGACTTCGCTTCCGAATGCTCGGGTATACCACGGTGAGAGATCCCGCAACAGGTGGTCCCCGCCCTCTGGTTGAGCTCGCTTAAGTTTGGTTCCTCCCGACAGTTGAACGGCCTTGAGCGGGAATGAAAGTGACCGGGTTCACTTTTCTGTGCCACTGCATGAGTTAGTCGGTGCTGTTTGAGGATTTCCGAACCGATCATCCACAATCCTTTTTAAGCTGCCGGCTTTGCTCTTGCCATGGCAAAGCAAAAGACCGCGCACACCCGCAAGGAGTTCATCGCGGCGCTGCGCGAAGTGCGGGTGAAACTCCACGAGATCAATCAGAAGCTGGACCACCTCATCCGCGACTACCGCAGGTTCTACTTCACGACTGACTTCTTAGATTCATCCAATCACGGGTTCAAGAACTGACCTTTTCAGGCCGGTTTTCAATCCTGGTTGTTGGCGTTTTGACGCCGGCAGCCTTCAAGGAGCCTGAACCTGAGCGAAGCAATTTGAGCCGGAACCGGCTCCGCGAGCGTGAGCTGCGCGCTGGCACGGTTTTCCCGATGACAGAGATAGCCAGGCCAGGCGTGTGCCCGGCGGCTGCGATTTGTCGGCGGGAGAAATAGAGAAAGGAAAAGCAGCATGAACATCTGTGTCATTGGCGGCCGGGTGATCCGGAACGCCACAGTCAAAGGAACCGACCGGAAGATTCTGCGGTTCACCGTGGAAACCCGTGACGGTCATGAGGAAGGTGAGAGCAAAGAACGAGTCAACCAGGTGCCCTGCGTCCTGTTTGGTCCGTCGCCCGAGCTGGAGCAGACGCTCAGCACCCAGGGCGAGGGATTGCGCGTGGAGTTTCAGGGTCGGATAGCGACCTGGGGCGAGAACAACGGCAAGTCCGGAACCGAGGTGGTGGTCTTCAACCGCAGCCTGACGTTCGTGAAGGACTAAGCCACATCATCAACCATAACCTGAGAGAGGAGAGTTTCGGCTCTCCTCTTTCTTTTTTCTAAAGGCATCAATTATGAGCGAGAGAAAGAATAACCGATTCGTCGGCTTTGAGCGAATAAAGCAATCTGTCTCGATGGAGCAGGTGCTGCAGCGGTATGGATTGCTGGACAAGCTGCGGCGCAGCGGGGAGAGCCTGAGCGGGGTCTGTCCGGTGCATCGCGGTCATAACCCGACCCAGTTCCGGGTTAATCTGAGCCGGAACTGTTGGATCTGTTTTGGGGATTGCCACACCGGGGGCAGCATTATTGACTTGGTGGCCCGGATCGAGGGGATCGGGATTCGGGACGCCGCGTTGCTGTTGCAGGACTGGTTTAACCTGCAGCCGGGCGACAAGCCCCAAGACAGCAACGGCAAAGTAATTCCCCACCCGGCGCTAAACACAACACCAGCTCCTCCGAGGAAGCTGGCCAACGCCCCACTGAGGTTTGCGCTGGGGGCTTTGGACGGGGCGCATCCTTATTTGAAGGAGCGGGGATTGACAGCGCAAACCATCGCCAACTTTGGCGTTGGTTGCTGCCCGCACGGAACGCTGCGGGGCTGGATTGCAATTCCGATTCACGACATTACGGGCCGGCTGATTGCCTATGCAGGCCGCTGGCCTGGGGTGCCGCCGGAGGGAATGCCTAAATATCGGCTGCCCCGCGGGTTTCGGAAATCCCTGGAGCTGTTCAACCAGCATCGTGCTGCGGCAGGGAATAACGGGGAGCCGCTGGTGGTGGTGGAAGGGTTCTTCGGCTGCATGAGGGTATGGCAGGCAGGGCACCGGCGGGTGGTGTCGCTGATGGGCAGCATGTTGTCCGAGGCTCAGGGCCAGCGCCTTGTGGAACTGGCGGGTGAAGGGGGGCAGGTGTTGCTCCTGTTCGATGAGGATGGAGCCGGACGGAAAGGCCGGGCCGAGGCGCAGGAACGGTTGAGCAAATTCGTGTCCGTGAGTGCGGTACGGCTGGGGGAAGGTCAGCAACCGGATTCACTGGAGCCGGGCGAGCTGTTGGGACTCATCGCGCAACATGGTGAGAGGAAGGAGGCCGCATGAAACAGCCGCAGGAATACAAGGTGGTTTCCTTGCGGGAATGTCCCACGCCAGACACCTTGATGCTCTGCGACACACCTGAAAAGGTAGCAGAGTATTGGGACACTCACCTCAAGGGACATCCGTATGTCTCCGCAGATTGCGAGACGCTGGTGGTGCTCCTGCTTAATACACGGCGCCGGGTCAAGGGGCATCATCTGGTGACCATCGGCACGCTGGATACCATCCTTGTGAGCCCAACCTCGGTGTTCAGAACCGCAATCGTCGCCAACGCGGCGGCCATTGCGCTGGTCCATAACCATCCCTCAGGGGAGGCCACGCCCTCGGAGGCCGACATCAAGGTGACACGGGATCTGATCCGAGCCGGGCAATTGCTGAAGATTGAGGTGCTCGACCATGTCATCGTGGGCGTCCAGCAACATGTATCGCTTCGGAGTCTCGGTTATTGGGCCGGGTTCTGAATAATGCCGAGTTAACGAGGTGATTCCTCTGATTCTCTAGGAATCGCCTCGTTTTTGCTTCTGGCAACTCGGCATTATCCGAGCAGTTCTCCTGGGCGGATGTGCAATCCCGCAGGCGGTCGCCAATGGAATTCTCGAAGAATGGGAACATTTAAGAACTCCTCCTTCTCAGAATTCGGGAAATTGCGGGGTCGCGGTCGGGCAGAATAATACCGAGTAAAAGTGAAGGAAGACCCGATGAATCCGGGCTTTGCACGATTTACTCGGCATAATCTTCTACACGGCCCTTACGCCGAGCTCGGCATAGGGAGTGTTTTTAACTGACCCCTCAATCTGCTCTGCTGTTTCACCGGTGGAGCAGCCCTTTTCCTTCAGTCAGCAACATCTGTTACTGACCCATTCATTTCAGCGCTGGGTTGCGACATCCAGCTTGAAACTCCGGCAACGACTGTTTCGTCAGCCGGAGACCTTACCGCCGGCAAAGGTTCAGGCGCGGCATCACTCATTGGGGCGGCGCCGCGCTGGCCTTTGCCTCACGCAAACATAACCCATCAAACAGAAAGGAGAACAGCTATGGGCCAAGATCATTATTTGGTCAATCTCGAGAAAAAGCAGGTCATTCATCCCAACCAAATCGGCAATGGCACGAAATTGCAGGAGCAGATCGGCTGGCGCTATTCGACCGCCACTGTGTTAGTGATGCTGCTGGCGGCTAGCAGCAAGGGCGGCGGGCGGGGCGGAGGCGATTTTCAGGCCGCTCATCCTCTCACCGGTTCCTGGGCCGGCGACCGGATTGCCTTCGTGGGCGACTATGCCATGGAAAAAGACATTCCAGGGTTTGATGCCCCGCTGCTCTACCAGCAGTGTCAGGCAGCCTGTCACCCTGAATGGCCAGGACCCAAGCCGGAAGGGTGGCAGGCCTGGACCAATATTTCGGCACAGGTGCGGCAGATGATGACGGCTGAGTTCGGCATCCAGTATGCCGGAGAGGGCTGGCTGGACATCGTGGAGGCGCAGGGCGGCACAGTCAGGCCGATACTCCGGCCGGATGTGGTCCTCACCAACCAGGCGAAGGCCAGACCGCTGGAACCGAGTTCAGCCCCCGCCGCCAGATCAAACCCGTCCTCCCACGCATCAATTCCCGGGAAAAGGCCGGATCAAAACTGATTCAGTCCTCTTCCCGGATCACCAAAAACCCGGAGAAGCCGGAAGCGCCCAGAAGCGTATCCGCCTTTTCCATTTCCCAGAAAGACAAAGCATGGATAACAACAATAATAACAATCATCTGTTGGAGGCCCTCACCCGTGAGGGCGTGTTAATCAGCGTGTCAGTCCGCTACTGGCGGGCGACGCGTAAACTCAATCCCGAGGACCTCGGGCTGGACCCGGACAATGTGACCGAGCGTCTGATCAGCCTTGGCCACAAGAAACTCCTGCCCCGGGAAGCGCTGGAACGGTTCGCGCTGGTCGAGAGCCGGGCCCACAGCTTGGTCGAGTCGAGCACGTTCCCGTTCCTCAACGGCCTGGGCCATTTCCTGCCCAACCCCAAGCTGGAGGAGGTGACCCGCAAGCTGCGGGAACTGGCGGCGGAATTCGACCAGGCGCAGCAAGCCTTCCTCAATCAATACGCAGACCTGCGGCAGCAGGCCTCGGCAGAGTGGTATGAGGCAGCCCGGCGGCTGGTAAGCGACCCGGAGCGGCTGGTGGCCGCCATCGAGGCCTCGTTTCCGAATGTGGGCCAGATGCAGCGGGCCTTCGGCTTCGAGGTGCATCTGTTTCAACTCCGGGCGCCGGAGAGTCTGGACCTGGCGCTGGTCAGCCAGGGCGAGCAGGAAAAGGTCATCGCCGCGCGGCAGAAAGCCGCGACTGAAGCCGCCGATCAAATCCAGCGCGGGGTGGAGAACTTCGTGGCGGATTGCGTGGCGTCGCTGCGGCAGCAGACCGCGCAGCTCTGCGAGGAGATGCTCGACTCGATGCGCACGGGCAAGACCGGCGTGCACCAGAAGACCTTGAATCGCCTGGTCCACTTCATCGACGAGTTCAAGCAATTGAATTTCGTCGGGGACAGGCAGATGGAGGCGCAACTGGAGCAGGTGCGGCAGGAGTTCCTGCGCCGGTCTGCCGAGGACTACCGGGACGACAGCGAAGCGCGGGGGCGATTGCAACAGGGGTTGGCAGCGCTGGCGCAAACCGCGCGGGACCTGGCGCAGCAGGACAGCCGGGAGTTGGTGGAGCGGTTCGGTCAACTGGGCCATCGCCGGCTTAACCTGGCGGCCTGAGCGGAGAATCTTGAGGACGGGCGACGGCGGGCAAAGAGGTTCGCCGCAGCCCGGCCCTCATTTTTCAAACTTCAAGAAAGGCAACATGGCCGACTACTTCACGAAACTCAGTTTGGTCCTGCGCCTGCCGGATGAGGCGGCCCAGGCATACGCCCTCGAGTTGGCTCGCCAAGCCAGCCAAGGTCAACTGGGGGATGAACTGCCAGCCGACTTCCCCAAGGCGCTGGCTGAGGTGATCGAAGACTGGCAATTCGAGACCGACGCGGACAGCCCGGCCGGGGAACACGGGGTGTGGCTGCACTCCGATTACGGTGGCGTGGAAGCGCTTTGCGCCTTCCTCCAACATCTGCTGCAAAAGTTCGATCCCAACGGGCGCGTGAGTTTCGCGTGGTCGTACGACTGCTCGAAGCCGCGCCTCGACGCTTACGGTGGCGGCGCCGCCGTCGTCACGGCCCAGGACCTCAAATCCATCGACACGGGACAATGGCTGCTCAATCAGACCGGCAGCCCTTCGGCTTGAAAGGAGGGATTATGGCAAGCCTCCTCAATAAGCGGCAGGTCAAGCTGTATGCGCTCGAACGGGCCAGCCATCGGGCGCACAAGTTCACGCGGGTGGGCGGCGACTTCTATGTGAAGTGCGAAGCCAACTTGCGGCTGTTCATCGGCAGCTACATCCATCGTCTGCCGTCCAAGGGCAAGACAATCCTATAAACAGAGACCGGCTCGCTCTTTCAGGGGTGGGCCGGCCCTCGATCCATCAACTATCAACTAAGAACCATCAACTAATTATGAGTCACTTCACATCGATAAAAACGCAGATCAAAGACATCGAAGCGCTGCGGGAGGCGTGTGCAGAGCTGGGGCTGGCGCTTTTGCCGAATGCAGAAGCGCGCGGCTACGGCAGCACCACTCACCGGGGCGAATTCATTATCCGGCTCAAAGGACCTTACGACGTGGCCCTGAACCGGCAAACCGATGGCACCTACGGTCTGACGACCGACTGGTGGGACGGCCACGTGGAAAAGGAGGTCGGCGGCAACTACGGCCGCCTGCTCCAGCTCTACGCGGTGCACAAGACCGCTCGGGAAGCGCGCAAGCGGGGTTTAAGCGTCCAACGCACGCTGCGCACCGACGGCTCGATCAAACTGACGCTGGGAGGGCTGTAAGATGAAGGCCATCGAAATCCTCATCAATACCTCCGGTCAGCTCACCATCAACGCAGCAGGGTTTTCCGGCACGGATTGCGAGAAAG
>Ga0181521_10009028_pt1 | contig 10087 bp, 5 predicted proteins | sample PEATcosm2014_Bin_32_FD_119764 | JGI IMG/M metagenome (GOLD analysis project Ga0181521, IMG submission 119764) | Peatland microbial communities from MTU Mesocosm Facility, Houghton, MI, USA - PEATcosm2014_Bin02_60_metaG | ecosystem: Environmental > Terrestrial > Soil > Wetlands > Peat | place... | reverse complement strand
GGCCCGGTTCGCTGTGCTGCCCGGGGGGGGCGACCCCCCGGAACCCCCCGCTGCGCTCCGCGCCCCGCTGCGGTACTTCGCCGGCACACCGGCCGCTCACCGGGCACAAGGCCCGGTTCGCTGGGCCGGTATGAGCGCCTCGCCGTAACCCGTGGGTGGTGCTCGCCGCTATTCGGTGGGCCAGGCTTCGGCCAGGACTTTGCGGGTGTCGCGGAGGAGTTCGGGGAGCACCCGGGTCTGCCCGACGACCGGCATGAAGTTGGTGTCGCCGCCCCAGCGCGGGACCACGTGCTGGTGCAGGTGAGCCGCGATGCCGGCGCCGGCCACGCCGCCCAGGTTCATGCCGACGTTGAAGCCCTGGGCGTTCGAGGCCGTGCGCAGGGCGCGGATCGAGCGCTTGGTGTGGTCGGCCAGTTCGGCGGTCTCGCCGGCGTCCAGTTCCGTGTAGTCGGCCACGTGCCGGTACGGGCAGACCAGGATGTGGCCGCCGTTGTAGGGGTAGAGGTTCAGCACCGTGAACACGAACCGGCCGCGCGCGACGATCAGGCCTTCCTCGTCGCGGAGCGCCGGGGCACGGCAGAACGGGCAGCTCTCGCCCTCGCCGGACCCGGTCGGCTTGTTCTCGCCCTTGAGGTAGGCCATCCGGTGCGGCATCCACAGCCGCGCGAACGTGTCCGGGATGCCGACGCCGGTCTGGGGCCAGGTCACCGACGATCCTGAGTCATTGGCTCCTGAGTCATCGGTCACGAGGGATCACACCTGGATGCGGTCGCGGACCGCGGTGACGATCTCCGCGACGGCGTCACCGATCGGCACACCGTTCTTCTGCGAGCCGTCCCGGTAGCGGAACGACACGGCCTCCTTCGCCACATCGTCGTCGCCGGCGATCAGCATGAAGGGGACCTTCTGCCGCTGCGCGGTCCTGATCTTCTTCTGCATCCGGTCGTCGCTGGTGTCCACCTCGGCCCGGATGCCCTGCTCGCGGAGCAGGTCCACCACCTTGTCCAGGTAGGGGGCATGCGCGTCCGCGATGGGGATGCCCACGACCTGGACCGGGGCGAGCCAGGGCGGGAAGGCGCCCGCGTAGTGCTCCAGGAGAATGCCGAAGAACCGCTCGATGGACCCGAACAGGGCCCGGTGGATCATGTACGGGCGCTGGCGTGACCCGTCGGCGGCCTGGTACTCGATGCCGAACCGGCCCGGTTCCTGGAAGTCGACCTGCAGGGTGGACAGCTGCCAGCGGCGGCCGATCGCATCCTTGACATGGACGTCGATCTTGGGTGCGTAGAAGGCACCGTCACCCTCGGCCACGGTGTACGCCAGCCCCGATTGATCCAGGGCCTGCCGCAGGGCCGCCTCTGCCGCGTCCCACTCCTCCGGCTCCCCGACGTACTTCTCTGGCCGGGTGGACAGCTCGGCCTCGAACTCGGTGAGCCCGAAGTCCCGCAGCAGCCCGACCACGAAGTCCAGCAGCGAGGCCAGCTCGGGGGCCAGCTGTTCGGGGGCGCAGAAGATGTGCGAGTCGTCCTGGGTGAAGCCGCGGGCCCGGGTCAGCCCGTGCACGACGCCGGACTTCTCATACCGGTACACCGTGCCGAACTCGAACAGCCGCAGCGGTAGCTCCCGGTAGGACCGCCCGCGCGATTGGTAAATAAGGATGTGCATCGGGCAGTTCATCGGCTTGTTGTAGTAGATCTGCCCGTCCAGCTCCATGGGCGGGAACATGCTGCCGGCGTACCAGCCCAGGTGACCGGAGGTCTCGAACAGCTCGGCCTTGGTCACGTGCGGGGTGTTGACGTACTGGTACCCGGCCGCGTCGTGGCGCCGCCGCGAGTAGTCCTCCATCACCTGGCGGATGATGGCGCCCTTGGGGTGGAACACCGGCAGCCCGCTGCCGATCTCGGTCGGGAACGAGAACAGGTCCAGCTCGGCCCCGAGCTTGCGGTGGTCGCGCCGCTCGGCCTCGGCGAGCATGGTCAGGTATTGGTCCTGGGCGTCCCGCGACTCCCAGGCGGTGCCGTAGATCCGCTGGAGCTGCGGGTTCTTCTCACTGCCGCGCCAGTACGCCCCGCCGCTGCGCATCAGCTTGAACGCCGGGATGTGCCGGGTGGTGGGAATGTGCGGGCCGCGGCACAGGTCCTTCCACACGACCTCGCCCGTGTCCGGGCTGAGGTTGTCGTAGATGGTCAGCTCGGGGCCGCCCACCTCGACCGACTCCTCGGCGTCCTGGCCGCCCTTGAGGCCGATCAGCTCCAGCTTGTACGGCTCACCGGCCAGCTCCGCGCGGGCGTCATCGTCGGTGACGACGCGGCGGGAGAACCGCTGTCCCTGCTTGACGATCTGCCGCATGCGCTGCTCGATCGCCTTCAGGTTCTCGGGGTCGAACGCGCGACCGGTGTCGAAGTCGTAGTAGAAGCCGTTCTCGATCGGCGGCCCGATGCCCAGCTTGGCCTCCGGGAACAGGTCCTGGACGGCCTGCGCCATGACGTGGGTGCTCGAATGCCGCAGGATCGCGCGCCCGTCGGGGTCATCGATCCGGACCGGCTCGATCACGTCCCCTTCGGCGACCTCGCGGTTCAGGTCACGCAGTTCCCCGTTGACCCGCGCCGCGATCACGGCGTGCGCCCCGGGGGTCTGCTCCCCCAGCCCGGCCTCCGCCAGTACCGCGCCGGCCGTCGTGCCCGCGTCGACCACATGCTCGCGTCCGGCGAGAGCGATACGAAGCGGCTGCGTTGACACGGTGAACTCCTCGGCGCGGGAAAACGAAATGGACGGGCTTGCCCTTGACCGATGCTATCGGGGGACGGTGCGTGCCGCGTCAGCGTTATTTGCGCAGCACCGCCGCGCACCGCTCCCTGGCCAGGTCCGTCATCGTCGCAGTACCTCTCTCACCTGGCGGGCGATCTCGATGTCCTCCCGGGCGGCCACGACGAACGCCCGGACGGCCGTGCCGCAGGCGGTGATGTCGGTATCACCGTCCGCGCGGGCGTTGCGGCCCTCGTCCACGGCAACACTGAGGAAGCCGAGCCCATTCGCGGCGCGGGCGCGGATCTCCGCCGCGTGCTCGCCGACGCCGCCGGTGAACACCAGCGTGTCCAGCCCGCCCAGGGCGGCGGCCATCGACGCGATCAGGCCCCGGAGCCGGTGCAGATAGACCTCCAGGGCCAGCCGGGCGGCACTGTCGCCGCCCGCGGCGCGGGTCAGGACCTCGCGCATGTCCGAGGTGCCGGCCAGGCCCAGCAGCCCCGAACGGTACTCCAGGGTGGCCGCCAGTTCGGCGAGCGGCGTGTGGGCGTGCTCCGCCAGCCAGAGCACCAGTCCCGGGTCGACCGTACCGGAGCGGGTGCCCATGACCAGGCCCTCCAGTGGCGTGAAGCCCATCGTGGTGTCGACCGACCGGCCGTTGCGGACCGCGGCGAGCGATGCCCCCGAGCCCAGGTGGCAGACCACGAGCCGCTCGGGGACGTACCCGAGCAGCTCACCGCTGCGCCGCGTCGCGTAGGCGTGCGACAGCCCATGGAACCCGTACCGCCGAAGTTCCCACCGCTTGCGCCATTCCGGCGGCAGCGCGTATGTCGCCGCCGCGGCCGGCATCCCGGCGTGAAAGGCGGTGTCGAAGCAGGCCACCGCGGGGACGCCGGGCAGCACCTGGCTCACCGCGTCGATGCCCGCCAGCGACTTGGGCTGGTGCAGCGGCGCCAGGTCCACCAGATCGTCCAGTTTCTTCCGGACCGCGGTGTCCAGCTGGACCGCCTCCACGAACTGGCGGCCGCCGTGCACCACGCGATGGCCGACCGCATCGGCGGTGTCCCCGCCGATACGGCCGAGCACGCTGGCCACCGCGGCGGGCTCGAACTGCCCCCGGCTGACGGGCAGGTTCTCCGCCGCTTCCGTGCTCCCGTCGTCGAGCAGGCTGAGCTTGAGCGAGCTGGAGCCCGCGTTCACCACCAGGATTCGCATCAGTACGGCCAGACCCAGTCGCGGATCTCCGGCGCGTCCTCGCCGTGGGCGCGGGTGTAGGTAACGGCATTGAGCCGGCTGTCGGTCATCAGCTGGCGGACATGACCGGCCCGGGCGGCCAGCCCCGGGACCCGGTCGATGACGTCGATCACGAGGTGGAACCGGTCCAGGTCGTTCAGCCGGACCATGTCGAAGGGCGTGGTGGTGGTGCCCCGCTCCTTGTACCCGCGCACGTGCAGGTTGACGTGCCCGTGCCGCCGGTAGGCCAGCCGGTGGATCAGCCACGGATACCCGTGGAAGGCGAAGATGACCGGCCGGCCGACCGTGAACAGCGAGTCGTACTCCGCGCCGGACATGCCGTGCGGGTGCTCGGTCTCCGGCAGCAGCCGCATCAGGTCGACGACGTTCACCACCCGGACCTTCAGCTCCGGCAGGTGCTGGCGCAGCAGGTCGACGGCGGCCAGGGTCTCCAGGGTCGGGATGTCGCCGCAGCAGGCCATTACGACGTCCGGCTCACCGGGTGAGTCGTTGCTGGCCCACTCCCAGATCCCGGCGCCGCGGGTGCAGTGGATGATCGCGTCGTTCATCGGCAGCCAGTCCGGCTGTGGCTGCTTGCCCGCGACGATGACGTTGACGTAGTTGCGCGAGCGCAGGCAATGGTCGCCCACCGACAGCAGGCAGTTCGCGTCCGGCGGCAGGTAGACGCGGACGACCTCGGCCCGCTTGTTCAGCACCACGTCGAGAAAGCCGGGGTCCTGGTGCGAGAATCCGTTGTTGTCCTGCCGCCACACCAGGCTGGACAGCAGGTAGTTCAGCGAGGCGACCGGCCGGCGCCATTCGATCCGGTTGCAGGACTCAAGCCACTTGGCGTGCTGGTTGAACATCGAGTCGACGATGTGGATGAAGGCCTCGTAGCAGTTGAACAGCCCGTGCCGGCCGGTCAGCAGATACCCCTCCAGCCAGCCCTCGCACTGGTGCTCCGACAGCACCTCCATGACCCGGCCGTCCGGGGCCAGGTGGTCGTCGGTGGGGAAGATCTCCGCGTCGAAGGTCCGGTTCGTCGCCTCGAACACGTCCTGGAGCCGGTTGGAGGCCGTCTCGTCCGGCCCGAACAGCCGGAACGTCGCCGGATTGCGCTTGATCACGTCTCGCAGCCAGCGGCCGAGCGGCCGCGTGCCCTCGGTCGCGCCGGCGCCCGGCCTATGCACCTCGACCGCGTAGGCGCGGAAGTCCGGCAGATCCAGATCGCGCAGCAGAAGGCCGCCGTTGGTGTGCGGGTTCGCGCCCATCCGCCGGTAGCTGCGCGGGGCCAGCGCGGCCAATTCCTCGTCCAGGACCCCGTTATCGTCGAACAGGTCCTCCGGCCGGTAGCTCCGCATCCACTCCTCAAGCTGACGAAGGTGTTCCGGGTTGCTGCGGGCATTGGAAATGGGCACCTGATGCGCGCGCCAGGTGCCTTCCACCTGGAGACCGTCCACGACCTTGGGGCCGGTCCAGCCCTTGGGCGTCTTGAGGACGATCATCGGCCACCGGGGCCGGGTCAGGTCGCCGTCCTCGCGCGCGCGCCGCTGGATGGCGGCGATCTCCTCGACCGCCTGGTCGAGCGTGGCGGCAAGCTGCTGGTGGACCTGTTCCGGGTCATCCCCGGTCACCCGGTGCACCGTGTAGCCGTAGCCCTCGAACAGGGAAAGCAGTTCGTCGTCGGGGATCCGGGCCAGCACCGTCGGGTTGGCGATCTTGTAACCGTTCAGGTGCAGGATGGGCAGCACCGCCCCGTCGGCGGCGGGGTCGAGGAACTTGTTCGAGTGCCATCCGGTGGCCAGCGGCCCGGTCTCCGCCTCCCCGTCGCCGACGACGCACACCGCGATGAGGTCCGGGGTGTCGAAGACCGCGCCGTAGGCGTGCGACAGCGAATAGCCCAGCTCGCCGCCCTCGTGGATGGAGCCGGGTGTCTCCGGCGCGACGTGAGACGGTATCCCGCCGGGGAAAGAGAACTGACGGAACAGGCGCTGCATCCCGGCCGCGTCCTGGCTGATGTTGGGGTAGAACTCGCTGTAGGTGCCCTCGAGGTAGGTGTTCGCCACGATGCCCGGGCCGCCGTGCCCGGGCCCCGTGACGTAGATCATGTTGAGATCCCAGTTGCGGATCAGCCGGTTGAGATGGGCGTAGATCAGGTTGAGCCCCGGGGTGGTGCCCCAGTGGCCCAGCAGCCGCGGCTTGATGTGCTCCGGCCGTAGCGGCTCGCGCAGCAGCGGATTGTCCATCAGGTATATCTGGCCCACCGACAGGTAGTTGGCGGCACGCCAGTAGGAGTCGATTCTCTCCAGCTCGGTCTTGCTGAGCGGGGACGTCACGGTCACGGGCTTCTCCTGGGCTTGGATTCCGGGAGCCGAAAGTGGGGCGCCCCGCCCGAGGATAGTCAGTGATAGCTACACCACTGGGGCCCGGTCGCGCTCCATTCGTGTCCCACGCGGCCATCCTTCTGCAATCGAGTATCCGCCGGATGACGAGCGCGGAAACAATTACTAGCACCGCGAGGCCCGCGACGGCCAGCAGACCCGCCAGCGCGCCCTGGTGCGCGATCTGCGACGGGGACAACGCGGATACGTGGCGTGAATCTGACGGCGGCCCCGCGGACGATCGCCCGGCGGGACCGCGCGGAACGGCCCGGCGAGCGGGTCAGCAGACGGGCTTTGGCTGCTCCTGCGGGAAACCGGCGCCGCGCAGCCGCCGACCCGTAATGACCCCCGGCTTGATGCGGACGAAATGCTTTCGCTCACCCGATGCCCACGTAATGAGGCCGATGTCCTCGAGCCGGGCGATCTCGGCCGGGTCGGTGACCTCCTGCGCCGTGCCCACGATGGTGACGCTCCAGCCGGTGTGGGTCGCGAAGTCCAGTTCGTCGGCTTCGAACGCCACCACGGCGTGGCCGATGGCGGCGGCGAGCTTACTGCCGGGATGAGTTCCGATCACGATATGCCCCTGCTCCAGGGCGAAGTTGACGGGCTCGACGGCAGGCATCGCACGCTGCGTGTAAACGATCCGGCCGACCGGCACCGATGCCATCAGCCGCAGGCATTCGGCATCAGACAGCGTCCCGGGGAGGCAGTCACCGGGCACGTCGGTGTCCATGCGGGGAGCATGACGATTGGCCCGGAACGCCAACCAGGGTCCAAGGTCCCGCCCACTCAAGGCGCGGGGTCCTATTGCTGAGCCGGCAAAAATTGCACGTCGCTCACGGGCCGATTTAGACCTGTTTATGGGCAGACGCGAGTTTAGGCCCTGTTTATGGGCAAAACGAGCCGGCCAGCGGTCAGCACCCGCAACACCGGTCAGCACCCGCGGCGGCGGTCAGCACCCGCAACACCGGTCAGCACCCGCAACACCGGTCAGCGGCCGCAACACCGGTCAGCGGCCGCAACACCGGTCAGCGGCCGCGGCGGCGCTCCTCCGGGCCGGGCTGGCCCGGGCTCCCGGCCAGTCCGGCCCGGCGCAGCGCGTCGGCCATCGCGCCGCCCGCCGGCGGCGCCCCGCGCTGGCCCGGGTCACTCTGGCCCGGGTCACGCTGGCCCGGGTCACGCTGGCCCGGGTCACGCTGGCCGGGATTGCGGGGGCTGGCGCCACGCGGGCGGTTGTCGCGCTGGCGCTTCTCTTCCTGGCGGGCGGCCGGCGGGCGGTTGGCGCCCCCGTTCCGGTCACCCCCGCTCCGGTCACCCCCGCGGTAGGCAGGCCGTGCACCGCGGCCCGTTCGGCTGAATGAATCTGCGCCACGGCCGTCCGGCTCGTCGTCCAGGCGCAGCGTGAGGGAGATGCGCTTGCGCGGAATGTCGACGCCGAGCACCTTGACGCGCACCACGTCGCCCGGTTTGGCCACCTCGCGGGGGTCCGAGACGAAGTTCCGGGACATCGCGGACACGTGTACCAGGCCGTCCTGGTGCACTCCAATGTCGACAAAGGCGCCGAACGCGGCCACGTTGCTGACGACCCCTTCCAGGAGCATTCCGGGTGCCAGGTCCGCCATCGTCTGCACGCCCTCGGCGAACGTCGCAGTCCGGAACGCCGGGCGGGGGTCGCGGCCCGGCTTCTCCAGTTCGCGGAGGATGTCGGTGACGGTCGGCACGCCGAAACGCTCGTCGGCGAAGCTCTTCGGCGCGAGCGTGCGCAGCAGCGCGGTGTTGCCGATCAGGCCGGGCATGGTCGTCCCGGCCTCGGTCAGGATGCGCCGGACTACCGGGTAGGCCTCTGGGTGCACGCTGGACGCGTCGAGCGGGTCGTCTCCGCCGGGGATACGCAGGAACCCGGCGCACTGCTCGAAGGCCTTGGGCCCCAGGCGCGGCACTTCGGTCAGCGCGCGGCGGCTGCGGAACGGGCCGGCCGCATCCCGGTGCGCCACGATACCGTCCGCGAGCCCGGCGCTGATCCCGGACACCCGGGCCAGCAGCGGCGCGGAGGCGGTGTTGACGTCGACCCCGACGGCGTTGACGCAGTCCTCGACCACGGCGTCCAGGGAGCGGGATAGCTTGCCCTCGGAGATGTCGTGCTGGTACTGGCCCACACCGATGGACTTCGGGTCGATCTTGACCAGTTCGGCCAGCGGGTCCTGCAGGCGCCGCGCGATCGACACCGCGCCGCGCAGCGACACGTCCATCCCGGGCAGCTCGCGGGACGCGTACGCGGACGCCGAGTAGACCGACGCGCCGGCCTCGGACACCACGACCTTGGTCAGACCCAGTTCGGGATGCATTCTGATCAGATCGGCGGCGAGCCGGTCGGTCTCGCGGGAGGCGGTTCCGTTGCCGATAGCGATCAGCTCGACGCCGTACGCCGCGGCCAGCTTGGCCAGGATCGCGATGGACTCGTCCCAGCGCCGCCGCGGCTCGTGCGGGTAGATCGTCTCGGTCGCGACCGTCTTGCCGGTCCGGTCGGCCACCGCGACCTTGACCCCGGTGCGGAATCCTGGGTCCAGCCCCAGCGTCGGGCGCGCGCCGGCCGGGGCGGCCAGCAGCAGGTCACGGAGGTTGGCGGCGAACACGCGCACCGCCTCGTCTTCGGCGCGCTGCCACAGCCGCATCCGCAGGTCGACGCCGAGATGGACCAGGATCCGGGTCCGCCACGCCCAGCGGACGGTCTCGGCCAGCCACCGGTCGGCCGGGCGGCCTGCGTCGGCGACCGCGAACCGGCGAGCGATCGATTCCTCGTACATCGAAGGAGCGGGCGTTCCGGCGGGCAGGGCCGCTGCCGACGTACCCGTAGCGTCCGTAGCGGGCAGCTCGCCGGTCTGCCCGCCCGCATTCTCGCCCGCGTTCTCGCCCGCGTTCTCGCCGGCGGGGTCCATGGTCAGGTCGAGGATCTCCTCCTTCTCGCCCCGGAACACGGCCAGGATCCGGTGCGAGGGCAGCCGGGTGAACGGCTCGGCGAAGTCGAAGTAGTCGGCGAACTTGGCCCCGGCCTCCTCCTGGCCCCCGCGAACGCGGGCGACGAGCCGCCCCGCCGACCACATCCGCTCCCGTAGTTCGCCGATCAGGTCGGCGTCCTCGGCGAAGCGCTCCACGAGGATGGCGCGGGCCCCGTCCAGGGCGGCCGCGACGTCGGCGACGCCCCGATCCGGGTCGATGTAGGGCAGCGCGGTCGGCTGGGGATCGTGGCTCGGATCGGTGAGCAGCAGGTCGGCCAGCGGCTCCAGGCCGGCTTCGCGGGCGATCTGGGCCTTCGTGCGCCGCTTCGGCTTGTAGGGCAGGTAGATGTCTTCCAGCCGGGCCTTGGAGTCGGCCGCCATGATCTGCCGCTCGAGCGCGTCGCCGAGCTTGCCCTGCGCGCGGATGGAGTCGAGGATCGCGTCCCGGCGCTCGTCCAGCTCGCGCAGGTACCGGAGCCGTTCCTCGAGCGTTCGGAGCTGGGCGTCGTCGAGGGCGCCGGTCACCTCCTTGCGGTACCGGGCGATGAACGGCACCGTGGCCCCGCCGTCGAGCAACTGCACGGCCGCCGCGACCTGGCTCTCCCGGACGCCGAGCTCCGCCGCGATCCGGCCGGCGACCGGCGCGGGGCTACTGCCCGGCCCGGGGCTACTGCCCGGCCCGGGGCCACTGCCCGGCCCGGGGCCACTGCCCGGCCCGGGGCCACTGCCCGG
>Ga0181521_10009024_pt1 | contig 10088 bp, 6 predicted proteins | sample PEATcosm2014_Bin_32_FD_119764 | JGI IMG/M metagenome (GOLD analysis project Ga0181521, IMG submission 119764) | Peatland microbial communities from MTU Mesocosm Facility, Houghton, MI, USA - PEATcosm2014_Bin02_60_metaG | ecosystem: Environmental > Terrestrial > Soil > Wetlands > Peat | place... | reverse complement strand
GGCTGGAGATTCCCCATCAAAATCGTTATCGTCTTGACACCAGCGCCTCATGAAAACCCCGCGGCTTTTCGACGCCTAAACTAACTGCCATTCGGGTCAGTCCCGCATAATCACATATTTCATTGACAGGTTGCCGTCTCTGGCCCAAGTTTGTCGTCGTGGCCAGAAAACTCAGAGTCGAATATGCCGGAGCGATATATCACGTCCTCAATCGCGGCGACCGGCGCGAACCCATTTTCCGGTCAGACGCGGATCGGTTGCTCTTCCTCAACACGCTGGCGGAGGCTTGCCAGAAAACAGGCTGGCAGGTGCATGCCCTCTGTCTGATGCCAAATCATTTTCACCTGGTCGTGGAGACTCCCAGCGCCAATTTGGTTTCGGGCATGAAATGGTTCTTGGGCGCCTACACTTCCCGCTTCAATCGCCGGCACAAACTCTGTGGGCACCTCTTTAGCGGTCGGTATAAATCGCTTTTGGTCGAGGGTGGGGGCACCGGTTACCTGAGGACGGTATGCGACTACGTGCATCTGAATCCGGTGCGAGCCAAGTTGCTGGGGCCGGCAGAGAAACTATCCGGTTTTCGCTGGAGCAGTTATCCGGCGTATTTGCTGCCGCCGCGCCAACGCCCCTTTTGGTTGCGGGTGGATCGTTTGATGGGGGAGCACGGTCTGCCCCGGGACACCAAATCGGGGCGGCGGGAATTTGCCTTGCGCATGGAGGCGCGCCGGGCGGCGGAATTGGAAGGAGAATGGAGAGCGGTCCGGCGCGGTTGGTGTTTGGGCGGACGGCAGTTTCGGCAGGAGTTATTGGCGCAAATGCGCGAGCGGACGGGACCCAATCATGGCGGAGAGGAGCGTCGGCAAACCGAGGAGGCGTGGGCGGAGCAAAGGTTGGCGGAGGAAATGAAGCGTCGCGGGTGGACGCCCGGCGACCTGGCGGCACATCGCAAAGGCGACGGGCAGAAGATCCAGATGGCCCGGAGTCTCCGCCAGGAAACAACCATGACGTTGCGATGGATTGCCGATCGCTTGAACATGGGAACGGCCGGTTCTTTGGCCAACCTGCTGCACGGGGACGAAAATCAATAATATGCCATTGTGCGGGACCTTTTCGAGGATGCCCTCTATCGTCCAAATCCGTGAGTGGCCGGCGGCGGCCATCCAAGAGCTTCTCGCCGAAAGCGAGCAGGAGGGCTTCCGTTTTGTCACGCGCGCGAAGGAAGAATGGTTGTCGGGAGCGAATACATTTTCAAAAGAAGGTGAGGCGCTCTTTGCCGTTTTTGAAGAGAGGCGACTCCTGGCAATAGGTGGCATCAATCATGAATGTCCAGGCCACGGTCGTTTGCGCCGCTGTTATGTGTGCCACGATGAAAGAAGGAGGGGAATTGGCAGGCAGTTGGTGCTACATGTGCTCGCTTTTGCAAGCCGCTACTACTCCCGGGTCGGCCTGCGTTGCGACACCGACGCTGCGGACCGATTTTATCGGGCGGTCGGGTTCTCTCGCACCAATTCGGATCCAGGCGTAACCCATGTGATCGAACTGAACGCCGGCGTCAGAACGGCAACGTCCGAAAACTTCTGGACGATTTCTTTGTCGCATGTCGCCGCGTCGCACCCTTCCTAGCGCGCGCACACCCAAAGAAGCGCCTCTCCAAATCCAGGATCTGCCTCTTGCCCTCCACTTTCCAATCAAAAGTGTAGCTACTACACTGTCCCCGGTGAAGGCGGGATCAAAACAGTTTTGTAACAACTTGTTAATCAATAGCTTATACACAACAAGGCCCCGCGGGCGCCCGGACCAAAAACCTCCGATTTCTCCGTTTTCTCCGATTTTTTTATGCCCCTCTTCACTTCGCCTTGAGCAATTCGGCGGGAGCGAGATGGAACAACAGAAAGCTGGCCCGCAGCGATGCGGGCTGTGCGCTCCCCCAAAAAATCCTGCAGAGGCGCCCATGCAGGTTGACCATGTTTTATGAGAACGCCTCGGTGGGGGGATGAGGCTGATATAGCTCTTGGAGGCGGGCGGTTTCTTCGTCCGTAAGGCTTACGGAAAGCGCCGCGACGGCGTCTTCAAGATGATGGGGCTTGGTCGCGCCGACTATCGGCGAGGTGACCGCCGGCTTGTCGAGCAGCCAGGCCAGGGCGACTTGCGAGGGCGGCAATTGACGCGCGCGCGCGACCTCGTTCAAGCGGTCAATGACCGGCTTATCCATGTCCGCCGTCCTGGTGAACAGTCTCTTGGCGAAACTATCGCTTTTGGCGCGCTCGGTTTGCGGCTCCTCCGTCCAGGGGCGGGCCAGCCGGCCACGGGCCAGCGGCGACCACGGGGTCACGCCCACGCCCTCGGACAGGCAGAGGGGAAGCATCTCGCGCTCCTCCTCGCGATAGAGGAGATTGTAATAGTTCTGCATGGAGACGAACGCGGCCCAGCCATTGGCGCGTTGAATCCCGAGCGCCTTCATCATCTGCCACGCATACATGGAAGAGGCGCCGAGATAGCGAACCTTGCCGGCGCGAACGACGTCATTGAGCGCTTCAAGAGTTTCCACCAGCGGCGTTTCATAATCGAAGCGATGGATGATGTAGAGATCAATGTACCCGGTGCCGAGCCGCCGCAAGCTCTGATCCACTTCGGACAGGATCGCCTTGCGCGAAAGGCCGCGGCCGTTGGGGCCTGGCCGCATGGGGCCGTTGACTTTGGTGGCGAGAACCACTTCGTCGCGAAGCGCGAAATCGCGGATCGCGCGTCCCAGCACCCCCTCGCTCTCGCCATTGGAATAGACGTTGGCCGTGTCGAAAAAGTTCACGCCCAGTTCCAGAGCGCGCTTGATGAAAGGGCGGCTGTCCTCCTCGCTCAAAGTCCAGGGCCAGGTGAGCAGACCGGGGGTTTTCGCCTGCCCGTAGCTCATGCAGCCAAGGCAAAGGCGCGACACCTGCAGCCCCGTGTTTCCCAGCTTTGTATAATTCATGGCAATCTCCTATTCTTCATGTAACCGGCGGACATCGCCGCCTTTGTTGTCTGCAACAGCCCGGGCATGAGGTGATCTTGGCGGAGGCCATTATTCAAATACCCGGCCGACCGAGAAGGCCTGACCCACGAAATGGCCGATGCCGTAGTATGCCTGCGTGTCCGGGGCAAACATCAGGGGTTTGATCTTGGTGATGTCAAGCAAGCCGCCCTTTGCCGTCACGCTCTCTTCTGCTTTCACGTCCACCACCTCGCCGACGAACTGGGTGTGCAGTCCAAGCTCCATGACGTGCACCAGCTTGCATTCCACGATCAGAGGGAACTCCTGGACATACGGGGCATCCACCAGTTCGCTTCGCACCGGCGTTAATTTCGTGGCCGCCAGCTTGTCCCCGCTTCTGCCGGAAACCAACCCGAAGTAATCCGCCTGTTGCACATGGCCCTCGGACGGGATGCTGATGGTGAAGGCCTTTCGCGCCAGAATGTTGCCGTGGGTGTAGGTGGCCTTGCGCAGGGACACCGCAACACAAGGCGGTTGGGAGCAGCAGATGCCGCCCCACGAGGCGGTCATCACGTTTGGCTTGCCCTCTTTGTCGTAACTTCCCACCACAAACACCGGCGTCGGGTAAACAAGGGTTTTGGCGCCCAAAGATTTTTTCATAAACGACATCCTTTCAAGTTGAACTAAAGTTGAACTAACATTGGGGGTTATTCTAGCTCAACTCCGCGACCGCGCCAAGTGGCTTTTTCCCCTCATTTTGCGGCATTTTCATCGCGCCCAACGAAAGTCGAAAGCTTGACTAATCCAGTCCGGCAGGTCAGACGTTATGTAAGAAAAGGTGATCATCATGAAACTTCCAACTTTGTTTTGCGCCACTCTCGTTTGCTCTCTGGCCCTGGTGGCGGGTCGGGCAAGAGGCGGTGGCGGCCCGGCCGATTCGGCTTCGGACATCCCCCACTTGCGCAAGCAGGGCACGGCCACCCAACTGATCGTGGATGGCAAGCCGTTCCTGGCGCTGGCGGGGGAATTGCTCAACAACAGCGCCACCAGCATCGAACATCTGAATCCGATTTGGCCCAAGCTCGTCGAGGCCAAATTCAACACCGTGCTGGCGGGCGTTTCCTGGGCCCAGATCGAACCCCAAGAGGGCAAGTTCGACTTTCGGGTGCTCGACGGCGTCATCCAGGGAGCACGCAGCCACAACCTGCGCCTGGTGCTTCTTTGGTTCGGAAGCTGGAAAAACGGTCTGTCCAGCTACCCGCCCGACTGGCTCAAGAAGGACTTCGAGCGGTTCCCGCGCGCCCAGGCCACAGCCGGCAGGAGCATCGAACAACTCAGCTCCTTCAGCGATGCGAACCGGGACGCCGATGCGCGCGCCTTTGCCGCCCTGATGCGGCATGTCAAGAGTGTGGATGGCCGACGGCACACAGTCATCATGATCCAGGTGGAGAACGAAATAAACGGCCTCGACCATTCGCCCCTGGCAACCCAGGCTCGAGAGGGCCTGACGCCCAAGGAGTTGATGGACTACCTGCAAAGCCACAAGGACGCGCTCACGCCGGAGCTTCGTCAGGTTTGGGAAGCGGCAGGTTCCAAGACCTCCGGGACTTGGAAAGAAGTCTTCGGCAAGGGCGGCGGAGCGGACGAAATCTTCATCGCCTGGCACTACGCCCGCTACACAGGCCGCGTGGCCGAGGCGGGCAAAGCCGAGTACCCGCTGCCGATGTACGTGAACACGTGGGGGGAAGGATTTCCGAAGGCGGGCCAACGCGCAAACGGCGCCCCCAAGCCCGCCGTGATAGACGTCTGGAGAGCCGGGGCGCCGAAAATTGACATGCTCTCACCCGATATTTATGGCGGCGACTACTCGGGGATGTGCGCGGAGTACACCCGTTCCGGGAACCCGCTGTTTATTCCCGAGACGGGCAATGGGCCGATCAACGCCGCCAAAGCCCTCTACGCCTTCGGACGCCACGACGCCATCGGCTTCTCGCCATTCGGCGTTGACAGACCGGATCGTCTGGGCCACGCTCCCGACCTGACCGGCATTTATGATCTCCTCTCGCAACTCGCGCCCTTGATTTTGGAACACCAAGGCAACGGCACCATGTCTGCCGTCCTGCTAAAATCGAACGACCCTCCTCAGAAGCTGCAGGTGGGCAATTACACCCTGCAGGTTGCCTTTTGGCCGATACGTTACTCGATGCCGTTGCTCATGCCCGGAGAACCGCCGCCGGGAACCCCACCCCCTGCCGCGGCATTTTTCATTGCCACGGGGCCTGACGAATACTTCGCCGCTGGCAGCGGCGTAAAGGTCACCTTCTCTCCGAACACCCCGGGGCCTCCGCTTGCCGGACTGGCCACCGTGGAAGAAGGCACTTTTGTCAAGGGCCGTTGGGTTCCCGGCATCCGGCTGGCAGGCGATGACACCGGGCAGGGGCAGAATCTGTTCGAACTCCAGCGGCAGATGGGCATTCAGCGCTTCACTCTCTACCGCTACCGCTGAGATCTATAAGTGCTTAATGCGCGGCCACTTCGGCAAATAAACCAACCGGAAAACGCAAAATGCTTCCTCCGGCATGTCCATTACATGGATAATTCTGGAGGGTGACCACATTATATGGTGGTTTTTTGCTTTACTTTGGCGTTGGCATGTGGTTTCTTACACCCCAGCCATGTATCTTAAGAATTTGACGGTTTTGGGGTTTAAGTCGTTTGCGGATAAAACTTCGCTAAACTTTCAGCCGGGGGTCACGGCCATCGTCGGCCCCAATGGCTGCGGCAAATCCAATGTCTCCGACGCCATCCGCTGGGTGCTGGGGGAACAATCGGTCAAGGCCCTGCGCGGCGACGCGATGGCGGATGTGATTTTCAACGGCACCGATTCCCGCAAATCCCTGAGCATGGCCGAGGTGTCGCTGACCATCGGCGGCGTGGATGATGACCACCTGACGGCGGCGGGAGTGGAAATCGCTTACAACGAGGTGACGCTGACGCGGCGGGTTTTTCGCGACGGCGCCAGCGAATATTTCCTGAACAAAACGCCTTGCCGGCTCAAGGACATCCAGCAGTTGTTCATGGGCACGGGGGTGGGGCGGTCCAGCTACAGCATCATGGCGCAGGGCAACATCACGCAGATTTTGTCCAGCAAGCCGGAGGACCGGCGAATGATTTTTGAGGAGGCGGCGGGGATCACCAAATTCAAGACGCAAAAAAAAGAGTCCCTGCGCAAGCTGGAGGCGACCGAACAGAATTTGTTGCGGGTGGCCGACTTGATTCGCGAGGTGAAAAGGCAGATCGGCTCCCTGCAACGGCAGGCGGGCAAGGCGCGGCGCTACAAGCAGCTCATGCTGGAGTTGCGGCATTTGGACACTCAACTGGCGCGGCACCAGTTTGATCTTTTGCAGGTGGAAATCCAGATGCGCCAGGGGCAATTGGAAAAATCGCGCGCGGAAGCGGAAATCCTCTCCGAAAAAGTGCTCCGCCAGGAAAATGAAATCGGGCGGCGGCGCGACGACCTTTCCGACCGGGAACAACAAATCAGCCAGGCGCAGCAGCAGGGGCTGGAACTCAAAGCGGATATGGAACGGCACCAGAACCGCATCCAGTTCAACGAGGACCGGATGCGCGACTGGCAGGGGCAAAACGCCCAGGCCGCCAGCGACATCGCGCAGGCCGAGGAACGCCAGCGGGTGGCGGAGCAGGAATTGGCGCTGGTCAGCGGTCGGCAGGCGGCTTCGGCGGCCTCGGTGCAAACGCATCTGCGCGCCTTGCAGTCCAAACGCCAGGCCCTCCAGGCGGTGGAAAACCAGTTGCGCGCCGCCCAGGAGGCCTTGCGCGACGCCCAGGGCGAATCCTTCGCCGCCGCCCAGCAATTGAGCCGCGCGCGCAACCAAATCAACTCGCTGGACTTGCAGAAAGAGGGCAACGCCGTCCGGCTGGAAAAACTTTCGGCGGAAAAGGCGCAGTTGGAGGAGGAACGCGGCGGCCTGGCGGCCCGGCTGCGGCAATTCTCCGAGAGCGTGGAGGCGGAGATTTTGCACGCGCAGGCCCATCGCGGCACGCTGGAGCAACGCCAGGAGCGGCTGCGCGGGATTGAGGAGGAGTTGAAGCAGGCGACCCGGGACCTGGACGAATTGCTGCGGCAGCAGGCGGAAAACCGCTCGCGGCTCCACGTCCTCGAACAATTGGACGCCGAGCGGGAAGGGTTTGGCGCGGGGGCGCTTTCGGCGCTCAAAAACGCGGAGCAGGTGCTGGGCCTGCTGGCCGACCGCATCCGCGTTCCGGCCGGGCACGTCGCGGCGGTGGAGGCGGCGCTGGGCCACCATTTGCAATTAGTTTTGACAGAGCGCGAGGACTCGGCCCGCCATATCCTCGAGGGCCTGCGGACCAACAAGTCCGGCCGGGCCAGCGTGGCGGCGCTGGAACTGCGCGGCGGCGCCGGCTCCGCCCCGGTCGCGGTCCCTGCCGGCATGACTTTGGCTCTGAGCGTGGTGGAAGCCGATGCGTCCATCCAGCCGCTGCTCCAGGATTTGCTGGGGCGCGCCGTCATCGCCCCGGATCTGGCCGCGGCGGCGGCGGCGTGGCGCCAGAGCGCCGGGGCGCTGGACTTCGTGACGCCGGCGGGGGAATTGCTCGACCGGCATGGAGTTTTCACGGGCGGCCAGGCCAACGGCAACGGCGGCGGCAAGGCGGCCTCTTCCATTTTGGGGCGCAAAAATCAAATTGCCGAATTGCGGAATTCGGCGGCGGCATTGCAGGAGCGCGTCCAGCAAGCCAGCCGCGGCAAAGGCGCGCTCCACAGCGAGCAAACCCTCTTGCAGGCGGGCTTGCAGGAGGCGCAGACGCAGTTGCGCACCCAGGAAGTGGCCATCGCCACGCGCAAGGGCGAATTCAACGCCTTGCAAAATTCCTCCTGCGTCCTCGAACAAAAAATTGAGACTGTCGTTTATGAAATCCACAGTCTGGCCGCGCAGGAGGAAGAAGGACGGCGCCTGCGGCAAGACTTGGCCGCCCAGGCCGCCGCGCTGGAACAACAGGAACAGGCCGCCCAGGCGCGCCTGACGGAATGGACGGCCGCGCTGGAAAACTTCCGCCAGCAGCGCGAGACCGCCAATGCGGCGTTGACGGAGACAAAAGTGGCGCTGGCCACGGAGGAGCAATTGTGCGCTTCGTTCAGCAACCAGAAAAAACCGCTGGAACAACGGATCGCCGAGCTGGGACATTTGGCCGCGCAACGGCGGCGCGAGATTCAGTCCTTCACCGAGCGCCACGGCCAGGCGGAGGCGGAGATCGCCGAGTCGCGCCGGAAATCGGATTCCTTGGGGCTCAAACGGGAGCAGGTCAATGCCCAGATCGCGGAGCTGCTGGCCCAAAAAGCGGGGGAGGAGGAGCAAATCGCCCAGGCGGAGGAGGCCTTGCGCGGGCAGCGGCGCGGCCTGGCCGACTTGCAGCAGCAACGCGCCGCCACCGAACTGGAATTGGCCCAGAAAAACATGGCCGTCCAGAATCTGCGCGAACGCATCCGCGACAAACACCAGGTCAATCTGGAGGACATCCGCGGCGAATGCATCACCATCACCCTGGCCGAGGAAGGGCCGCCGAAAGTCCACACCCTCACCCCGGAGGAAATGGCCGCCAGCGGCGTGGCCACGGATTGGCCGGCGGTGGCCGAACAAATTTCCGCGCTGCAAAGGCGCATCGAGGAGATCGGGCCGGTGAACCTGGTGGCCATCGAGGAGTACGAGGAAACCGAGCAGCGGCATCAATTCTTGACGAAGCAAAACGACGACTTGACCCAGGCCAAAGCCCAGTTGCTGGAGGTCATCAATCGCATCAACACCCAGACCCGCCAGATGTTCGTGGACACGTTTGAGAAAATCCGCGCCAATTTCCGCGAGATGTTCGTGGAGGTCTTTGGCGGCGGCAAGGCGGACTTGCTTCTGGTGGACCAGGCCGATGTCCTGGAATGCGGGATTGACATCGTGGTCCGTCCGCCGGGCAAGCAATTGCAAAACATCTCGCTGCTTTCCGGCGGCGAACAAACCATGGCGGCGGTGGCGCTGCTGTTTTCCATTTACCAGGTCAAGCCCAGCCCGTTCTGCGTCCTGGACGAATTGGACGCCCCGCTGGACGAATCGAACATCAACCGTTTCATCCGCGTGTTGCAGCGCTTTTTGGTCCACTCCCAGTTCATCATCATCACCCACAGCAAGCGCACCATCGGCATGGCCGACGTGCTCTACGGCGTGACCATGCAGGAACAAGGCGTGAGCAAAATCGTCAGCGTCAAATTCCACAAGTCCGACGAAACGGCCACCGACCAACAGCCGCAGCCCATCGAAGCCCCCGCGCCCGCCGACGCTCCGCCGGTCGAGTTCGAGGAGGACAAACTCCGTTCGCGCGAAGAAACCATTGATGTGGTGATGGCCAAGTGACCGCGGACCGGCAATCCGCCAGTGTCACCAAGGCGGATTTTATTGGAGGGGAATCGAAGCCTTCGCAGACAATTCACAACCTGCTGAACATCAATAGAACGAGCGGAACCGGACAGCGAGCACCACTGCTCGCCGGTTCTGCGGCGGAACGTCGAGACAACCCGCCTTCGCCATCCACCGTCGCCAGGGTTATGGCGGACTGGAGGCTACGGCGGGTAGGCTGGCGAAGGCGAAGGCGAGAGGCGGCGGAGTGGCGCCCAGCGCCACCCGCCGCCGCCGCTGGGCTTGTCTAAAGCGCATATTTCGGCGCGTCCAGGCCAATGAAATGTCACCAGCAACCTTTTCCCCGCCATCAGGCATGAATGGTAATGGCCAAGGCGCTCAACTCGACGAAATCGTGCTGGACCAATGCCGCCACCAAAGCGGTAAGGTTCATGGCGACCAGATCAGACAAGGTATCGTTGGAAATGTTGCCGGTGGAGACCAAAAGTAATTTCGGAGGCGCGCCGCGAAGAAGAAACTGGGTAACAAAATCCTCGTCTTTCGTGACCACCACACGACCCTCCGCTGCCGCCATCGAAGCGATCTCCCTGTCGGGAGTGCGGTTTCCCTTGGGCAGGTCGAGGGTGTGAACGGCGTCATGGCTTGCGGCCGCCAATTCGCGCGCAAGACGTCGCGGCAAT
>Ga0181521_10009022_pt1 | contig 10089 bp, 9 predicted proteins | sample PEATcosm2014_Bin_32_FD_119764 | JGI IMG/M metagenome (GOLD analysis project Ga0181521, IMG submission 119764) | Peatland microbial communities from MTU Mesocosm Facility, Houghton, MI, USA - PEATcosm2014_Bin02_60_metaG | ecosystem: Environmental > Terrestrial > Soil > Wetlands > Peat | place... | reverse complement strand
GGCGCTCCTCGCGCAGCCGGACGTAGGCGCTGTAGTTGCCCGGGTACTCCTCGGCGGTGCCGTGGTTCAGCTCCAGCACCCCGGTGCAGACGTGGTCGAGGAAGCGGCGGTCGTGGGAGACCAGCACGAAGGCGGTGTTGACCCCGGCCATGAAGTCCTCGAGCCACTCGATCCCCTCCAGGTCCAGGTGGTTGGTGGGCTCATCGATCAGGAGCAGGTCGGCGTCCGCCACCAGCAGCTTGGCCAGCTCCACCCGGCGCTGCTGGCCCCCGGACAGCTCGGCCGGGTTCCGGCCCCGCAGCTCCTCGTCGATCCCCAGGCCGCCCAGCGCCTCGCGCGCGCGCGCCTCCAGCTCGTACCCCCCGGCGTTCTCGTAGCGATGCTGGAGGTCGCCATAGCGGCTCAATTGGCCCTCCAGCTCGTGTCCCGCCCGGCTCATGGCGGTCTCCAGGGTGGAGAGCTCGTGCCGCATCGCGGCCAGGTCGGTGCGCGACGCCATCACCTCCTCGAGCACGGTGTTGGCCACCGGGGCCGGGGCGTCCTGGGGCAGGTGGGCGCTGCGCAGCCCGCGCAGCCGGTCGATCAGCCCGTCGCTCGGCTCCAGGTCACCGGCCAGGACCCTGAGCAGCGACGACTTGCCGGCGCCGTTGGCCCCCACCACGGCCAGCCGGGCCCGGCGCTCCAGGCGCAGGTCGAGGCCGGAGAAGACGGTCTCGGCGCCGTAGGCGACCGCGATCTGGGAGGCGCTGAGGAGCGGCATGGCGGCGCCGAGCCTAGCTGGCGGCCTCCCCCGCGGCGTCCCCCGGCCGGGGGACGGCGATCATCTCGGGCTCCCCGCCGGGCGCGGCGGGGGACTCGCCGAGCGCCCCCTCGCGCCGCAGCACCCGGCGGAGGATCGCCACCGAGGCCGCGTAGGTCGAGTCCATGCCGAAGTAGGAGAGCCCGCGCGCTCCCAGGGTGCGCGCCTGGGTGAAGGGGGTGTCCGAGGCGTAGTGGATGATCCCGAAGTCGAGCGGCAGCCGCGAGAAGTTGACCGGCTCCCCGGTCGGGTAGCGCCCCGCCTCGCTCATCTCGTAGATGGCGTTGCAGTAGGGCCCGACCTCCATCTCCACCACCGTGAAGGCCTCGCGGTAGTAGAAGTCGAGGTAGCCGCGGTTCTGCAGGAAGGTGCCCTTGACGGACACCGTCCGCTGGTTGTCGAGGCCGCTGCCAAAACGCAGGTAGGGCGCGATGTCGGCGACCGTGAACGCGTTGTGAGCCAGTAGGTGCAGCCGCTGTGCTCGTCGTGGACGACGTTGGAGATCATGACGTCGCCGACGTCGGCGTTGAGGGTGGCCGCCTTGCCGAGGATGTAGACGCCGCGCAGCTCGGCCACGGTCTCGGCCACCTCGCGCAGGATGTTGTAGGCGGCGAGACCCAGCGGGTAGTCGATGTTGACGATCACCGCCGGGCTGCCGTGCAGGCGGCCGGCGTCGACGGGGCCCAGCCGCGGATCGAAGCTGGCGGGGTCGAGCCGGTCCAGCGGGATCACCTGGGCGGCGACGTCCAGGGCGGTGCGGCTGGCCACCCCGTGGACCCCGCGCTCCCGCTCCTCGCGGCGGAGGCTGCCGCGCTCGTCGGTCGCGATGCTCCCGGTGTGCAGCCGGGCGGCGTAGTAGAGGAAGTTGTTCCAGTCTCCCTCGGCGAGCCCGGTCCGGAAGCGCTCCAGCTCCCGGCGGAGGTCGGCCGGGCCCCGGGCCTCGACCAGCTCGACCAGCGACGCCTCGTGGTGGCGCGCCACCCCGGTGAGAAGGTTGGCCAGGCTGTGCGAGTTGCTGCTCACGAAGTAGACGGGCCGGTCGCGGAGCGACTGGCTGCGCATCGTCCCGGTCACCTGCTCCCACCAGCGCCGGGTCACCCGCGCGTAGCCGACCTGGGTGCCGCCGAGCATGCGAACCCGCATTGATTTCTTGCGCGCCGCGATCTGGCCGAGCCGCTCCGGGAAGGCCTCGCCCCACACCTCCTCGAGCTGGGTCCAGTCGTCCTCCTGCCCGCCGCAGGAGCCGGCCAGCCAGGACGGGGTGAGCACCGCCGGGAGCTCGGCGGCGACGAGGGCGGACCTGATCTTGTTCCATTCGATCTGGAAGGCGACCAGGGTGGGGATGAGGTCGTCGACGTCGGACACCGAGGCGATGAGCACCGCGAGCGTCCCCGCGCCGTCGTCGTACCAGCGCCGGCGCCGTCCCGGCGCGGACGCCACCGACCACTCGGACAGGCTGAAGCCGTTGCGGGCAAAGACCTCCACCGCCTGCCCCATGACCACCCGCTCCGCCCGCATCACCGAGGCCGGGAGCCGCCGCACCGCGTAGAGGAAGGCGCCGAGATCCAGCTCGGAGGCGACCGCCAGGCCGTGCAGGCTGGAGCTCATCGCCCGATGCGAGGCCTCGAGCACCCGAAGCGGGGTCTCTCCCGTCGAGCGGAGCAGGGTGGTGTAGGTGCGGTGGTAGACCTCGACGGCCTCGGCCATGGTGGCCTCGGGGCCGGTCAGGCCCGGGTGGGCGCGGTCGACCACCCCGGCGTCGGGGTGCTGGGGGTGGTGGGGTGGCATCGGTCCATTCTGGCGCACACCGCCGGGGATCTCGGGCCGCGGCCCACCGTGGAGCCCCTATCCTTGGCCCATGGGGCGCATCGCGGTGACCGGCTCGGTCGCCTTCGACACGATCATGGTGTTCCCGGGACGCTTCGGCGATCACATTCTCCCCGAGAAGACCCACCTGATCAACGTCTCCTTCCTGGTCAACCGGCTGGAGCGGCGCCGGGGCGGGACCGCCGCCAACATCGCCTACACCCTGGCCCTGCTCGGCGAGCGGCCGCTCCTCTGCGCGGCGGTGGGCAGCGACTTCACCGAGTACGGCGGGTCCCTGAGCCGGTCCGGCGTCGACACCTCGGCGGCGCTCGGCTGCGACGACGTGCCCACCGCCTCCTGCTTCATCACCACCGATCTCGAGGACAACCAGATCACCGCCTTCTTCCCCGGGGCGATGGCCCGCGCCGCCGACATCGATCTGCGCGCGCTCGAGGACGTCGACCACGTCGTGGTCGCCCCCGACTCCCCGGACGGGATGGCGGCTCACATCGCCCAGGCCCGCGAGATGGGGGCGCGCCTGGTCTTCGCCCCCGCCCAGCAGATCCCCTCGATCGGTGACGACACCCTGGTGGCGGGCCTCGACGCCGCCTGGCTGGTGGTGGGCAACGACTACGAGCTGGAGCTGGTGCGCAACCGCACCGGGCGCGACGTCGCCGATCTGGCCGCGCGGTCCATCGTCGCCCTGACCCAGGGAGCCCGGGGCAGCCAGCTCCATGCCGGCGGAGAGGTCGTGACCATCCCGGCGGTCCCGCCCCGGCGGATGGTGGACCCCACCGGCGCGGGGGACGCCTACATCGCCGGCCTGCTCGCCGGGCTTCGTCGTGGCCTGGGACCGGCCCAGGCGGGTCGGGTGGCGTCCCTGGCCGCCACCCACGCAGTGGAGCAGCAGGGACCGCAAGCCCACCGCTTCACCCCGGCGGAGTTCGCGGCCCGCTATGGCGAGGTCTTCGGCACCGACCCGGCTGTCGCCACCGCGTTCGGGCCGGCGACCGGTGAGCCCCCGTCCGGAAGGCCGGCGAAGACGTCGGCCTCCGGCAGGGCGGTGGGCACCCGGGAGACCACCAGCTGGTAGTACTCGTTGGGGAAGTGCTCCCGGAGCAGCTCCTCCGGGACGCTGAGCAGGGCGAAGTCCTCGGTCAGCTGGCTGCGGTGGGCGCGCAACGCCTCGCGTTTGCGGCCGAGCTGGGCTCCGCAGTCGACCACGGTGGTCACCCACTCGTCGGGGGTGATGAACTCCAGGCTGTCGGGGTCGGCGTCCCCGAAGGGCGCGTTCATCCCCGCGCTCCTGGCCATCTCGGCGACCCGCCTCGCCTCCGACCGGGGGAAGGCGGTGTAGTAGAGCTTGCTCACCCGCCAGCTGGGGCCGAGCTCCGGGTAGAGCGCGTGGTAGGCGGCCTCGACCGCGAGCAGGGTGACCCGGTGCGCCTGGATGTGGTCGGGGTGCCCGTAGCCGCCGTTTCCGTCATAGGTGACCACAACGTGGGGGCGGAAGCGGCGGATGTGAGCCACCACCCGCCGCACCGCCTCGTCCATGTCCGCCTGCCAGAACGCCCCTGGCGCGTGGTTGGACTCGGTCCCGGACATCCCCGAGTCCCCGTACTCGAGGAAGTGGAGCTCGGAGACCCCGAGGATCGCGCCGGCCTGGCGCAGCTCGGCCTCCCGGATCTCTTTGAGCCGGGGCCGGACCTCGGCCTCGTTGGCGGCGTACTCGGGGTCGAAGATGGTCGCCAGCTTGCCGTCGGTGCAGCAGATGACCGCGGTGGCGATCCCCCGATCGGCGCACTGGGCGAGCAGCCCGCCCATGGTGATGGTCTCGTCGTCCGGGTGGGCATGCACCGCCAGCAGGCGGAGCCCGGCGGCGTTGGTCACGGCGCCTCGGGACGGACCTTCACCGAGCGCATCACGTCCCCCACGCGGATCTGACCCACCACCCCCATCCCCCTGACCGCCTGGCCGAAGAGGTTGTACGCCTTGGTCAGGCTGCGGCGGTTGTCCGCCGTGGAGATGACGAACTGCGAGCCGTTGGTCCCCGGCCCGGAGTTGGCCATCGCCACCGAACCCGCGATGTAGTCGCCCTGGACCGGCTCGTCCTCGAAGCGATAGCCGGGACCGCCCCGGCCGCTCCCCTCGGGGCAGCCGCCCTGGATCACGAAGCCGTCCACCACACGGTGGAAGGTGAGACCGTCGTAGAAGCCCTCGCCGGCGAGGAACACGAAGTTGTTGACGGTCTTGGGCGCTCGCGAGGCCTCCATCGCGATCTCGATGTCGCCCCGGTCGGTCGATATCGTGGCCAGGTAGCGGGCACGGGGGTCGATCACCTGCTCCGGTCGCGCGTACTGCTTGGGCATCGTCGCAGTCTAGACAAGGAGCGACCAGCGCCGATGCTGCGGCGCCGGTCGCGGGGAGAGGGGATCGCGGCGGGTCGGGGCGGCGGGCCGGGCTCAGGAGGCCGGCGACGGGTTCGGGGAGGCGGCTGGTGACGCCCGCGGGCTCGAGGATGCGCCCCCTCGGAGCGCCAGGAGGACATGCCGGCCGGGAGCCGCCATCACCTGGTTGATTCGATTGTCCGCGCGGGTGGTCAGCGTCGCCGCCTGGGCGGAGGTCAGCTTGTTGGCGGCCACCTCGGCATTGACCTTGGAGGTCACCGCGGCCTCGGCCGCCTGGACGACGGTGGCGGCCTGGCCGCCCGCGATCTGGTTGAGCGTCTCGTCCTGGCGGAGCAGGGTGCGGACCTGGGCCAGCGTCTGGCCCGTGTCCTTGACGGTGAGCCCCACCAGCCCGCGGATGATCGGGTGGGTGGCGACGCCGCTGGTCGTGGTGGCGCTGGTGATCGCTGCGGTGGGCGATTCCGCGGCGGCCGCGGGGGGCGGCGCGGCGAGGGCGAAGCCGGCCCCGAGACCGGCCACCCCCGCCGCCAGTGCCACCGAGATCCCGGTGGCGCGGGCATGGCTGCGTACGAAGTTCCGGAGTCTTCCGGCGATCGAGGTGGGGGTGGCGGGCATCGGGGTGGTCTCTCCGTGGATGGGGTTCCCGCTGGGCGGGACCGGTGCCGGCGGGGGCCGGCTCCGCTCCGATTCTCCGGCCGGGGTGCTGCCGGGCGCCTGAGCCGGCCCTGAGAGTCGCGTGCCGTCTCGCCCGCGCGCGCCGGCAGGGCGCCGGCCGCCGGCTGCTAAGCTCGGCCGCGGTGACCCGGCGTGGAGCTCGGGCCGGGACAAGGAAGGGACCAAGGTGAACGTGGTCGTCTGCGTGAAGCTGGTCCCCGACCCCAACACCCCGGGCCAGCTGGATGCGAGCTCCCATCTCCTGCGCCGGGACCTGGCCAGGACGGTGCTGGACCCGGGCGACGAGTTCGGCGTCGAGGCCGGGCTCCGGCTCGTGGAGGCCCACGGCGGGGAGGTCAGGGCCGTCTCGATGGGCCCCGAGAGAGCCCTGGACGCGGTGCGCAAGGCCCTGGCCATGGGCGCCGCTCGGGGCGCCCTGGTCAGCGACGAGGGCCTGGGGGGCTCGGACGCCCTGACCACCGCCAAGGTGCTCGCCGCGGCCATCCGCCGCGAGCCGTTCGACCTGGTGATCACCGCCACCGAGTCGACGGATGGCTACGCCGGGCTCGTGCCCCCGGCGCTCGCCGAGCTGCTCGGGGTCCCGGCCGTCACCTTCGCCACCGGGGTCACCTCCGACGGGACCAGCCTGACCGCGACGCGCCAGACCGAGAGCGGGTCGGAGACGGTGGTCGCCGCCCTCCCCTGCGTCCTCTCGGTGACCGCCGGGGTCAACGAGCCCCGCTACCCGTCGCTCCGGGGCATCATGGGCGCCAAGTCCAAGCCCCTGGACCGCCTCACGCTCGCCGACCTCGGGCTGGAGGGTCTGGGCGGCGCGAGCGCCGGCCAGACCGTCGTCTCGGTGGCGAGGGCGGAGGAGCGGGCGGCCGGCGAGATCCTCAGCGACGAGGGGGAGGGTGCCCGCCGCATCGTCGAGCTGCTGGTCCGGGCCCGGGTGATCTGAGATGGCCCTCGGACCCGTCTGGGTCTTCGCCGAGCTGAGCCAGGGCCGGGCCGCCACCGGCGCGCTCGAGCTCCTGACCAGGGCCCGTTCGCTGGGGGCGGAGGCCGTCGAGGCCGTCTGCTTCGGCCCGGAGGCACGGGACGCCGCGGCCGACCTCGGCCGGCACGGGGCCACCACGGTGTATGTGTCCACCGACCCCGCCTTCACCGAGCTGCTCGCGGGCGGTCCGGGCGCTGACAGCCTGGCCCCCCTGGTCGCCGCGCACCAGCCGGAGCTCGTCCTCTTCGCCGGCACCCACGCCGGCCGTGACGTAGCCGGGCGGCTGGCCGTGAAGCTGGACGTCCCGGTGATCGCCAACGGCCTCGAGATCGAGGCGGACGGCGCGATCACCGTGACCACGTCCATCTTCGGTGCCAGCCAGGTCGTCCGCACCGAGTTCGGCGCCCGGCGACCCGCTCTGGCCCTCTTCCGGCCCAAGTCGTTCGCCGCGGCGCCCGCCCCCGGCGAGACCGCCTCCCGGGTCGTCGAGGTCCCGGCCCTGGTGGAGGAGCGCCACCGCCGGGCCCGGGTGGTCGGCCGCTCCTCCGAGGTCGCCGCCGGGCCCAGGCTCGAGGACGCCGCGGTGGTGGTGAGTGGTGGCCGAGGTCTCCAGGATCCGCGGAACTTCGAGCTCCTCCGCGAGGTCGCCGGCCTGCTCCACGGTGCCGTCGGTGCCAGCCGTGCCGCCGTCGACGCCGGCTGGGTGCCCTACGCCCTGCAGGTGGGCCAGACCGGCAAGACCGTCAAGCCCACCGTCTACATCGCCTGCGGCATCAGCGGGGCGATGCAGCACACCGTGGGGATGAAGGGGGCCCAGAACATCGTCGCCATCAACAGGGACCCCCACGCCCCGATCTTCAAGCTCGCCGACCTGGGGATCGTCGGCGACGCCCTCACGGTCCTCCCCCAGCTGGTCGAGGAGCTCAGGTCGAGAGCCGGCTGAGGGCGCTGAGGGCGCTGACGGCGCGGCCACGGGTCGCCGGGCGGCGGGGCGCAAGAGGCGGGGAGCCCGGACAGACGCCGGTGTTGGGTCTCCGGCGTCACATGGGGGAGGTCGCCGTCATCGGACGGTGACTGAATTGCAACAAAGGATCATTGCAGATGGCAGGACTGCCCTATACTCGCCGCGGATGGACGATAAGGTCATCGTCGACCTCCTCGGCCAGGTGGGCAACCTCTTCACGTCCAGCCTTGAGCTGAAGGAGACCATCGATTTCATGCTCAAGGCGGCCAGCGACCTGGCTGTCTGTGACGCGGCCACCGTTTTTCTCCTCGACGAGGACGATCGCACCCTCTCGGCGATCGCCACCTTCCCCTTCGCCGAGGCGGTCAGCCGGGTGGCCCGATTCAAGCTGGGCGAGGGCATCGTTGGCTGGGCGGCCAAGCAACGGAAGATCGTCTCCGTGAGCGACGCCACCCAGGACAGCCGTTTCAAGAACCTGGAGATGGGCTACTCGCCGCGATCCGTCCTGATCATGCCCCTGGAGTCGCCCCGACGCCTGGTGGGGGCGCTGACGATAGCCCGGAAGGAGGTCAAGCCCTTCACCTCGGTGGAGCAGGCGCTGATGCAGATCATCGCCAACCAGGCGGCCATCTCGATCGACAACGCCCGCCTCTACACCACCCAGAAGCGGCAGATCAAGGAGATCGCCGACCGGACCCGGGAGCTGGAGATCGCGAACGCCCACATCGCCGAGATCTCCCGGCTGAAGAGCGAGTTCCTGGCCAACATGAGCCACGAGCTGCGCACCCCCCTCAACGCCATCCTCGGGTTCAGCGAGATCCTCAAGGACAACCTGGTGGAGCTCTCCGAGGACCAGCGCCACGAGTGCCTGGAGAACATCCACGCGAGCGGCAAGCACCTGCTCGAGCTGGTCAACGACGTCCTTGACCTCTCCAAGATCGAGGCCGGGCGGATGGAGCTGGCCTATGACCGGTTCACGGTGGGCAACGCCGTGCGCGAGGTGCACAACGTCATCCGCTCGCTCAGCGAGCGCCGCGACATCGACCTGGCGATCACCGTGGAACCCGAGGACCTGGAGACCAGGGCGGACAAGAGCAAGTTCAAGCAGATCCTCTACAACCTGCTCTCCAACGCCATCAAGTTCACCGCCCAGGGCGGCCGGGTCTGGGTGTCGGCCCGCCCCGAGAACGGCTGGCTGGTGGTCGACGTCGGCGACACCGGGGTGGGGATACCCAAGGAGTACCACGAGCGGATCTTCGACGAGTTCTACCAGCTCGACACCGCGACCACCCGCCAGGTCGAGGGCACCGGTCTCGGCCTCTCCCTGACCCGGCGGCTGGTGGAGTTGCACGGCGGCGACATCCGGGTCGACTCGGAGGTGGGCCGGGGCTCGGTCTTCACCTTCCAGCTCCCGCTCCTCGGCATGGAGCCGCAGAACGGGCGGGTCCACAACCGCATCCTCCTGGTCGAGGACAACGCCAGCAGCCGGCAGCTCGCCCGGATGGTGCTGAACGGCAGCGGATTCGACGTGGACGTCGCCTCGGACGGGGCCGAGGGACTGCAAAAGGCCCGATCGACGCTCTACGACCTGGTCCTCATGGACGTCGAGCTTCCCGGGATGGACGGACTCACCGTCACCCGAATGCTAAAGTCCGATCCCAAGACCGCCGACGTCCCCGTCGTCGCTCTCACCGCCAACGCCATGAAAGGTGACGAGCAGGAAGCGCTCGCCGCCGGTTGTTCGGGGTACATCAGCAAGCCCATCGAGGTAGCGAGCTTCGTGCAACGCATCGCCACATACCTGGAGCCGGCCGCCTCATGAGCGCCGGCGGGAAGACCATCCTGATCGTCGAGGACGACCCCCCCAGCCGGGAGGTGGTCCGCCTCGCGGTCAGCGCCCAGAACCACACCCTCCTCGAGGCCGCCACCGGCCTGGAGGGCCTGCAGGCGGCCCGGGAGCAGAACCCCGACCTGATCATCCTCGACGTGAACCTGCCGGGGATGAGCGGCCTCGACGTCTGCCGCCGGCTCCGTTCCGAGGGCTCCCGGGTTCCCATCCTGATGCTGACCGCCAAGGCGGACACCATCGACGTGGTGGTGGGGCTGGAGCTCGGGGCCGACGACTACGTCACCAAGCCGTTCGAGGTCCGCGAGCTGATGGCCCGGATCGGTGCCCACCTTCGCCGCAGCGAGATCTCCTCCCAGGAGCAGCCCCGGGATCGCTTCGAGTTCCCGGGCCTGACCATCGACCTGGGTCGCCGGCAGGTCTTCCGGGACGGCGAGGAGGTCAACCTCACCCTCACCGAGTTCAACCTGCTGGCCCTGCTGGCCTCCCGCCCGGGACAGGTGATGAGCCGGGGAGAGCTGCTCCGCCGGGTCTGGGGCTACGAGGTCGAGATCGAGACCCGCACCGTCGACGCCCACGTCTACCGCCTACGCCGCAAGATCGAGCCCGACG
>Ga0181521_10009017_pt1 | contig 10093 bp, 20 predicted proteins | sample PEATcosm2014_Bin_32_FD_119764 | JGI IMG/M metagenome (GOLD analysis project Ga0181521, IMG submission 119764) | Peatland microbial communities from MTU Mesocosm Facility, Houghton, MI, USA - PEATcosm2014_Bin02_60_metaG | ecosystem: Environmental > Terrestrial > Soil > Wetlands > Peat | place... | reverse complement strand
GGCCCCCGGCAAGGAGGACAGCAGGACTCGGCGCAAGGCGTTGCCCAACGTGTGCCCGAACCCGCGTTCGAACGGTTCGATCACGATACGCGCATGGCGCGGCGATACGGGCTGCACTTTGACGACCCGGGGCTTCAAAAATTCATTGATCGATCCCTGCATGGAACATCCTCGTTGACTAAACCTTGGGACGCGGCGCAGCACCGGCTGCCTCGTTACTGGCGAATTCCTATTTGGAATACAACTCGACGACCAGGCTCTCGTTGATATCCGGCAGTATTTCCTGCCGATCGGGAACCGACTTCAGCACGCCCGAGAACTTCTTGTCGTCCACTTCAACCCAATCCGGAAAGCCGACTTGGCCCGCAATCGTCAGCGCCGCTTGCACGCGAGTCTGCTTCTTGGCCTTCTCGCGCAAGTTGATGACATCGCCGGCCTTACACTGGTAAGAGGCGATATTGACCAGCTTGTCATTCACTGCGACACCCTTGTGGCTCACCAGTTGGCGCGCTTCCGCCCGCGTTGCGGCGAAGCCCATCCGGTAGACCACATTATCGAGCCGACATTCCAAAAATTGCAGCAATGTCTCGCCGGTCGCACCCGGGCGACCGGCGGCCTTTTGATAGTAGTTGCGAAACTGGCGCTCGAGCACGCCGTACATCCGGCGCAGCTTCTGCTTCTCACGCAGTTGCAGGCCGTACTCCGACAGGCGCTGCTTGCGCTCGCTCTTCACGCCGCCGGGCGGCACCTCGAGTTTGCACTTCGACTCGAGCGGCTTCACACCGCTCTTCAGGAACAGGTCGGTTCCTTCGCGGCGAGAGAGCTTGCACTTCGGACCGGTATACTTTGCCATTAAGAACCCTTGAGCTATATCCAGAGAAACTAGACGCGACGCTTCTTCGGCGGACGGCAGCCGTTATGGGGAATCGGCGTCACATCTTCAATGTTCGTGATCTTCAGACCGCAGCCGTTCAATGCACGCACCGCGGATTCGCGCCCGGGTCCCGGACCCATGACTCGGACCTCGACGTTCTTCACGCCGTGCTCCTGCGCGGCGGTGCCCGCGCGCTCGGCAGCCACTTGGGCCGCGAACGGGGTCGATTTGCGCGACCCACGGAAACCGCAGCCGCCCGAGGTTGCCCAGGACAGCGTATTGCCCTGACGGTCGGTGATTGTGATGATCGTGTTGTTGAAGGACGCATGCACGTGTGCGATCGCATCCAGCACGTTCTTGCGTACTTTCTTGCGCGCCACCGGCTTGGCGGCCTGCCCGGCGCCGCTTTGAGGGGCATTCTGCTTCTGTTCAGCCATGTCTGTTCTGTCCTACATCCTTGGTCGGGGCCGCAGCGGCCCCGTTAACGGTTGCGCGAAGCGCATGAAAAGTGCTCGCTGCGCGAGCGGAAAGAAAAAACCTGTACCGCCACCGGGCTTAGACCTTGCCCGGCGGCGCGTTCATTTTCACCGCCTGCTTGCGCGGACCCTTGCGGGTTCGAGCATTGGTGCGGGTGCGTTGACCGCGCAACGGCAGACCTTTGCGATGACGTATGCCGCGATAGCAGCCCAAGTCCATCAGGCGCTTGATGTTCATGGACACTTCGCGGCGCAGGTCGCCCTCGACCGCAAATTTCGCCACCTGCGATCGCAACGAGGCCACTTCAGCGTCCGTCAAGTCCTTCACTTTGACGCTGTACTTCACCCCTGCGGCGTCGCAAATGCGCGTCGCACGGCTGTTGCCAATGCCGAAAATGTGGGTTAAACCGACGACCACATGCTTGTTCATCGGTATGTTGATGCCGGCGATACGCGCCATCTATTTCTCCCCCATGCGGACAATAGCGCACGCGAAAAAGCGCGCAAGTATATACGAAAAGCCCCTAAAGATCAATTCACTAGCCTTATCTAGGCGCATCGCGCCGACTTGCAACGGGTCGATGCGACCCGCCCAAAAGACTCGCCGCGCGAGCAACAAGGTCATGCCTTCACCTCTGTCTGCTCAGCCCTGGCGCTGCTTGTGCCGGGGATCCGACGAACAAATGATGTAGACGATGCCGCGACGCCGCACGATTTTGCAGTTTTTGCAAATTTTCTTGACCGAAGGACGAACTTTCATTTCTTACTCCCGATGCCCCGCAAGCTGGCCTTTTTCATCAGGCCCTCATATTGGTGCGACATCAAATGCGACTGGGTCTGGGCGACGAAATCCATGACGCCGACCACGATGATCAACAAGGAGGTGCCGCCGAATTGGAACGGAACGCTCGGATTCACCATACGAATGATTTCCGGCAGCAAACACACCGCCATGATGTACAAACCGCCCCACAAGGTCAGTCGCGTGAGCACCTTGTCCAGATAATCCCCGGTCTGCTGTCCGGGCCGGATGCCCGGTATGAAAGCACCCGCCTTTTTCAAGTTCTCCGCCGTGTCACGCGCGTCGTACACCAAGGCCACGTAGAAGAACGCAAAGCCGATGATCAGCAGCGCGAACAGCAACACGTGCAGCGGCTGACCGTAATTGAGGATGGCCGCGACCTTTTGCAAGGTCCGCTGGACAACATTGGGATTCGGACCCGTGCCGCCGAAGAACTGCGCGATAGTGGCCGGGAACACCAGCAGGCTGGAGGCGAAGATCGGCGGAATCACGCCTGCCATGTTGAGCTTGAACGGCAGGTGCGTGCTTTGACCCTGCATCATGCGCCGGCCCATCTGCCGCTTGGCGTAGTTCACTTGGATCTTGCGCTGCGCGCGCTCCACGAACACGCAGAACAGGGTGACCAGCACGACGACGACGAGGATCAACAGGACGATCAGCGGATTCATCTCACCCGACCGCACCATTTCCAAGGTATTGCCGATGGCGCGCGGCAACCCCGCGACGATACCGGCCACGATGATCATGGTGATGCCGTTGCCGATGCCGCGCTCGGTGATCTGCTCGCCCAGCCACATGACGAAAATCGTGCCGGTGGTGATCGACACCGTGGCGATGAACAAGAATTGAGGGCCCGGATTCGAGACGAGATTGCCGCTGGAGTTCTGAATCGCCAACGCCGCGCCGAACCCCTGGAAGGCCGCCAGGAACACCGTGCCGTAGCGCGTGTACTGCATCAGTTTGCGTCGCCCGGACTCGCCATCCTTGCGGATTTGCGCCCACGGCGGATACACCATCGAAGCCATTTGAATGATGATCGAGGCGGTGATGTAGGGCATGACGTTCAGGGCCAAAATGCTGAACCGCTGCAATGCGCCGCCGGAAAACATGTTGAACATGCCGAGCAGCGTGCCCCCTTGCTGGGAGAAGAACGCGGCAAATTTCGCCGCATCGATGCCCGGCACCGGAATGAACGTGCCCACGCGATACACCACGAGCGCACCCAAGAGAAACCACAGACGCTTGCGCATTTCGGCGAAGCGCGTCATATCTCCTAGTGCCGCCGCGGCGTTGGTGCTCGAAGTAGCCACTTTGGATCTCTCAGGCCTCGAATCGGCCGCCGGCCGATTCCACCGCGCCCTTGGCGCCCTTGGTCGCGGTGATCACTTTGTCCTTGATGACATAGGCTTTGGTCACGGTGCCCGACAATATGATCTTGACCCGCTTGGTGTGTACCGGCACCAAGTTCGCTGCGATGAGCGCGGTCAGCGTGACTTCGCCGCCCTCGACGCGCATCAAATCGTCGAGGGTCAACTCGGCGCGCGAGGCCTTCAACGCCGATCGAAATCCGGTCTTCGGCAAACGCCGCTGCAGCGGCATCTGGCCGCCTTCGAATCCGACTTTGTGGTAGCCGCCCTTGCGCGCGCGTTGTCCCTTGACTCCGCGACCGCAGGTCTTGCCCTGACCGGCGGAGGCACCGCGCCCCACCCGCAGGTGCTGGCGCTTGGAGCCGGCAGCCGGCTTGATGGTATTTAGGCGCATTTTAGACTCTCTTTTCCGATTCCGACGCAGGCTCGACTTTGAGCATGTGGCTCGCCGCATTCATCATGCCGCGATTCGACGGCGTATCCGCCACCACCACGCTGTGCCCGATCCTGCGCAAACCCAAGCCGCGCGCCGAGTTGCGGATACTGGCGAGCTGACCGGCCAGACTCTTGATCAACGTAACTTTGATTGGCTTGCCCGTCATGACGTCAACCCACGAGTTCCGCGACACTCTTGCCGCGCTTGGCCGCGATGTCATCCGGCGTGCGCAACTTACCGAGCGCATCCATGGTGGCACGCACCACGTTGATGGGGTTGCGCGACCCGTAGCTCTTGGCGAGCACGTTACGCACCCCGGCGCATTCGAACACCGCTCGCATGCCGCCGCCGGCGATCACGCCGGTACCGTCCGCGGCCGGCTGCATATAGACACGCGTGGTTCCATGCCGTCCTTTGACCGCGTAGAACAGGGTATCGTTCTTCAAAGATACGGTGACCAAGCTCTTGCGCGCCTGCATCATTGCCTTCGAAATCGCGACCGGCACTTCACGCGCCTTGCCGTAGCCAAAGCCGACGCGCCCGGCGCCGTCACCCACCACGGTGAGTGCGGTAAAGCCGAACTGTTTGCCGCCCTTGACCACCTTTGCGACCCGGTTCACGGCGACCAGCTTTTCGAGCAGGTCGTCGCCGGACATTGGTTTTTCTACTCTCGCCATAGTGCCCTTTAAGACCTCTTCGGTTAGAACTCGAGACCCGCTTCGCGTGCGGCCTCTGCCAGCGCCTTGACGCGCCCGTGATACATGAAGCCGGAACGGTCGAAGGCGACCTTGGCGATGCCCTTGGCTTTGGCGCGCTCTGCAATGGCGCGCCCCACGGCCTTGGCCGCCTCGATGTTGCCGGTTGTCTTCAACTCGCCGCGCACTTCCTTCTGCACGGTCGAGGCGGCGACCAGGACCTTGTCCCCTTCGGCCGCGAAGATCTGCGCATAGATGTGCTGCGGCGTACGATGCACCGAGAGGCGCAGGGCAGCGAGTTCCTTGATCTTCACGCGGCCTCGCCGCGCGCGGCGCAGGCGGGTGTCTCGTTTGTCTAGCTTCATGTCCTTACTTCTTCTTCGCTTCTTTGAGCGAAATCTTTTCGTCCGTATACTTGACGCCCTTGCCCTTGTACGGCTCCGGCGGCCGGAAGCCGCGGATCTCGGCCGCCGTCTGGCCGACCCTCTGTCGATCGATGCCTTTGACGACAATCTCGGTCTGGCTCGGCGTTTCGATCGTCACGCCCTCCGGGATCGCGTAATTGATCAAATGCGAATAGCCCAGCGTCAAGGTCAGGCTCTTGGCCTGCACGGCGGCGCGATAGCCGACACCCACGAGTTCGAGCTTTTTCTCGTAGCCCTTGGTCACGCCGGCGACCATGTTCGCAAGGTGAGCGCGCGTCGCGCCCGCGACGGCGTTCATTCCTTCCGCGGTCGAAACGGCCTCGACATTGAGGTGCTTGTCCTTCTGCACGACCTTGATGCCGCTCTTGAGCGCCAGCGTCAGCGAACCCTTGGCACCCTTCACGGTGACGGCGTCCACGCCGATCGTGGCGCTGACACCCTGCGGCAGATCGACCGGCATTTTTGCAACTCGAGACATAGTAAAACCCTACCTAAATGCTCATGCGACGCTTCGAACGACAACCCTATTGAACGACAAAGAGCACTTCGCCGCCCGTGCCCGCCGCGCGCGCTTGGGCGTCGGACATGATGCCCTGGGGTGTGGAAATTACGGCGACACCCAGGCCGCCGAGCACCTTCGGCAATTCGTCCTTGCCGCGATAGATGCGCAGGCCCGGCCGGCTGATGCGCTCGATGCGATCGATGACCGGTCGGCCATCGTGATATTTCAGTTCAATCGACAGGGTGCTCTTCGCGCCGCTCACGTCGACGCCATAAGCGCCGATATAGCCCTCCTCCTTCAATACCTTGAGGATGGCCAGTTTCAGTTTCGACGCGCCCACTCCCACCGTGGGCTTGCCCGCGGACTGCGCGTTGCGGATGCGGGTCAGAAGATCCGCGATAGGATCAGTCATGCTCATTGTGCGCGCCTCACCAACTCGCCTTCGACAGGCCCGGAATTTCACCGCGATTGGCAGCCTCGCGCAGCTTGGTGCGCGCCAAGCCGAATTTGCGGTACACGCCGCGAGACCGGCCCGTGATCGAGCAACGGTTGCGCTGCCGCGTCGCGGCCGCGTCGCGCGGCTGCTGCTGCAGTTCCACCTGCGCGGCGGCGCGCTCTTCCGGCCCGGTCTTCGGGTCGCGGATCAGCTCCTTGAGTTCAGCGCGACGGGCAGCGTATTTTTTGGCTACCTTGAGGCGGCGCTTCTCGCGCATGAGCATGTTCGTCTTGGCCATGGCCTATTACCCTACTTGCGGAACGGAAAGTTGAAGGCTTCTAGCAGCGCGCGTCCATGCTTGTCGTCCGCCGCCGACGTGGAGATGGTGATGTCCATGCCACGAATTTGATCGATCTGGTCGTACTGAATTTCCGGAAAAATAATTTGTTCCTTGACGCCCAGGCTGTAATTGCCGCGACCGTCGAAGGAGCGGGTGCTGATGCCGCGAAAGTCGCGAATTCGCGGGATCGCGATGTTCACGAGGCGATCCAGGAATTCGTACATGCGGGCGCCGCGCAGGGTGACCTTGCAGCCGATCGCTTGGCCGTCGCGCACCTTGAACGTGGCTACCGATTTCTTCGCCTTCGTCACCGCCGGCTTCTGGCCCGTGATCTTGGCAAGGTCCGCGGTGGCCGCGTCCATGACTTTCTTATCGGCCACGGCCTCGCCCACGCCCATGTTGACCGTGATCTTCAGAATGCGCGGAACCTGCATCGTGTTCTTCAGCCCCAAGCTCTGCTTGAGCTCCGGCACGATCTTCTCGCGATAAATTTGCTGCAATCTCGCCATGTCGTATCACTCGCTACTTGGAGTCGACCATTTCCTTGTTCGACTTGAATACGCGCACTTTGCGGCCGTCCTCGAGCGCCTTGAAAGCCACGCGGTCGCCCTTTTGCGTGGCGGGGTTGAAGATCAGCACGTTCGAGACGTGCAAGGGCGCTTCGCGCTCGATGATGCCGCCCTGAACGCCCATTTGCGGATTCGGCCGCTGATGTTTCTTGGACATGTTGAGACCCTCGACCCGCACGCGATCGTCGGCCAGTACTTCAATGACGGCGCCGCGGCGTCCCTTGTCTCGACCCGTGATCAGCACCACCATGTCGCCCTTGCGTATCTTTTTCATGACTGTCTCATGGGCTGCGCCCAAACTTTCCTGCGGGTTTTCGGAAGACCGCAAACCCGCTCCGAGTAGCCGGCGCTGCGCGCCGGATTGAAGAGCCGTTTCACAGTACCTCGGGTGCGAGCGAGATGATTTTCATGAATTGCACGTTTCGGAGCTCGCGCGTGACAGGTCCGAAAATACGCGTGCCGATCGGTTCGAGTTTGTTGGTCAGCAGGACCGCCGCGTTGGTATCGAAGCGAATCAGCGAGCCGTCCGCGCGGCGCACGCCGCTGCGCGTGCGTACCACGACGGCGTCGTACACCTCGCCTTTCTTCACCTTGCCACGCGGTATCGCATCCTTGACGCTCACCTTGATGACATCGCCGACGGCGGCATAGCGACGCTTCGAGCCGCCAAGCACCTTGATGCACATCAAGCGCTTGGCGCCGCTGTTGTCGGCCACATTGAGTATGGTTCGCATCTGGATCATGGGGGTCGTCTCTTATTCTGAACGCGCACGTTCGACGACGCGCACCAGTATCCAGGATTTATGGCGCGACATCGGCCGGCACGGCTTGATGGTAACCGTGTCGCCTTCCTGGCACTCGTTGTTCTCATCGTGCGCCAGCAGCTTGGTGGTGCGACGAATGTACTTGCCGTAGCTCGGGTGCTTGACCATACGCTCGACGGACACCGCGATGGTCTTGTCCATTTTGTTGCTGACGACCTTGCCCGTGAGCAGTCGCTGGCCGGTTACCCGAGCTGCGGTCGGGGCCGCGCTCGGCTCGATCACAGCGGCATCTGTTGTCGTTGACATCAAACCTTACCTCCGCGCGAGCTCACTTGGGCAAGCACCGTCTTCACGCGCGCAATGTTCTTGCGCACTTTCGCGAATTGATCCGGCTTGGCCGCCTGCCCCGTGGCGCGCGCCATGCGCAAATTGAATTGCTCGCGGCGCAACTTGAGCAGATCCTCGCCGAGAGCGTTGGGCGCCTTGCCGCGCAAATCTTTCGCCTTCATGTGGGCACCTTCATGTTCGAAACTTCATGTTCGGACTTGGCGCTTGACGAACGCCGTCGACACCGAGAGCTTCGCCGACGCGAGGCGAAACGCCTCGCGCGCAATCTCCTCGCTCATGCCTTCTATCTCGAACAGCACCTTGCCGGGCAGCACCCGGGCGACCCAGTACTCGACGTTGCCCTTGCCGCTGCCCATGCGCACCTCGAGCGGCTTCTGCGTGATCGGCACATCCGGGAACACTCGAATCCAAATACGGCCGCCGCGCTTCACGTAGCGCGAAATGGCGCGCCGAGCCGCCTCGATCTCGCGGGCCGTCATGCGCGCGCGATCCGTGGCTTTGAGGCCATATTCGCCGAACGCGACGAAATTGCCGCGCTGCGCGCTGCCCGCGATCTTGCCCTTGAATTGTTTGCGGAACTTGGTCCGCTTCGGCTGCATCATGTGTGGTTACCTAGGAGCCTTGCGCGGGCGCTGCGGCTTCGGCGGGCTTGGAGGCCGCCGCCTCGGCATCGGCCTCGACGCTTTCGGCTTCCGGCTGATCGAACACTTCGCCCTTGAATATCCAAACCTTGATGCCGATCACACCGTACGTGGTCTGCGCTTCCGCGAGCCCGTAGTCGATGTCCGCACGGAACGTGTGCAGGGGTACGCGCCCTTCACGATTGGTCTCCGTACGCGCGATTTCGGATCCGTTCAAGCGCCCTGATATGCGCACTTTGATACCCAGGGCGCCGGAGCGCATCGTATTGGTCACGGCGCGCTTCATGGCGCGTCGGAACATCACGCGCTTTTCGAGCTGCTGGGAGATACCCTCGGCGACCAACTTGGCGTCGAGTTCGGGCTTGCGAATTTCGGCGATGTTGAGCCGCACGTCCTGCATGGTCATACCGAGTATCTTCGCCACGGCCGTGCGCAGCTTCTCGATGTCCTCACCCTTCTTGCCGATCACGATTCCCGGCCGCGCCGTGTGAATCGTGATATTGGCGCGGCGCGCCGCGCGCTCGATGTGAATTCGGCTGACCGACGCGTCGGCGAGCTTTTTGCTCAGGTACTGCCGCACCAGGTAATCGGTGTGTATGTTCGAGGCAAACGTTTTGGTGCCGGCATACCATTTCGACGTCCAGTCGCGCGTGATGCCCAGGCGGATGCCAATCGGATTTACTTTCTGACCCATGCTTGTTTTCCTATCCTCCTAATCCTAGGGGGCCTCTCGCTTGCCGTCGGACACTTGAACCAGGATATGGCTGTTGCGCTTGGCGATACGCACGCCGCGCCCCTTGGCGCGCGCGTGGAAGCGCTTGAGCATCGGCGCCGGATCGACTTCGACCCGCGTCACCTTCAGATCATCGACATCGGCATTGAAGTTGTTGTACGCATTGGCGATGGCCGAATCCAACACCTTGAGCACGATCTTGGCGCCCTTCTTCGGCATGAACTTCAAGGTGTTCACCGCAAGCGTTGCGGACTTGCCGCGGATCGTGTCCACCACCAGACGGCATTTCTGCGGGGAAATGCGTGCGTACCGCAATACTGCTTTGGTCTGCATGCGCTACTCCGCAACCGACACTTTTTTGTCGCCCGAATGCGCTTTGAACGTGCGCGTCGGCGCAAATTCACCGAGTTTGTGACCGACCATGTTTTCCGACACCAACACGGGTACGTGCAAACGGCCGTTGTGAACGGCAATGGTCAAGCCGACCATGTCGGGAATGACCATGGAGCGACGCGACCACGTCTTGATCGGACGGCGATCATTCTTCTGGCTCGCCGTTTGCACTTTCTTGGCCAAGTGCAAATCGACGAACGGGCCTTTCTTGAGCGAACGAGGCACTGATCTATCTCCTAGATTCGTTTGTTCTTGCGGCGCTGGACGATCATGCCGTCCGTGCGCTTGTTGT
>Ga0181521_10009014_pt1 | contig 10095 bp, 8 predicted proteins | sample PEATcosm2014_Bin_32_FD_119764 | JGI IMG/M metagenome (GOLD analysis project Ga0181521, IMG submission 119764) | Peatland microbial communities from MTU Mesocosm Facility, Houghton, MI, USA - PEATcosm2014_Bin02_60_metaG | ecosystem: Environmental > Terrestrial > Soil > Wetlands > Peat | place... | reverse complement strand
GTAGGCGCCTGGCCCGATCCGGGCTCTGCCGGAGTTGCACGGCGGAGGCGGATCTAGCCGCTCGCGTTCGGGAAGTGCGCGGGGAACTGGGAGCGGATGCGTCTCCGGAGCAGATTGCGGAGCGTTTGAAGCAGGCGGCAGAGGAACGCGGGCGCCGTCGGCTCACGGCTCGGGTTCGGAGGGTGATGGAAGCGGCATGAGGCATGATTGCTTTATGGGAAGGTCCGGAGTAGCCAGCCTTTGCGGCAGCCGCCACGGAATGGCTCCCGTTGCGCCACAGTTGGCCCACGTTCGCGCTTGGCTGGCGTCCTGGCACCATTGGTCCACCTTCGCAGACCGGCGCCCGAAACGCAAAAAGCCCGCCTCGGCCGGGGCCGGGCGGGCGGAGGGGAGGCGGTCGATGCTACGAGTTGAGCCGGTACGTCCGCTCTCCACCTTCGGGCTTGAAGGACTCGACGCTGTAGCCGGCCTTCTTCATAGCGCCGGCCATGAAGCCGCGCACCGTGTGACGCTGCCAGCCCATCTTGTCCATAACCTCAGTCAGGGTGGCGCCGTTCTTCCGCTGCAGCATGGCGACGACCTGGGCAGTCTTGCTCCCTTCGCGCGGCCCGGCGCTTGCCTTCGCTTTGGTGGTCTTTTTGGACGCTTTGGCGGCCCTCTTAGCCCCGGTAGCTTTCTTCGGCGCGGTAGCCTTCGGTTTGCCGCCCTTGGCGCTTTTCTGGCCCTTGGGCGCGGCCCTCTTCGAGCTGGCACCCTTCTTCGAGGAAGCCTTGTCCGGCGCAACGTTCGCGCCCTGTTCCGCAACGACGGCGGCTGTGTCGTTGGTTTCGGCGTTTTCGGTGGTCATTGTCGATTGATCTCCTTCTGCGGTGATTACCGCGGTCAGGACATGGATCACTCCGTTTGCACTGTTAAGCAAGGCAATTCTGCAGAATTCGTGGTCGCGGCTTGGCGTCCAGAATGGCTCAGGCTGGCGCAGGGCGATGGAAATTAAAGGGCACGGCACCAAGTTCGGGCGCAAAAAGGAAGCGGCGATCGCCGCGCTCCTCACTCAGCGCAACATTGAGGAGGCCGCCAAGTCGGTGGGCATCTCGCCCACCACACTTCTCAGTTGGACGAAGGTTCCGGAGTTCCAAGCCGCTTACCGGGAAGCCCGGCGCGCGGCGTACTCGCAGGCGGTAGCTCGTCTCCAGCAGGGCGCAACTGCAGCGGCGACGACCCTGCTCAAGGTCATGCTCGACCAGGGCACGCCGGCCTCGGTCCGTGTGCGCGCCGCCGAGTGCGTAATGAACCACTCCTCGAAGGCCATCGAGATCGAGGACGTGGAGGCGCGCGTGGCGGCGCTGGAAGCCGCGGCGGAAGGCTCCGCGCAGGGACGATAGAAGGAGGATCCGTGAGAGTTGAAAAGCGCGTTCGGGCTTTGGAAGCCCGATACATCAAGGACCCGGTGGTTCTCTACTTTGCGGACGGCAGCACGACAGAACTCCGCGGTCACGGCGACTTCTTGCTACGCCTGATCGCTGCCGCCTGTAGCGGAGGGGAGCTCAAGCCAGAGCAGGCGAAGCTGCTCGACCTTGTCCGCCGTTCTGTGGGCGCACTAGAACCAGGCGGGGCGCGCATGACGGAGGTGCTGCGATGCGTCCTGGACGGACCGGCGGAGACAAAAGACAGTGCGTTGGTCGACGCCTCCGATTCGTAGCGGTCCGCGGGGGGGACCAAGTGGCCGGCGGAGTTCCCCGATCGCGGGCCGGAGCGCACGGGCGAAATTGGCCGATATGAGGCGCGATTAAGCTCGCCCAAAGTCGGACCGCGACGCCCCGCCGCGATGCCCTCAACATTCTCCGAGTGGGCGACGACGCGCCCGGCGGGCGACGATGCTTTCCAGGGGGCCGTCTTCGAAAGGGGTGTGGCTCGGAGGCGTTGGACGGAAACACTGAGTTTGAGATCATAGGAAAAAGCGTGCCGTCGCGGCAGCGAACCGCGTGTTCGAAATTGCTGTTTAATTGCTGTTGTTGTGCAGGTGTGTCTGAGCGAGAGGATGTCAAAACGAGTCGATTTCGCCAAAGAACGTAGAGCTCAAGGTCGCTCTTTAAGCGACGACGTCCGCGAGCTCGCGGCACTGATACAGCCACTAGCAAGCCAACAGGGAATCGATCTCCAAGCACGTCTAAACGAGGCGTCAGCGCGAGAATCAGAAGAGCGGCGGCTATTAGCTGAACGCCTGCAGGAATCCGTGGTGCCTCTGTTTATCGGCGATAGCGCGGGGCAACCAGACAGAATTGGCTCTTGCGTCCTCGTGCGCCTGGATTCAGACTTCTTCGCGTTCACGGCAGCCCATGTGGTTCGGAGCGCCGACTCCGCGCTGCTTCTCGCTCCCTCCGAAGGCAGGGGTGGCAGGTTGCTGCCTCTGCCGCCGTGCACAGCGCATCTGAGTTTCTCAGGAGGTGATAACGACCCCGACGTTGGCGTACTGGTCCTGCCAGCACACCAGCTGGGTCCTTTCCGGCAGCACGTTTTCCTGGCTGGCACAGCAATCGATCAAGACGATCGACCGGACGACCATGGACTCGCATCATTCTATTTCGTCCTCGGCTATTCCGCATCAAGGACACAAGTGAAGGTCTCCAAGGCCAAGCGTCATATCCATCAACAGTCGTTTCACTGCTCCACGTACCCGGTGGACGGCGCCGAGTATCTCCAGGAGGGGGTATCCCAGACGGATCATGTACTACTCGACTTTGACCACAAGGAGATCGTCACTGGAGGGAGGCGGGTCAATCCACCTAGGCTCCAGGGAGTCAGCGGCGGGGGCATATTCCACATCTCCAGAGAAACGAAGCAGGGCCCACTTGTTGCAATCGCCACGCAGAATCGACGCAGCTCTCGGCTCATTGTGGGCACGAGAATCAAGCACTTCCTGGCGATGGTCCGTGAACTGAAAGCGGCATCTCGGCCCGGAGGCGTTTGAATAGGCTGGAGGCGCGGCAGTCGGTTTCAGGGAAGCTAACGCTGAGTTTGTCTGTTAGTGACGGATTGGCGACGACGCGGAGCCGACTCGACACAACCCGGCGATTGCGGGAACCTCCGCCCGCTCCAAGTTCCACCGGCTTCCTCCAGGAGGCGAGCGGTCAGGTACCGCACGAGGTCGCTGCCGCATCAGTAGGGGGGCACCTCCAAGTGGACGCACGGGATCTCGATCCCCCGCGCCGCTTTGGATGAGTGGCGGACGGCTCAACTGATACAGATGAGCACGCGCGAAGGTATCGACTATAGAAACGCGGCATCTGTCCACATCATCGTTTCGGGCTGCTCATTAATCCAAAATCTGTCGCCCTTAATCTGGCAGCGCTTTGCGGGGATAGGGCCGACCTCGCCGCGTAGGAACGCCTCGAAGCGTGCCGCCGCACTCGGTTCTTCGAGAATCGGAACAAGCACGGCGTGAAGGTCTTTGCACGTGCGCATGAAAACGATGTAGGCCCAGAGCGTTTGGGGTTCGAGGAAGCACACGAAAAGTAAACCATCACTCGCAGTACCTCGGACCTCAACCGGGGAGTCCAACAGTGGGCGTAGCATGTTTGCGAACTTGGCAAAATGGGAGACGGCGTTCTTTAGGACATCGGCCTTTCCCAGACTCCGGTTCTGAAGAAAGAAATCCCCAAGTACGGTTCGGCCGAGGAAACGCCCTCCCCGTGACAGCGCGTACCCATATCCAAGGAGGTCGAAGAGTGTCAGGTGAGCAGCCTTCAGCAACGAAACCAGCGCCGATAGTCGCGCATCCTGCCCAATCCGTATCTCGCATCCCTTGCCAATCGCGGCCGCGGCGCGATCGCGCTGTATCTTGAGGCCCAGCCGCACCCCACCGTCAGTGGTGGCCTCTGTGAAATGACTCGGAACGCGACCGCGCGCGGGAAAGTACTCAACAACCTCGCCTCCCAGAAGTATTTCCGGGCGGAGCTTATTCGATAGGGCGGAATCGGCAACGACCTGATCGGGAGGTATCTTCCAATACTGAGTCTTCTCAAAGTCTGCTTCAAAGCACCTGCCGTAGAAGTTGTCGACGTCGGTTCGCTGCACCGTCGAGCTCCTGTCCGACTCCGCGAATGCTTTGTTGACAATATGCGCCTCACAGAGCTCGGTGACGTCATCTTGGTACAAGATAGGACAATAGAAGTGCGAAAACGGGCTCCCGGTTACCGCTTGGTAATCGGAACGTAACCTATCGAGCTTCCGCTTCAAGACCGCGTTCATCTATCGCCTCCCAGGCCCTGATTGTCTCAAAAGCCCGAGCCGGACGGTAGCGCAGCGGACCTCCGGGCGAGTCACGCGCTACTCGGAAACAGCGTGGCGGGCCAGCTTGCCGGCGGAGTTGGCTTCCGATAATGGTACATATCGTTCCGGGCTCAGCCACAGCCTCGCTCCGGCCAATCCGCGAGTAAGGCGTTTCTTCGTCCAAGTGCTCACGGGGGAGTTTATGGATGATTCCCGGATCGCGGAAAACTAACTTTTCAGCGTACACTCAGCTGCTTTGTCGGAAGACCCTGCAGTCGCGCAACAAAGCCTGCTGCGAAATACTTAGGCTTGCCGGTATCGAGATCCACGACTCCGCTCTTGCCGTATTGAGCGTCGACAACAACCATCGGCCACGAGGCCGGAATTTTCAGTGGCATCACAAGGTCGCCGAGAATGATAGGTCCCGTTACAGTGCGGCGTTCTTGGAACGCCTTCGTGACCCCGCGAGCCCAGTCCAAGTGGTATGTGACAGATCTCTTCACGTTCTCTTGTTGCTGCTCCGCGACAACGGCGGACAGAACGTCAGTAGCGAGGACATCACGGACACACTCGCTCACAACCGGCACGAAATACGCGACGCCGACAAGGTTGCTTCGAACTACGTCTCGCGCATCGATGGCATGATCAAGCGCATGTCGCGTATCGAGGTCGCTATCGAAGGCCAGCCAAGTAAGCAGACCGCGCACGGCCGTCAGTTCGTCAAATTCGTGGCCATCGTGCTCGGCCAGCGCCTTAGCGGCGAGTGCACACGCTGGACTGTACAGGCACCGCGATGCTTTGCTGAAAAAATCCCTCTCGTGATCCTGGTCGACCAGTCGCTCGCCCTTTGGCAACCAGGCAAAGGTCGCCTGGCTAGAGCGCAGGAGCCTGACGATGCCAAGCACGGCCGCTAGCTGGACTATCGGAGTCGTAGCATCCTTCGGTTGATCGACGGCAATCTTACACTGAGCGATCATCCGTCGGAAGAGCCGGTTCACCTTGCCTCGGCACGCCTTCGCGAGCACATGGCCATCAATTTCAGGCGGTTCCGCGCCGTCTTCCGCAAGCGTTTCTTCAGACTGTGCCACGGAATCCGGCGAGTCCGTCTCCCGTCTGGTGTAAAGGCCCTGCCCGAGGCGATAGATCAACGCGTCGATGATCACTGCAAGATCACTTGAGGCGGACAACCGTCGACGTCGCCTCGCTCGTACCGTGTCCTTAGCGGAGATGATCAGGGTTTCGGGTTCTGCGCCGTCGGCTTGAAGCTGGGCGTTTTCGGATCTTGATCGTGAGGGCGCTTCAGCCGTATCCAGGGGGATCGGCTGATCGAATATCGCTCTTTCGACTACGTCCATTAGGGCGCTCAGTTGCTCTGGATCGCCCTCCAACCCTGCAAGTGCCCGGCGGAACGCCTGCCGTACGGTTCCGGCGGCCTTGTCCAGCAGTTCGGTGACGTGATGAACAAGCGCCAATCGTCTGAACCCGGACGCCGGGGTAACCTCCAGCCTCGTTGCCCCGGCTCGGATGTCTTGGGATGAGCACACACACAGGGCGCCGTTTCGTCCTAGCCGAATCGCCTGAATCGCCGTGGCCGATGTGTCGTCATAAACAACCTGAATTTCGTCAGCCTTGACGCCAGTCACGAACGTGTCGTTGACAACGAAACCGTCTGATGTTTCAATCGCCAGAGAAAGGCTCGTCACGTCACCTTGCTGCTTCTTTGCTTCCGCGCGAGTTCTGATCTCCGACCAGGCATCTTTCCCTACTTCTGGAGCCGTCGAGACGCGAAGGAGCCCTAAGCGCTCCCATAATTGCTCCGCATCGTGGTGTACGACGACAAGTTCGGCATTACGATCGACGCCCTCTGCCAGCCACGCTGGAGCGCTGGCGTTTGCGCTGCCTAACACAACGACGCTCGTGCCGTTCGCCAACTCGAAGCGATAGAGCTTTGCATGCAGGTAGTGCTCGGCCCAGCGACCGTCCAGGCCGGACACATCAACGAAACGCGCATGAGAACTGAGAGTTCGGGCGTTCGGGGGAAGCTGGCTAAACTTAGGATGTACGGCGACGACGCACTCTTTCGGCTTCAAATCCCTGTTAAGGCGCTCGATGAACGCAAGTTTCGAGTCAAAATAGGGACTTACAACGGTCACTCGGCTGACTCGGGAGCCAAGCTGTACCTTGACGGTATCCCATAGCGATTTACCGGACGGCTCTGAGCCGAAAACAATCGGACTTGCGGGCGCCTGGTTGTTGGCGACAATCCACGGCGCAATCCGTTCCGTGGCCGCTATCACGTCCCTGATCCGCTCGTGAAAATCTGCGGTCCAGGCGCGCACGAACCGCCAGACGGTTTGGGCGTATGCGGCGCTTGGCCCATCGGCCGAGCACGTGAGGGCCGTGGAAATCTCTCGATTCAGCCCAAATCCAGCGAGAGTCACGTTGTGGCTCCCGAGGAGGAGCTTGGCGCCGCGTTTTCCGAGGAGCATCACGAATTTTGGGTGAAAAGACGCCGCCGTTTGGACCGGCAGCAACAAGTAATCAGAACCGCAGAACTGCGGAGCCGCCTGGGCCGACTCTAGCGTTTGACCGCACTGCCGTCCGTCAGCCATCAGAATATTGTGGCGACATCCGGCGGCTTGAAGTCGTCTCAAGACCACGCGTTCATAAAACGGGAAGCTGACGGTATATGTGGCTAAGACTGCGGCTTCGTAGCCGCCCTCGGCAACAGCGCGATAGAGGGACAGCTTTTCACTGTCTGCCAAGTTCGTTCTCCAGGAGTTGCGCTCCGAATGGGCTCAGGACGTAGGGCCGTTCATCGAGGTCCTCACGGAGGTCAAGCGCGCCGATATCGTACAGGAACCGCAGCCCTTGGTCCAACCTCGGAGAGCTCCACTGGGCACGCGGTGCTTCCCGAACTCGATACCCCTCATCAAGAGGTACGATCCGGAACGTGTCTTGTGTCTGGTACCGGAGCTTACGAAGTGCGACTCTGAAATGCACACGGATGGTCCAACTCGCCGCGAGCCATTCTAGCCACTGGAGGCCGTTCATCGATTTCCACGCGTCCGCCGCGCACTTTTGAAGTGCGAAGAGATTGATTTCGTATGTTTCGAAGAACCGATCGGCAACGACTAGCGTGCCGTAGGGCGACAGGTCAATTCCACGGGCTATCAGAGACAGCAAGAGACGCACTGAAAGGGCGACGACCTGATCGACGTTCTTTTGGCTCTGGGCCACGAGGAGAGCATCCCCTAAATTCACCTCATGCTCCGCAGACTGCCAATTGGAGTGATTCGGCAGTGACCGCCAAGATGCGTTCACTTCGTCTGCGAAGGCGCTAGACGAAAAGCTAGGCTCCAGCACACCTCGGAAACGCTGCCCAAACCAGGTCGCGTAGGCCCGGCTGTCCTGGACGTAGCCGCCCTCGTCCAGTAGCGCGGTTAGGCCAGCCCAGAAGAGTCCCTGCACAGCAATCGAGAGCAGTTCGTGGCGCTTGTAAATTCCCCAGCCGGTGCGAATGTCCGTGAGCCCAGATGGGATTGACCACGCCTTTGAGTCAGGCAGAAAGCCGGTATAGCAGCTATTCAGAAACTCGGTCCGGGTCGGATGGTGGTTTGCGATCTCCTGAAGAGCGAGCGCGTGGTCAAGTAGGAGCGTCAACGTCTTACGACGTTCCTCGCCAGTTTCCAACCTCAGGTTACCTTCACCGCGACAGAAGAGGAGGGTGACCAGCGCATCACGTTCGGTCGTGTTCGTGCGCAAGTGGCAGGGACAGAAGGCACTTAGGTTTCGGACGATCTTCGCGTCCACTCGGTCGCTGTCGACCGCATCGAAAAATGCCTTTGCATCGACTCCCTCATCGTGAGCCATCGCGAGCGCGACACCCCATTCGGCAGTATACTTCAATCCCTCCCGTGCATTTCCGTCCAAAGCCATGAGATCTTTCAGCGGGCCAAGATAGTACTGACCGAGCCCGCCAAGCTTATGCTGGAAATAGCGGTTCGCGTCGGCCGGTTCCAATTTCGAGTAGTCGGACAAGTGTACGGATTCTCCGTCCACGATTCGCTTGGCTACGGCTACAAGCGCATCGCGCCCTACAAGACCTCCCCCGTGGGTCCACTCATCACCTTCGTCGAGCTCGTGAACGATGCCAATGAGCGTGTGCATGCATTCAGCATTTCGGAAGACCCTAACGAATTCGTCCGCACTCTTTTTCTTGAAGCGCTGATCAAAGGCCCAGACAAACCAGGGATAAAACAAATAGCAGCGAGCCCGATAGGTCACATTGGTCAGACCAGGGAGTAAACCGGTATACAGACGCTCGCTGACCGCCTGAACGGCCAAATGATCTCGACCGGTAATCGCTCTTGCAGGTGAGACCCAATCTGTTTGAACTGCAGTTCCCATCGATTCGCTCGATCACTATGGTGGTTGACCAAGTTTACCAACTCCAGAACCTCGAAACGTCCATTGCTCTTGGTGCGCGCAAACCGGAAACCATACCCGAGGCGATCCAGCGGGTCCGAACTCGGAATCTGGGACGTCAGGTAGTCAAATGGCCGTACAGTCCCGGTTGCTGAAGAGTGGTCAGTTCCGCGTGGTAGATGGCCAACGCGATCCTAATCAGGGCTTGCGGGAAGTGGGAGCCGTCCCATAGGGGAACCTTCGCGAAACACGCCGGGCGGTCTGCCTTGCCTACCGCCAGCTACCGATAAGAGGTGATATCGCTCGCGTGGAATGGCACCGCTCTTGGCTGAGCGTGGCCCACTCGACGGTCGGCGCGCTCGCGGCCGGCGCAAAGCGTGCGCGAAGTACAGGACCGCCGAACCAGAACAGCCACTACGACCGGCCCGCACCTGTGCCCCCGTCGGCGAACTTTCAGCGCGCCGCTTGAATTGCGCAGTTCAGGCCGTCCCCTTCACGCGTCCCCTTCACGCGTCCCCTTCACGCGTCCCCTTCACGCCCGAAAGCCGTTACTCGGATGGCGACTGCCGGGCCTCCCAGCTTCCTCGACAGGCCCGAACCTTCGGTATCACTGCGGCGTCAGGCTGGACCAGCACCTGGGGCACCTCCAGGAAATCCCACAGACCCACGCTTGGGACGATGTTTCCAATTCTACGCACCGGCGGGCCGCAGACACGCGGTTGTGAAAAAGGCTCTTGCTTGCAGAAAATGCGTCTGTCCCGTCTACGCCAAAGGTCTCCTCCATTTCCGATGTGCTTCTCGGGACGGATCGGCGCGGAACGATGTGCCCGCGACGACCACCCGCCCGTACCGCTGTGGCGTTGCTTCAAATAATGATGTAGGTTGTCAGAGTTGATGAGAATGCCTGCATTGATTCCAAAGAGCAAACTGCGGCTCTGTGCCACGGGTCGTGAAAACGCTCGCCACGGTTAATGAAGATATCCTACACACTTGCCATTGTTATTGAAATAATCCTACACAAGCAAGATTCGGCGATCTCGTAGGTACTCCGAACGCGCTGGCAAGGCAATGCTGAGCGGCCGCTCGGATGAAGCCATATCGCGGGATGGGCATCGTGGAGTACTGAATTGCGCGGATTGGTGGATTGTTGGTCGACAAGCTCACCACGTTCGTATTGATCGAGGTCCAAGTCAGCCCGCGACCGGTAGTCCGGCTGAGCTGAGCGCCCTTTGAAAACTGTGCAATTAATTACTGTCCCGGCTTTCCCCGAGCAGGTTCAGCGACTTCGAGTGTTTCGCGAGGACCGGCGTAAAGTCCCCATGAACAATATGGCAAAACTTCCGTTTGAGTTCTCGGTGCCGATATCACCCGCTCGGCTGAAGCCACATCGCGGGATGG
>Ga0181521_10009012_pt1 | contig 10096 bp, 6 predicted proteins | sample PEATcosm2014_Bin_32_FD_119764 | JGI IMG/M metagenome (GOLD analysis project Ga0181521, IMG submission 119764) | Peatland microbial communities from MTU Mesocosm Facility, Houghton, MI, USA - PEATcosm2014_Bin02_60_metaG | ecosystem: Environmental > Terrestrial > Soil > Wetlands > Peat | place... | reverse complement strand
TGAGGTCCACCAGCTCCGTGTGGCTCTTCGACTGTCGCGAGAATTCGAGCAGGCCCTTCACAATGTCGCGGCAGCGCTCGGTCTGCCGGATAACCTCCTCGAGGTTTTCCCGGTTGGGGTCGTCATCCCGCAGGTCTTCGACGGTGAGGGTCGTCAGAGCCAGGATGCCGCCCAGCGGATTATTGACTTCATGCGCCACGCCGGCGGCCAGCATACCGAGCGAAGCCAGCCTTTCGGATTGCGCCACCCTGGCCTGCATGGCCACCAGCTCCTCGGTGCGCTGCCTTACCTTTTCCTCGAGCGTCCGGCCCCATTCCTCGAGGTCGCCCCGCATCTGCCGGAGGCTCTGGAGCATGGCGTTGAAAGATTCCGCCAGTAACGCGATCTCGGTGGGAGAATCCGATTGGACCTCCTGGTCGAACCGGCCCGCGATGATGTTGTGAGTGGCGGCCACCATCTCGCCGATGGGGCGGGTGATGTTGCGAATCATGTAATAAGTGATGCCGATGATCAGGAGAAAGCCGCCGGTGGCAATGCCGAAGAAGGAGAGCACCACCCGGTTGCGGATGGCCGTATAGGTGTTCTCCAGAATTCCGACGGAGAGCATACCGACGACGTTTCCGGCATAATCGCGAATCGGATCGTACTCGCTGATGAGCCAGTCCTTCACCACAAACGACCGCCCTCGCCAGGCCTGTCCTCGTTTCAGGACGGCATCGCAGACGTCAGCCGGCGCACGCGAGCCGACTGCCCGATCGCCGGCCGCGGTTCGGACGCTGGTGGAGATTCGGAGATCGTTCTGGAATATGGTGACGGCGCCGCTATCCACGTCCCGGAACGGGTCGCCGCGAAACAGCAGTTCCCGGACGCGGTCCACAATGGCGAAGTTGCCGGTCAGAAGGACGCCTCCATATAGAGCGCCCAGCGTCTCGCCGCCAGCGGCCTCCACGGGAGCGGCCGCCATGAGCGTCATGCCGGCGGGGAGAATCTCGGTGCCCGCGGCCACTTTGCCGGACAGCGCCGCTTTGACAATGCCGATGGAAGAGGCGTCGTCCATGGCGTGGCCGGGCTGAGACACCCGCAGCACCACGCCTCCGCGGGCATCCGCGAGGGTCAGGAAATCGAAGCCCGCGTCCTGGCGAATCCGTTCCAGATAGGCGGCCAGAGAACGCCGGTCGCCGCTAGCGAGGTACTGTTGGACGGTGGTGCCGGACGCGACAATCTGCACCGAGAGCTTGAGCGCCTGAAGGTGCTGTTCGTAGACCGTCCTGGCGGTGGCGAAATCGTGATCCACGGCCCGGCGCGCCTGCGTCATGATGGTGGTGCTGACGATCCACGTTCCCACCAGCGACGTGGCTAATCCTCCGATGCCCAGAATCACCAGGTAGCTCAGGATCAGCCGCGCCTTGAGCGACAGCCTGCGGGAACCGAGGCTCAAGCGCATGGCGTTCGGCGCCTTCACGCCGCCTTTCCAAGGCGTTGGCGGATCTTCCCCAGCAACTGAACCAGGTCCACCGGCTTGGAGAAGAACATGTCGTGCGCCATCCAGCCGCCGCTCTCCGGGATCTCGAAATCCGGAAGGTGTGTGCAAAATGAGCTGATCACAAATATCGGGACACCCTTCAAGTCCGCATCGCGGCGCATTTCCTGGATCGTGAAGAACCCTTCGGTCCTCTCGGTCATCATGATGTCCATGAGGATCAGGTCGGGCCGCTCCAATTTCGCCATCTTCACGCCTTCCTTGCCGTCATGCGCCTGGAAAACGGTGAAGCCGTTCGCCTCGAGGAAACAGGCGACGGCTTCGGCGAAATCCCGGTCGTCGTCCACTATCAGTATTCGTTTTTCTTCCATGGTCATTCCCAACTCCCCAATTCCGTGTCTTCCGCCGGGGCGCGCCACGCCGGCAAGCGCACCCGAAAAGTCGAGCCGATTCCGGCTTGGCTCTCGACCTCGATACTCCCACCCATTTCCGAAACGATTCTCTTCGAAATATGCAGTCCCAGGCCCGTGCCCTCCGTCCTTTTGACGCCTTCCCCCTTGACGCGAAAGAACTCGTCGAACAGAAACGGCCGGTACTGTTCCGGGATACCAACGCCCGTATCGGCGACGGCAATCACCACCTCGCCGCCGGAGAGGCAGCCGGTAACCGTAGCCTTGCCGCCGGGCTTGTTGTACTTGATGGCATTGGTGATCAGGTTGTCGAACAGAACATTCAGGCAGTTCCGGTCGCCGCAGACGCACAACGGTTCTTCCGGCCAAACGGTTTCGAGCGAAACCTGCTCCGCCGCCGCCATCTCCTCGTAGGTGGTCAGGATGCCCGAGACGATGGGTTTGAGGTCCACTTCGACCCTTTCCTTGACGAGCGTGCCCCCCTCGACTCTGGCCAGGGTGAGCCAGTCCGAAATCAGGTTCTGCAGTTCCTCGGTCCGCTTGAGGCAGCGGTCGATCCATTCCTGTCTCCGGACTGGGTCGTCTTTCGTCTGGTCGAGGTGCTTGAGCACGTCCAGGTACTGGTGGATGGCGACCAGGGGCGTCCGCAGTTGATGCGACACGAACGTGACAAATTGCCGCTTGAGGAGCGCGCGCTCCACTTCACCGCGCTGCGACTGGAGCGCCAGCCGGCGGCGGTCCAGCCCGCGGTTTATGATCATCCGCAGCTCATCCGGCGAAAATGGTTTGGGCAGGAAATCGTATGCGCCGGATTTCATCGCCTCCACCGCGGTATCGATGGTGGCGTAGCCCGTAATGACCACCATGATGATTTGGGGGTCGATTTCATGGACGCGGGAAATGACCTCCAGGCCGCTGATTCCCGGCATCTTGAGGTCCACCACCACCAAGCCCGGCTTGTGCTCCGCAACACCTTCGAGGCCCCGGGCCCCATTTTCGAAGACCTCCACGCGGAGACCCATCTTCGACAAGATCTTGCTGCATGACAGCCGCATCGCAAAGTCGTCGTCGATCACCACGATCATTTCCGGCGCCGCCGCCTCACTCATGGCACCCTCCCCGCGCCCCCCACGGCCTTCTCCAGAAGCGCCAGGAACCTGGGAATGTCGAGCGGCTTGGTGAGGTACGCGTCGGGCCGGATCATCTCGACTTCCCCCGACATTGGAAAACGCTCATCGGGGCTTTCCTCGATCGAGGAAAGCATAAAAATCGGAACATGGCTGTGTTCCGCATACTCGTCCCGATATTTGAGCGCGTGGGTCACCCCGTATCCCTCCACGGAGGTCTCCATCATGACGTCGAGGAGGATGACGTCGGGTTTGTGTTCGAGCACCTGCCGCAAGCCCTCGTGTCCGGAGCCGGCTTCGAGCACCTCGTAGCCGCGAGTCTCGAGAAGAGATCTCACCGAGACCCGAAAATCTTGGTCGTCGTCGATCAGGAGCACCTTGACGGACATCCCAGCCTCCTTCCCGCCGGGCGGCTCCGCGGGGGAGCCGCTCCGCTTGATTATAGGATAAGTATCTCCGAAACTAAAGCGCCGCTCCGGGGCCGGTTGCGGGAGGCCCCGGCCCGGGAAGGACATCGGGTTGGCATTTTCGCGCCAGGGCGTCGTAAACGGGCGAGTCTGCCGCTCGATCGCCGCTCCTGGATTGCTATCATGGGCCATCGGGCCTCATGAACCTGCCGCGCCTCTATCCCATCCTCGACACGGAATCGCTGGCCGGGCGCGGCGTCTCCATCCAGGATGCCGCCGCCGCGTTCCTGGAAGGCGGCGCCGGCATCCTGCAAATCCGCCACAAGGGACACTGGAACCGCGACGTCTTCGAATCCGCCAGGCAAGTGGCCCGCCTGTGCCGCGAAGCCGGCGCGCCGCTCATCGTCAACGACCGCGCCGATTTCGCCATGCTGCTCGAAGCCGGCCTGCACGTGGGGCAGGACGATCTCGCGCCCGGCGACGCACGCCGGCTGCTCGGTCCCGGCGCCGTGATCGGCTTTTCCAGCCACAATGCCGATCAACTCGCGGCCGCCGGCGGCGAGCCGGTGGATTACGCCGCCTTCGGCCCGGTATTTCCCACCACGTCCAAGCGCCATCCGGATCCCGTGGCCGGCGTGGTAGAGATACGGCGCTGCCGCGCGCTGGTCCGCAGACCGCTGGTTGCCATCGGCGGCATCACGCTCGAAAATGCCCTCGATGTCCTCCGCGCCGGCGCCGATTCCGTGGCCGTCATCGCCGGATTGCTCCCCCAGGCGGCCACGGCCCGGTCCCTGCGAGAGCGCATGGAAGAATGGCAACGGCTGGTGAAGTAGCGCCGGCGCTACCATAGACTCAAGGCGGTGACAACATATGGGCTGGCGTAGAATCGCGTTTTCCGGTTTGCTCTTCTCGGCATTGGCCGGCGCGCAAACCCTCAACTGCGATTTTCAAGGTTATAAAGCGCTCGACGGGCTGAAAGCCGAAATGCGCTCGGGTTCTTTGGAACTGACCTGGCAGGGCGAGCGCGGCCAGACGCTGCGCGCCACGCTGGGAGTCGACGCCGGCCAGCCCGTGGTGCGGGAACTGGCGGTGGAGAAGAACGGCAAGTGGTCCGTACTGGGACACAACCTCACTCCCGAATACCAGGTGACCACCGGACGGCGGCGCATTTCCGCCCAGCAGGAGGCGCCACTGCGCGCCCTGGGCATGTTCACACCCGACGTCATCGAACGTCAGAAATGGTACGCGTTCTGGGACGCCCCGCTGAACATTCCCGGGCGTCCCGGTGGCAATGCGGCCATCGATCTGCCGCGCAAACCCGAAGAGGTCCAGCGCGCCTGGGCCCAGTTTCAAATCACCGGCTGCCAGGTGGATACCGATGGCGCCCGCCTGGAAGCCAACTTCCCGGGCGTCACGCTGGGCATCTTCACCGGCGGCTTGCGCTACACCGTTTACCGCGGCACCAACCTGCTTCGCCAGGAGGTGATTGCCAAGACCGACGCACCCTCGGTGGCCTACAAGTTCGCCGCCGGCCTGAAGGGTTTCACGATTGGCGCCGATACTCGCCTGGTATGGCGCGATGTCGCCCGCGGCTGGCAGCACTACCTGTTCGGCGGCCACGTCAACACCGACCCGGTGGCGCTGAAGGCGCGCAGCCGCGTGGCCATCGTCGAAAGCGGCGCCGGCACGGTGGCCGTCTTCCCCGCATCCCACAAATTCTTCTTCTCGCGCGAAGTGGAATCCAACCTCGGCTACAACTATTACCGCAAGGACAGCGAGACCAGTTTCGCCGCCGGAGTGCGCCAGGCCGATCGCGAGGAATCCTTCAAACCTTACGGCGTAACCGACGCCGTCTGGCAGCGCCGCGTCTCCGAAGCGCGCGGGTTCGAAGAGAATTTCGCCCTCTATAACGCTCCCCCGGGCACCCTGCAACGGATGGCGGTCTACTTTTATCTGGATTCCGGCAACGCGCAGGCCACCCAACAGGCAGTGGCGGCCTTCACCCACGACGACTTCTACAAACCGATGCCCGGCTACCAGGTGATGGTCAGCCACTTCCATTTCCATCTCAATGAGGAACTGACCGACGCCGGCACCATCGATTGGTTGCCGGCATGGATTCCCACCTTTAAGTCGCTCGGCATCAATATCGCGGCGCTGTGCGACTTCCATTCCGATTCGCATCCCAGCGATACCGGCAAGATCCGTCTGGAGGAGCAGCGGGTCTACTTCGAAGGCAGCGCCCGCTTCTCCGATCGCGATTTTCTGATCATTCCCGGCGAAGAGCCCGATGCCACTCTGGGCGGCCACTATATGTTCATCTTCCCCAAGCCGGTCTACTACACACATGCTCCGAACCGCCGTCCGGGCTCGACGCAAGCGCCGCCGGAGCAACCCTACTCGGAAGAGATCGCGCCCTACGGCAAGGTCTATCACACGTCATCCCCCGAAACCGAGATGCGGTTGCTCAACGACGAGCACGCCCTCATGTGGCAGACCCACCCCCGCACCAAGAGCTCGGATGGCTACCCGGACGCCGTCAAGGACCAACCGCACTTCCTCAGCGACCGCTTCGCCGGCGCCTCCTTCCAGTCGCTGCCCGTCGATCAATCCCAAAAGCGCCTGTGCGAGGTGCGCTGCATGGACCTGCTCGACGACATGAACAACTGGGACGGCCCCAAGTACCTGATCGCCGAGGGCGACACGTACACCAAATCTCCGGAAGACGAGACCTACCCGCAACTGGACGTGAACTACGTCAAGCTCGACCGGCTTCCCAAGTTCTCCGACGGCTGGATGCCGGTGCTGGATGCCCTGCGCGCGGGCAACTTCTTTGTGACCTCGGGCGAAGTTCTGCTGCACGATTACTCCATCCAGGGCGCCGGCGCCAGGCGCACCTTCGTGGTGGACGTGGATTGGACCTGGCCCGGCGAATTCGTCGAGCTGGTCTGGGGCGATGGCCAAACCACCGGCCGCGAAACCATTTCCGCGACTGCGCTGGCGCCGTTCTCGACGCATCGCTACCGCCTGCCGTTCGATGCCACCGGCAAGAAATGGATCCGTTTCGCGGCGTGGGATTCCGCGGGCAACGGAGCGTTCACGCAGCCGGTGCATTTGCAGTAGGCTTGCAACACGCTACTTTGCAGAGCCGCGGCCGTTAGGGAGCGTTTGCCGGCGGGCGCGGAAATAGATAGCCTAGGAACATGAGTAGCCAAACAGCCCAGCTTCCAAGGAGCGTGATTGCCGAATGCTATCTTTAGATACGCCATGCGGCTCCTGTTGGCGACCGTTCTGCTGGCGTTCTCCGCCGTTGCCGCCGAGAGCCCCTGGCAGCAAATAACCGTGCCGACCGCGCGCCAAGCGGCGGCCAACTTCTTCACTCCCCCCGCCGAATACGGCATGGTGCTGTGGTGGTACTGGAACGGGGAGATGGCGGAAAGCGACATCCTCAGCGACCTGGATGAGATCCAGGCCCACGGCGTCACTCAAGTCGTCATCTGGGCTTACTACGGCCTGGAAATCGATTACCTTTCCGACACCTGGTTTGCGCGCATCCAATTTGCCGTCGACGCCGCCCGCGACCGGGGTATTCGCGTGTGGATAGAGGACGAGGGCAGCTACCCCAGTGGATTCGCCGGCGGCGTATTCACCAACCAGTATCCCCTGGACCGCATGAAGGCACTGGTGGCCGTCTCCAGCGTCACTGCCTCAGGGGGCAAAACGGTGTCGGTGAATGTCTCCGCGCAGGACCTGGCCGCGTGGGCGACGCAGACCGGCTCCGGCGCCGTCGTCACGCTTCAGATCGTCAACGGCGAGCTCAACTGGACGCCACCGGCCGGCACCTGGCAGATCACGCTCGTCGAGTGGCAGTATCGCACCATGCCGACCCGCTATGTGAACAACCCCGGCTTCCCCAAGAATACCCAGTACTCGATGTTCGACTTCCTCAACGCCGATGACACCCGCCTCTTCCTGAGCATCGTACACCAGAAGTACCAGGACGCCATCGGCGACGAGTTCGGCAAGACGGTGATGGGGTTCAGGGGCGACGAGCCTGAGTGCTACGCCGTCCCCTGGACCGACCAGTCGCTGGCCGATTTCCAAAGCAGCAAGGGGTACGACCTGACCGCGCTGCTGCCGGACCTGCTGGTGTCCAATCCTACCGTTGACGCGCACCGCGTGCAGGCCGACTACTGGGACGTGTGGTCGGCGCTGTTCCGCGACAACTTCTTCAAAATTCAGGCGGATTGGTGCGCCGCGAACGGCATGGAGTACATCGTCCACCTGGATAACGACAACGATATTCCGCTGCTGGTGCCGACCACCGGCGATTTCTTCCGCGCCATGCGCTACGTGCAGGTGCCGGGGGTGGACGCCATCTGGCGCCAGATATGGCCGGGCACGATCGCCGATTTTCCCAAGCGGCCTTCGTCCGCCACGCACCTCAACGGCCGCCCGCGCGCCTTCAGCGAGAGTTACGCCGTCTACGGCCGCGGCCTCACGCTAGAGCAAGCCAAGTGGGTGATGGACTTCCAATTCGTCCGTGGCATCAACCTGTTCGAGAACATGAGCTACTTCTCCGACACGAGCGACTACCGCGAGTACTTTTGTCCGCCCGACTGGCGGACGAGCCCGCAGTGGGATCAATTCCCCATGCTGGCCCAATATGCCAACCGTGCCAGCTACCTGCTCTCGATCGGCACCCCGGCCGCGAGCATCGCGCTGTTTGAGCCCACGGCGAATCTCTGGCTGGGCGACACCACGGCCGAAAGCGCTTCGCTCACCATCGCGCGCCAGTTGCTGGAATCGCAGCAGGACTTCGATTTCATCGACGAGCAGGCGCTGACGGAAACGGCCACGGTAGAAGCGGCCGGCCTGCGCAACCTCAGCGGCCAGGTATACCGCGCGGTGGTGGTCCCGCCGGGCAGCGTGCTCTCGAGCGCGGCGCTCAATACGCTCGAGCAGTTCAACAACGCCGGCGGAACGGTGATCTTCGCCGGAAGCAGGCCGCAATTGACGTACGGCCAGATATTCCGTAACGCGTACGTCCCGCAGATCGACTGGGGCATGGTCGATCCGAATATCACGCTGGGTGCGCTCCCCGCTTCGGACGTGCAGTTTTCCGCTCCGGCCCCGGCTATCAAATATCTGCACCGCCGCTGGCAGGACGCCGACCTCTACTTTTTCTTCAATGAGAGCGACAGCGCGCAGCAGGTAGACGCGGTCCTCGCCGGCGCCGGGAAAGTGCAGGACTGGGATGCCGAGACCGGCGCCATCCGGGAGCTCGCGCCGGACAACACGGCGGACCCGGTGACCCTGCGCCTCGACCCCTACGGAACCCGCTTCGTGGTGATCGGGGCAGCGCCGGCGAACCTCGCCCCAGCGCTGCCCGTGCCGGCGGGACAGGCCACGGTCGCCGCCATCCCCGGCCCGTGGCAACTGCAGATCGGCCAAAGCCAGTTGACGACGCCGCTCATGACATGGTCGGCGTTGGGTATGCCCCAGTTCTGGGGCGCGGCGCTCTACACCACCGAGTTCACCAGCGGCTTCGAGCCGGGCACTTCCCTGACGCTCGACCTCGGCCAAGTGCTCTACTCGGCGCACGTCTGGGTGAATGGCCACGACCTCGGCGCGCGCGCCTGGCGCCCCTTCACCTGGGATGTCACCAAGGATCTCCAGCCGGGCGACAACCAGATCGTGGTGGAAGTGCGGAACACGCCCGCCAACGAACTCTCCGGCGACCCCGTCCGCCTCGCGCAAGTGCAAGCGTTGGGGTGGCTGCAGGGCTCCTACTATTCAACCTACAGCGTGTTCGACGCCCAGATGGTGCCCTCCGGCCTGATTGGCCCGGTCGAGATCGAAGCCCTGCCCCAACGACTGGTTCGCCAACCGCCAAGGCACGCCAGACGGTGGTTTCCAATATAGACCAGGATTTCCATGGCCCGCCTCCGCTGGCGCAGTCTCCGCAATCCCCGCGCCATCTCCCAATGTGCTATCTTTTGCGTTGCCGCACCACTTCACCTGGCGGGGGGAAGCTGAGACATGAGTCTGTTTGCGACCAAATCGGTCAGCTACATCATTGCCGAATCGGAAAGCGGTAAGCACCATCTCAAGCGCACCCTCGGTCCGGGCAACCTGATCGCGCTGGGAATCGGCGCCATCATCGGCGCGGGCCTGTTCTCCCTGACGGGCATTGCCGCCGCGCAAAACGCCGGTCCCGCCGTCACCATTTCCATGATTGTGGCGGCCATCGGCTGCGCGCTGGCCGGCCTGTGCTACAGCGAATTCTCCTGCATGATTCCCGTGGCCGGCAGCGCCTACACCTACGCCTACACGACCCTGGGCGAATGGATCGCGTGGATCATCGGCTGGGACCTGGTGCTGGAGTACGCCATCGGCTCGTCCACCGTCTCCATCAGTTGGTCGGCGTACGTGGTTTCACTCCTCCATACATTCGGCATCCATCTGCCCGCGCAATGGATCGCCGGCCCCTTCGAGCCGGTGACCCTGCCCGACGGCAACGTGGTGCAGGGCATCGCCAACATTCCGGCCGTGATCATCGTATTCCTCATCTCCATGCTGCTCATGATCGGGATCAAGGAATCGGCGCGCACCAACGGGATCATCGTGGTGATCAAGCTGGCGGTGGTGGCGACCCTGATCGGAGTCGGC
>Ga0181521_10009008_pt1 | contig 10099 bp, 5 predicted proteins | sample PEATcosm2014_Bin_32_FD_119764 | JGI IMG/M metagenome (GOLD analysis project Ga0181521, IMG submission 119764) | Peatland microbial communities from MTU Mesocosm Facility, Houghton, MI, USA - PEATcosm2014_Bin02_60_metaG | ecosystem: Environmental > Terrestrial > Soil > Wetlands > Peat | place... | reverse complement strand
GAAGCCAGGACGATCCAGTGTGAGCAGATCATCCCTTATTGGCAGGGCCGCTCAATTCGCGAACTTATCTTCAGGGAAATGTCTCAGGAATGGAAAGACGCCTACGAGGCTGGCATTTACACGGAATTCATGGAGCAGCGCGCGCCGGGCCACACGGCGCTGGGAGATGTCATCTACCGCAAAGGACTGCTTGAACTGAAGTCCGAAGTTGAGGAGAGTCTGCGCCGCCTGGACTTCTTGAACGATCCCGAAGCTTTCCTTAAGCAGGAGGAACTAAGGGCGATGGCGACGGCGGCCGACGCGGTGATGCGTTTTGCCGAACGCCATGCGGAGAAGGCTGCGGAGATGGCGAGCCGGGAATCGAACCCCGAGCGCCGGGCTGAACTCCGCAAAATCGCGGAGGTCTGCGGGCGCGTTCCGGCGCATGCCCCGCGCGATTTCTGGGAGGCCTTGCAGTCCTACTGGTTTATTCACCTGGGCGTGATCACCGAACTGAACACCTGGGATTCTTTCTGCCCGGGACGTCTGGACCAGCATCTGGCGCCTTTCTATGAGAAAGGCCTGGCCGACGGAACCCTCATCCGTGAAAAGGCCAAAGAACTGCTCGAGTGTTTCTGGGTGAAATTCAATAATCAGCCCGCCCCGCCCAAGGTGGGCGTGACGGCGGCGGAGAGCGGCACTTACACCGACTTCGCCAACATCAACAACGGGGGACTGAAAGCGGACGGCTCCGATGGCGTCAGCGAAGTTACCTATCTTATCCTCGAAGTGATTGACGAGATGCGCCTGCTCCAGCCGTCCTCGAATCTGCAGTTGAGCAAGAAGAGCCCGGACTGCTTCCTGAAGCGCGGCCTGGAGATTGTCCGCAAAGGCTGGGGCCAACCTTCGATCTTCAACGCCGACCTGGTGGTCGAGGAGTTGTTGCGGCAAGGGAAGTCGATTGAAGACGCGCGCTGCGGCGGCAACTCCGGCTGCGTCGAGACGGGCGCATTTGGCAAAGAAGCCTATATCCTGACGGGATATTTCAATCTTACGAAAGTACTCGAAATCACTCTGAACAGCGGGTGCGACCCGCGCACCGGCAAGCGGCTCGGCTTAGAGACCGGCGATCCGAACGGATTCACTTCCTACCATGAGCTTTTCCGGGCATTCCGTAAGCAGTTGCATCACTTCATCGACATCAAGGTGCGAGGAAACAACATCATCGAGCGCATCTACGCCCGGCACATGCCTGCGCCCTTCCTTTCTCTGCTCATCGACGACTGCATCGCGAAAGGCAGGGACTACAACGACGGCGGCCCTCGTTATAACACGACTTACATCATGGCGGTGGGTCCGGGCAGTTGCACCGACAGCTTGGCGGCCATTCGTTGCCACGTCTTCGATCGCAAGGACTTGACGATGGCGGGATTGCTCGAAGCCCTGGCCGCCGATTTCAAGGGGCATGAAAAAACGCGCCAGATGCTTCTGAACAAGACTCCCAAGTACGGCAATGATGACGGCTATGCGGACTCCATTCTGACGGACTTGTTCAACGCCTTTTACGATGAGGTGAACGGCCGCAAGAACACCAAGGGCGGCAATTACCGGGTTAATTATCTTTCCACGACTTGCCACGTTTACTTCGGATCAGTGACCGGGGCAACGCCGGATGGCCGCAACGCCTACGAACCTCTGTCGGACGGCATCTCGCCTGTACAAGGCGCGGACCGGTGCGGCCCCACGGCAGTCCTCCAATCCGCCGCCCGGATGGATCACGCCCGCACCGGCGGCACCCTCTTGAACCAGAAGTTCACGCCTCAACTGCTGGAAGGAGAAGAGGGAATCGACAAGCTGGCGCACTTGGTGCGCGCTTACTTCAAGCTGGACGGGCACCACATCCAGTTCAATGTCGTTACCGCTGAGACTCTTCGCGCCGCACAACAAAACCCCGAGAAATATCGGGACCTGATTGTTCGGGTGGCGGGCTACAGCGATTATTTCTGTGACCTGACCCCAGCTTTGCAGAACGAGATCATCGCCCGCACCGAACATCAGGACTTCTGAGAATTGAGTCATTGGGCCACTATGGTCATACTCAGTAATAGTACACGACATAATCCCGATGTTTATATTGGCCATGATGAATCGATGACTGAATGACTAAATGGCTAAATGACTCAATGGCCCAATGGCTAAATGGCTCAATGAGTAAATGACCCGATGCCTCCGCAAGAACCGCCCGTCGCTGGTCGGCCCCAGGGCATGTGATCGAGGGACATTTTATCCCATAGTTATTGACTTGACAGGTAACTCACCGAGTGGCAGTATCCGTTGTCTTTACCAGGTAGCCACGAGCGTACGCTGGACTGACTTTCGTTGTAAGCAAGTGGGCCCACCAGGACTTGAACCTGGGACCAACGGATTATGAGTCCGCTGCTCTAACCAACTGAGCTATGGGCCCGCGCTCTGAGTATAGGCGAAAAGGGAATTCATTGCACGCTCGCGAAGGTGTGAGTAGCAGGTCGGTACGGAAGTACTAGTACCCGCGTCCCCTTGTGCCGCCCGCGGGACAACCTTAGCATTCCTCTTAGAGGCACTTTGAGTTCTTTGTCTATCTGCGGTTAGAGGTGTTTTCTGGCTGGAGGCCGCATGCCGTTAAACGTCCCGAGGGGTCGAATACTCGTCGTCGACGACGAACCCCCCATCTGCGCGCTGCTCATCGAGGGACTAACCCCGGAGGGGTTTGAGTGCCGAGCTACATCGAGCGGTGTCGAGGCGATCAAGTTATTGGAGCATGAGCGCTTTGATGCCCTCATCTCCGACCTGCGGATGCCCGGCATCTCCGGCTTAACACTTCTGGAAACTGCGCGCACCAAATACCCTTGGATGAGCTTTCTGATCGCCACCGGCGTGGATAATGTCCGGGTCGGCGTCGACGCGATGAAGCAAGGTGCGGACGACTACATCCTGAAGCCTTTCCGGCTTGAGACGGTTGCCTTAGCAGTGGATCGCGCGCTCGAGAAGAAGCGCCTGGAACTGGAAGTCCAGGCTTATCGCGAACGCCTCGAGGACATGGTACAGGAACGAACGGAACAGCTTCAGGCCGCCGTGAAGAGCATCCAGCAGACCTACGACGAGATCCAGGAGATTTACAACGAGACGTTGAAGGCGCTCGGAGATGCCTTGGCTTTGAAGGACAATGAAACGAGGGAACACACTGGGCGTGTGGCCCTCTACTCCCTGGAGATTGCCAAAGCGGCAAACTGCACGCCCCAGCAGGTCGTCCAGATTTTGCGTGGCTCCTACTTGCACGATATCGGCAAGATCGGAATCCCGGACGCGATTTTAACTAAGCCGGGCAAATTGACACCGGAAGAAGTCGTTGTGATGCGGACCCATTCGCGCATCGGCTACGAACTGGTTTCCCACATCCCGTTCCTTGCGCCCGCGGCTGAAATAGTATTGACCCACCAGGAGTCCTATGACGGAACTGGCTACCCGCAAGGCCTGAAAGGAGAGGCGATTCCTCTCGGAGCGCGGATATTCGCTGTCGCAGATACCCTGGACGCGATGACCTCCGATCGCCCGTACCGGCGCGCCCTCCCATGGTCTGTGGCTTACGATGAAATCCGGCGAGAGTCGGGCGAGCAATTCGATCCTCAAGTGGTCCAGGCCTTTTTCACGATTCCGCCTGAGGACTGGGAAGAGATCCGGCACAAAGTGGTGCGCGGCGGATCCGGCACGCATCCGAAGGAGTTGGCAGAGGCGGCGAGAACTGCAGAGCCCCTTCTACGGGCATCGTTGTCCAGCGCTGAGTTGAAGGCCGACAAGTGGGCAGAGAATAGTACGCGCAGAGGCGCTTCGAAAGGATCCGGCATCCTCGAGAGCGCCAAAAGCATTCGAGACCGTTTGATGGCTGGTGGCCCGCTGTGGCTTTTGGCCTTTTGCCTGCTGCTGTCAGGTTTGGCCTGCGCATCGGCGTTGCGCGCCGGACAAGTTCCTCAGCAAAAATCAAGCCTTCCCTTGCTCACCCGCGTGGAGCAGATTAGGAATCTCTCGAATGACGAAGCGAATCTCGGGTATCCGATCCTCGTCCGCGCCGTAGTCACTTATTTCAATCCGGCCGAGAACGATTTGTTCGTCCAGGACTCCACTGCAGGCATTTGGGTTGACATCGGAACCGCAAGACCGCCCCTACAACCCGGTCAATTGGTGGAAATCGAGGGCATCAGCGCGACTCCTGACTTTGCGCCGCAGATTGATAAACCGAAGATTCGGATTTTAGGCCAGGGTAGCTTGCCGGAAGCGCGGCGAGTCACCTACGGCCGAATGGCCTCTAGCCAAGAGGATAGTCAATGGGTAGAAATTGAAGGTATCGTGCGCAACGTCACGAAAGGGGATGCGCAACTGACTCTCGATCTGGCCGCGGAAGGTGGCCGGCTCAGCGTGGTGATTCCAGGCGTCCATGGCGCCGTTCCCGGTTGTCTGGTCGATGCCAAGGTGCGCATCCAGGGAGTGTGTGGCGCAGCCTTCAACACGAAGAATCAGATTACCGGCGTGATTCTCTACTCGCCGAGTCTGAATCAACTCCGCCTTGTTGAACCCGCACCCAGCAACGCGTTTCTCGCCCCTCGGCGTCCAATCGCCAGCCTGCTGCGCTTCACCCCGCAGGGAGCATCCGGGCACCGTGTGAAAGTGCGGGGCGTCGTCACCTTCCAGCAGCCGGGCAGTGCGCTGTTCGTCAAAGAGGAAAACGACGGCCTTCAGGTTCGAACTTTGGCGACAACTTCCATCCGGACCGGAGATCTGGTTGAGGTAGTAGGTTTTCCGGCCGTGGGCGAGTATTCTGCGGTCCTGCGGGATGCAGTTTTTCGGCGAATCGGGGCCGGTCCAACTCCTGTTCCCGTCTCCGTCACCGCCGGCCAGGCGCTGGATGGCAGCCATGATGCCGACTTCGTGCGCATCCAGGCGCGCCTGCTCGACGCCACGCCCGGCCCGAACACCTTAAACATGGAGTCGGGCAACATCCTCTTTCTGGCGCAGGTCGAAGATCCTGTGCCGGCGAAGAGCCTCCAGGCTCTGGTGCCGGGAAGCCTGCTGCAATTGACCGGGATCTGCATTCTCCAGGCCGATGAGGATCACAATCCCCAGTCGTTTCGGATTCTTGTCCGCTCGATGAACGACGTTGCGGTGATTCAGCCCCCTCCCTGGGGGGACATCAAGCGCATGCTGAGGATTATCGCTGTCCTGGCGACGTTGGCATTGGCCACCACACTCTGGGCATTTTTGCTGAAGCGACAGGTGGCGGAGAAAACCGACAGCATCCGCGATTCGCTCGAACGCGAAGCCTCCGCGAGGGAACGTTATCAGGAGCTGTTCGAAAACGCCAATGACATGGTTTTTACCTGCGATCTGGACGGCCACTTCACTTCCCTGAACAAAGCCGGCCGGCGCATGGTCGGGTGCGACCTTCCCGACGTCCTGAAGATGAACCTCACGCAGATTCTGGCGCCAGAATACTCGGCCCTGGCTCGCGAAATGCTTCAGGGTGCAAGCGAGGAAGGACCGCGGACCTACGAAGTGGAAATCGTTACCAGGAAAAACGGCCGGCTGCGTGTGGACCTGGGGACGACTCTCATCCAACGAGACGGGAAGCCGCCGGAAGTGCAGGGCATTGGTCGCGACATCACGCGGCATCGACGGCTCGAAGAGCAGTTGCGCCATGCGCAAAAGATGGAGGCCGCGGGCCGTCTGGCGGGCGGCGTAGCCCACGACTTTAATAACCTGCTGACGGTAATCTCAGGCTTCGGCCAACTGGTCCTGGGCCGGCTGGAATCGACGGACCCGAAGTATCCGCATCTGGCCGAGATCCTGAAGGCGGCGGATCGGGGCGCCACGCTGACGCGCCAACTCTTGGCCTTTAGCCGCCAGCAGGTGCTCCAGCCGCAGGTGCTGGATTTGAACGTTACTCTCACCAACATCGATCGCATGTTGCGACATTTGATCGGCGAGGACGTTGAGCTTTCGATCGTTCCGGGGCCGGCCCTGGGACGCGTGAAAGCCGATCCCGGAGAGATCGACCAGGTGATCCTGAACCTTGCCGTGAATGCCCGCGACGCCATGCCTCATGGCGGCCGGTTAATCCTGCAAACCGAAAACGTTAATCTCGACGAGGCTCGCGCCGCCGGTCACTATCCCATCCGGCCGGGGCAGTATGTTCTGCTCACCGTGAGCGATACGGGATGCGGCATGGATGCGGAAACCCAGAAGCATATCTTCGAGCCCTTTTTCACAACCAAGGAGCAGGGGAAGGGAACTGGGTTGGGCTTGGCGACGGTGCACGGCATTGTTCATCAGAGCGGCGGTTACATCTATGTCTATAGCGAATTGGGGAACGGCTCGTGCTTCAAGATTTATCTCCCACGGGTCGATCAAGTGGCGGAGCCGGCGAAGAGCCGCCAAGCGATCGAGCACCACGCGAGGGGTACGGAAACCATCCTCGTGGTTGAAGACGAAGCAATGGTGAGGGATTTGACTCTCGAGGTTTTGAAAGAGTCTGGCTACACGGTAATATCGGCTGAAAGGCCCGACGATGCACTCCGGATCTGCGCTCAAAACCCGGCGCCCATCGATCTGCTGCTCACCGATGTGGTCATGCCCGGAATGAGCGGACTCGAGTTGGCCGAGCGGCTGAAGCCCGAGCGCCCGAAAATGAAAGTGCTCTACGTCTCGGGTTACACGGCGGACGCCGTCGCCCGCCGCGGCATGTCGGATCCCAAGACGGCATTCCTCCAGAAGCCCTTTGCGCCTGGAGCCCTAGTGCGCAAGGTCCGCGAAGTGCTGGAGGTGCTTAACGAGCAGCGGCCGAACTGAGTAGATTCAGCCTTCCGCCGCCAGCTCTCAGCCTGTGCTCAGGGCAGAGCTGCGACGATCTTCCGGTACTCGTCTTCTGTGAAGGCGCGTAGTGTCTCGGTTTTGATGCCGCCTTTTGAGGCCGTCGCCAAAGCTACTTTGGCCATTGCGTCGTCGTTTGGCGCTTCACTAATGACGACGATGTCATACCGGCCCGTCACCATGTAAAATCCCTTCACTTCTCCGCCCGCAGATTTGACGAGTTGCTTGAACGCGTCGAGCCGGGCCGGGCTCTCCTTGACCTTTTCGATGCCTTGCTGCGTCCACTTACCTAGGGTGATGTAGGTAGGCATGGGTCTATCTCCTTTTCCGTTGGAGTTCCCTGAGATCGTTTGGGCTAAGCCAGAGTATACGCCCCGCCGCGCCGGCCTGCAACGACTGAACGCAATCGCTTTTGTTGTGGAGAAATCTCGGCGGTGCTTGGCGAGCCCCGCACCCTGCAATACGGCTTCGTAGACTCTCGTCTCTTAGCAAGCTTTTCCATTCCTCGACTTCTGGCATTTTGAATCTTGAATGTGGATTGCGGCCAGAGGCGGCGGTGAGCGCCGGCGTGCAGCAAGGTTGATTCTTTGACTTCTTGTCGCTCGCCGATTTTCCATAGAATCCACTTGACAGTCCAACTGTAGCGGTGTATCAATACAGCATGCTGCTTCACGTTAATCCCGCCTCCGGCGTTCCCACCTACCTTCAGATCGAGACCCAGGTGAAACACTACATCGCCGCCGGCGCCTTGACGCCTGGTGATGCTTTGCCGTCGGTGCGCCAACTCGCCTCCGATCTGCGCATCAGCACCAACACGGCCGCGCGCGCTTACCAGGATCTCGAGCGCGATGGAATCCTGCGCACGATCCCCGGCGGGCGCACCTACGTAGCGGAAAATCCCGGAAGCTTCCTGAAGGCGGAGAGAGTGCGGCGGTTGCGGCCTTACGCGCGGCAGATCGCAGTGGAGGGAACGCAATTGCGGCTCGACCCGCGTGAAATCATGCAACTCGTGCAGCAGGAGTTGGAAGCATTGGAGGAAGAACATGAGCGATATGGCAATCTGGACCGAAAAGCTCGTTAAAACTTATCCCGATGTCAGAGCTGTCGACGGCCTCAACTTGAATGTGCCGCGAGGTGTGGTCTACGGATTCCTGGGGCGCAACGGAGCCGGCAAAAGTTCCACCATACGGATCTTGCTGGGTCTCGCGCGGCCTACGGAAGGCCACGGCACGGTGCTGGGATTTCCTATCGGCCGGGAGCAAGTCGCCATCCTCGAGTGCACGGCTTACGTAAGCGAGAGCAAGACTCTGTATGGAAACCTCACGCCTCGCGAACTCGTGCGCTTCACGCGCGGTTTCTATCCGAGGTGGTCGGATCAGGCGGTCAGGAAGTATTCACAACTGCTCGAGATTCCCATGGACCGCCACTTCTCAAAACTCTCACAAGGGAACAGAACGAAAGTCTGTCTTCTGCTGGCGCTTTCCCAGGGGGCGGATTTACTGATTCTCGACGAGCCGGCGACAGGGCTCGATCCCGTCGTCCTGGACGAATTCCTCCGCATCCTTGTTCAGGATGTGGTCAGTGACGGCAAGACGGTTTTTATTTCTTCCCACCAACTTTCCGACGTCGAGCAAATCGCTGATTGGGTTGGGTTGATCGATCACGGAAGGCTGCTGCTCGAAGCGAGGCTCGATGACATCAAGAGCGAATTCCGCTGGGTCACTGCGGCAGGTGATGATCTGACCCAAACCAGCTTCCCCCAGGCCATGCTTGTGGCTTCGGAGGGCAACTTTCACAAATACCTCGTCAAGAGTGGCGCTGAAGCATTCGCCGCCCAACTCAGCCGGCAAGGCGCCACGATCGCTGAAATTTCTCCCATGAGTCTGCGCGAGATCTTTCTCGCGTTGGTCCGGAAGGAGGACCCATGTACGCCTGGAAATGTTGGCGCGACGGTCGCGGTCGCGTCATTATCTATCTCATAGCGCTTCCGGTGATCTGCGTTTTCTTCACGTATATAAACATCGGCTTCAACAAAAACCAGGCCCTTGCGCGCACCTTCGCGCCCGACGTCGCCCACGCCTGGGCGAACAACTGCGCATTTGTTCTGGGAAGTTGCGCATCTTTATTCACTTTGATCTGGGCGCTCTTTCTCGGAGCTTCCAGCCTGGGCGAGGAGTTCAAGGAAAAAACGGCGGAATTTCTGCTGGTCCGGCCGCGCCCGCGGTCCTACTGGGTGTGGATGGGCTGGTCGGTGGGAGTCGGCGAGATTAGCGTGACAGTCTTCGCGGCGGTCGCCGCCACCTTCGGCGCACTGGCCTGCTTTACAGGCCACGTTCCGTCGTGGCGGCCGTTAGCCATCGCGCTGCCTCTTGCCCTCGGCGGTGCGGTTATCTACGGTATGACTTGTTTTATGACGATCGTGGCCCGCAGCGGCCGCGAAGGCCTCAGTTATGGTCTCGGAATACTCGTCATTCATCTGGTTCTGCCCATCGCTGTCTCATACTACTGGAAGGTCGATGTCCCCTCGGTTTTGGGATTCATGATCGGCGCGTCGAAGTGGATCGTAGGCATCGCGCGCGATTTCCCCCTCGGCTCCCTGGTGCTCTGGACCGCCGTCGCTCTGGTCTTTCCCTTCGCCTCCCAGCTGCTTCTGCAACGCGCCGACGTGTAGGGGCGGCCCTTGTGGCCGCCCTGGGGCAACCACAAGGGTTGCCCCTACAACTTCATCGCCTGGTGTGGCCTTCGGCAAATACTTTCGCGGGGACGCCGCCGGTTTTCATAGTCACTCGGAACGACAATCCCATTGAGGTTTTTGCACAGACTCGAGAGCTGAAAGCTGACGGCTAAAAATGTACGAAGATTTTCGTTGACAATACGAAACTCTTCGTAGTACTTTGTGCTCATGAGCCATCGAGACCTGCCCAAACCGACCGCTGGCGAGCTGGAGATTCTCCATGTTTTGTGGGAGCGCGGCCCTTCGACGGTCCGAAAAGTGTACGAAGCATTGAGTGAGAAGAAACCAACTGGATACACAACCGTCTTAAAGTTGATGCAGATCATGACCAGCAAAGGGACCTTGCGCCGCAACGAAGAGCAGCGCGCGCATGTGTACGAAGCCTGCCTGCCCCCTGAGAAGACAAAGCGCCAGTTCGCGGCCGATGTTCTGGAGCGCGTCTTCGAGGGTTCGGCAAGCGAGCTGATGATGCACGCCCTACAGGGCCGG
>Ga0181521_10009004_pt1 | contig 10102 bp, 7 predicted proteins | sample PEATcosm2014_Bin_32_FD_119764 | JGI IMG/M metagenome (GOLD analysis project Ga0181521, IMG submission 119764) | Peatland microbial communities from MTU Mesocosm Facility, Houghton, MI, USA - PEATcosm2014_Bin02_60_metaG | ecosystem: Environmental > Terrestrial > Soil > Wetlands > Peat | place... | reverse complement strand
GTGCGCAGGTTCTCGCGCAGGTGCGCCAGCCGCTGTTCCAATGCTTGCAGCGTGGCGGCGATCGGCTCCGTGTTGGAGAGCGCAATGTCGCGCCACATGCTGTAGGGACTTGCCCCCAGACGCGTCGTCTCGCGCAACGCGCGCCCTCCGATTGCTGCCACTTCTTCGCGGCCTGTGGCATCGTTGCCGAATGTCTCCTCCAGCAGCGCGGCCAGCGCCGTCGACAGCATTTGAGGAAGATGGCTCACCCACGCGCAGATTTCGTCGTGCCGCGCTGGATCAAGGTCCATCGTCCGCGCGCCGAACTTTGCCACCCACCCGCGCCACTCCGTCTCCAGTGGGTGTTGCGATTCGCCCAGCGGGGTGAACAGCCACATCGCATTCTGGAAGAGGCCGGCCTCGGCCAGTGCCGCTCCGCCCGACTCTTTGCCTGCCATCGGATGCCCGGGAAGAAAGCGCGCCTTGCCGGGCTGGTTGTAGAGCTTCACCGCCAGCTCCACGATCCGCACCTTGGTGCTGCCTACGTCGGTCACCATCTGATGCTCGCCAAGTATAGGCGCCAGCCGCTGCATCCAGTCCAGGATCGACAGCACAGGCCCAGCCAGCAGGACCACGTCCGAGGCAGCGGCTACGGAGTCGGCGTCATCGCGCGCGACCCAGGAATCGATAGCGCCCATGCTCTGCGCAATGGTCAACGTCCGCTCGGTGGGACCGGTGCCCACGATCTCGCCGTCGTAGCCTGCAGCGCGCAGGGCGAGCCCGGCCGACGCGCCAATCAGCCCCGTGCCGACGATCAGAATGCGACGGGCCATCGCCTATGCAACCTTCCTTCCAACCACCGGAGCCAGCAGCCGCAACTGCGCCACCAGCTTGCTAAGCTGCTCCGGATAGAGGCTCTGCGCGCCGTCGCTCAGCGCCTTGTCGGGATTGGGATGCATCTCCATCAGCAGTCCATCCGCGCCCGCCGCAACCGCGGCCAGGGCCAGCGGCGGCACCAGGTCGCGAATGCCGACGCCATGCGACGGGTCCGCCATCACAGGAAGATGGGTCAGCTTGTGCAGCACAGGGATCGCCGAGATGTCCATGGTGTTGCGCGTGTAGGATTCGTAGGTGCGGATGCCGCGCTCGCACAGGATCAGATCGTAGTTGCCGCCGGAGAGGATGTATTCGGAGCTCAGCAGCACCTCTTCGATGGTCGCCGCGATGCCCCGCTTCAGCAGCACCGGCGTGCGCACACGGCCTAGCTCGCGCAGCAGGTTGAAGTTCTGCATATTGCGCGCGCCCACCTGGAACAGGTCGATTAATGGGATCATCGGCTCGATCTGCGAGATCTCCATCACCTCGGTGACCACCAGCAGGCCGGTCTGGTCGGCCACCTCGCGCAGCAGCTTCAGCCCCTCCAGCCCCATGCCCTGAAAACTGTACGGCGAGCTGCGCGGCTTGTATGCGCCGCCGCGCAGAAACTTGGCGCCGGCCGCAGCGGCGAATTTGGCGCTTTGCAGGATCTGCTCGCGCGACTCCACTGAGCACGGCCCTGCCATCACTACCACCTCATCGCCGCCCACTACCACGCCATTGCTGAACGCGATCTTCGTGCCCTCCGGCCGGAAGCTGCGCCCTGCCAGTTTGTAGGGCGCCGAGATGCGGTAAGCGTCATGCACCCCGGCCAGCACCTTGAACTCCAGTACATCGAAGTGCGCCGGCGTGCCCACCCCGGCCAGGATCGTCTGGTTGGCGCCCGTCGTCCGGTGAACATTGAACCCCAGCTCGACCATGCGCTCAATCACATCTTGAATATGCTGCTCGGTAGCCTGGTCCTGCATCGCTACAATCATCATTTCCATCCACGTTTAATGAATTTGTAACTGCACATTGTGGTTCTGTAGCTGTTATCGATACCTATTTCCCCCGCGACCGCGGCGATGTAACATACTTCGTTGCATACTCTACAAAACCCTTGCCAATCGCGGTCCTCACACATCGCGTCGCTGCAGGGTGCGCATCACATCGATCAGCCGCTCGTATACATGCAGCAACTCCCCGTCGGAGAGCGGCCCCGGGTTGACCGCGCGGACGTGGTTGAAGACCGCCTGCTCGCGGTCCGGCTCGTAAACCGGGGCCTGCGTCTCGCGCTTCAGCAAGCCAATGGCCTTCGCCGCCTCGGCCCGTCGGCTGATGAGCCGCACAAGCTCTTCATCCATCTCGTCGATCTTCTTTCGCCAGTCGTAGATGTCCATTCAAACCGCCTCATTTTGACCTCGACCGCAGCGTTGCAACGCGCGCCCGGTATTATCTTTGCCTGAACCATCATAAACGGACTGCATAGCTGCGCCGCCACACTTGCTTCGCGCGAGTCCGCCTCCAACCATCGCCGCACGCCTCATGCGCGCAGCCCCGCAACGAACTTGCCCACCGCCTCCGCGGCATCCGCCGGCTTTGACTTCTCAATCAACGCCACCAGTGCGCTGCCAATTACCGCCGCATCGGCAAACTTACCCACCGCGGCCACATGCCCCGCGTTGGAGATTCCAAAACCCACGGCAATCGGAATGCCGAGCGGCTCCGTAAACACCCGCAGCCGCCGCACCAGCTCCGACGCATCCCCCGCAACCTTCTGCTGCGTGCCTGTAATCCCCACGCGCGAGATGGCGTAGACAAAACCCTGCGATGCCTCCGCAATTGCCTTCAGGCGCGCGTCGGGGCTGGTAGGCGCGGCCAGGAATATTGGGGCCAACTGATTCGCCTTCATCTCGGCCAGATACTCGTCCGCCTCTTCGACGATCATGTCGGTTAGCAGCACGCCGTCCACGCCTGCATCCTTCGCCGCCGCACAGAAATTCTTCATCCCCATGCGTACGATGGGGTTCAGGTAAGAAAAAATCACAATCCCGCATCTTGGTCGCGCCGAGCGTAGTTGCCGCGCAACCCCCAGCACATCGGTGAGGCGGACGCCAAGCGCAACCGCGCGCTGGCTGGCGCGCTGGATCACCGGGCCATCGGCCAGCGGATCGCTGAACGGTACGCCCAGCTCGATCACATCCGCACCGTTATCGATGGCGGCCAGCGCAATCTCGCGTGTCGTTGCAAGGTCGGGATCGCCCGCCGTCATATACGCCACAATCCCCGGTTTCTGTTTGAACTCAATCGGCATGGCTATTCCTGCGCCCCTTTCAAGTCCATTTCTTTCGCCAGAATCCCCATATCTTTGTCGCCGCGCCCTGATAGGTTCACCAGGATCACGTCGCTCTTTGCCATCCTGGGCGCCATCTTCATCGCCTCGGCAATGGCGTGGGCGCTCTCCAGCGCGGGCAGAATTCCCTCCATCCGTGCCAGCGCACTCGTCGCCTCCAGCGCCTCTTCGTCGCTCGCCGAGGTGTACTCCGCGCGGCCCGAGTCGTGCAGCATGGCGTGCTCCGGCCCCACGCTGGCGTAGTCCAGCCCCGCGCTCACCGAGTGGGTCGTGGCGATCTGTCCGGCCGCATCCTGCAGGACGTACGAGAACGTTCCCTGAAGGACGCCGGGAGTGCCTCCGTTCTCCTTCTGGAAGCGCGCCGCGTGGTCGCCCAACTTCGTTCCGCGCCCGCCGGCCTCGACGCCGACCAGGCGCACATCCTTGTCGCCGAGGAAGTCATAAAAGATGCCAATGGCGTTCGAACCGCCGCCCACGCAGGCGACGATCGCGGCCGGCAGCTTACCCTCCTGCTGTAGAATCTGCGCGCGGGACTCGCGGCCGATGACACGCTGGAAGTCGCGCACCATCGTCGGGTAGGGGTGCGCCCCCAGCGCCGAACCCAGGATGTAGTAGGTGCCGCGCACGTTGGTCACCCAGTCGCGCATGGCTTCGTTGATGGCGTCCTTCAGGGTCTTGGAGCCGGTAGTTACGCAGCGCACCTCCGCGCCCAGCAGCCTCATGCGGAAGACGTTCAGCTCCTGCCGCCGCATGTCCTCCTCGCCCATGTAGATGACGCACTCCATGCCGAAGAGAGCGCAAACGGTCGCGGTCGCCACGCCGTGCTGGCCCGCGCCGGTCTCGGCGATAATGCGCTTCTTGCCCATCCGTCGCGCCAGCATTCCCTGACCCAGCGCGTTGTTGATCTTGTGCGCGCCGGTGTGAAGCAGGTCTTCGCGCTTCAGGTAGATCTTCGCGCCGCCCAGTTGCTCCGTCATCCGCCTGGCCAGGTAGAGCGGCGTGGGTCGTCCGCAGTAGTGGTGCAGCAGGTCGTCCAGTTCGGCCTGGAAGGCGGGGTCGGCCTGTGCCTCCGCGTAGGCCTGCTCCAGCTCTTCGAGGGCGGCCATCAGTGTCTCCGGCACATAGCGTCCGCCGTAGACGCCAAACCGCCCCGCCCGCGCACTGGCGGCGGTGTCAGCCTTCGAACTAACCTTCGATCTAGGGGGCGAACTCACGCTCATCGGTCCTTCCCTCCAAACTCAACCGCACAAAGCAAAAAGCCGCGACAGGTTGGGTCGCGGCTGGCATGGTCTTCGAATCAACGGATTGTTTCGATGAGCCTACGCCGCCCCGCCCGCACCTGTGCGCCAGGTGCGGTAGGTAAACCAGAAGCGGCTGAGGTCGGCTGTCATCCTGGTTATTACGATATATCTTTCCTTCGCTGCCGCGCAACCGCGTCAGGTTTAGCAGACGGCTCCATCCCACGATCCAGGCGGACCCGCGCAAATAACGACCTCGTATTCCCTGGTGCGCGTTCTCCGCTGGACGCTTATCAGGTATCTTGTCCCGGTTGGCGTCAATGCCCCCTTGGAACCTTTCCATAGTCAATTTTTTGAACGTGCCTATTGCCTGTCGTGTGCGAATGCGCGTACCTTATCAGTCACGACAATGAAATACCGCGTTCAGGTTCTTCTCGCGTGTTTGCTGGCTGCTTGGATGGTTCTAGCGCCGGCGTCGGCCTACGCGTCCAGTAGGTCTGGAAGGACGGCAAAGACGAGTGTCCACCCCCACCCCACGCGGACCTATCACAGCCGCACGCCCAGAGCGCATGTCCGCCATGCGCGCACCCGCCACGGCTAGAGCACCGTCACAATCTGAGTAATCCGGCAGCAACGTCGTTCACATCAATGCAATGTGATCGCGGTCACACCTCATGCGGCGAAATCGCTTTCTTCGTTGCGTTCAATTCTTGCGCCGGTGTATACCCAGAGACGTAAGACAGAAAGGTGCCGAAATATGTCTAAGACGCTCTGCCAGGAATCGCGCAGAAAGTTCCTTAAAACTTCGTTCTTTGGTGGCGCTGCAGCGGTTGCGGCGACCAGTCTCCCTGCGGCATGGGCCAGCCAGGCCGCTCCCGCGGCAAAAAGCAGTTCCAACTCTGCTGCGGCTCCTGCTGCCCACTCTGCGGGAACAGCCAAGGTCTCGCTTGCCACGGGCAACGATCGCGCCGACATCGCCTTCAAGTCGATGGAGCCGTTCAAGGCTGAGATCGCGGCCGCCATCGGCAACAAGAGGGTTGTTCTCAAGCCCAACAATGTCATCACCAACGTGCCGCTGTGCGCCAGCCATGTAGACAATCTGGAAGGCATCCTGGAGTTCCTGAAGTCGATCGGCAAGACCAATGTAATCCTCGCCGAGTCGCCCGCGGGCGGTTCGGTGATGGAAGGCTTCTCCAACTACGGCTATCCCAGGCTGGCCAAGAAGTACGGCATCAAGCTGGTGGACCTCGACACCGAGCCAGTCACGGTCGTGCAGTGCATCGACGAGAAAGACTTCCAGCCGCATGCCGTGCGCGTGGCCAAGATCATGATGGACCCGGCGAATAACTTCGTCATCTCGGCCGCCAAACTGAAGACGCACGACCTGGTGGGGATCACGCTCTCGCTGAAGAACGTTGTCATCGGCGCGGGGCACAAGGACACCGGCTCCGGACTTGCCAATGCGGGTCCCGGCGGAGGCAGGTCGGACAAGCGGCTGATGCATGGCGGAGGCACGCACGGCATCAACTACAACATCTTTACCCTGTCCAGCGTCCTGCACCCGCATCTGGCTGTGATTGATGGCTATGAAGGCATGGAAGGCACAGGGCCGGTGCATGGCACGCCGATCAGCCAGAAGGTCTGCCTCGCAAGCATGGACTGGCTGGCAGCGGACCGGGTTGGCGCGGAATTGATGGGCGTCGACGTCAGCAAGATCGGCTATCTCACCTTCGCCATCGCGGCGGGCAATCGCGGCCAGGGAGACCTGAGCAAGATCCAGATCATCGGACCGCCGGTCGCGAACTTCGCCAAGACCTATCAGTTGCCCAACACCTGGCAGCAGATCATCTCCTGGCAAAGGCCGATGGTAGCAAGCTAAGCTGCATGAGAATCGAGATATGGGACGGAGATGCCTCTGGTGTCTCCGTCTTTTTATGCGCTGTAGGATGCAATCATGCTCATCGGGCCGGAAGGACCAGGCTTCCTTCTCTCCGGCAAACGGCAGACTAGCAGAATCGTTCTCTGCCCATAAGGCTGGAGATGAGCTTCTCCTGAGACAAAAGACCATCCCTTCTCGTCAGACAAGGGATGCAGATGATAGTATCGGTGGCCGTAAAGAATGGGAGCTTATCAATGAAGAGAATCACAGTTCTGATGACTGCGCTGGCTCTGTGCGCCGGCATGGCTTCGGCCCAGATCGCCGCAACCTCCGCGAAAAGCTACGCCAAGCCGCCCAAGCGCACCAAGCGCTACGTTATTACCGATTTCGGCGCGGTTGCCGACAACAAGACGGTGAACACCAAGGCCATACAGGCCGCCATCGACAAGTGCGCCTCCACCAAGAAGGGTGGCGTGGTCGTGGTTCCTCAGGGGACCTTCCGCACCGGCGCCATATTCCTGAAGCAGGGCGTGGACCTGCTGGTGGAGAAGGACGGAGTACTCAAGGGAACCACCAACATGGACGACTACCCGGCAATCCAGTCGCGCTGGGAGGGTACGGAGGAGATGTACACCGCGTCCCTGGTAAATGCCGATGGCGTCAACGGCCTCACTATATCCGGCGAGGGCACCATCGATGGATCGGGTGACGAGTTCATGGCAAACAGTCCCATGCGCCGCCCCCCGCCTCCCGCCCCTGGAGCCGCAACCTCTGCTCCCGGAGCTGCTGGCGCTCCTGGCGCCACCGCTTCTGCGGCAGCCGCTCCTTTGGCGACACCGCCTCCGGCCCCCGCCGCCGCACCGCTTCCGGCCCCTACAGCCGCATCTCTGGCCGCTGCAGCACGCCCAGCCGCGCCCGGCGCCGCACCCGGTCCTGGAGCTGGCCCTTCAGGAGCCCCACGCCAGTTCCGCGGCCGTCCCCGCCTCATCGGCATCCAGAGCTCCAAGGAAGTTCTCGTCTCCGGGCTGCACCTGCACAACCAGGCCATCTGGTGCCTCTTCGTCCTCTATAGCGAGGACGTTGAGATCGACGGCGTCAATATAACCGCCGCGCACAACATCCCAAGCTCCGACGGCATGGACATCGACTCGTCCAAGCATGTACACATCACCAACGCCTTCATCGACGATGACGACGACTGCATCTCCATCAAGGCCGGCAAGGACGCAGATGGCCTGCGCGTCAACCGTCCCTCCGAAGACATCCTCATTGAGAACTCGCACTTCGCCTACGGCCAGGGCGGCGTCGCCATGGGCAGCGAAACCTCCGGCGGCATCCGCAACGTCACCGTGCTGAACTGCCTGATGGACTCCGACAACTGGACGCCCATTCGCTTCAAGTCGCAGCCCAGCCGCGGCGGCATCGTGGAGAACATCACCTATAAGAACATCGTCCTGCACGGCACGCGCGAGGCCTTCGATATGAACATGGAGTGGCGCATGGTCGGCCCGCGCATGCCCGATTCCAACCCCTTGCCGCTGGTGCGCAACGTTAAAATCATCAATGTCTCGGGCGACGTGCAGAATGTCGGCTCCATTCATGGACTGGCGGGCAGCCCCATCCAAGGCGTCACCTTTGAGAACTGCCACATCACCGCCAACCGCGGCTTCCGGCTCGATCACGCACGTGGCGTGGACCTGACTGGTTTGAAGATCGACGTGAAACAGGGCGATCCGGTCACCACCACCGACGTGCAGTAGGCGGGCGTGTTCTGGTGCATCGACGCCCGTAGAGAATGAGGGCCCCATGATGAAGAGAACCACGATCCTGTGCGCCGCGCTGGTGCTATGCTCCGCCGTGGCTTCGGCGCAGATTGCCACAACCTCGGCCAAGAGCTACGCCCACCCCACCCACCGCTCCAAGCGCTACGTCATCACCGACTTCGGGGCCGTCGGCGACGGCAAGACACTGAACACCAAGGCCATTCAGGCCGCCATCGACAAGTGCGCCTCCACCAAGAAAGGAGGCGTCCTCGTCATCCCCAAGGGCACCTTCCTCAGCGGAGCCATCTTCCTCAAGCAGGGCGTGAACCTGCTGTTGGAGAAGGATGGCGTGCTCAAAGGCTCCCGGGACCCCGACGATTATCCGCAGGTGCAGACCCGCTGGGAGGGCACCGAGGAGATGTGGACCTCGGCCTTCGTCAACGCCTTCAACGTCACCGGCCTCATCATCTCCGGCGAGGGCGCTATCGATGGATCGGGAGAAAACTGGGGCCAGAATCGTCCGCCCGCGCCCGCTTCGGGAGATGCAGCCGCCGCTGCACTCGCTCCGGTTGCGCCTCCGCCCCCGCCCCCCGCTTCCTCGCCTGCCGCGCCACGCCAGTACCGCGGCCGTCCCCGCCTGGTCGCCATCCAGAACGCCAAGGACGTGCTGGTCACCGGTGTCACTCTGGAGCACCAGGCCGTGTGGTGCCTCTTCATCCTCTACAGCCAGAATGTTGAGGTCGAAGGCGTCAAAATCAGGGGCGATCACACCACCCCCAGCGCCGACGGCATGGACATCGACTCCTCCCGCCATGTGCATGTCAATCGCGTCGACATCGACACCAACGACGATTGCATCTCCATCAAGAGCGGCAAGGACGCCGACGGCCTGCGCGTCAACCGCCCCGCCGAAGACATTCTGGTCGAGAACTCCCACTTTGGCGCAGGCGGCTCCGGCGTCGACATGGGCAGCGAGACCTCCGGCGGCATCCGCAACGTCGTCATTCAGAACTGCGTGATGGACTCCGGCAATTCAGCGCCCATCCGCTTCAAATCGGCGCCCAGCCGCGGCGGATTGGTGGAGAACATCACCTATCGCAACCTTGTGCTGCATCAGACCCGTCAATTCATCGAGATGAATCTGAACTGGAGCAATCGCGCGATGGCGCGGCTGCCGCCGGTGCCGCCGGCCAATCCGCTGCCTTCCTTCCGCAACGTCAAGATCATCAACGTCTCCGGCGACGCGCAGACGGCCGGCACCATCAACGGTCTTCCCGACAGCCCCATCCAGGGGGTCACCTTCCAGAACTGCCACATCGCCGCCAACACCGGCCTCCGCATCACTCACGCACGCGACATCGACCTCTCCGGCCTCACCCTGGACGTGAAACAGGGCGAGACCATCACCAAGACCGACGTGCAGTAGAGTTAACGGCCCAGGTTCTCAGTTCAAACGACCGAGGAGATGCAATTGAGTACGATTCGCTCTTCCGCAAGGCGGTCCGCGTTACGGCTGCCGGCGTTCATTCTGTTGATGGTGGGCTGTGCGGGCGTGTTGGCGTGGTCGCAAGGCGCGTACAAGATTGAGGAGCCAACGGCCCAGCAAGCGCCACCAACCCCTGCTGCCCCCCGGCAGTTTGTGGAGACCTGCACGCTCTGTCATGGCGGGGATTCGTTGGGCACGGACCGCGCGCCCACGCTGGTGAACTCCGCCCATCTGCGCGGAATGGCCGACAGCGATGTGGCAGCCATCATCCAGAAGGGCAGGGGAAACATGCCCCCCTTTCCTCTGCCGCAGGCCGACATCGACCAGATTGTCCGCTATATCCGCAGCCTCAACGCAGCTCCCGCGACAACTGCGGTTGCCGGCGATGCCAAGGCCGGCGAGAGCATCTTCTTTGGCGATGGGCAGTGCTCCTCCTGCCACACGGCGGGGGGCCGGGGAAGCTCCTACGGGCCCGACCTCTCCAGCATCGCCAGCCGGCTGAGACTGGCGAACATGCAGCAGGCGCTCACCAACCCGGGCTCCAGC
>Ga0181521_10009002_pt1 | contig 10103 bp, 11 predicted proteins | sample PEATcosm2014_Bin_32_FD_119764 | JGI IMG/M metagenome (GOLD analysis project Ga0181521, IMG submission 119764) | Peatland microbial communities from MTU Mesocosm Facility, Houghton, MI, USA - PEATcosm2014_Bin02_60_metaG | ecosystem: Environmental > Terrestrial > Soil > Wetlands > Peat | place... | reverse complement strand
CGGATGGACGGGCATCGCACCGCGAGAGGTCCAAGCACCATCCGAAGCGATCCTCCCTGATGAGCTCCCGATGAGCGAAACCGGATTCTCTCGGTCGGAGGTAAACCAAACTATGGCAACAGCAGCAGCCGTATCCAATACCCGGACTCCCCGCGAAGTCGTGGAGTTCCCAGCCAATGTTCCCGTCACCGTAGCTTTGAAGTACGGTCACGCCAAAACCGTGAGCTCGCAGTATGGCGAGCGCTTCATGTTCTCGCTGGCCGACGGCCGCGTGATGTTCCTCGCCCCCGAGGTCGGAGCGAAAATCGAAGCCCTCGGCATCAACGTCCGCGAGAACTTCACCATCATCCGCAAGTGGGACGAAGAGAAATCCGCCGCCACCTGGGAAGTCGCACGTGTGGCGGGTGAACAACCCAACGGCACACTCGTGCTTCCGCTCGCCGGAGACAACGGGAGCCAAGTGAGTCCCAAACCGCCGGCGTCCGCTCTCGCTTCCAAAGGTACGGATCACCGCAAGGCCGCCGGGGCTCTTCTGATTGAAGAAACCAACGCCCTGGTCGACGCTTATGCGCAGATTCTGGATCGCACCCTGACGACGTATCAGGGACGCATCAAGCCGGAGGAGGCGCGCTCGCTTCTGGTAACGGCGTATATCCAGCGGTCCAAACTGTCGTTCGTCGCGTAACCCACTCTACACACTTTTGCGGACGCGCTTTGTTCTGAAGCGCGTCCGACCCCTCCTCAAACTATGCTCACCGGAAAGAATTTGGAGGCGCACCTTGCCCATGTGATCCTTGGACGAAAACTCCCCCAGCGGGAGCGCATCGGCCCACGCTCAGGCCCGCCGCGCAAGGGCCCGTCGCGCGATGAAGACTACAAGGCGTGGATTCGGACGCTGCCCTGCTGCGCGTGTGGCCATCCCGCACCCAATGAAGCAGCGCACACCGGAATTGATGGCGGCATGTCGATAAAGCTTCAGATTACTCGTGCGTGCCGCTTTGCGCGGACTGCCACACGCGCGGTTCCCTAGCCTACCACCGTATTGGCAGGTGGGTGTTCGAGCGCGTGCACGCCATACGGTTCCCCTCGATTGCGGCGCGGTTACGGCGGCAGTGGAAGCAGCAACGAGCCGCATGAAGGCACGTGCCGCCATTCTCCGACCTAGTTCCTCGACAAAGTCAGCTTTCGGGCGACGGCGTAGCAAAGGGTTTCAACGCTGTGGAAATCGGCAGCCGAGCGACATTTTTGCAGCCTTCAGGCGGCCTGGCGTGAGGTGCGCAGAGAGTTTCCGACCGCTGGGAACGCCAACGGCCACGGCACCGCCACCGCTACGATCAACTTCGTGATTACTGGCGGAACGGCCCACTTCAAGGGGGAGTGGGAACATCACGGCTACTCTGACGATCACGAACACCAGTGCTACAACGGAGTCGATCACCGGCTCCTACACTGGATCCCTTGCGATTGTCCCGGAACCTAGCTCTTTTGTGCTAATCGTTCCGATGGCCCTTATCGGGTTGTGTCGGCGCCGGCGCGGGGCTAAGCCCCGATGACGACGGGCTGCGCCAAATCATGGTGTATTAAGTCGCCCGGAATCGAGGCAAAGCCTCTGCTTCAACTTTATCGCGGCGCTAGCCCCGAAAATTGCGGTCGGCGGTGAAGTCCCCGTTCTCCGGAAGGCACCATTCCACATCGATGAACTCTGAGATCTCATTGCTGCCCATGGTGATCCCGAGATTGCTGCGGGATCGACGAAATCCATAAGTCCTGATGCCTACTCCGCCAGGGGCGTCACAAAACTGGGTGAGCATTGCAATAGAAACGTATTACACGGTCGATGTATCACACTGTAATGCAAGGAGTAAACCGACAACCCCGTACATCTAGTACCTTAACCCCGTTAACTTTAGTTGCTTTTCAGGACCCGTAAGCCTTAATATGTCGTAAGACGGTTTGCAGGCACTCGCTGTATGACAGATTGAAATACAGCGGCGACTGCGCTTCCTGAAATTCTGGATTCGCGCCCCCCGCCATTGGGACTCGAATGGCGGTAGCTTGTTCAATTCTCAAAATATAAGCGGACCCTCTCGTCGGTCTCGAAGGCATCGTCGCCAGCGCCGATAACGTGTATCGACTCGTCGTTTCCGTCAACCGCCTGCAGCGCTCAGTCACGGTTGCAATCGATCGCGATTGCGAGCCCCGTTTCCCCTCGAATGCGCCCCGCACCGTTCCGCCTTGTGAGCGCTTACTTCGCTCGGCGGGATGATCTCGTTCCCGCGACGCCCCCATCTCCTTGGAGGATATCCATGTCCGATTCCGAACCCAAAACCAAGATGATCAGTCTCCGCCTTTCGGATGCGGATTATGCAGTTTTGAAAGCCCAGTATCGCATCCATGGTGCCCGCAACATTTCTGATCTGGCCCGCTTGGCCTTGCAGCAGATGATACGCGCGACCAACTCGCCAACCGATTTCGCCGTGAAGTTGGCCGACCTCGAAAACCGCGTCAATGCATTGGAATCGGAAATCTCCGCACTTCTCAAGCGAAACTTGGCAGAAACCTGAGTAACCTTGCAAGACAAAAGTTTCAGCGCACCGTGAGCGACATAGTCTGACCACGCCGAACACTTCCAGGTAAAATCAATCAAATGCCTGCTTCGAAAGCTCTCATCACCGGCTGCACTGGTCAGGATGGCTCTTATCTGACAGAGTTCCTCCTCGCCAAAGGCTACGAGGTCCACGGGCTCAAAAGACGGTCCTCTAGTTTCAACACGGAGCGTCTTGATCACGTGTACCAGGATTTCCACGAATCTGAGACACGTTTTTTCCTGCACTACGCCGACCTCACCGACGGCAGTTCCCTCATGAAGCTGTTGTACGATATCCGGCCCGTCGAAATATACAATCTGGCGGCCCAGAGTCACGTGAAAGTCAGCTTTGAAATCCCCGAGTACACCGCCGACACCGTTGCCTGCGGAACGCTGCGGATCCTGGAGGCGATACGACTCAGTGGGCTCAAATGCCGTTTCTATCAGGCATCCTCGAGCGAGATGTTCGGAAGCACTCCGCCGCCACAGAGCGAGAGCACGCCTTTTCACCCTCGCAGCCCTTACGGGTGCGCCAAGGTCTTTGGTCACAATATTTGCGTGAACTACCGTGAGAGCTATGGAATACACTCCTCGAGCGGCATTTTGTTCAACCACGAGTCGCCGCGCCGCGGTGAGACGTTCGTCACGCGGAAGATCACCCGCGCCGTCGCTCACATCAAACGGGGAATCCAGAGCAAGTTGTATCTCGGGAACCTGGATGCGCGCCGCGATTGGGGTTACGCGCCCGATTATGTTCGCGCCATGTGGTTGATGCTCCAACAGGAGGAGCCAGGCGACTATGTGGTTGGAACTGGGGAATCCCACCCCGTTCAGGAATTCGTGGAGTTAGCGTTCGGATGTGCCGATCTGGATTGGAAGGAGTTTGTCGAGATCGATGCGCGCTATTTTCGCCCCGCGGAGGTAGACTTCCTTCTGGCCGATCCGGCCAAGGCCCGCCGTGTTCTCGGTTGGGAGCCGACAGTGAATTTTGAGGAACTGGTACGTATCATGGTGCAGGCCGACTTAAAAGAAGTCGACTCGAAAATCTCCGGCGGAACGGATGCCCTACGAATGGCTGTGGATTCGCAAGGGAGGAATATGTGATTCCGCTGGCGGGTAAACGCATCGTAGTAACCGGCGGAGCCGGATTCCTCGGTAGCCACCTTGTCGAGCGTTTGCAGAATGCTGGATGTGAGCGCATCGTTGTGCCCCGTAAGAGTGAATACGACCTAACCCAGTCCGACGCTGTGCGGCGTCTCTTTGAAATCCATCGGCCAGAAATCCTCATCCACTTGGCCGCAGTCGTCGGCGGTATCGGCGCCAATCGAGCCAATCCAGGCTTCTTTTTCTACGAAAACGCAATCATGGGGATAAACCTGATCGAGGCGGCACGGATGTACGGAACCGAAAAGACAGTCGTTCTCGGCACTATATGTGCGTACCCGAAGTTCACGCCGGTACCTTTCCGCGAAGGGGACCTCTGGAACGGCTATCCTGAGGAGACGAATGCGCCGTACGGTATCGCCAAGAAAGCGCTGTTAGTGCAATGCCAGGCTTACCGCCAGCAATACGGAATGAACGCGATTTTCCTGCTTCCTGTCAATCTGTATGGGCCACGCGACAATTTCGACCTCGAATCGTCGCACGTCATCCCCGCGCTCATCCGGAAATGCGTGGAAGCGGTAGACGAGCGGCGCCAAGAAATCGTTTTGTGGGGTGACGGTTCTCCGACCAGAGAGTTCCTTTACGTGGAAGACGCCGCGGAGGCCATCCTTGCCGGGACGCGGTGTTATGACAAGCCCGATCCGGTTAACCTGGGCAGTGGCATGGAGATCTCGATTCGTGATCTGGCTCACCAGATCGCCCGATTGACAGGATTCGACGGCCGCATTATTTGGGATGCATCGCAACCGAACGGCCAACCACGGAGGTGCCTGGACGTGAGCTTGGCAGAACAAGAATTCGGCTTCAAGGCCAAGACACCTTTTGACGAAGGGCTTCGGCGAACGATCTCGTGGTATTTGGAGAATCGGGCACCGCGTCGAGATTTCAAAAAGGGATAAACAAGCCACAGGATGCCAGAAAAGCGCCCGACCGCCCTCGTCCTATATCATTTCATGTATCCCGACGAGGTAGTTAGTTCTACACTCTACAGCGAATTGTGCGCGGGATTGGCAGCGCTTGGATGGCGAGTGGTCGGAAGCCCGTGCAACCGGGGGTGGGGCCACGAAGATAAGAAACACCCCCTGCGATCGTCATGGAATGGAGTTGAGTTTCGGAGGGTTTGGCGGCCAGCGTTCCGACAATCTACGGCATTCGGACGAATCGCTAATGCTGCCTGGATGATTGCTGCCTGGAGTTTAATGGCACTCAACTGGAGGATCCACGCAAATGTGGTGGTTGTTGGGACAGATCCCATCATGAGCCCGATCATTGCACTCGCATGGCGGACACTCCGCCCGAGAGTGCAGATAGCCCACTGGTGCTTCGATCTCTATCCGGAAGCGGCTGTCGCCGCGGGGTTGCTTCAGGAAGGCTCAATCATTACGCGAAGTTTGAAACGGCTCCTCCGCTGGTCATATAGACGATGCGCATTGGTGGTAGATATTGGAGCGTGCATGCGACGGCGGTTGGACGAATACGGCTCGCGAGCCCGTAAAGAAACGATTACTCCGTGGGCTTTGTTTGAACCGGACACACCGGCTCCAATTGATCCTGATGAAAGGCGGGTCCTATTCCAAGACGCAACCATTGGGTTGTTGTACTCTGGGGGCTTTGGCTTGGCCCACTCATGGCATTGCATTCCAGAGCTTGCCAAGATCCTGGCGCCCGGCGGGGGCAAAATCGTCTTCAGCGTCCAGGGCAATGCCGTGGCAGAACTGCGAAACGCCATGGAAAAGGCCGAAGCTCCAGTCGGATTTGCCCCCTTTGCGCCAAATGCCTTTCTCGGAACTAGGCTTAGTGCGGCTGACGTCCATATCGTGAGTTTACGGGAGTCCTGGACGGGGACTGTGGTTCCATCCAAATTCTTCGGGGCGTTAGCGATCGGCCGCCCTGTGCTGTTTCTCGGCAGTCCCGATTCGGCCGTGGCCCGGTGGATCGAAGAGTTTCATGTTGGCTGGGTCTTGAACACGGGAAACCTGGACTCCGTGGCTGACGATCTCGTTCGTTCATTGCGCCCCGGGTGCAAGGAGGAGCTTTTTCGCCATTGCCACGCGGTATATCGCGAGAAGTTTTCCAAGGCGCAGGTGCTGAATAAGTGGAACGCTCTCCTCCGGAGCATCATATCAACAGCTTCGTAATGTTTCCCGAATAGTACCGGACGACTGATGCCAATGGAACTTGCTAATGGTGGGGTCTTCTGGAACACTAGTGGGTGCGCTTTTTGTATAATGTGCTGATCGCGAACTGGGAGTGAAAGGGCGGTAGCGTGCCCAAGACACCACTATGCGAATGAGCACGAAATGATCGCAATGAGGAAAATCTCCGCAGGTCCTATTCTGGTCTGGCTGAGCCTTCAGGCACTCCTATGGGGACAGGTGCCGGCGCCGCAACAATCCCCGCTGCAAGGGGGACAAAGTACTGGTGCGACCCAAACCGTCCAAACGCCCCCCCAGAACCCGGATCTTGAGTTGCTGCGGCCGAACTATGTTCTGCGGCCTGGGGATCAGATTATGCTCCGGGCTTTCGAGATGCCGGACATTAGCGAACGGCCTTTCCGGATAGACGGAGATGGATTTATCAACTTGCCGGAATTGGGAAAGGTGAAAGCCGGTGGCATCACCGTGGAGAGGCTTGAAGCTTCGCTAATGGAACTGCTGAAGAAGTTCGTCCGGCAGCCGCAGGTGACGGTTACCGTGGTACAGTTCAGCAGCGAACCGGTCTTCTTCGTAGGAGCCTTCAAGGCTCCAGGCATATATCCCCTACAAGGACGGCGGACCTTGGTGGAGATGATGTCCGCCATTGGCGGGCTGCAGCCCGGTGCTAGCCGGCGGATCAAACTGACCAGGCGGAAGGAATACGGAGACATCCCCTTGCCGAATGCGGTGCCAGCTCCTGACGGGAGTGGAGCCAGCGTTGAGATCAACATGGCAAGTTTGCGGGACAATTTGAATCCCGCGGAAGACATCGTCCTGGAGCCTTTCGACGTGATTAGCGTGGAACGCGCAGAACTGGTCTATGTAACTGGGGAAGTCGCGCACACGGGGGGATTTGACTTGTTGGACCGCGATTCGATGTCGGTGATTCAGGCTCTCACGCTGGCCGGAGGCACTGGGCCGGACGCTAACACCAAAACTGCATGGATTCTTCGCCCGATTTCCAATACCTCGCGGCGAGCCCAGATTACGATCAATCTGCAGCGGATTCTCAACGGTCGGGACAGTGACCGGCCGCTGTTACCGAACGATGTGCTGTACGTCCCGAAGAGTTCTGCCCTGAAGCACAATCTTGGCCGGACGTTGCTGATTGTAATCCCGGTGGCTGTTTCTATCACAAGCATTGCGGTTCTGTTGACCCGCTAGGAGCGCAGAAAAGAATGGACCATTATTCCGGCGAGGAATGGAACGCTGCGCGGCTGCCCGGCGGCGCAGTGCCCGCCCCGCTAGGCTCGCTGCCGCCGGCCCAACCTCCATGGGCTACTCCTCAGACGTATGGCATTTCGCATTGGCAACTCGTCTTGCGGCACAGACTACTCTTAGTGATCTTCCTGTTTATCGGGTCCTTGGCTGGGCTAGCCTTCGTATTGCTGAAAACGCCCGTGTATGATGCGACAACCACGGTAGAACTGGTTGGATTCAACCAGAGCTTCATGGGTATGAACCAGGTGGATCCTCAAGCCGGAACCGACACCACGACGGCTTCAGTGTCCAATATTCAAACCCAAACCAAGATCCTGACCAGCAGGAATCTGGTTAGCAGAGTGGTGGAGCGGATGACTCTGGAAATGACACCCGTGACGTCTACGGCCAACACTCTTTTTGCAAAGCTCCACGCACAGCTATTCAACCGCCTACCGTACGGTCGGAATGAGCCACTGGCACAAAGCATCGAGGCGATCATGGCAGCGGCCCAATCAGTCACTGCCCGGGGCGTTGGTACTTCCCGGCTAATCGAGATTTCTTGCCATTCGACGTCGCCACAAGTAGCCGCCGACTTTGTGAATACCCTTACGCAGGAGCATATTTCGCAAGCTCTAGCTGCTCGTGCCAACGTTACGCAGAAGACATCGCAGTGGATGGAATCGCAGCTAGAAGAATCTAAAGCACGACTGCAGCAAGCCGGGGAAAAGCTTCGCGACTTCGTTCAGAAATCGGGAATGGATTTTTTCCCGGAACAGTCCACGCTTGCGGACAGTAAGTTGCGGCAGCTTCAGGCAGATGTCGCCGGGATTCAAGCGGATCGCATTGCCAAACAGTCGCGATGGGAGTTGGCCAAGAACACTCCTCCGGAGAACCTGTCCGATGTGATTAATGATCCGACTCTATTGGCTCTTAAGGGTCGCCTCATCGAGTTGCGGGGGCAGCTCGCTCCGTTAGCCGTGACGTTGACAGCCGAGAATATCCGGGTGCAGCGCATTCAGTCTCAGATCAATGAAACCGAGCAGACTCTTCAGAAGGAAGAAGTCGCTGTTCAAAAGCGGATTGAGGCCGATTACCAGGAAGCTCTTCGGCGCGAGAAGTTATTGCTCGGAGCTTATAACGCCCAGACCCACTCAGTGTCGGGCCAGGCGGACAAGGCCGCGCAGTACGCGATGTTGAAGCGGGACGTCGAACTGGAGCAGCAACTCTACAATGCGCTGCTACAGCAGTCCAGCCAGGCGGCTTTGATTGCCCTTGCTCCTTCCAGCAGCATTCGGGTAGTGGACACGGCGATTCCTACGGATATCCCTTCGAGCCCAGAACCACTACGAGACATATCGGTCGCTGCTATTTTAGGCGGGACATTAGGCTTCGGCCTGCTTATGCTACGGGATAACTTGCACCGCAAAAAGTTGACGCTGCTCTTCGACGCCCCAGGCCACACTCGGACGCTTCTGGGCGTTCCGGAACTAGGGGTGATTCCCTCCGCGCAACTGGAACAGCCTAAGAAAGTCTTCGGTGTTCGAACCCCGGCAGGCGTTTCGAACCGCGGCCCGGTTGCCACTCTCGGAATCGCCGTCCCGAAGGGCCATTCGGCATCGCCAGACATTCTCGCATGGCGAGGCAGCAAGTCCTCCCTACTGGCAGAGTCTTTCCGCCAGGCGCTCGTCTCCATCCTCCGGAGTCGGCCAAGGGATCACAGTGCCGTCTACGTCATAACCAGCGCTGGCCCGGCTGAAGGCAAGACGACCATGAGCGTAAATTTAGCGTTGGCTATGGCCGAGATTGGCCACAGAGTCCTGCTGATCGACGCGGACCTTCGCAGGGCGCACGGTCACACGCTGTTTGGTGCAAAGAAGCAAAAAGGACTGATCGATCTCCTCATAGGCTCGGACTCGGTCGGTGCAACTGCGCTGGAGGAATACCTGCAGCCCACCGGCGTCGAGAATCTCTGCGTAATCACTAGTGGCTTGGCACAAATGGAGACGCCAGCGCTCCTCTTCTTTTCCCCTCGGGTGAAGGAACTGCTGGGACTCTTGCAGCAACAATTCGATACCATCCTGATTGACACCGCGCCGGGGCTGCAATTTCCGGACGCGCGCCTGTGGGGTAAGTACTCTGATGGAGTAGTGTTGGTAGTGCGTGCCGGCATGACGAGACGCGAAGGCGCAGCCTCGGCCTGCCAGCTTTTTCTAGACGACGGCATCCCGGTACTCGGCACGATTCTGAACGACTGGACACCCAGCGACAGACGAATGCAGGGGTATTACGTCTATGGGAATGGGTTATACGATAAGACGGAAAAGTAACACTGGGAAAGGCGCAACGTACTGCGAAGGTGTTTAGGGTCGCGATCTTGACGCTCGGCACAGCGCTTGTTGCGAACTTGACTCAGTACTCTCTCTGGAGAGTAACAGGCACGAAAAGAATACACTGTAGTGAGATCCGCCTTGAAAGCATTCTTGCGTTCCCTCGGAATTGAGGTGCGGCGCGCCCAGGTTGCTCCGCCACATGGCAGTCCGCAGCGTCCGATTCGCCAGCATATGCGCCTTTCTGGAAGACATCAAGGCTCGTGGCTTCCTGCCCCGTGGAATCGTCGATGTGGGAGCGAATCGGGGAGACTGGACTCGCATGGCGTTATCCGTATTTCCAGGTACGCCGGTACTCACGATCGAACCGCAGCACCAGATGGCGGCCTGTCTCTCGGCCTTGCTCACAGAGATGCCGTAATGTCACTACGTCAAAGCCGGCGCAGGCCGGCAAGAAGGCGAATTAGTCCAGACGATTTGGGAGGATCTGGCGGGGTCCTCCTTTCGTAGCAGTTCACGTGGTTAGCGCCGCTGTGGGAGCAGAGAAGGTGCAGCAGTCTGATGACGGTTGCAGCGTACGGCCTCAGAGAGGTAGGCCAGTACGTGGCGCTGCTGTTTCTTGCAAGT
>Ga0181521_10008999_pt1 | contig 10105 bp, 7 predicted proteins | sample PEATcosm2014_Bin_32_FD_119764 | JGI IMG/M metagenome (GOLD analysis project Ga0181521, IMG submission 119764) | Peatland microbial communities from MTU Mesocosm Facility, Houghton, MI, USA - PEATcosm2014_Bin02_60_metaG | ecosystem: Environmental > Terrestrial > Soil > Wetlands > Peat | place... | reverse complement strand
CGGTCGTGCTGGATCGAGATGAGACCGAGCTTCTTTGCCTGTTCCAGCGTGTCGTCGCTGCTCGCGTCGTCCACCAAGAGGACCTCGTCCACTACCGCGCGATCAAGCTCGTCGACGGTGCGCTTCAGGGTCTCCCCGGCGTTGTAGGCGGGAAGCACGGCGGTGATCTGTTTCCCGTTGAGCACGCTGCGAGTGTAGTCACGGGCCGTCGAAGCTCGACTTCGCCTGGCTGGCGCCTCTTGGTAGGGTCGTTCAGTGCTCGCGACCGATACCTCGCCGGCCGAGGTGAACTCGGCGGCACACGCGCCGACGCCGCGACTTCGCGACAGCCGCTTGGCGCTGATCGGCGAAGCTGCGGCGGTCGCGCTCTCGCCTCTCGTCGCGTACTTCGTGCTCAGGATCCGGGGCATGGCACCCAGCGCGCTCCCCGATCCCGCCATGCACACGATCTATATCGTCGATCCCCGCGAGATGTTCCTCCGGTACACGGCCGCGCTGGAACCAACGGCGCGTTTGCGCGAAGGCGCCCAGGTGGGATTCCTCCTCGTCGCACGATTCTTCTATGTGGTCTTCGGTGCCGTGCCCGGCTTCTTCGCGACTCGCTATCTGTTCGCGCTGATCGCCGTCGTGCCTGCCTACGTGCTCGTTAGGCGGCTGTACGGCATCCCGGCCGGGGCGATCGCCGTCGTCGCGCTGCTCAGCTCACCTGTCGTCATCACGGCCTGGGGCACCGACTACCCGAACTCCGCCGTCGTCTCCTACATAGTCGGGGCGGTTGCCTGCTTGGCCATGCCATCTCGGGGCAGGTGGCGCTCGGTTTGTCTCGTGCTCGCAGCGCTCTTTTTGACATTGGCCGTCTGGTCCCATGGCATGGGTCTCGTTCTCGCGGCGACGACGGTCGTCGTGTACGCGGCCATGCGCCTGGTTCGGGCCAGGGAGCGCCTCGTTCTAGATGGCGCGGTCGCAGCGGGGGTCGCCGCCCTGGCGACGCTCGCCCTCATGGTCGCCTCGGCGCTCGTGTTCGGTCAGCTCGACTTCATCCGGCCGAGCTTCACCGCGGCTGCCTACCTGAACCAGCCGGGCGAGATCCTGCTTTTCCACTCGGCCAACTGGCGCTGGAGTGTGTACCTGGTGTACCTGTTGGTTCCGCCTTCGGTCATCGGCGCGTTCTGGGTCACCTTCGCACGAAGGCTGCGTGCCGTTTCGACACCCCAGCTGTTCGTCGGCCTCGCTTGCGCCGCCCAGTTCGCCGTCTTCGTCTACCTGCAGTTCGGCTACCACGTGGAATCCCTCGAGATGTACTACTTCTCCTCCACGCTTTGGGGCGTGATCTGCCTGACCCTCGCCGTCACGCTCGCGGAGCTCTGCCGGCCGCTTTGGGCACGCCCTCTTGCCCGCTGGCTGCCCGCGGGCCTGCTTGTTGCCGTCGCTCTCGCGTACGAGGTCGACCCGCACCCGCCGGCCTTCGGCTGGTTGCCGGTCGGCGCGGCATTGGCTGCGGTCCCGGTCGTGTTCGCGGGGATCGCGAGGTTCTCCAATCGGGCCCGCGCGCCGCGTCCGGCGTCCGGCTTCTGGTCCGGGCTCGGCGTCGCGACGACGGTCGTCGCCATGACAGGGTCCGTGCTCGTCCTCACGGTCACGCCCAGTCCTGTGCACGCGCCGCTGCAGGACGTGGCGCGTGCGGCCGACCCGGCAGCCCCGTATTCCACTGCTCTCGGCGGGAGTGCGAGCCGTCTCATCGACTGGTACCAGGTCAGCGCGGATCTCCCGTCCTTTGTTGGCAACGCCACCTATCGAGGCGAGCAACTGCTGATGTGGTTCCCCTACGACCCGAGCGGCGTGCTCACCGAGCCGGTGGGCATCTACCACGGGCGCTTCAATGCGCTTCCGAGCAATCCCGGTGTGCTCACGGTCCCCGACGTGGCAATGCTCGCGGCGAGGCGGCCGGCCGAGATCCTTCTTCTCAGTACCACCGGCGCCATGTTCGCGAGCGCCTTTGCGTATCTCGGTCCATATCGGCCCGTCCTTGCCCGCACCGCTGTGTTGCGGGACGGGCAAGCCGCGCTTCACGTCTGGCTGATCCTCCTGAAGGCTTTCGCGAGACAGCCCACCTGATCGGGGCGCAAGAGGTTCGTGCGCTGGCGACTCACCTGACCAGGGCGATCGGTGGCGAGCAGCGCCAGAGGACGCTTCGGTCGACGAACTCCGTCGCGCGTCGCAGTTCGGCCGAATCAGGGGAGTTGTGCTACAACAAATGCTACGTCAACGCGAGTCGCATGCTCGCACTGAAGGAGCAGCTTGTGCAGTCGACAGCAGCCGCAGTCGTGCAGTTCAATCGGTGGCCGGACCCGGTCGTCTCGGTGATCGTCGTCGCGACGGGTGCTGCGCCAGACCTGCTGGGCTGCCTGCGGGCTCTGGCCCAGAACACCAAGGACGTGCCCTTCGAGGTGATCGTGGTCGAGAACGGGGTCACCCCGGACGTCTCGGACGACCTCGCGTTCGGGGTGAGCGGCATTGTCACTGTCCGGTCAGGGGTGAACCGGGGCTTCGCGGGGGGCTGCAACCTGGGGGCGCGACGAGCTCGTGGTGTCTACCTCGTTCTGCTGAACGACGACGCCGAGCCTGAGCCCGGCTGGCTGGCACCCCTCGTCGAGGCGGCGCAGACGCCGGGAGTGGGCGCGGTGGGTGGTCGCGTCCTGTTGTCAGACGGCACGCTGCAGGAGGCAGGCTCGATCATCTGGAAGGACGGCTCCAGTTACGGCGTCGGCCGCGATCTGCCCGGAGATGCCGTCTCGTTGCGATTCCGCCGCCGGGTCGAATACTGCAGCGCGCTCAACTTCCTTGTCCGCAGAGACATCTGGAACGAGTTGGGGGGTCTTGACGAGGAGTACTTCCCGGCCTACTACGAGGATGTCGACTTCTGCTTCAAGATCGCCAAGCGCGGCGACATCGTGCTGTACGAGCCGCGTTCGGTCGTGCGCCATCTCGAGTCGCGGAGCTCGACGCAGCTGTACAAGGAGTACCTCTGCTTGACACACCGCAAGAGGCTGATCGAGAAATGGCCGGAGGTCTTCGAGCGCGACACGCACGCCGAGCCGATCGACCCAGACTCGGTCGAAGAGGCGATCCACCTGGCGATGGGGTCCCCACCGCGGGTGCTCGTGATCGACGACCGGCTGCCCGATCCCCGCCTCGGCTCCGGTTACCAGCGCATGTTCGACGTTGTGCGGGAGATCTCGGCCGCCGGCTATCGGGTCTCGGTGTTTCCGACCATCGGGATCATCGACGACCCCGACGTGCTCGGAACGCTGGGTGTCGGGGTCGTGACGGACCCGCTCGCGGAGCACCTGCGTCGGCGCTCGGCGCGCTACGAGGCGGTGATCATCTCCCGCCCGCACAACTTCGAGCGGTATGGCTCGCTCGTACGCGAGCTGCAACCCGAGGCGCACCTGTGTTATGACGCCGAAGCGCTGTTTCATCGTCGCCTGGAGGCGCAGGCCGAGTTCGCCACCACACAGGAAGCCCAGGAAGCCCTGCTCAATGCGGCCGACGAAGCGCGCACGGTCGAGGCCGAGATGGCATTTTCCGTGGACACGATCGTCTGCGTGTCCGCAGACGAGGCGGCCGCGCTGCGCTCCCTCGGTGCCCGCGATCCGTTGGTGGTAGAGCCATGGCTCAGCGAGCTGACGCTCACGCCGGCCGGCTTCGCCGAGCGTTCCGACGCGTTCCTGGTGGCTGGCTGGCTGGCCGGGCCGGAATCGCCGAACGTCGACGGCCTCGTGTGGTTCGTGCGCGAGGTGCTGCCGATCGTCCGCGCCAGGATGCCGTGGGTGCGCGTGCACGTATCCGGCCCGGAGCCGCCGAAGGTGGCCCGCGACGTCGAGGGTCGCGGCATCTGTTTCGAAGGCCAGGTGAGCAACATGGCCGAGTTCTACGGCCGCACGCGGGCCTGCATCGTGCCGCTGCGCTACGGGGCCGGCGTGAAGATTAAGACAGTGGAGGCACTGCAGTACGGCGTGCCGACGGTGGCGACAAGTGTCGGAGCCGAAGGCATCGATCTTCGGGGCACGAAGGCGCTGTGGGTTGCCGACGACCCGAGGGAGTTCGCAGACGGGCTCGTCTCCCTGCTGACCGACCGGGAGGTCTGGGAACGCAAACGGGCCGAGATCGAGGCACTGGACGTCTTGCGCAGTTCCGAAACATCCCGGGTCACTTGGGGCTCTATTCTGGCGGAAGTCGTAGGTGACCCGATGGCCACCAGTCTGCGACCTGAACAAAGGGCAGGAATATGAGGAAGCTCCCGGATCCGAGACGGCCGAGCACGGGCCCCGATCTTGCCTTTGACGAAGGCTCCGAGGACGGGGCCTGGCTCAGCTTCCAGCGTGCTGGCGAGACCGACGAGTCCGCTCGCGAACGGTCACGCGCCGCGCAGGAGGCCGATACCGACGAGGCCCGAGTCAAGGAGCTGGAACTACGCCTGCGGGAATGGGTCGAACGGGCCGAAACGCTCGAGACGGAGCTGGCCTACTTGAAGCGAGACCTGGAGGTCCGCACGGCCTACTGCCGCGAGATGGAGCGCCAAGTCGAGGAGCACACGAAGGCTGTTCGCTGGGCTGAGCAGGAGATGGTCGCGATGCGCGCCCGCGCGTCGTACCGAGTGGCGGACGCGCTCGTGAGCCAAGTGAGCAGGCGACCGGCACTGGAGCGTTTCGGGCGCACCTGGGCACGAAAGCTGATCGGCTCGCGTGGCCGCTGACCGCTCCGAGGACGCGCGAAGCAGATTCCGCACGGGAGGTTCCGGTCCCGAGCGGATGATCTCGCACGCCGCCAACGCGGAGGACGTCGTGTTGCACCGCGCCCTGTGCACTGGCGGTGCCGTTGGCCGGTACGTCGACGTCGGGGCATCCTCTCCGTATCTGGGCTCGGTGACGAGGCACTTCTACGAGGCGGGCTGGAGCGGTATCGATGTGGAGCCCCTTGCCGAGGAGGCCGCGGAGCTGCGTCGCACCCGCCCCCGTGACGCCGTCGTGGAGGCGGCCTTAGGAGCCGCCCCCGGCCAGGTCACGCTCTACGTCGTCGGTGACGAACGTGGCCTGTCGAGCACCGACGCCGAGGTGGGAGCAGGCTATGTCCGCGCCGGGCGCCCCGTGCGCGAGCGCGTGGTCAGGCAGCGCACGCTGGCAGATGTCCTGGATGAGCACTGCACCGGGGAGATCTCTTTCTTGAAGATCGACGTCGAGGGCGCGGAGCCCGACGTACTGTCGGGCAACGACTGGTCGCGTTGGCGTCCGAGGGTGCTCGTCGTGGAGGCGACCGACCCGTGGTCTTACCAGCAGAACCACTCGCGCTGGGAGCCGCAGCTGCTTGCGGCCGGATACCTGTTCGCCTCCTTCGACGGGATCAACAGGTTCTACGCGCGGGCCGAGGAGCCCGGGCTCGTGCCCCTGCTCGCCCCGGCGAGCGTGCTTGACAACTTCGTATCCGAGAACGTCAACCGGGTCGAGGGCTACGTTCGCCACCTCGAGGCGGAGCTGAAGGCGCGGGCTGCGCACGTGGCACAGCTCGAGACCTTTGTCGCGGCGCAGGAGGAGATCATCCACGCCAGGGATAGTCGTATCGCCGAGCTCGAGGCCCGTCTGCGGCCGCGGACGCTCCCGGGCGGGGGCAGAAGATCTCGCTAGCGCCCCGGGCGGAGGCCAGGAGCTAGGCGTCAGGACCGGACGAGGGGGCAGGTGCGAACGGACTGACCGACCGTGCCGATCCGCGTCGGGATGGCGACACAGGCGCTGGTGTTCACCGTAAAGCCGTAGGTCGCCCACGGAGGCCTTGGCTGTGAGAGCAGCGCGGCGTCGGTGGGGAACGAGTTCGGGTCGACCCAGAAGAGATACACATGGCTGTAGGCGCGCAGGTCCTTCTTTATGCGGGCCACGACCGTCGGTGTCGGCCGGATGTTGGCCTGGATGCGTGCGAAGAAGTCGTCACTCGGGAAGTAGGGGACGACGTAGGCCTCGGGCTGGGTACCGATCATCAAGAACGCCGCTGGGTGGACGACGGACGCCGGCACCAGCACCGTGATGTAGCGCGACGCCCAGGCGGTGCGGCCGATGTTGTCGGTTTCTTCGGTGACCAGTGACACCACGATTATCGCCACCAGCACCACGGCCGCGATCGGCCAGGGCTTGAGCGGGGAGAACAGACGCCGGACGCAGATCCCGAGCAGCACGAAGGTGAGCATCTCGAGAGGGATCAGATACCGGTAGATGGCAAAGATGTCCACCCAGATCAGGTACGTGACGATTGTGAGCACGACCAGGAAGCGCTCCGCGTCGGAGCCGAAGACCGGCCGCCACGCCCGCCGGCGTGCCGTCATCGCGACGGCCTTTATGGCCAGAAGCAGGAGGACCGCTTCCAGGGCAGGCATCGAGAGCTCTCGGAAAGGCTGGGGACTGGTGCGCAGCGGCTGCTGGGTCCACAGGAATGGGTAGAAGAGCGCCTGCAGTACGCCGTGCGGCAATCTTCTGGCGTCGGTGTTCGATGCGAGGGGTGCGTAAGGCGAGGCGAAGACCTGGTTCAGGTAGGGGAGCAATGGGCTTCCCCATCGGGTGGCGAGCTCGTAACCCCACCATCCGTAGGAGACCAGGAGGCCCACGAGCGCGCCGCAGCCGCAGGCGAAGGCCAAGGCCAACCGGCGTAGGAAGGGCAGGCCGATCACGAAGAAGGCGACGACGGTGGCAACAGTGAAGGGGAACGCGGAGAGCTTGAGGCCGGAGCCGAACCCGGATACGAGGCCGGCCGCGACCGCCAAGGCCAGCACGCGACGGCGTGCGCCGTGCGCGGGCGGCCTGCAGGCGTACAGGCCGAGAAGGATCCCGCCGAGGAGGAAGGGCGCCGTGAGCGTGTCGCCCATCACACTGCCGATTTCCGAAAACGCCCCGGCGGCGAAGATTCCCAAACCTGCCGCCAGGAGCGCAAGCAGGCGGCGGCGCGTGAACACCCGCGCGATGAAGTACAAGATCGGGAAGGACAGGCCCTCCACGAAGGCGATGCCATAGGCGACGGTCCGGGCGGAGAAGTGGCGGGCCGCGAAGTAGAAGGGGAAGTCGAGAAGGGGGTTGTAGTAGGTCTGCAACTGCGCCGGCATGATGTCGTGCTGGTGGTTGACGAGGACCCAGAAGGGATCGAAGAAGTGGTAGTTCATCAGGTCCCAGTCGGCGTCCTCACCACGGTGGAGCGCGACCAGGCCGTAAAGGAAGGGGAAGACTATCAACGCCGCGGTCGTCAGCCAAAGCGCCCACCGGTTCATGGTCGCCTGGCGCTCAGGCGAGAGCGGACGGATCACGGCGACTCGCCGCGGAGTGTGCCAGCCGCCCGTCGCGGCCGACGGACAGCGGTTTCACCGCGCGCCCGCGAGACGGGGGAGAATCGCGAAGCCTGCGCCTCGCGTGAGGAGCGAGCTTTCCCAGAGCCAGCGCGTGTTGTGGTCACCCGCATGCATCCGGCAGCATCTGAACCGGCCTCCATCAGGATCGCGAGTCTGGCACACGTGGGCGTGGGTTTGCGAGCTAGCAAGCCAGGGTCCGCCTTCGGCAGACTTCCAAGTCGTGACCGGGGGCGATAAGGTCAGCTCGCAGGAAAGCCGAAGCAGTTCTGCAAGGGGCTATCCGCCAACCCAAAGGTGAAATGAGAATCTCAAACAAGACCGTCTGTCAGCAGGGAAGGCACGGCTTCGCCAGCAAGCTATTAGTTCCACGGTCGTGCGCTCACCCGCGGCGCCTGTCTCGTGAGGTCTTCGCGAGCCGGAACATCCGCTGAACCCCAGGAGCCCCCGGTATGGCAAACATCTCGGACCATCAGCAGACCCGCCTGCGGGCGCTTCAGCGGCTTGTCATCGACATCGGTCGCAAGAGATTCGACGAGCAGTTCGGCGACGTGAAGCTGACACCGGCGGTCGGTCTGATCTGCGCCTACGAGGAGGAGGCCAACATCGGAGACGTGCTGCTGCGCGTGCCGAAGACGGCCTGCGGGCTCGAGGTGACACCACTTGTGATCGTTGACGGCGGTGAGGACGAGACCGCCCGCGTCGCCATGGAGGCGGGGGCGGTCACCTTCGTGTTCCCGGTGAACCTGGGTCACGGCGTGGCGCTGCGGGTCGGTTACGACCTTTGCGTGAGCTTGGGGGCCCAGTACGTGGTCACCTTCGACGCCGACGGGCAGAACGACCCGACCGAGATGCCGCAGTTGCTTCAGCCCCTTGTGGATGACGAGGCCGACTTCGTTGTGGCCTCCCGGCGCCTAGGGGTGGACAAGACGGGGGACCGGTACCGCCAGTTGGGGGTGGTCTTTTTCGCGGCGCTCATGAACCTTCTCACCGGGGCGCACCTCACCGACACCTCCAACGGCTTCCGGGCGCTCCGGGTGACGATGCTCGCGGACGTGAAGGGCAGCCTCGAGCAGGACCAGTACCAGACCGCGGAGCTGCTGATAACGGCGCTCAAGCGAGGCTGGAGGGTGAGCGAGCGCCCCGCTGTGTGGCACGAGCGCGCCTCCGGCCGGTCGAAGAAGGGCACGAACGTCCTCTACGGATTCCGCTACGCGGCGGTGTTGCTCGGGACCTGGCGCCGCGAGCGTTAAACCTCAGCCCGAAACCGAGCGCAGGCGTCCGCGGTGCGCGCGGGTGCAGTTGCTCGTTCGCTCTGGCGGGGCGAGACTCGCACGGCGCCGGCAACGCCGCGAGGGCGTCTCCGAGGATGCGCCGTGCCTCGCCTCGGGGATTACTGCCGGGAATTCCTTGTCATAAAGGGCGATTACGCGCGTCAGGAAGGGCTGTCCGGGTGGGCGGGCAGTCAAGATCGGTCATTCCCGCCAGAGTTATACTCGGGCCGCAAAGCAACCAAAGAGCGGAGGACTCGTGCAGATTGGGATCCTGACTGGTGGAGGAGACGCGCCCGGGCTGAATGCGGCGATCCGGGGCGTGGCACGCAGCGCTTTCAGTGACGGGGTCGATGTCCTCGGCGTGCAGAACGGTTGGGCCGGCCTGGTCGGCGAAGGCGATGCCATCCCGTTGCGCCCTGGGGACGTGTCGGGGATCTTGACCCGGGGAGGCACGATCCTGGGCTCATCGCGGGTCAACCCACTGGCGAACCCGGCAGCCATGGAGGCTGTCATCGCGAATATCGGCCGGCTCGGCCTGGACGCGCTGGTGACCATCGGGGGGGACGACACGCTGTCGGTGGGAGCGGCCCTGGCGGAGCGGGGAGTGCCCGTCGTCGGGGTGCCGAAGACGGTGGACAACGACTTGTTGGTCACCGAGTACTGCATCGGCTTCGACACGGCGGTGGCGATTGTCACCGAGGCGGTGGACCGGCTGCACACCACTGCTGCCTCGCACCACAGGGTGATGGTGGTCGAGGCGATGGGACGCGAAGCGGGGTGGGTCACCTTGATGGGCGGCTTGGCCGGTGGGGCGGACATGATGATCATCCCGGAGTTCGAAGTCCAGCTGGAAGATGTCGTCGCCCATCTCCAGAACCGCCGCGAGCAGGGAAAGACGTTCAGCATCATCGCCGTGTCGGAAGGGGCGGAGGTCGGGGGCCTGCCCGGCCCGTCGGCCGCGGGTGCGCCTCTTGACGCCTTCGGCCATGAGCAGCTCAGCCGGCGCGGGATCGGGGAGCGCCTGGGCCGCCAGCTCGAGGACGTGACGGGCTTCGAGACCAGGGTTACGGTGCTGGGCCACACCCAACGGGGCGGCACGCCAACCGCCTACGACAGGATCTGGGCGACACGTGTCGGCGTGGGCGCCTACAAGTTGATATGCGAGGGGCGCTTCGGTCAGATCCCGATCAAGCGCGGTGACGACGTCGTGGCCGTCCAGTTGTCAGAAGTGGTTGCAGAGCCACGGCTCGTACCGGAAGACCTTTACCGAATGGCGCAGGCGTTGGGCTGAGGGCTGCCAGCAAGCAACTGCCTCCTTGCGGACCGATAGTTAGCGGGAGGGGGACAGGCCCCCCTCCCGGCCTCCTCCCGGCGCGACCGCACTTAACGTTGAGGTAGTCGGGCCGGCAGAGCCGTCCCTCATGCGCTATCGCGTCGCGCATGACAAGTGTTG
>Ga0181521_10008996_pt1 | contig 10106 bp, 9 predicted proteins | sample PEATcosm2014_Bin_32_FD_119764 | JGI IMG/M metagenome (GOLD analysis project Ga0181521, IMG submission 119764) | Peatland microbial communities from MTU Mesocosm Facility, Houghton, MI, USA - PEATcosm2014_Bin02_60_metaG | ecosystem: Environmental > Terrestrial > Soil > Wetlands > Peat | place... | reverse complement strand
CGGCTTTTCGTCTGTGGCAAGCACTTGATTCTTCGAGCGAAGAGCGGGTCCAGGGGGACCCGCGCAGACCAGGGGGTCTGCCCCACAAATTCAGCAGCTTTCCCGATATTTGTGAAAAACGAGTGGCATTGGGTTGCCAACCTGCCCCACGTCCCCCCTTATCCCACGTACCGCGCGTACAAACTCCGAGCCACGCCCGTGTCGCTGGTCCCCTTGACGATCGCGCGGCCGTCGGGGAACACCGTCATCTCGTAGGGCGCGCTGAAGAACCGCAGCGCAAACTCGATCGCGTTCAGCACTCCAGCGGTCTCGCAGGTGGGCTGGACCGGAATTCGCCGCCATGAAACCCGATGCCGCAGCGATCCATGTGGGCTGCGGTGCCGTTACGTGCCTCAATTCTCGGTCGGGACCCGCTCGATGTGGTCGATCACCAGGATGTCGAACGGCTGCCTGCCCGGTCTCAGGGCGAGTCCGAGGGCCTTGACCGCATCCGCAATCGGGACCACAGTCACCCCGCCGTCGGCGGGCGGCGCATCGCCGCCGCGGTCTCCCGCCGCTCCCCTGCGGCCTCCTGTCGCTCCCACGCGGCCATAGTCCATGGTGAAATCGTAGGCGCCCTTCAGCCCGGTCTTATCCACCACCGGGCGATCAAGCCACACTAACGTCTCTCCCACCGGCATCACAGCGCTCGTTTCTCTCAGCCGACTGAGAAGCTCAGCAAGCTGTTCCATGTTCACATTCTGGCAGGTGTGATGGCCGCCACGGCCTCCTTGGCAACCATCGTTGCGGGGGTCGCCTCCGACAGACTCCTCCAGCTTGAGCGGCCCCTTGCCCAACACCAGCAAATACACCGGACGCACTTTTTCCTCATGATGGATGGTCATTTTGAAGCGCTCGGCGAGCATGGCTTGCAGCATCTCGGGCACTTGGCTCTTGGAAGACCCCGCTGGCAGTTTGGCGTTGATCTCGAAGCGCTCGTCCGCCAACCAGGCCGGGCCGGAGATCTGGTCCTGGGGCAATCGGTAGGCCAGGGTCAGCAAGTTCTGCAAGTCCACGGCCCGCAGCATCACCTGCGCATCGTCGATCCGCATGGGGACCTTTCCGGACTGAATCACGGACATCATCGTCTCCCTGGTGGGCTTGATAGAGACGACTTCAAACGCAGGCCTGGCGGGTGGAATTTGGGCCAAAACAAGGCTGCCCGAAAGCAACAGAAGCGTGGCTCGACGCATGGCGGCTACTCTACGCAGTGTACTCCGCCTCACCCCACATACCGCGCGTACAAACTGCGCGCCACGCCGGTGTCGCTGGTCCCCTTGACGATCGCGCGGCCATCGGGGAACACCGTCATCTCGTAGGGAGCCACGAAGAACCGCAGCGCGAATTCGTTGGCGCGGACTTCGCCCAGCGGCTCCAGACGCGCTTTCAATGCCGCCAGGTCAATCGGCCGCTCGCGCTCGTGGATCTGCACCGCGTTCCGGCCGCACAGGGTGGCCGGCGGGCGGTGCGATTCTTCCAGGTAGGGGAATTCGCGGCGGGTGCACGTGGGGCATTCCGGGTCCATCCGCGGGCCTTCGATCTGCCGGATGCCTCCGTCCCATACGTCAATCGTGGTGAGGCGCGCGCGCACCAGGTCCGGCTGGCCGGAGAGGATCTTCAGCGCATCCGCCACCTGGAGCGACGCCACCGCCGACACAATCGCGTTCAACACTCCAGCGGTCTCGCACGTTGGCTGGACGCCCGCGGGCGGTTCGGGATAGACGCAGCGCAGGCACGCCGTGCGTCCCGGAATCACCGGCATGGTCAGGCCGTAACTGCCCACGGCCGCTCCGTAGATCCACGGAACGCCGCGGCTCACCGCGAAATCGTTGATCAGGTAGCGCGTTTCGAAGTTGTCGGTGCCATCCAGAATGAGGTCCGCGCCGCCCAGCAACTCCGCCACGTTGGAGGGCGTCAGGTCGGCCACCACGCCGCGCGCGTGAACGCTGGAATTGATGCGCGCGACATGCCGCTCGGCGGCTGCGGCCTTGGGCAGGGACTCGGCGGCGTCGGATTCCTCGAACAGCCACTGGCGATGCAGGTTGCCCGGCTCCACGTAATCGCGATCCACGATGGTGAGCGTGCCCACCCCCGCCCGGGCCAGCGCCGAGACGTGAAAACTCCCCAGCGCGCCGCAGCCCACCACCGCCGCGTGCGACCGCAGCAGGGCCTCCTGTCCCCGTTCCCCGATGCCTGGGAACAGGATTTGCCGCGAATACCGCTGGCGCTCTGCCGCGTCCATCAACCCTTACGCTATCATGAACTTGGTGCGATCGCTGCTCGCCAACTTTCCATGCGTGGTTGTGTTGATGGCGGCTGCGCAGAGCGGAACTCTTCTGGCGCAATACCAGAAGTATGACGGCAAGGAAGTCCTCACCATTCAGTTCGATCCGGTGGAGCAGCCTTTGGACCCCTCCGAGCTGCACGAAATCCTGCCGCTCAAAATCCACCAGCCGCTCAGTTCGGCCGCAGTCCGCGACTCCATCGAGCGGCTGTTTGCCACCGGAAGGTACGCCGACATCCAGGTGGATGCCGAGCCCTACCAGAACGGTGTGATCGTCCGCTTCCTCACTAAGAACAGTTGGTTCATCGGCAGTGTGTCGGCGGTGGGCAGCCTGTCCAATCCGAATCCCGGGCAACTGGAGAACGCCACGCGGCTCGAACTGGGCCAGCCTTACACCGATGCCAAGCTCCGGGAGGCCGTGGCCGGCCAGCAACGGCTGCTCGAAAGCAACGGCTTGTACCTGAGCGGCATCCATCCGGTATTGGATTACGACCAAGCCCACCAGCAGGTGAATCTCCGCTTCGAAGTCGATAGCGGGAGGCGTGCGCATTTCGCCCCACCTGTGCTGACCGGCGAGTTGAAAATGGACCCCGTGAAGATCGACGGCGCCACCAAGTTCCGGCGCTGGATCATCCACACCTGGAAGCCGGTCACCCAGACGCGCGTGGTCGAGGGCCTCGCTGGGGTCAGCGCGCTGTATCAACGGGAGGATCGCCTGGAAGCCAAGGTCGCGCTGGATTCTCTGAAGTACCAACCCGGGACCAACAGCGCCCTTCCCACGCTCCACATCGATGCCGGTCCGCACATCGAGGTCCGCACCACCGGCGCCAAGGTCTCCCAAAGAAAGCTGCGGCGCTTGGTTCCGGTCTTCGAGGAACACGCCGTGGATCGCGACCTGCTGGTTGAAGGCGCGCGCAACCTGCGCGATTATTTCCAGTCGGACGGCTATTTCGACGCCCAGGTGGAGTTCAAAGAGCAGAGCGTCGTCAACGATAAGTCCTCCATCGATTACCTGGTCTCCACCGGCAAGCGCCACAAGCTGGTGGCCATCGAAATCCACGGCAACCGGTACTTCGACGCGGAAACCATTCGCGAGCGCATGTTCCTCCAGAAGGCCTCGTTCCTCCAGTTTCCGCACGGGCGCTATAGCGAGAGCCTCCTCAGCCGCGATGAGGATTCCATCGTCAATCTGTACCAGTCGAACGGCTTTCGCGACGTGCGCGTGACCGACCGGCTGGAGGACAACTACCGCGGCCAGGCCGGCGATATGGCCGTCTCTCTCACCATCGACGAAGGGCCGCAGTACTTCGTCAATCACCTGGAGGTCGAGGGCATCCGGAGCTTGGACCAGGCGGCCATCCTCACCATGCTCAACTCGACCGAGGACCAGCCATTCAGCGAATTCAACGTGGCCGTGGACCGCGATACCATCCTGGCGCAATACTTCGACAACGGGTTCCCCAATGCCACCTTCGAGTGGAGCTCCAAGGCGGCCGGGAAGCCGAACCTGGTGGACCTGCGTTTCGCCATCGGCGAAGGCAATCGGGAATCCGTAAGAGAAGTGCTCATCAACCAGGGCGCGCTCAAAACCACGCGCCCCGGCCTCATCTATCGAAACCTCCATCTGAATCCCGGCGACCCGCTTTCCCCCACGGCGATCACCGAAACCCAGCGCCGCCTCTACGACCTCGGCGTCTTTTCGCGCGTCGATACCGCCATCCAGAATCCCGATGGCGCGACCAGCGCCAAGTACGTGCTCTATGAGATGGAGGAAGCGCGGCGCTACTCGTTCGCGGCCGGCCTGGGCGCGCAGTTGACCCGCATCGGCGGATGCACCACCTGCCTCGACGCGCCCGCCGGCCAGACCGGCTTCTCCCCGCGCGTCTCGCTCGATTTCACCCGCTCCAACCTGTGGGGCCTGGCCCACAGCATCAGCCTGCGCACCCGTGTTTCCACCCTGGAACGCCGCGCCCTGCTCACCTACACCTGGCCCCACTTCCACAACCAGGACCGCCTCAACGTCTCCTTCACCGGCCTCTATGAAGATGAGAACGACATCCGCACGTTCTCCTATAAGCGCGAGGAAGGCTCGGCGCAATTGTCGCAGCGCATCTCCAAAGCCACCACCCTGTTCTACCGCTACACTTACCGGCGCGTCAGCGTCGACCAGGCGACTCTCAAGATCACTCCGTTTCTGATCCCGCTTCTCTCGCAGCCGGTGCGCCTGGGCCTCATCTCCGGCGGCTTCATCCAGGACCGCCGCGACGATCCCGTGGACCCGCATAAAGGCATCTACACCACGCTGGACGTGGGGCTGGCCGAGCACATCGTCGGTTCGCAGCGCGACTTCCTGCGCTTTCTGGCGCGCAATTCGACCTACCATCCCCTGGGCAAGAAGCTGGTGCTGGCGCGCAGCACGGAATTCGGAGACATCTACGCGTTCCACTACAGCGGCGACCTGCTCGTGGCCATCCCCCTGCCGGAACGCTTCTTCGGCGGCGGCGGCACTTCGAACCGCGGCTTCCCGGAAAACCAGGCCGGACCTCGCGACCCGGTGACCGGCTTCCCGCTGGGGGGCACGGCGGTCTTCTTCAACCAGACCGAGCTCCGCTTCCCGCTGATCGGCGACAATATCGGCGGCGTCCTGTTTCACGACGCCGGAAACGCCTATTCCAGCCTCGGCAATCTCTCGTTCCGCGTGAGCCAGCGCAACCTTCAGGATTTCGACTACATGGTCCATGCCGTAGGCTTCGGAATTCGCTACCGCACGCCCGTCGGGCCCATCCGCGTCGACCTGGCATACAGCATCAATCCGCCGCGCTTCTTTGGCTTCAAGGGAAGCCTGCAGGACCTGATCAACGCCGGCGTGAACCCCTGCGCCGGCGCCCCCAGCCAATGCGTGGTGCAGGGCGTGAGCCATTTTCAGTACTTCTTCTCGATCGGACAGACGTTTTGAGCGGCCTGTCCTACGTCACCTCGCGGTTTGGTCGCTCCCTGCACCACAGTGGTGCAGATGATATGATGAAGGCGTGAGACACAGCCCAAAGGCGCCTACGCGGACCGCGCCATCCGTCCGCCAGAGCGTCACGATTCCAGCGCACCTCGCGATCGAGGTCGAGCGAGTAGCCCGAAGGAAGCGTCTCACCATGAGCCGGGCGCTGGTCATGCTCGCACAGCGCGGGGTGGACGCTGAAGCCGCGGCGCGCAAGAGTCTCAATGCGACCTATCGGCGGTTCATGTCGGAGAGCGATCCCGTCCGCAAGAATGAAGCCGGAAAGGATCTGATCCGGGCGATCTTCGGGAAGGATGCCATTGCCGAAGATTCGATTCTCTAGTCTCCCACGCCCCGTTTGGCAGCACATTCTTGCGCGTGTGGCGGAGCGGCGGATCTCCCGGCAAGATCTTCGCCGGTTGCAGGATTGGGTGAATACCGGCCCGTGGGCGCCTGATGGGGATTGGTGCAAGGATTTCGGGTCGTTTACGATCTGCGGTTCCGGCGAGTTTCCGAAAACAGTGTTGGCGCCGGCCGGGAAATAAACACCTCGCAGAGATCTTCTCGGCAATCGATGCCGAGCGCCTTATCGGCCAAGTTGCTCCCGCGGCGCTGTTTCTTCAATTCGCGCTACGACCGTTTCATCGCAGAGGAGCAGACCAACCGCTACGCCCAGGCGGTGAGGGCGCTTCTGACCGTGTTTGCATGCAGGGCAACTACCTTCCTGACCGGCGTCGTGTAGCCGCCACCCAACGTGACAGCGATCGGAATATGCTGTTGCCGCGCCCCCTCGAACACCAGCAGGTCGCGCCGATACAGGCCGCTCTCGGTCAGGCCCAGACAGCCGCCCAGCGGATCTTCCCAGTATGGATCGGCGCCTGCGACGTAGATGATGAGTTCCGGCCGGAAGTCGGACACCAGGGGAACATAAACCTGTTCCAGTCGGGCTAGGTACTCCTCATCTCCCACGTCGTCTTCGAGGGCCATGTCAAGATCGGAATCCGGCTTCACGGTCGGGTAGATCCGAGCGCTGTGCATGGAGAACGTGAAGACCGTCGGATCGCCTTGGAAGACCGTCGCCGTGCCGTTGCCCTGATGCGCATCCAGGTCCACGACCATCGCTCTCCGGATCGCTCCCTCCCGCTGCAGCACCCGGATGGCCACGCCGATGTCCTGGATCGCGCAGAAACCTTCTCCGTGGTCTGAAAAGGCATGATGGAAGCCCCCACCGACATGGAAGCCTATGCCCCCGCGCAAGGCCAGCCGCGAAGCCAGCAGCGTTCCACCCGTCCACAGCCAGAACGCATTCTGCAAACGCGGACACCACGGAATATCCAGGACGGCCCGCTCGGTCGGCCCAAGCAGGTCAAGCCGGAGCCGTTCAACATAACCACGACAGTGGACCAGGAGCAGGTCGCTGTCGGAGATCGGGTCCGGCGCGACAAAATCTTCAGCGCCGGCCATTCCCTCGGTGAGGAGCCAGCTCTGGAGCAGACAGTATTTCTTGAACGGGACGACGTGGGGGTGAGTTCCGAGATCCCCTACCTCGGCGTAGGCGAAGCGGAAAGGGGTGTGGCGGCTCTGCACTCTTCGCTGGCCTGCCTCGAATTGCATGTTCTGCAACGACGTAAAACGAAGTGGCATTGGGCTGCCAGTCGCGCACCGTCTACCACGTATGCGTCTCGGCAATGAGGCAGTTCCAGCAGACTGGCCTGTATGTTTCCAGCGCGTGGGGGATGTGCTCCGGCCGAAAGTCCTTCCACGCACAGATCCGCAGGTCGGGGCTCATCAGGCACGGCTTGTGTTGCACCCAGTTGATTTCCCCAATCGGCCGGCCGCAGCAGGCGCACTCCTTTTCCCGGTACCAGTTCGTCAGGATGGTCCGAAGCAGGCACTCTTCCGGCGCCGCCTCAATCTGCTTCAAGCAGTCTTGACCGCAAGGCCCGCGTTCGGACCACCGCGAGCAATCCCGAAGGCGCAGCGTCGGCTCCCCGAAGACAGCCGTCAAAGCCGCGCGCCCCGCCGCCAGTTCCACGGCGGCATGCTGTTTGGTTTCCGGACAAGCAACCACCCTCTTCCCTCGGAACGTGAGGTAAGCGCCTCCACTTCTCCGCAACACCAGCCCCAACAGACCCAGTGCCAGAATTGCAACGACGGCGATACCCATTCCTGTCATGCTCAAGCGCCTTCCCAACCGCCTCAATTATGGAACCCGTTTCGTGCCGCGTCAAGGGTTATCCTCTGGACGATAATTTCGTGCCTCCGGATTCTCTTCGCCTGAATTCTGCTATTATATTTGCTGCCAGGGGGTGTGGTGTTTCTCATCACTCGAAGGAAGCAGTTCGGTCCGACGACCTTCCTCTGGGACGTGCATGCGCCGGATGTGGCGCGGGCAGCGCGTCCCGGACATTTCATCATGGCTCGCATCGACGAGCATGGAGAACGGATTCCGCTCACCGTGGCCGACTTCAATGCCAGCCAGGGCACGGTCACCGTGGTGATCCAGGCGGTGGGTAAGACCACATTCGAGATGATGACGCTCGGCGAAGGCGACGCCATCATCGATTTCATTGGTCCGCTGGGGCTGCCAAGCCACATACGGAAATTGGATGGGACCGTGGTGCTGGTGGGCGGGGGACTGGGCGTCGCGCCGGTTTATCCGCAACTGCGCGAGTACAAGAAAGCCGGCAACCGCACCATCTCGATTGTGGGCTTCCGCAACCGGGACTTGATGTTCTGGGAGGACCAGTTCCGCGAATTCAGCGATGAGCTGATCGTCACCACCGATGACGGCAGTTACGGGCGCAAGGGGTTCGTCTCACATGCGCTGGCCGATGTTGTCGGCACGGAGAAGGACATCCGCGAGGTGGTGGCCATCGGGCCGCTTCCCATGATGAAGGCGTGCTGCGAGGTGACCCGGCCGCTGGGAATCTCCACCATTGTGAGCTTGAATTCGATCATGGTCGACGGCACGGGAATGTGCGGATCGTGCCGCGTGACGGTGGGCGGGAAGATGAAGTTCGCCTGCGTGGACGGCGCGGATTTCGACGGGCACCTGGTGAATTTCGACGAGCTGGCGCTGCGGCAGAAACGCTTCGAGCGCGAAGAGAAGGAGGCGTTGGAACGGTACCGGAGCGAATCGGCGAGAATGGCCAGTTTGAAGATGCGGCCGGAATCCGAAGGCCAGCCGGCCTCGACGTGCGAGCTGCCCCAGCCCGAGGACGCGCCGCCGGGGCCGCTGGCCCCCAAGAACATCAAGAGCATACCACCGGAGCGCGCGCCCATGCCGCAGCAGCCGCCGGAAGTGCGCCGGCACAATTTCAAAGAAGTGGCGCTGGGGCTGGACCTGGAAGCGGCCCTGCACGAGGCGGAGCGCTGCCTGCGCTGCAAGAAGCCGCGCTGCATTCCGGGCTGCCCGGTGGGGATCGACATCCCCGGGTTTATCGCGGCCATCCAGCAGAAAGACATCAAGCGCTCGTACCAGATTCTGAAGAGCACCAACGCCTTGCCGGCGGTGTGCGGGCGCGTGTGCCCTCAGGAAACGCAATGCGAGATCACCTGCGTGGTCGGGGCCAAATTCAAGCCGGTGGCCATCGGAAGGCTGGAACGGTTCGTGGCCGACTGCGCCATGGGGCGCGGATGGGATGAGTTTCCCGAGATCGATGCGGCTACCCAAAAGAAAGCCGCCATCGTCGGTTCCGGCCCCGCCGGCCTGGCCTGCGCCGGAGAGCTGGCGCGGAACGGCGTCAAGGTGACCATCTTCGAGGCGCTGCACGTGGCGGGCGGCGTGCTGAAATACGGCATCCCGGAGTTCCGGCTGCCGGACATCATCATCGACGCGGAAATCGAAAATCTCAAGAAAATGGGCGTCGAGATCCGGCTCGATACCGTCATTGGCAAGCTGTTCACCATTCCGCAGCTTGTCAACGGGATGGGCTACCAGACGGCATTCGTGGGGACCGGTGCGGGATCGCCGAAATTCGCCGAGATTCCGGGCGAGGCGTATAACGGGGTCTTCTCGGCCAACGAATTCCTCACCCGCGTGAACCTGATGCGCGGCTATCGGCAGCCCTTGTACGACACGCCGGTGGGCATGGGCAGGCGGGTGGCGGTGGTGGGGGCAGGCAACACGGCCATGGACGCCTGCCGCGTATCCCTGCGCATGGGCGCCGAAGAGGTGACCTGCGTGTACCGCCGCACGCGCCGCGAATCGCCGGCGCGCATCGAGGAATTGGAGCACGCCATCGAGGAAGGCGTCCGGTTCATGTGGCTGACGGCGCCGGTGGAGATTATGGGCGATGCCTCGGGCTGGGTCACGGGCATGCGCTGCCAGAAGATGGAGTTGGGCGAGCCCGATGCTTCCGGACGGCGGCGGCCGGTGCCGGTGGCCGGCTCGGAATTCCCGATCGACGTGGATACCGTGGTTTATGCCCTGGGAACCACGGCCAATCCCATCATCGCGCAGACCACGCCGGGGCTGAAGGTCAACAAGTGGGGCTACATCGAAATCGACGAGCGCACCGGAATGACCTCCGTGCCGGGTGTGTTCGCGGGCGGCGATATCGTGACCGGCGCGGCCACCGTGATTCTGGCCATGGGCGCCGGCAAGCGCGCCGCGCGCGGCATGCTAGAGTACATGTCAGTTCCCACCGCGGGGAGCGTTTGATATGCCATCCACTTGTCCGAAGTGCCGCAGAGTCTTGGAAGAAGACGAGATCTGCTGCGCGCAGGTGCGCTATACCTGGCGCTGCAAGAGCTGCTTCAAACTGACCACCGGGTTCGCCATTCCGT
>Ga0181521_10008994_pt1 | contig 10109 bp, 8 predicted proteins | sample PEATcosm2014_Bin_32_FD_119764 | JGI IMG/M metagenome (GOLD analysis project Ga0181521, IMG submission 119764) | Peatland microbial communities from MTU Mesocosm Facility, Houghton, MI, USA - PEATcosm2014_Bin02_60_metaG | ecosystem: Environmental > Terrestrial > Soil > Wetlands > Peat | place... | reverse complement strand
CGGCTGCACAAATATTTCGACGGCATCCGCGCGATGGACAAGATTCCCGCCGCGATGTTCGTCGTGGACATCAAACGCGAGCACAACGCCGTCGCCGAGGCGCGCAAACTCAAGCTGCCGCTCGTGGCCATCGTGGACACGAATTGCGATCCCGACCTGGTGGATTTTCCCATTGCCGCGAACGACGACGCCATCCGGTCCATCCGCATGATTCTGGCCACCGTCGGCCAGACCATCACGCTGGCGCAGGCGGAGTTTGAGTCCAAACGTTCGCGCCGTCCGGCGGCGGAAGAAGCCGCGCCGGCGGAAGTGCCACCCGCCGAAGCCGCGCCGGTTGCGGCGGTTCCGGTGGAGGCCGCTCCGCAGGCGACGGCCTGAAAATTCCGGCGGTTCGGAAATTTTTCCGACCGCCCTCAACCCTCAACTCTCAACCAACAACCAATTTATATGTCTCAAATTACTGCTGCTGCTGTTGCCCGGCTTCGTGAAATGACGGGCGTGGGCATGATGGATTGCAAAAAGGCGCTGGCCGAGGCGAAGGGCGACCTCAGCGCCGCTGTGGACATTCTGCGCAAAAAAGGCCGGGCCACCGCCGCCGTGAAATCCGTGCGCGAAGCGAAGGAAGGCTCCATCACCCAATATATCGCGCCCGGCGGAAAACTCGGCGTGCTGGTGGAAGTGAACAGCGAGTCCGATTTCGTCGCGCGCAACGAACTGTTCCGCGCGTTTTGCGAGGAAGCGGCGAAGCGGTTGGCCGCCGATGCCAAGGCCAGTCTGGAAACCGAACGCGAGGCGCTCGTCGCGAAAATCCGCGAGAACATCAAAATCGCCCGGTACGCGCGCATGGAGGTCGGCGGCAATGGACTCGTTGCCGGCTACATTCACACCGGCGCGAAGGTCGGCGTGCTCGTCGAAGTCGGCGCGGGCAGGTCGGAAACCGAGGGCAAGGAGGAATTCAAGCAGCTCGTCAAGGACATCACGCTTCAAATCGCGGCGGGACATCCGCACGTGGTTTCGCGCGAGCAGGTGCCGGCGAACGTGGTGGCGAAGGAAAAGGAAATCGCCGCCGAGCAGGTGAAGAACAAACCGCCGCAGGCCATTGCCAAAATCATCGAAGGCAAGCTGGAGAAATTTTACCAGGCTTATTGCCTCGTGGATCAGGGTTTCGTGAAGCGGAACTCCGAGGTCAGCCTGAAGGAACACATGGCGCAAATTGCCAAGCAACTCGGCGACGAAATCAGCATTCGCCGGTTCGTGCGGTTTCAGGTCGGCGAAAGCGCGTAACCGAATCATTTTCAATGATGGCAAAGGCGTCCCGAAGGACGCCTTTTTTGATTTGGGATATGCCGATCGAGAAGCTGCCGGAGTAAATTTACCACCAGCTTAAGCGTCGAGCCGCTTGTTCAGGGCATCGTGATACAGATAAACGAAGAATTTCCAACCAAGGAACAAAACGCCCAAGCCAAATAAAACAAAGCTCGCCGGTTCAGGAACCGGCGATGTGGAAAATTGAACATCATCAAAATAAAACCAATCTCCCGATCCTCCTTTGCCGGTTGTGGTGGAGAATGTGAGTTGTGCAACATTGCCGGCAAAGGCTGATATATCGCCTGCCAGTCGCCCGCCAGAAATTGGAACCAGAGGGATGTTCGCGCCGTTCAAGGTGACTACCGCATCACTCTCGCCGGTGCCGACCAGGAAATTGATGGACTCTGTGCCAAACGGAACCATGCCTGTCTGACTCAATGTCGGAGGGCCGGCGGCAATATCAAAATACTGTAGCAAAACAGAGTAAGATCCTTGGAGTGGACTATAGCCCGGACCGTTGGGAAAGTTCGGCCCCATCAGACCTACGGCGGGTGCCCCGAGGCTTAAATCGTTGTAAAACGTCGCGAGGTAGGACCCGTAACTGTTGCCGACCGTCCATCCAGGAAATGCCAATGTTGGGTCAATAAAATCACCCCATCCATTGACTGGTGTTGGTGACACATAAAATCCAGCCTGTTCGAAGTTCAGATTAACAAAACTCTGCCCGGAAACCGTTTGTAAAAATAGAGCGAATGAAACTGCGCTCAACCAACTAATTCGTGAAGGTTTCATAATTTATGATAGAATAGTAAATCTTCATTTTCTCATTGTCAAAATTCACTTTTTTAGGTTGGATATTGCACTTGTCTTGAGGGGCAAGAGATATTGTCCCGGAACAAAATCAGCGGTGAAGGCCGAATAAATCATGCGCCCCGGCAGGTGCGGGAAATTCCGCGGTCATTTTGGAATTACATCGTCCAATTCCGCCGCCCCTGCCGGGGCGGATTTTTGTGGGCGTGTTCCGGGGGCGTTGCCCCCGGCTAATCTCCGGTGTCGCTCCGCGACATTTTTGTTTTTACACGCGGCTTTGGTTTGACGGGTCGCCTGCGGGCTGTTAAAAATCATCCGCGATGCCGCGCGCGGTTCCAGTCATATGACGATGATCAAAAAGCCAAATTTTTCCCGGATTCTGCTCAAGCTCAGCGGCGAGGCGCTGGGTGGCGAAAACGGCGTCGGCATTTGCTCCCAGGCGGTGCGCCACATGGCCGAACAAATCCGCGAGGTGCGCGAACTCGGCGTGCAAGTGGTCGTGGTGGTCGGTGGCGGGAATATTTTTCGCGGTGTGTCCGGCAGCGAGCACGGCATCGAGCGCGCCACCGGCGATTACATGGGGATGCTGGCCACGATCATCAACGCGCTGGCATTGCAGGACGCGCTGGAAAAGCTCGGCTCGCCCACGCGCGTGCAAAGCGCCATCGCGATGTCACAGGTCGCCGAGCCCTTCATCCGCCGACGCGCGGTGCGACACCTGGAAAAGGGCCGCGTGGTCATCTTCGGCGGCGGCACGGGCAATCCGTTTTTTTCGACGGACACCGCGGCCGCGTTGCGCGCCAACGAAATCGGCGCGGAAGTGGTTTTGAAGGCAACGAAGGTGGACGGCGTTTACGATTCCGACCCGAAGAAAAATCCAAAGGCAAAACGCTTCGCGCAAATCACGTATCTCGAAGCGCTGCAAAGGCAGCTCAAGGTGATGGACTCGACGGCGTTCTCGCTCTGCATGGACAACAAAATGCCCATCATCGTTTTTGATTTCTTCAAACCGCATAATCTTCGTCGCCTGGTCATGGGCGAAAGAGTGGGCACGCTGGTGACGGGCTGACGGATTGGAGTGTCGGAGTGATGGAGTATTCAGAAGACGGCAATTACTCCAGCACTCCAATACTCCATTGCTCCGCTTGCGGCTGGGTGCAAAGCAACACTGTATCTGCACGACCACCGGAGCGCGAGTTGTCCCAACTCGCAGCAGCTCCATTCGCGGAGAGCAGTTCATAAAAACTTTCCAACCCACTATTGCATTTACCGGTGCTGCGGCTTGGGACAAGCCGCGCTCCAGATACAGTGTCCAACTGCGCCCCTTGCGGCGGTTGCCTTGCCTGGGAGTTGATTTGTTCACAAAAAAAGCGCATGATGCATCATGAGATTCGTGTCGCGCGAGGATGCGGGACGCCGGCTGGGCCGGCATTTGTGCGAACGAGGCGTGGAAGCCGATCTGGTGCTGGGGTTGCCGCGCGGTGGCGTCGTGGTGGCTGCGGAAGTGGCGCATATTTTGCAACGGCCGCTTGACGTGCTCATCGTCCGTAAAATCGGGCACCCCTGGCATCGCGAATTCGCCGTCGGTGCGCTGGCCGAACCGGACGTGGTCATCCTAAACGAAGCTTCCTTGGGGGAAAAATCCATGGCTCGTTTTCAGTTGAATGACGTGATTGCGGAGGAAACCGCGCGGTTGCAGGCTTACCGTTTGAAATTTCACCCTGCCGGCGCACTGGTATTGGAGGGCAAAACAGTGTTGCTCGTGGACGACGGACTCGCCACGGGCGCAACGGCCGAGGCCGCCGTGCTCTCAGCCAGGCGACAACATGCGCGTCGCGTTATTGCCGCGGCGCCGGTGGCTTCGACAAACGCAGTTGAACGACTGGCCCGTGTCGCTGACGCTGTCGTGGCCTTGGTCACGGACCCGGACTTTGCGGCGGTGGGCCAATACTACGAGAGTTTTTTGGAGACGGGCGATGAAGAGGTGCTCGCACTGTTGCAGGGGCAGGCAGTGCATGGTCAGCCGGGGCCGTGACGAAAATCTATGCCTGAACTCCCGGAAGTCGAAGTGCTTGCCCGCCATTTGCGCCCGCTGATTCGCGGCAAAACCATCCGCGGCGTGGACGTGCGGCGGGCAAAGGTGCTGGCGCCGACTTCGCTTCGCAAATTCCGCCGAACCCTGCTGGGCGCAAAATTCACCGGACTGTCGCGTCGCGGCAAATATCTTCTGTTTCAGCTTCGCACGACAACCCGCGGTGAACCGGTGACACTGCTCGGACATCTGGGCATGACCGGCCGGATTTATCTCGCGCGGAAAAGTGAGCGTCCGCCCCGGCACGCGGCGGTGGTGCTCGATTTGGGCGGTGAAAATTTTATTTACGAGGACACGCGCTATTTTGGCCGGTTGACGCTGGACACTGCCGCCGTGAAAAAGCTGGGGCCGGAACCGCTTGACGACGGTTTTGACAAATCGACGTTCGCGCAGTCGCTGAAACGGTCGCGGCAAGCCGTCAAAATAAAATTGCTGGATCAAACGCTCGTTGCCGGCATCGGCAACATCTATGCGAGCGAAGCGTTGTTTCGCGCCCGCATCCCGCCGCGATTGCCGGCGCGAAGACTGACCGGGTTGCAAATCACGCGGCTTTGGCGGGCGATTCGTAAAATGTTGGCCGAAGCCATCGAATGCGGCAGCACCGTGCCGTTAAATTTCGGCGGGGGCAGGTCGGACGGACTGTTTTATTTTGGCCGGGCGGCGGGCGCCCCGGATTATTACGAGGAACGGTTGCGGGTTTATGATCGCGCGGGGCGGCCTTGTCCGGACTGCGGCGGCTTGATAAAGCGCATCCAGCAGGCCGGGCGGAGCACGTTTTATTGCCCGCGCTGCCAGTCTGTCTGACGCGGGGTGCTATCCTAATTTGGGTTGTAGTGTCGGCGCTGTGCGCCGATTCATTCGAGCCACAGGCTCGACGCTACAGCAAATTCGGACACTACCGCGTGACGAATCGGTTTGACGCGCCGTTTGCCGGTTTGTTAACATTCACTCTCTTTGGATTCCAGAGTAGCTCAATGGTAGAGCGCGCGGCTGTTAACCGTGATGTTGTAGGTTCGAGCCCTACCTCTGGAGCCATTTTTTTAAAGCGCAAATGCAGTCGGTTCCATGTTCTGGGTCTATATTCTCCAAAATCCAAAGGGTCGCTTTTACATCGGCCAGACCGATGATTTGCAAGCGCGTCTGTTTTCGTACAACCGCACGGATAAAGTCGGCGGGAAATTCACCCGTAAAAATGGCCCTTGGGAGTTGGTTTGGAGCGAAGAACATGCCACTCGGGCTTCGGCGATGGCGCGTGAGCGTCAAATCAAGAGTATGAAATCGGCCCGCTGGATCCGGGAAACGTTGCTCGATGGTAGAGTCCCGACGGGTCGGGATTAACCGTGATGTTGTAGGTTCTCCCGACAAGTCGGGATGGAGCCATTTTGAAAGCCCAATCTTTTCAAGGGCTTTTTCAAGACGGGTTCCGAAGAGTCGGGATTAAGCGATGGGTTGTAGGTTCTCCCGACGTGTCGGGAGGGAGCCATTTTGATTTCAACTGCCGGGCAAAATTTCCACCTGCTGGCGCTGGAGCCAGCCGATTCTTCCGGAACCGTCGGTGACTTGCAGCCAGTTGTCGCGGCGATCCAACACTGCAAGTTCCGCGCCGTCGTGTGCGGTAAACGCGCTCTGCGCCTCGTCAAACGGTCCGCTGCGCGCGGTGGCATCTTGCGCGATGACCACGGCGGTTTGCCTGGAAAAATGAATGGCGGCGTTCACGCCGAGGCACGCACACGACAAAATGGCAACCGCCACCGCGCCCCGGGTAAAACCGCCCAACGCCGTTTTGAGCGCCGGCCGGATTTGCGCCGCCGCCAGCAGAGCAAACGTCAGCCAAAATGCGACAACGGCCAACCCCGTCCACTCATTCAAAGTGAACGTGCCGAGCCATCCCGCACTGCGGGACCAGCGGCTTTCACGGAACATTGGGCCTGGCACCTGGTTGCGCGCGAACTCCAGATTGGCCCGCACCTCCGCGTCGCGCGGCGTTAATTGCGCCGCCTGGCGGTACGCGGCAATCGCGCGGCCCAAATTGCCGGATTTGAATTCCGCGTTGCCGTAATTGAAATAAAGCGCCGGGGAAACCGCGCCGGATTGGAGGATTTTTTCGTAGGCGGTGGCGGCGTCGGCAAATTTGCCCTCGGCATAAAGTTTGTTCGCGGCGCTGAATTCAACCGAAATGTCGGCGGCCATCGTGCTGCTGGTGAAAATCCAAACCGCCATGGCCGCCAGCAAAATGCGCGGAAACACTTTCAGATTCCTCGATTTTCTCAGTGGAGGACAAGATGTGAAACAGGATGCTTCGGGTGCGATCATGAAATCAGTGGTGACATCCGCCCTCACCCCGGCCCTCTCCCCCGGGGAGAGGGTGAGCATCGCCACAACGCCGGATAATTTCCGAATCCTTGGTGCCGTCACTGATTTTGTGTCATCGGCAGTGAGAGGTACGACCACAGGGCCTGTTGCACGTCTCAAAACGCGGCGAACGATTCCCCCTCTCCTGGGGGAGAGGGCCGGGGTGAGGGCGGACGTAAACGGTAATTCCATCGAAAACGTTGAGAAATCCATTTTCATGCTTTCACGTTTTGCAGTTCGCGAACGGCGTTTTCAAATTGGGGAATCACCGCGGCCAGTTCCCCGCTCGTTCGCATGGGCGCGTAACGCGCCTGGTTGCAGAGTTGAAACAATTCACGCAGGCCGGCCAGCGTCGCTTCCGGTGCGCCCAGCAAAACTAGACGCTCGTCAATCACGGCTTCGGTGATGGACGACGCGGGACAATCCAGCCGTTCGCCAAGCTGCTCCTGCAAGAGCCGGAACAGCGTGGCAAAGAATTCGTCCGAGTTGTTTTCCGCCGCGAGGCGATGCAAATCGTTCAATCCCTCGCGAACGAGTCGGGCAACACGCCGCTGTCGTCGCAAACGGGGATTGTTCGCCAGGCTGTCCGTGCGTTTGCGCCACACAAAGGCTGCGAGCCAGGCGAACACGGGCAAACCTTGCGCGGCAAGAAACACCGGTCGCGTGACCAGCGGCGGCGCGACTTGGGCAAGCGCGCCCAACTGCTCTTTGATGGGCAAAATGTCCTGTGGCGGCGGCGGATTCTGGGAATTGGCGGTTTTTGCGGCGGCAATCACAGGCGCGGGTGTCGTGCCGCCGGAATGTACGGCGAGTTGCACCGGCGGTTGCGTGAGCGTGCGATAGGTTTTTGCGTCCGGATTAAAAAAACTGAACGAAAACGCCGGCAATTCATGAACGTCCGTGTTTTGCGGCGTGACAATTTGCTCGAAGGTTTTTACGCCTTCAATCCCGAGCTGGTCCGTTGTTTTAATGTTCTGCGTGGGCGGATAAGTTTTGAAATCACGCCAGGCGGGCTGGTCGGGCAACGTGAGCGCATCGAGCGCGCCGTGGCCGGAAATTTGGACGCGCACGGTGATGGGATCACCGACGGCAACATTGGTCGGTCCGGCGGTGACGGTCATGGCGTAATCGCCGACCGCGCCGTTGAAATTCGCTGGCGCGCCTTCGGCGGGTAACGGCAGCGATTCCATGTTCAGCGTATCTGTGGCGAACGAGACTTGTCTTTGTTCGCCGCCGCCGAATATTCCAAATGGAAATGAATCGCGAGCCTGGTTGGCTGAAGGCAAAACCACCACCGCGCTGGCGGTAAATGGCCCGACGCTTGCCGGCCCGGTCTTGACTGTGGTCAAGGCCAGCGAAAGGGGGATATCCGTATAAATCCGGTTGCCGATTTGGACCCGTTGCTTGGGGCTTTGAACCATTTTGCCAACGGTGAACCCATTGGCGGGTGTGCCGGTAAACTGGAAATTGCCAAAATTCTGAACATCATCACGCAGATACACATCCAGCCGGGCAGCCAGCACTTCACCGGGGTAAACTTCCTTTTCCGGCAGCGTAAGTTTCATGAACGCGAGTTCCGAACCGGAGTTGACGGCTGCCGGTGGTGGCGTGTTGGGTTTTACCACGCTCAATTTTAACGGCTCCGAATTCAGGTTTTGACCGTTGACATTGGCGATGAGGGACGGGATGACGAACTCGCCGTTCCGCCGTGGCGTCAGTTCAAAACGATAGGCGAAGGTGGAACTGGCCCGGCCGTTGACGATGTTGATTTGGTTGAACTGCCCCGCCGAAGCGATCTGCAGGCCGGGAATTTCCGGAAGTGCGGGGATGTCCTTGGGCGAACCCCCGTCAAAGTCCAGCGACAGGGTGGCGCTTTCGCCCAGTGCAATGGTGTCGCGGTCAAGTGACGCGGTGAACGTGACCGCATGCAGTGGTGCCGTTCCCAAGTACAGCACGGCCAGAATCAAAATCACACCAGGCAAAAAAATGCTTTTCAACCGACGTTCCATTTTTTCAAAACAGCTCAATAAATATAGAAAAATAGACATTCCCGGGGGCAAAATGTTCATGCTTCAAATCGCCTTCAGCAGCGCGGCCAGCAAACCTTCGGTCGTGTGCGCCTTCGCTTCCAGCGCGGGTTCCAACCCCAGGGTGCGGATGGCTTTGCTGGTTTCCGGGCCGATGGACGCCAGTTTCATTTGCGGAAATTTCTTCAGCAGCTTCGGCAAATCAAAACGCGCGTGAAAATGTTCGACCGTCGAGCCGCTCGCGAAGGTAATCCAATCCGCGCCGCTTTCGAGCAGCGTCGCCCCCGCGCCGGACGGGTCTTCGGTTTCGGCCACGGTTTTGTAAACGGCGATGTCGTCCACGATCGCGCCGAGTTCTTCGAGCGCGTTCGGTAAATCGGGGTTCGCCGCCTCGGCGCGCAGCAGGCAGATTTTCAGGTTTTCAATGCTTTCAAATTTGGCGAGCGCCCCGGCGATTTTTCTTCCGACGAACTCATCCGGCATCACATCCACCTGCAAATGCAACTCGCGCAGTTTCGCCGCCGTTGCCGGGCCGACCGCCGCGAGGCGCACGCCGCCGATGTCGCGCATATCCTGGAACCGCTTGAAAAACAGGTCGAAAAACGCCGCCACGCCGTTCGCGCTGGTGAACACCAGCCAGTTGTAACTGTTCAATCCGAGCAGCGCGTCCACGATGTCCCGTTTGTTTGCCGGCTGGACGATTTTGATGGCCGGAATTTCCAGCACGTCCGCGCCGAGTTCGGCGAGTTTTCTCGAAAAATCACCGGCTTGCCTGCGATTGCGGGTAACGACGACGCGCCGGCCAAATAACGGACGATTCTCGAACCAATTCAGCTTTCCTCGCAATTTCACAACGTCGCCGATGATCGTCAGCACCGGTGGCGACAGTTTTTTCTCAGCGGCGAGACCGGCAATGGTGGCCAGCGTGCCGGCAACGGCCTGTTGCCGTCCCATCGTGCCCCAGCGAATCATGGCCACGGGCGTGTCCGGCAACATGCCGTGCTTGATGAGCGACGCCGTCCATTCGCCCAGCCGGTCGGTGCCCATGAGCACGACCTTGGTACCGGGGATTTTGGCGATTTGATCGTAACGCAGGTTGGTTTTCTCGTCCGCCGGGTCTTCGTGGCCGGTGAAAACGGTAAAGCTGGAGCAATGCTTGCGATGGGTGAGCGGAATGCCCGCGTAATTCGGCGCGGCCACGACCGACGAGATGCCGGGCACGACTTCAAAAGGAATTTTCGCCGCCGCGAGCGCCTCGGCCTCCTCGCCGCCCCGGCCAAAAATGTAAGGATCACCGCCCTTGAGCCGCACGACGCATTTGCCTTCGCGCGCCTTCGTCACCATCAACTCAATGAGTTCAGCCTGCGACAACGAGTCCGCACGCTTCTGCTTGCCGCGCGAAATCAATTCCGCGCCCGCCGGTGCCAGCCGGAGCAAACCGGGATTGACCAGCAGATCGAAAATCACCACGTCCGCGCGCCGGAGCAATTCCGCGCCGCGCAACGTGAGCAAGCCCGCGT
>Ga0181521_10008992_pt1 | contig 10110 bp, 10 predicted proteins | sample PEATcosm2014_Bin_32_FD_119764 | JGI IMG/M metagenome (GOLD analysis project Ga0181521, IMG submission 119764) | Peatland microbial communities from MTU Mesocosm Facility, Houghton, MI, USA - PEATcosm2014_Bin02_60_metaG | ecosystem: Environmental > Terrestrial > Soil > Wetlands > Peat | place... | reverse complement strand
GGAGTGCTTCTCCAATCTGGTTCCATATCGCAACAAACTGCTTGAGAGGAGGCTCCATTGAGCGACTGGGCGGTTGGACTTTCCACCGGGTGTTTCTGGCAGACGAGCATTTTCGATTGTCTCGAAGACATTCGCGATTCCGGATTCGGCAGGATCGAGATCTGTTCCTGGCCCGCCCACCTCGATTACCACGATGTGGAGCGTGTCCGGGACGCGGCTCGTCTCATCGACGATCTGGGACTCGAAACCTATTCGTTCCACGCGCCGTTCTCGGAACACATCGACATCACTTCGCCGGACCGGGGCGCCCGCGAATTCGCACTGAAGGAACTCCTGCAGGCCGCGGAAGCAGCCGCGATTCTCAAGGTCCGCTATTTTGTCATTCATCCCGGGCCCGAAAAGTCAGCCTTGCCGGAACACGAACGTTTTTGGCGTCTGGATAACGCCGTCGGCATTCTGAACGAGGCGCGCGCTCATTGCCGGCATCTGGGCGTGGCTCTCGTGCTGGAGAACATGCTCCCGCATCTGTTTGCCGGCCGGCCGCGAGACCTTTTGTGGATTCTTGGCGCGATAGACGCCACCGATGTCGGCATTTGTCTCGACACCGGGCACGCGTACCTCGGAAAAGATCTGCCGGCCGTCGTCCATAAACTGTCCGGTCATCTCTGGATGGTTCATGCGAGCGATAACCACGGCCACCGGGACGACCACCTGCCGCCCGGAGACGGCGAAATCGATTGGGCCTCTTTCCTGGCGCAACTCTACGATCTGCATTTCAACGGCACATTCATATTGGAGATTGCCGGGGGAGCCGATCGAAAGGCGATTCTCGAAGGAGCGCGCAGGGGACGCAAATACCTTCGGGATCTTAGCCATCGGCTTCGGGTACCGGACTGAGGCGCCGACGCGGCCTCGCGATTACTCGCGCCGCTCTTCCGGCCCGGCAATATCCAATTCCGCCGCGTCGAATTCTTCCCGCGTCATTTCGAACCGGCCACAATCCGGACAGACGACTTCGACCCGTGTTTCCTGGTCGTCAAGAAATCGCCATCTGGCCTCTCCCCCGCAGTGGGCACATGACGCCTCACGGACACCTTCTTTTCTTTCAATAAAGCGTACGTCTGGCATGTATTGCCTTCAAGCACGCGCATGGCCGATTTACGATCGCGCCCACTCGAGCTTCAGGCGGTTGGATCCCTGTAAAGTCGTCCCGGTCCCGAACGGCTTTCCCTCGCCGTTCAGGACCTCTCCCAGCCACTGGGCATCGTCCTTTCCGGCCTTGCGTAAGCGGAAGCGATGGATTTCCAGCGGCGTCATCTCCAGGCTAACGAGGTTTTGCGTGGACCCATCCAGCGTCGCGAAGTACATGAGCGTGAGTTGGCTGCGAAATTCCTCAAAGCCCTCGATGCCTTCGTAATCGTTGAGGAAGTCCCCACAACCGTAGAGAATGAGCTTGTTGCGGTAAACCTCGATGGCTTTCCGGTGATGCGAGGAGTGGCCGTGAACGAGATCCACGGTGCCGCTGTCGATGAGGCGGTGGGCGAAGGAACGCTGACTGCGCGAGATACCGTAGCCCCAATTCCCACCCCAATGCGCTGAGACGACCACAATATCGCCTGGACGCTTCACCGCGCCGGCATGTTCCGCGAACCGGTCCGCCGTCGCATCCGAAAGATCCGGAAGAAAAGAAACACCGCATTCGGCTGCAGTTGCAGCCCATTCGGGGGGTACACCGCTGTCGGCCGTGGCGAACGCAAATACGAGCACTCTTCCCGGATGTGTCTCGATGACACAAGGTTGAACGGCCTCGGTCAGATTAAAGCCTGCGCCGGCGGCTCCGATGCCCGCCTTCTTTTTTAAAGAGATCAGCGTCTCCTGCAAACCCGGTCGGCCCCAATCCAGCACGTGATTGTTGGCCAGCGCGCAGCAGTGGATCCTGGCAGCCACCAGGCAGGGAATATTGGCGGGATTCATCCGGTAATTGATGCCTTTGGGATCGTGGACATCGCTCGTTGTTACGCTCGTTTCCAGGTTGATAATCCGCGCTTCCGGCCCGACCCGATCGAGTTCATCCAGCGCATCGCCCCAGACGTAAGAAAAATCCACGCAGCGCGGGATAGGGCCATTGGTCTTCTCCGCCATGGCGACATAGTCGAGAGCGGACTCAACAAATTGCTCGTAAAGCCGCGGCTTGGAAGGATAGGGCAGAATCTGGTCGACGCCTCTGCCAGTCATGACATCGCCACACAGGAACATCGTGATCGCGTCGCTGCTCACACGGTGCTGAAGGCAATCCGGGTGCCGCGGTCATCGGATTGCGTTCAGGGATTGCAGTCAGGCAGGCCACATGTCATCCGGCTTTCGGCTATTCGGGCCAGCGCATCTGGCAATATTAGCTGCCATTCCAGGCGCAGCGGCTGCGCTGGCCCGTCTTGCGCGCGGCCAGCCCGCCCGAAGCCGGCAGATCGCCGCTGCTCTCGGCCGCTTTCTGGCAGTGAATGAAATCGTCTGGTACACGTGGAGACTTCACGCGGAAGGATTCCGGTTTCCCGAAGGACTCCCCCTTGAGCTGTGCGATCTAACGTTGTGGCTAACCGTGATCGCGGCTTTGACGCTGCAGCCAGCGATATTCGAATTCGCCTGGCTGGCGGGGCTCGGCGGTTCCCTCATGGCGGTCCTTACGCCTGACTTGTGGGCGCCTCCGCTTTCTTATCCGACAATCTATTTCTTCCTTGCCCATGGAGGTGTGATCGCGAGCCTTCTTTTCCTCGTCTGGTCAGGACTGGCGCGGCCGAGGCCCGGATGCGTGTGGAGAACGCTCTGCCTCCTCAATGGCTATGCCGCTTTCATAGGCGCATTCAACGCGGTGTTCCACACAAATTACATGTATCTCTGCCGCAAACCTTCGAATGCGTCGCTGCTTGATTTCTTCGGACCCTGGCCGATCTACCTGGTCGCCGGCGAGGCCACGGCCGTGATCATGTTCTGGCTTTTGTGGATGCCTTTTCGGACAATACGATTTGGCACACCGAATGCCTAAGCGCATATGGAGTCCTCATGAAAAGTGTCCTCTTTTTGGATGAAGAGCATGCCCTTCGCACCGTGTTCAGCGAAGTTCTTCGCAACGAGGGCTTCGAAGTTCTGGAAGCTGCCGATATGGCGCAGGCGGTGCAGGCCTGCGACGAGTACGGCAAGCCCATCGACCTTTCAATAATCAGTACAATAGACGGAATGTCAGCGGCTAAAAGGCTGGCGGAAACACATCCGCATATGCGCATTCTGCTTATTGGCCATCCGGAGTGGAAGCCGAAAGTGAGACGCCTGCGAGGATTGAATCCGCCGTGGCTGCAGAAACCGTTCACATCGGAAGAATTGCTGGAAGCCGTTCACCGGCTGGCAAATGGCAGAGGTTCGCATGCAGGCAAGTAACGTTTCGTTCCCGGATCGCGTTCAGCCAGCCGGGAATTATTCGTGGGTGGAAAAACGCCTTCTGCCGCTGATATTCCGGAGTGTGGGTCCCGCCCCTGTGCGGGTGGTATTGGGAAACGGGACGGGCGTCTCACCGCCCAACGTCGCTCCCCGCTTCACCATGTGGATTCGCGACCTGCCGACGCTGGCGGAACTCCTCATCGATCCTGAAACGGGGTTCGGCGATGCCTGGACCGAAGGCCGTATTCAGGTCACCGGCGATCTGACCGCCTTCCTTGAAGCCGTCTATGCGTCCATGGCAGAAGCAACAAAGGGTCCGGGATGGTATTCACGTCTGCTTTCCAAATGGACCGATGTGCAGCAGGCGAATACCCTCGAAGGGTCCCGCGAAAATATTCACGTACATTACAACCTCGGAAACGATTTTTACCGCCTGTGGCTCGACTCCGAACTCGTTTATACCTGCGCATATTTCCCCTCGGCTTCCGCCACACTTGAAGAGGCGCAGACCGCCAAGATGGATCACGTCTGCCGCAAATTGCGGCTTCAGCCGGGGGAAACGGTCGCCGAAGCGGGCTGTGGCTGGGGCGCTCTGGCGCTCCATATGGCGCGGAACTATGGCGTCCGCGTGAAGGCATTCAATATCTCCCGGGAGCAGATTCTCTATGCGCGGCAGCGCGCGCAGGAAGAGGATCTGAACGATCGGGTCGAATTCATCGAAGACGATTACCGCAATCTGTCCGGCACATTCGACGCCTTTGTCTCGGTGGGAATGCTGGAGCATGTGGGCCGCGAAAACTATGGCGAGGTGGGAGCCGTCATTCATCGGACCATCGGCGATCGGGGCCGGGGACTCCTTCACTTCATTGGTCGAAGCGAAGAGGGTCAGTTCAGCCGCTGGATTCGCAAGCGCATTTTCCCGGGTGCCTATGTTCCATCGCTTCGCCAGGCGCTGCAAATCCTCGAGCCTTACGGTTATTTCGTGCAGGATGTCGAGAATCTCCGCCCGCATTACGCGAAAACCCTGGAGCATTGGCTCGATCGGTTCGAGAAGTCGTCCGCGAAGGTATCCGCCATGTACGATGCCGAATTTGAAAGGGCCTGGAGGCTCTATCTCGCCGGGTCGATCGCAGGCTTCCGCGCAGGTACACTACAGCTCTTTCAGGTTGTTTTTTCGGGGCCGAAATCCGGAGCCCTTCCCTGGACGCGGGCCGATCTTTATGACAAGCGGCGGGAAAACCGTGCATGGACTCCTGCGACGTCCTGATTGTTGGTGGTGGACCGGCGGGCTCTTCGTGCGCCTGGGGTCTCAGGAATTCCGGACTGGACGTCGCGATTATCGACAGACAAGTCTTTCCTCGTGACAAGGTTTGTGGCGGGTGGATCACGCCGCTTGTTTTGACGGCGCTCGATATTGAACCATCCGAATACGGTTGCGGACGCGTGCTGCAGCCCATCAGCGGCTTCAGGACTGGCTGCATCGACGGCCGACCCTCGCGCGAAACAGACTATGGCAGACCCATGAGCTACGGGATTCGCCGGCGCGAGTTCGACCACTACCTGCTGAAGCGCTGCTCAGCCCGTATTCATGAGGGCGTGAGTCTTTCGAGTCTCGAACGGTCAGGTGCCGGGTGGATCGCAAATAGAACCATGAAGGCCCGTCTGGTGGTAGGCGCGGGAGGACACTTCTGCCCCGTGGCACGCCACTTCAGCGCGAAACGCGCGGAGACAGCCGTCGTCGCGCAGGAGACTGAATTCGAAATGGACGCGCTCCAGCTAGCCGCCTGCACTGTGCGCGGAGAGGTTCCGGAATTGTACTTCTGCTCCGATATGAAAGGCTACGGCTGGTGCTTCCGCAAAGGAAACGTCCTCAATATCGGCCTTGGCCGAGCCGACTCTCACGGCCTGCCAGAACACGTCAACCAGTTCCTGCGGTTCCTTTCCGCGAGTGCAGGACTTGCCCTCGAAATTCCTCCTCTGCGGGGACACGCCTATCTTCTGTATGGAACGTCGCCGCGTCCGATCGCTGGCGACGGCTTCCTGCTGATCGGCGATGCCGCCGGCCTCGCGTATCCGCAGAGCGGCGAAGGGATCCTGCCCGCGATCGAATCCGGACTTCTCGCGGCTGAAACTATTCTCTCGGCGAAAGCAAACTATGCGGAAGCACAACTTGAGCCATACGCACGGCAGATTGCGCAACGCCTCGGCCCGGCATGCAGCGATTGGTCGACTCGGATCGGGCGAAGTCTTCCGCCGCGGCTGATGCGCTTCGCTGCATCGCGGCTCATGGATACCGGTTGGTTCGTCCGGGGCTTCGTGCTCGACCGCTGGTTCCTGCACCGTTGATGTGCTGTCGCCCAATCCTGCGCGAAGCGACGCAGCGGCGCCAGGTGAGCAATTGGCGAGGGGATTGCTGCACCAATGGCATGTCCAGATGGCTGAAAAATACATTGCTGCTGCTTGGCCTGTTGCTCATTGTGGCTGTGGCGTTGGGCATGCAGTGGTGGAAGTAAACACGTCGATTGACTAACGGATCAGGATGGGAGCGGGCTTGTGGCTTGGCAGCCGATCAGGAAGAAACCAAACGACCAGCACCCCGCACCCAATCTCGGCGAGTACTCCGAGGTGTGTTCCGGATTCTCGTGGGAGACAATCCGGCGGGAACTCGCTGGTTTGCCCGGCGGAGGACTCAACATCGCCCACGAGGCGGTTGACCGGCACGCGGCGGGAGTCCTTCGCGACCGAGTCGCCATCCGTTGGATCAGCAGGGACGACCGGATCGTTGATTTCACCTGGGGCGATCTCCGCGAAAAGACCAACCGCTTCGCGAATGTGCTGCGCGGGCTGGGACTCGGAAAAGGGGATGCGGTTTTTGCCCTTGCAGGTCGCATCCCGGAACTCTACATCGCGGCCATCGCGACTCTGAAGAACTGCGGTGTCTTTTGCCCGCTGTTTTCCGCATTCGGCCCCGAGCCTCTGCGGCAACGTCTCGGCAAAGGCGAGGCGAAGGCTCTGGTCACCACCAGCCGTCTCTACAGGAAAAACATCGCGCAACTCCGGTCCTCTCTACCCTGTCTGAAACACATTCTCCTGGTCGATGGGGAAGATGCGGGCGAGGGGGTCTATTCATTGTCCAAGCTCATGGCGGCGGCCTCACCCGAGTTCACTATTCCGCCCACGGATTCCGAGGACCTTGCCCTTCTGCATTTCACCAGCGGTACGACGGGAATGCCGAAGGGCGCGATGCACGTTCACAATGCGGTGCTGATGCACTACATGACCGGTAAAACCGTGCTCGATCTCCATCCCGGCGATGTTTTCTGGTGCACGGCGGACCCGGGTTGGGTTACCGGCACATCCTACGGGATTATCGCGCCTCTCACCCTCGGCGTTACCAACGTCGTCGACGAGGCGGACTTCGATGCCGAACGCTGGTACCGGATCCTCGAGCGGGAAAAGATCACGGTCTGGTACACGGCCCCGACCGCCATCCGGATGCTGATGCGCTTACCGGGCGAGCCGCGAAAGCAATACGATCTGCGGCAGCTTCGCCTGATTGCGAGTGTCGGCGAGCCGCTCAATGCGGCCGCGGTTGTTTGGGGACAACAGGCTCTGGGACTGCCCATCCACGACAACTGGTGGCAGACTGAAACGGGCGGGATCATGATCGCAAATTTTCGATCGATGGATATCAAGCCGGGTTCGATGGGCCGGCCACTGCCGGGCACGGAGGCCGCGATCGTCAGGCGTCTGGACGATCGCCACGTCGAAGAGGTTAAAGAGCCGGATGTTGCGGGCGAACTCGCGCTCAGGCCTGGCTGGCCTTCCATGTTCCGTGGTTACCTGCATGACGAGGAACGATACGGAAAGTGTTTCCAGGACGGCTGGTACATCACTGGCGACCTGGCAAGCCGCGACGCCGATGGCTATTACACATTCGTGGGACGGGCCGACGACATCATCAAGACTGCGGGTCACATGGTCGGCCCGTTTGAGGTGGAAAGCGCGCTGCTCGAGCACCCCGCCGTGGCGGAAGCCGGTGTCATCGGCAAGCCGGATCCTGTCATCGGAGAGATCGTCAAAGCCTTTATCGCGCTCAAGCCCGGCAATGAGCCGACCGAAGAGTTGCGCCTTGAACTCATCGGTTTCGCCAGAAAGAAACTCGGCTCCGTCGTGGCTCCCAAAGAGATCGAATTCCAGTCCAGCCTTCCCCGCACGCGCAGCGGAAAAATCATGCGCCGCCTCCTGAAGGTGAGGGAACTTGGTCTGCCGGAAGGCGACCTCTCGACACTGGAGCCTGCTTCATGACCACTCAGCCTGACGTCCAATCCGTTGCTTCCACCTCTGACTATCACGCAGTCAAACTTCTGAGGCAGATGCTCCGCATCCGCCGCTTCGAAGAGAAATGCGCCGAGCTGTACACGGCCATGAAGATCCGCGGATTCCTTCATCTCTACGTCGGCGAAGAAGCCGTCGCGGTGGGTGTCCTGGAAGCGCTCCGGCCTGAGGATGCCGTGGTAGCAACGTATCGCGAGCACGGCCATGCGCTCGCGCGCGGCGTCTCGGCCCGGTCCATCATGGCCGAGATGTACGGGAAGCTCGAAGGCTGCAGCCGCGGCCGCGGCGGTTCTATGCATTTGTTTGACGCCAAAACCAGGTTTTATGGCGGCAACGCGATTGTGGCCGGCGGTCTTCCCATTGCAGTGGGCCTCGCGCTCGCCGACAAAATGCGGGGAGAACACAGGGTCACGAGTTGCTTCTTTGGCGACGGCGCCGTCGCCGAGGGGGAGTTTCACGAATGCATGAATCTGGCAGCGCTCTGGAAGTTGCCCGTTCTGTTCGTCTGTGAAAACAACCTCTACGCGATGGGCACTCGTATCGACCTCGCTCAGTCCGAAACAGACCTCGCGAAGAAGGCCGCCAGTTACGCAATGCAGTCGATCGCCGTGGACGGCATGGACGTCCTCGCCATCGAAACGGCTGCCGGGAAGGCCGCGGCTGCGGTCCGTGCGGGAGAAGGGCCCGTTTTCCTCGAGTGCAGAACCTACCGCTTCCGCGCTCATTCCATGTACGACCCCGAGCTCTATCGCAGCGAATCGGAGGTCGCGGAGTGGAAGAAACGTGATCCGATACCAGCCCTGGCGGCATCGCTGAAAACCGCCAATCTCGCTGCCATGGAACAGGAGATTGCATCTGAAATTCAGGACGCCATCGCCTTCGCCGAGTCGGGCAGCCTCGAACCGGTGGAGGATCTCGAGCGCTTCGTCTACAGCGAACGGAGGAAGGCGTGAGCACGATCACTTACCGCGATGCCATGCGCGAAGCCATTCGCGACGCTCTGCACCGCGATGAACGTGTCTTCCTGATGGGCGAGGACGTCGGCCGCTACGGCGGCTGCTTCGCGGTGAGTAAGGGATTGCTCGACGAATTCGGTCCCGAGCGCATCCGCGATACGCCGATGTCGGAATCGGCATTTGTCGGCGCGGGCATTGGTGCGGCGCTGGGCGGCATGCGGCCCATCGTCGAGATCATGACAGTGAACTTCAGCCTCCTCGCGCTGGATCAGATCATGAACAACGCCGCCACTTTCCTCCACATGTCGGGCGGTCAGTTCAACGTTCCGCTTGTGATCCGCATGGCGACCGGCGGCGGGCGGCAAGTCGCCGCGCAGCATTCGCACAGTCTCGAGGGCTGGTACGCCCACATTCCCGGCATCAGGATTCTTGCGCCGGCAACCCACGAAGATGCGCGCGGCATGCTCTGGACGGCGCTCGAAGATCCCGACCCGGTGCTGATATTCGAGCATTCCGGTCTCTACAACAAGAAAGGCGAGTTGCCTCCGGATGCCGGGCCCGTGGACATCGATCGTGCGCGCATTCATCGAAAGGGGCGCGACATCACCCTGATCGCCTACGGCGCGGGGCTCTGGCAGGCGCTCGATGCCGCGGAAACTCTGGCGCATAACAGCATTGAATGCGAGGTGATCGATCTCCGCACCCTGCGCCCACTGGACGACGCGACATTTTTCGAATCCATAGCCCGGACTCACCGCGCCGTGGTGATCGATGAGGGATGGCGCAGCGGCAGTCTTTCCGCGGAGATATGCGCCCGTATCCAGGAGAAGGCATTTTATGAACTCGACGCGCCGGTCCAGCGAGTCTGCAGCGCGGAGGCGCCTGCGCCCTATGCGAAGCACCTCGAAGAGGCTTCTCTGCCGTCCGCGCAAAAGATTGTCGCAGCCGTTGAAGGGATAATACATCCCAATGGCTGAATATACGATGCCAAGCCTGGGCGCCGATATGGAGGAAGGGACGGTCATCGAATGGAACATCAAACCGGGTGACCACGTCCGGCGCGGAGACATCATCGGCGTCGTCAGGACGGAAAAGGCGGACGTCGATATGGAAGTCTGGGAAGATGCCGTCGTGGACCGCATTCTGGCGAAACCTGGAGAAACGCTTCCTGTGGGCGCCGTGCTGGCCATTTTTCGCGGCGAAACGGAAGCGAAGCAGCCCGCGCCTCCACCCAGCGAAGCTAAACCCGCGGCGCCTGAGGAAGTCGAGCATATCCACGCCTCGCCGCTCGCGCAACGTATCGCGAAGGAGCTCGGCCTCGATCTCAATCGGATACATGGCACGGGTCCGCACGGAGCCATCACGCAGGCCGATGTCGAGAACGCGG
>Ga0181521_10008990_pt1 | contig 10111 bp, 9 predicted proteins | sample PEATcosm2014_Bin_32_FD_119764 | JGI IMG/M metagenome (GOLD analysis project Ga0181521, IMG submission 119764) | Peatland microbial communities from MTU Mesocosm Facility, Houghton, MI, USA - PEATcosm2014_Bin02_60_metaG | ecosystem: Environmental > Terrestrial > Soil > Wetlands > Peat | place... | reverse complement strand
AGCGCGCCAAAGCCGCAGGCCAGCCGATGCCGGCATGCGTCGTGTTGCTATCGGCAGGCGTCGACTTCACCCTCAGCAGCCGTAGCATGATTACAAACAATGGTAGTGACCCGATGTTTGACCTTCCCGAGCTGGTGGCGCTGCGCGGGTTCTACGCCCCGCCCGAGCGCTATGTCGACCCGGGGGTATCGCCACTGTTTGGCAGTTTCGTCGGGCTTCCTCCCGTTCTCTTTCAGGTCGGCGGCCTTGAGGTTCTGCTCGACGAGTCCACGCGGGCAGCGGCACGCGCGCATGCGGCGGGCGTCGCGGTCGAGGTCGAGATTTGGGAACACATGGGGCATGTCTTTCAGGCACTTCCGCTACCGCAAGCCGCAGCCGCTCTGGATCGCATCGCTCGCTTCGTTGAGGTTCATGCTGGCTGGCAGAGTTAAGCCTGCCACTGCAGGTCTAAGCCTCCGTTTACCTGTCGGCCGGCGACAACCTTGGATCCCGCACGTCGAGCCCGCTTGGGCAGATCGCGTTGTCCAAGGTCGTTCTGGTCATTGCAAAGCGGCGAGATCGATGACGGTTCCTCGATCTCACAAGCCTGAGCTCGCCCAATCCGGTGTTGGCGCCGCCCGGTGCCGATCGGCGCTGGTTGGCTACGCTCTTGGTAGCGGTGAGCAGCATGATCGGCTTATGCGCATTTTGCGTCAGTCGTTTCCTGTGCACCGTCTCTGCAGGACGCACGAAGGCTGGAGGGTGGCGTGGGTTCCGAGACGAATCGCGATCTAGCTCGGCGGCTCGACGAGGCCGCGGTCCTGCTTGAGCAACAGGGCGCCGATGAGTTCCGAGCCCGCGCCTATCGTCGCGCGGCCGACAGCGTCGCGGCGCACCCACAGGACCTGCGTGCGCTTGCGGGCCGCGAAAGCGCCGACGCACTTCTGCAGATCCCTGGCGTCGGCAAGGGTATCGCGGCGGCATTGCAGGTAGTGCTGGCGACCGGGCGTTGGGGCTAGCTCGACCGGCTGCGCGGGACGCTCGACCCCGAATTGCTGTTCACAACCGTGCCCGGCGTCGGCCAGGAGCTTGCGCACAAGATCCACACCGTGCTGCAGGTCGAGAGCCTCGAAGACCTCGAAGCCGCTATCCACGACCGCCGGTTGCGGTACTGCCAGCGGTCGACCGCGGCTACCGTAAAGCGGCGAGCGCTGGGTCGTTGCCAACCATTACACCCGGACGATTCAATCCACGCGGGGACGCGTAGCTTCCGGTGCGGCACCTCACGCGGGCAGGCTGGCATTTCACGACGCTCTACTCGAACACGGCGCGCGCCCATGAGCTCGAGCGCACCCACGACTGGTGGTCATTTACTACTACGACCACGACCATCACGAGCTGGAGTGCACGGTCGTGACCGAGCATTCGGGTGAGCTCACGGGCCGGCGCGTCGTGCGATGCCGCGAATCCGAGTGCCGGCAGTATTACGCCAGTGGGCAGGAGGTCCACACGGCCACCGCTCCGGCGGCAACGGAGAGATCCCGCTGAACCAATAGACGTCACGATCCTTACTCGTCCCACCGGTGCTGGCGGCTTAAGCCGGCCTGTATGACGCGGGCGCCGGCGGTTCTCTTCCCAGACGAGTCGTGGCTCCGAGATCGACCACAAGATGGGAGAGCGGCCACGCGAGGTCGTTGGCCTGCCGGGCGTCGTCGTTGCGCCCCTCACACGAGGTATGCGCGCACGAGACATAAGGACATTAGCGTATGCGCTGTACACGCGCATCCTGTAACGATTAGATGTTTTCTTCCCCTAGGTGCCGCATGACAATGAAGCAGTGCATCATTCCGTGGGTGGCGGCCATGCTTGGTGCCTTGGGTCTGCTGTCGTTGGCCGTAGCGCAACCAACGGAAGCGCCTGTGGCGGCGACAGCACCGGCGCAGCCGCTGAGTCAGGCGCAACTCGACCAGCTTACAGCGCCCATTGCGTTGTATTCCGATCCGCTGCTCGGAGCCGTTCTTACAGCCTCCACCTATCCGCTCGAGGTGGTCGAAGCGGCGCGTTGGCTGGAAAATCCTGCCAATGCCTCGCTGAAGGGCGATCAACTGGCTGCGGCGCTGCAGCAACAACCCTGGGACGCGAGCGTCAAGTCGCTGGTCTCATTTCCAGACGTGCTGCGCACAATGAACAGCAATCTGCAGTGGACCGAGCAGCTCGGCGATGCGTTCTTGGCGCAACAGGCCGCGATCATGGATTCCGTGCAGCGGTTGCGACAGCGAGCAGCGGCCGCGGGCTCGTTGCGGGCGACACCGCAGCAGACCGTGTCCACCGAAGATGGCACTGTCGCGATTCAACCGGCGAACCCGGACGTCGTCTACGTTCCTTACTATGACCCGTCAGTCGTGTACGGGCCATGGCCGTGGGCTGGCTATCCGCCGTTCTATTTCGGCCTGGCTCCCGGAATCGTCTTCGACGGTGCACTAATTGGCTTTGGCCTCGGCATTGGCATCGTCGGCCCGTTTTGGGGATGGTGGGGCTGGGACTGGCACGGCCATCGACTTGATGTCTTCCCGAACGGTCGTGGGTCGCCGGGTCGTCCCTGGGGACACGATCCAGGGCACCGCCGTGGTGTCCCGTACCGCGATGCCGGGACATCAGCGCGGTACGGCGGAGAGGCGGCCGCCGCGCGTCGCAACTTCCGCGGGTATCCCGGGTCGGGCGCCAATGCGCCGTCCCCGCGGTCGTCGTCGGTGCCAAGAGGCCCGCAGGCCGCGGCGCATAGTCAGGCGCAGTCGTCGCGGCCGTCAGCGGCACCGCGGATCCAGCAGGCCCCGCAGGCGAGGACGCGCTCCGCGCCACGAGCGTTTGAATCCTTCGGCCGCGGGGCGCAGGTGCGCAGTGAGGCGGCTCGGGGATCTTTCAGCCGGTCATCACCAGCGCCGCGGGCTGCACCCGCAGCCCACGGTGGTGCTCCGCGCCATCGATAGGCAACCACATGTCTGAGTGCCGCAGGATGATGCCGCGGGCTTGCTGAGGAGAATCTGATGATTGCAAGGCGATTCGGTACGGCGCAGGTACTAGGGCTATGGCTCAGTCTGGCGGCAATCAGCGTGGCGGCGACGCCTGTAACTTCGCATGCGCAGCGGGCCTTCGCGACTGCCGAGCAAGCGGTTGATGCGCTGATCGCGGCGACCCGCGCCAACCAGGTCGAGGCGCTTGCGCAGGTCCTGGGACCCGGAGGGACTAAGTTGATTCACTCTGGCGACCCGGTCGCCGACAAGAACGAACGGGAGCGGTTCCTCGCGGCCTACGATGAAGCGCATCGGATCGACGCCGAGAGCTCAGACAAGGCGGTCCTGATAGTCGGGAAGGAAGAATGGCCGCTGCCAATTCCGCTCACTCACACAAGTTCTGGCTGGCACTTCGACACGCTCGCAGCCGAGCAGGAAATCCTTGATAGGCGCATCGGGCGTAACGAGCTCAACGTAATCGAGGTCTGCCGGGCCTACGTTGAGGCGCAGCGCGAATACGCTGCCATCATGACCACTTCCGGTGGGCAGCCCGAGTACGCGCAACACTTCAAGAGCCACGCTGGATCACACGATGGACTCTACTGGGAGATCAAAGCGGACGAGGCACAGAGCCCGCTCGGCCCCCTCGTGGCACAGGCGCAGGCCGGCGGTTATGCCACCGAGCGGCCGGTTGGCAGGCGCGAGCCTTATCATGGGTACTATTTCAAGATCCTGACCCGCCAGGGTGCGCACGCACCGGGCGGCGCGAAGAATTACGTCACGGACGAGCACATGACCGGCGGGTTTGGCCTTGTTGCCTATCCTGCCATATACGGCGATTCTGGAATCATGACCTTCATCGTAGGCGCCGAAGGCATCGTCTTCGAGAAGAACCTAGGCCCAAAGACAGAATCGATCGCGCGCCGTATCGAAGCATTTGATCCGGACGAGAGCTGGCACACACCGTAGTGTCCTCGAGGACACGACGGTCAGCAGTCGGCACCGGTACGGGCGAGCGCGCTAAGGGGTGGCTAGTAATTCCTGATTTTCACTCCCTGTCCATTATGCGAAGAATACGGCGACGCCGCACGCCGCGCTGAACTGCTGCGTACACCGCAGCGGACCATATTTCTCTCGCACAATATTTTTCAGCCGAGACTCCACACGGCACTGCTCGACCGGGTTAGGCCGCCAGGCTATATGGGCCACCTTTGGCAAGCGCCCTCCGGTATGCAGGCCGCGAGTGGATGCGCTCGAGAAAGCGCATCAGTCTGGCCGACTGTCGTCAAGGCCACTGCGCACTCGCGACACCTCAACGGGAAAACTCATCTGGATATCTGCGGCGGAGAAGTCCGGCCCCGCAAACCAGTCGCGCGCGGCCAGCTCGCCCTCCATGAAGGCAAGATGGCGTTCCAGATTTGGCAGGATGAAATTGGTCTTCACATTGTTGGCGATCCCACGGGCGATCGGCCTGACGAAGAACGGCATCGGCGAAGCCTCGATCCGGTCGAACACGAGCTTCATCAGCAGCGGTGGCATCGCCGAGCCCTCAGCGAAATGCAGCCAATAGGTGTAGCGCAATCGATCCTCGGATCCCAATGCCGGCCTCAATCGGCCATCACCGTATCGATCAAGGACGTACTCGATGATTGCTCCAGACTCGGCAACGGTATTCGATCCATCGGTGATGACCGGGGACTTTCCAAGAGGATGAACAGCCCTAAGTTCCGGCGGCGCAAGCATCGTTTTGGCGTCCCGTGCGTAGCGCTTTATTTCGTAGGGCACGCCGAGCTCCTCGAGAAGCCAGAGAACTCGTTGCGACCGAGAGTCATTCAAATGATGGACTATGATCACTGGGGCGCCTCCGAGGTCAAACAATAGATGAGAAGGTATTGGGCATCGACTGGCGACGATTAGATGGTACGGCGACCTGCTGGTCCGCCTATTGGTGTCCAGCAATTGTCCGAACCCGGCCGGCCAACTGGCGGCGGGCGAGTACCTGAACCTCCGCAGTTGACCCGTGCGGACGCGCGAGAGCGTCCGGTATCGGAATGCCTAGCTCGGATGTTTGCTCCGTCAACGCGTCGCGCGTTTCGTTGAATTGTTTCCAGTTTGGCGCGTACATGAGCGTCTCGTCGTACTTGGCCCGCCTTGGTTGTCGGCACATTGCTACCCGTATACTGCTTAAAGCCGAAGCGCGTCGGCAGGATCCGTTCGGTTTGCCCTCTAGAGGCGCACGGCTGCGGAACCCCGTCGTTCGGTGACTACGGATCCGGCCGCCGGTGCGACGCAAATAAACTGAACACCCACGTCGGACGGACATTATGGATGCCGCCATGAAGAACCTATCGAAAGCTGTTGCGGTAGCTGCCGGACTGACGATCATACTGGCGGCGACTGCCGTGCGCGCCGATGACGAAGGGCCGTGGGAGATCCGCCTGCGCGCGGTGTACCTGGACCCGGCGAACAAGTCCGACGCCTACGGGCCGCTCGCGATTCCGAGCGACGCGATCCATATCAACGGCAAGTGGCTACCGGATCTTGACTTTGAGTACTTCTTCACACCGAACTGGTCGAGCGAGCTCGTCCTAACTTATCCGCAGTCGCAGACCGTGACCGTGGAACAGAGCGCACTCGGCGGTCCAGCAAATATCGGAACCTTCAAGCACCTGCCGCCGATCCTCACGGTGAAATACAATTTCATTCCGGGCGGAACGTTCCGCCCGTATGTGGGAGTCGGCGTCAACGTGACATTCATCTCGGACGTCAACCTGAACGTCCCGACGGTCGGGCCGCTGACGCTTGACAGCACGAGCGTTGGTCCTGCCGGGCAGGCGGGCTTCGACGTTAAAGTCGCTGACCACTGGTTCGTGAATGCCGACGTCAAATGGGCAATGATCCGCTCCGACATTAAGTTCGACGGCACGAAGATCTCGGAGGCGCGAATCGACCCATTCTTGTTCGGCGTCGGCATTGGCTATCGCTTCGGTGGCGCCCCGGCCCCGATGCCCGTTCCGGCGGCGACGCCTGCGCCCGCGCCGGCACCAGTGCCTGTGGTCGCAGCACCGCCGCCACCACCGCCCCCGCCGCCCCCGCCGCCACCTCCCCGGCGCGTGACCTTCAGCGCGGATGCGCTATTTGCATTCAACAGCGCCGTCATCCGAGCTGAAGGCAAGAGTGACCTGGACAAGTTCGCCAGTGAGTTGCGTGCAACGAGGTACGAACAGGTTCACGTGACTGGGTACACGGATCGAATCGGCTCGGACACCTATAATCTTTGGCTGTCGAAGCAGAGGGCCGACGCAGTCACGGCCTATCTCGTTGCGGCTGGCGTGGACGCCGGAAAGATCGCGGCGGAGGGCCGCGGCAAGGCCGATCCCGTGACGAAGCCCGGCCAGTGCGGGGCGAAACAGTCACCGGCGACGATCGCTTGCCTGCAGCCGGACCGCAGGGTCGAGATCGAGGTCTCGGGTACGCAGCGCTAGCGCTGCAGGATAGACGGGCGGCCGGGGATCGGGGGGGCCGCCTCTCGGGAGCTAGATCTACGTGTGGTCGGCGCCCGTGATCCGAAAAGCTCGGACAGCTTTGTCGATTGCGATGGAGTCACCTGTGCTGCCTAATGTGTCCGGAATTAAGTTGCAGCGACTCTCCCCTTCGAACGTGGCGCAACGCGTGCCGGAACCTTTTGGGCCGCATCATTCGTCGTTCGCTGCGCGTTATCCGGTCACCAACAGCTTATGGCCAGAGCGCCTGGATTCCAGTAGCGGACGTTTTTAACTGGCAAAAGAGCTTTCATTAGCGGCATTCACATCTAGTGGGAGCTTTAACGAAGCTTGAAAGTGACGGTGATACCGACTTGCCGCGGGTCGCCCAGCTGCAAAAAGGGTTGGTTGGGGAAGTTCGGGGGAATCAGCCCGAAATAGAACCCTTGCTGGGCGTAGTGAGCATCGAGGAGATTGCGGGCCCACAGGCTCGTGGTCCACGAGCCGCACTCGTATCCGATCCGGACATTTTCCAGATTGTAGGCGCTCGAGGTCTGCGCATCGCTCGTGTAGTAGTAAAAGCTGTCGATTACGGAAGCGTCCAGGCGCGCGAACCACCCAGTAGGGCTGTGGTATTCGAGGGCCGCGGAGACCTTGTAGCCAGGTGCAAACGGTTGCGCTCGTCCATCGAGCCCTAAGCTAGCGAATAACCCGCCAACGTTGAGGTACCGCGTCCGCAGGAGCGAGGCGCTGCCGGAGAGCTGCCACCGGCTGCTCAAGCGATAGGCCGCCTCACCCTCTAGGCCATAGTTCTCACCGCTGCTTGCATTCTGCGTAAAGAACACATAATTCAGAGGGTTATTCTGTTGCAACTGCTCGGACAGGTACACCTGCATATTTTGCCGCCGCATGTAAAACACATCCGTTTGCAGTTGCAGGGGCTTCCCGGCCTCCGCGTATTTGAGGCCCGTCTCAATGCTCCATAGCGACTCGGGACCAAACTCGCGCTGTTCGGATAAGATCCCGGAGCCGATGTTGAAGCCGCCGCCCTTGTAGCCCCGCGCAAGCGTGATGTAGAGATGCTCTCCATCTCCAGTGCTTCTGGTCCACGAGAGGTTGCCGCCGACCATGTGGTTCGTCTCTTTGGGAAACGGTGTTTGGACGTCGGCGCTGTCGGAGTAGGTGGCAATGCGCTGCTCAAGGCGCAGACCACCCGAGACCGTCGTCTTCGCGCCAACGTCCGCATCCAACGAACCGTATAGCGCGACATTCGTCGCTCCGTACTGGCTGTCGAGCCCGCTGCTACCGGCCCCGGGGGTGCCGCCCGGGCCGGCGTCGAATGCGTCCCACGTGAACACTTGCCTGTCTGACTCGGTTAACCGCAACGCATACATGCCCGCTAGCCAGCGCAGCCGACCGAATAGCGCACGCGATGGATCGCCGATCAGTCGCAGATCTTCTGCAAGCGTGCGCCGGCTTCGATTGTCGCTCTGGAAATAATCATAGGGCGCATAGCCGGTGGTCGCGAGCCAGAATGGGTCGTTGCCCCAATCACCGTCGAATGAATAAATAATTGACGAGTTCGCGGCGCTCGTGACGCTGTGAAGCTCCCCGACCCCATCGATCGAATCGACCACGCGCAATGCCGCACCATTGGAGAGCTGCGCATCCCGACCCGGCTGGTTCGAGTAGGTCGTGTAGGTGTTGTAAATGGACCAGGCGTCGTAGCCATTATTGATGTTCACATGCATCAATGTCAGGTCCACCTGCAGAGCGTCTGTCAGCCGCCAGTGCAGCTTGCCGCGCAGCGTGCTTTCATCGTACCCATTGGTGGAATTCTCATCGAGGTACTCATTGCGGCGGAACCCGTCACTTAAGTACTGTTGCGCCACGAAGCGCCAACCGGCAGTCCCTGATGCGAAGCCATCGCCAATGACGATCCCCGCGGCACGCGTATCGTAGGTGGCTCCTGTAATCTCGCTGTTTAGTTCGAAATCCGTACCGGGATCAACGGTCCTGACACTGATCAATCCCGCGAGTGCGTTCGCGCCGTAAGCGGTGCCCTGCGGGCCACGCAGCACTTCGATTTGCTGAGTGTCGAACAGAGTTGCCGGCATTCCGACGCCAGAGAAATCGATGTCGTCGATGAGAAAGCCGACCGAGGGATTCGGTGCTCCCTGATACTGCTCGACCTCGCCGATGCCGCGCAGTTGGAAAAAGCGCGGCCGTGAAGTGCCGGCGGCCCAATTCAAGTCCGGGATCGTATCGAGTACATCCTCGAAATGCTGCACGCCGGCTGCGCGCAGCGTCTCTTCGTCGAGCACCGTCACGCTTTGCGGCACGGCCGCAACGCTGCTTGGGCGCAGGCTCGCCGTGACGACGACCTCTTCTAGGGTGTTGTCGACTGCAACGGCGACGCGCACAGAAAGGAGATAGACCGTCAGCGGCCCATACAATAGCCATCGAAGCTTCATTTACCTGCTCCCTACGCCGGTACTAACCGGATCAGGTTCAAAGGGTTCGCCGGTTCACCGGCGTCTCAGGCCTTTCAGGCCACCCCAAGGTTCGTAAGTCAAACTATCGATCAACCAAACGGGCTTTGCAATATCAACCTTCAGTGCGTGCGAGGGCCAGCCTCAGCGTCCCCTCGAGTTCGCCGGCGGTGTCGGGACCCGTAGCGTAGAGCGCTTCAAACTCGTCAGTCTGCGGTGGAGAGAGCTGGCCCGCAAGGTCGCGCGCGGTGCTGGTGCCGGCTTCGACGTTGAAGGCACCACTCATGATCAAGGCCAATCCAGATGCGCCCAGCCGTGCCCTCGTACAGGGTCCTGATCACCCGGGCAGAGCGCTCGAGCCCGGGCAGGGGCAATGGCAGGAACCTATCGTCGGCGGGCAACCGCCGCAGCAGTCCGTGGCAAGTTCCGGCCCACAACGCACCGGACTCATCAAGCGCCAGTGCCGCGATATAGTCCCGGGGCAGGTTCGCATCCGTTGGATCAGTGCGACCCATTGCACCGTTCAGGTGGTCAATACCGTGTCCGGTGCCGATCCATAAGCTCCCGCGCCGATCCGCCAGCAGCACCAGTATGGTGCCGTCGCTGGTTCCCCCGGGCCCAACCGGATAGCTGACAATCCATCGGTCTCCGGATCGTACCGACTCAGTCCGCCGGAGTTGGTGCCCACCCAGAGCTGGCCGTGACCATCGACGAGCAGGCTTCTGATGAAGTTGTCCGGCAAGGAACCCGGCGCATCGGGATTCCTGGCATAGGTATGCAGCGGGTAGCCATCCCAGCGAAGCAGGTTCGACTGGGTACCAAACCAGAGAAATCCCTGCCGGTCCTGGGCGATCGCAGTAACCACCGCTGTTTCGAGCGAGCCGACGCGCACGAATGCCATCTGGCCGTCAAGCGACCAGGACCGCGTATTGGATTCTGCCGGCGCGAATTGGAATAGCGCGCAGAGGAGTGCGATTCCTATTTTCATACCGGTCCTCACGGCTCGGAGGTCCGGCAGAAAAAGGAAGTCGCGCACAAACAGCGTCGTCTGCTGAAACGGGCGAGCGGGAGCCGGATTGACCCTTGTCAGTCCCGGACATCGTCAAATTGAGGCGAATCCAGAGGTCTTGCTGTGATCTGTGTGGTT
>Ga0181521_10008989_pt1 | contig 10111 bp, 3 predicted proteins | sample PEATcosm2014_Bin_32_FD_119764 | JGI IMG/M metagenome (GOLD analysis project Ga0181521, IMG submission 119764) | Peatland microbial communities from MTU Mesocosm Facility, Houghton, MI, USA - PEATcosm2014_Bin02_60_metaG | ecosystem: Environmental > Terrestrial > Soil > Wetlands > Peat | place... | reverse complement strand
CAGCGGGTAACCATGGGACAAGGCCCCATATTCGCATCTGGAACGCAGGTGGCGCTCTCCGACACCGCCCGTTTGATACTCAACGAGCGCTATCTGTTACGGGACCAATCCGGCAAGCAGGCTGAGGATCCGTCCGGGATGTTTCAACGGGTAGCGGGCGCCATCGCCGCGCCGGCCGGCCAGTTCGGGGAGGATGTTTCCTACTGGGCCGATCGATTCGTTCAGAGACTCGAACGCCTGGAATTCCTGCCCAATTCACCGGTGCTGATGAACGCGGGAACTTCGGGCGGGCAACTTGCCGCCTGCTTTGTTCTGCCGATCCAGGACGACTTCGATTCCATCTTTGCAGCGCTTGGACTTGCGGCGCGGATACAGCAGACCGGAGGCGGGACCGGATTTTCGTTCAACTCGCTGCGCCCTAACGGTGACACCGTCAGCACCACTGGCGGAGTGAGTTCGGGACCGGTTTCTTTCATGGAGTTGTTCGACCATTCCACCACGGTCATTCGAGCCGGTGGACGACGGCGCGGCGCGAACATGGCAGTCCTGCGCGTCGACCACCCGGATGTCGAGGAATTCATCGATGCCAAACGAACACCCGGCCGGCTGGAGAACTTCAACCTGTCGGTTGGCGTTACTGACGCGTTCTTCGCAGCGCTCGAATCCGGCGAGCGCTTCCCATTGCGTAATCCGCGCACTGGACGCGTGACCCGCACCGCCGACGCGAAGACCTTGTTCGAGAAGATCGTCAACGCCGCTTGGGAAAGCGGCGATCCAGGCCTGTTATTTCTTGACGAAATCAACCGTCACAATCCGCTCCCGGTTTTCGGCGCGATCGAGGCGACCAATCCGTGCGGCGAGCAGCCCCTGCTGCCTTACGAGTCTTGCGTGCTCGGGTCGCTCAACCTTGGTGTCTTCTGCCGGGAAGGCGGCGTCGACTGGCCGCGACTGCGCGAGTCAATCCGCGACGCGACCGTATTTCTCGACAATGTGATCGAGGCCAACTGCTATCCGGCTGCGGAGATCGAGTCGGCAACGCGCCGAACCCGCAAGATCGGTCTGGGCATCATGGGGCTTGCCGACCTGCTGGCCCGAATCGAGGTTCCTTACGGCTCCGATGAGGCCATCGCGTTGGGCGGAAGGATCGCGAAATTCCTGACCGGCGAAGCGCGCGCCGCCTCGGCCGACCTGGCGGCGCGCCGGGGATCGTTTACGGCCTTTTCAGAAAGCGTATGGCCGCGCCGCGGATTTACCGCGCTACGTAACGCGACCGTGACCTGCGTGGCGCCGACAGGAACGATCAGTCTGATCGCAGGATGCTCATCGGGTATCGAGCCGTTTTTCGCCTTGGCCGCGATGCGCCGGCTGCTCGACGGTCGAACCATCGTCGAGACCAGCCCCACCGTCGCCGCTGCCCTGAGCGGTTTAGGCGAGGCCGGCGAGGCAGCGCTTGCGCTGGTGCGGGAGCGAGGCTCACTGCGCGGAGTCGCCGGGATTCCGCCCGAGACGGCACGGCGGTTCCCGATTGCACTCGAGATTTCTCCAGAGCACCACCTGAGGATGCAGTCCGCGTTTCAGGCCAACGTGGATGCAGCCGTATCGAAGACGGTGAATCTGCCAGCCGACGCGCCCGTCGAAGCAGTCAGGAAGGTATATCTGAGTGCGCAGCGGCTCCGGCTGAAGGGCGTTACGGTATACCGCTACGGCTCGCGCACGGGCCAAGTACTCTCGCTGGTCGAGGAAGAACGGATTCCAGACTGCCGCGAATGCGCAGTATGATCAATCCGTAAGCTACGTTGGCTGTGCCTAACAAAAAACTCCGAACGCCCCGAAAAGTCTGAGAGTTCGGGATGGGCCGTTGCCGGCCTGCTTAAACTTCTACGGTCCGTCGTCTCTGTTATTGCCCGCCGATTCTGCAGTCGGGCCGTTCTGGAACGAGAGAACCTAGCCGTCCGTCACCAGTTGCACGTTCTTCATCGCCAGCGGCCGAGTCGGCCCCGCTGTTTACGATCGACCGCTTGCTCTGGGTCTGGCTCTACCGGCCGCGCTGTCTGGAGGTGATGGTGTTGGTCAAGCCGGCCACCGTCGTCCAATGGCGCCGCCAGGGCTTCCGCCTGTTTTGGCGATGGCGTTCGAGATCCGGACGGCCGGCAGTGAATCGCGAGATTCGCGATCTGATTCGGCAGATGAGCAGCGCCAACCTGTGGCTGCGCAAAACTCCATCTCGTGCGACTTGTCGCGCGCGCGTCGGCATAATCGAGAGGCCGGTCAAAATCTCTGGGATCGCCCGAGTGGCGACCGCCGCGCGGGTCGCACGCGTGTAGCCGCGAAATTCGGTTTTGGTCTTTCTTCGGGAAGCAGTTTTGAATTCGCCCACTGGCTTGACGGCGGAGCGGGCCGAGCAGGGCTAGTGTCCCCTACAAGGCTGGTGCACAGGAAAGTCTAACGTTTGCGGACTTGTGAGAGTTTTCAGCATGCGCGAGGCCCGCCTTGGCCGCAGCTAGAGGCCATTCCCATGGCTGTATCCGAAGGTGCCAGTGTATGGCGCGATTGGCTCCTTGCGGATCGCACCCGTCGCCGGTCGGCGGCTCTGAAATGCTCATTTTCCCAATTCGGGCTCCGTGGCAGGACGCTTGCTGATGAGAACCAGCGACGTTGAGAACCGCCTCGAGTGGAGGAGCCCGAACGACCAGGAAGCGGCACGAGCGCGAGCCGCGTAGAATCGAGGTCGATCGGGCGAAGCGCCTGAGGAACAAGGTGGCGCAGATGAAGACGCAGATCCTGGCGGCGATCGGCGAGCAAGAATTGCAGCCCGCGGCGTGTCTGAACGCGGCGTTGGCGGCGAATGACCGGCTGAAGTACGTCTTCTCCCTACTGCAGATGGCCGCGGACCATGCCGAGCATCCGGAGCAGCCGGCGGCCACCCTGAAGCGAGAGCGCATCGCCTGCGGCATCGACGAACCGGATTTGGACACGGTGGTGGCTGGAGCGCGCATGATGGGAAAGTCCTGCCGCGTGGCCGGCGCTGCACAGATCGTTGCGCGCATCGCGGACGACATGCGTTTGATGGCCGCGCCCGTGCTCGCCACGAAGCCAGACGGACTCGCCGCGCGGCTCGATGGATTGCTTGGCGCGCTGCCTGCGGCGGCCGAGGACCTGCTCGATCCCGACGCCATTTCGGCAATGACGCAGATTGGGCACGACCGGGCCGACAGCCTGCATCGGCTGGTGATGGATTTGCACAAGCGGCTCAACGTAATGCAGGTAGAGCTGGCCGAGGAGACGGTGGACGGCGCCGCGGCCTACAATCTGGCCGAGGCGGATCGCCCACTAGTCGCGGCATTCATGAGCGGGCTTAATCGCACCGCGAAGCTGAAATTCTCCCATCCGGGCCTGGCCACCACGGCGACTCGCGCTGGTGGCCGACTGGTGATCCAGAACGACCTCGGTACCACGGACGCGCATGTGATTGTGATCCATGTGCAGGACTCGACGGTCAGCGTGACCTATACCGATGTGCATCCCGAGCGGCTTGCATTCTTCCAGGACATGCTGAACCCCCGCTCGGTGACGTGGGAAAGCGAGCGCACCGCGGTGCTGGCCACCGGCGCGCCATTCCATCTGGCGACCGGGCGCATCGAGGCGACGGATGCCGACGGCTGTCGCGCGAATCTCGAATTTCTCGGCTCACGCCTCGTGTTCCTCATCGACTGGAACCGTGCACGCAAGCAGTTGCGGGGGTTCTTGCGGGGTCGAGACCGCGTGGCGCTGTTGCGCTCCGCAGCGGTTGCCGAACTTGGGCATCGTGGCTTCCTGGAACTGGGTGGCGCGCGACTGGTCAACCAGTCAATCGAGGCCACCGCCGGATCATCGATGCATTTCGGCGACCGTCTATGCGACGTGCTCGGCGATGCGGAGGCGGTTGATTTCCTGCGCTTCGTCTTCCGGACTGCGACCGAAGGTCTCCTGAACGGACTCTCGCACGGGCTGATTCGTGATCGTATCCGGGTCACTCTGGCCACGCATTTCAGCAATGAGGGACGACAGCTACTGCGTCTCGCCGGCGACCACGCCGGTCTGATCTTCGAGATTGCCAGCTCGGTCCGCGACGGGCTGACGGCGGGGCCGCATGGTGCAGATAAACGCGCCAGGCGCGCCGACCGGTTTGAGCATGACGCCGACCAGCTGGTCGTAGCGATGCGGGAAGCTGTTCGCCGCCGTCCGGAGTACGCAGTGTTCATACCATTGCTGGATAGGGCCGACGACGCTGCGGACGAGCTCGAGGCCGCGGATTTCCTACTCGGTCTGGGCACGCTTCAGGGCAAGCCGCTGGAGGCATTGCAGATACTGGCCGACCTGCTGGTGGAAGAGTCGCAGGAATGGATCAAGGCGCTGGGCCATGCCACGCAAATCGGCCGCGCGGCCAGCGATGCCGAGACCGAAGACTTCCTGAAGGCTATCGACCGCATCGCCACCCTCGAGCATCAGGCCGACGATGCGGAGCGCGCGCTCGCGGCGACCACTGTCCAACACGCGGCGGATTTCCGCCAGTTGCATCTGTTCACAGCAATCGGCGGCAAGCTTGAGGCGGCAGCGGACGCGCTGAAGCATGCGAGCTTCATCCTGCGCGAACACGTGCTTGAGGATGTGATCCGTGGCTGAGTTCTACCCAATTCTGCCCGGAGCAGCGCCGTCGAAGGGCGGCGCGCAGGAGGTTGGCAACAAGGCCTGGAACCTGATGCGCATGGCGGAGATTGGCCTTCCGGTACCCCCTGCTTTCGTGCTGCCCACGGCCTGGTGCCGGCGCTCCCTCCCGGCAAACGAACCAGTTGTGAAGGACGCGTTGGCCAAGGGTATCGCCAAGCTTGAAACCGCGACCGGGTTGGGATTTGGTGCGACGCACCGGCCGTTACTCGTCTCCGTTCGTTCGGGAGCTGCTGTCTCCATGCCGGGCATGATGGAGACCGTGTTAGATGTCGGCCTGAACGAGGACACCGTCGAGGGCCTGATTCGCCTGACCGGCAATCCGCGGCTCGCTTGGGACAGCTACCGCCGGCTGGTGCAGAGTTATGCGGAGGTGGTAACGAATTTACCGACGGCACCGTTCGACCTGCTGGTAGCCGCGGCGCTCGGGCGAGCCGAGGCGGACAGCGAGCAGGAGCTCGATCATCGCGAGCTCCGGGCGCTGACAACGGCAATGCTGGATTGCTACCGCACGCTGACTGGCAGAGTCTTTCCGGCAAATCCTCACGAGCAACTCGCGGAGGCCGCCGGGGCAGTGTTCCGTTCCTGGTTTGCGCCGAAGGCAGCCAGCTACCGCCGATTGAACGGAATAAGCGACGAGCCCGGTACGGCGGTGACTGTACAGACCATGGTGTATGGAAATGCCGGGGGCACGTCGGGCGCCGGCGTGGCCTTCACCCGCAACCCCGCAACCGGCGCGCGGGAGCTGTACTACGACTTCCAGTTCAACGCGCAGGGCGAGGATGTGGTGGCGGGGCGCCACAAGCTGCTCGACAACGAGCGCCTGCGCCTGGTGCTGCCAGCCGCCTGGGCGCGGCTGAACGAGATCTGCCGCGAACTGGAAGTGCTGTTCGGCGACGCGCAGGATTTCGAGTTCACGATCCAATCCGGCGCGCTGTTCCTGCTCCAGACGCGGAGAGCCAAGCGCACCGACTGGGCGGCGCTGCTGATCGCCGTGGACATGGTTGCTGAAGGGCTCCTGACGCCGGCCGACGCGCTCGCACGGCTCGCCGACATCGACCTGAACTCCGTGGTCCGAACGAGGTTCGCCCTGCCTATGCCGGACACGCTGGCGGTGGCACAAGTGACGGGCATGGGCGTAGCGAGCGGTGCCGTCGCGTTGGACCCTGACGCTGTGAAGCGCCTGACGGCGGCGGGCACTCCGGCGATCCTCGTGCGGCTGGAAACGGTAACGACTGATATCGAGGGCATGGCTTTGGCGGCCGGGATCCTCACCGGCTCGGGAGGGCGCACCTCCCATGCGGCGGTGGTGGCGCGCCAGCTTGGCAAGGTGTGCCTCGTAGCATGCCCGGGGCTGGAAATCGACCTCGACCACCGCCAGTGCCGCATCGGAGGGAAGGTTCTGAACGAGGGCGATTTCCTGTCGCTGAACGGCAATACTGGCACGGTTCACCTTGGCCGGCTGGCCACGTTGACCGAGCGCCCGGAAAAGGCCCTGGCCGCCGTCGCCGCCTGGCGAACTGCCGCGGCGGCGTAGCCATACGCCGCACGTATCGGCGCTCGCGAAGTGAAACAGATTGCAAGGAAAATTTATCATAGGCAGCCCACAGCCACAGGCTCGACGGCGAGCCGCATTTCGTCGAGCGCGTCGAGGTCTGGCCATCGTACGCGCGTGCCTATCGGCTCCCCGATGGCTCGGTCTATTTGGTGCTCGAAGCGGAAAATGAAAGCGAAGACTAGTAGAGCAGATAGCGCGCGCGCAGGATGCGGAAATTGTCCAGCGCCGGTTGCCATTGCGCGACGATCTGTTTGGGATCGACGCCCGACTTGAGTTCCTCGAGCGTTCGGCGCGAACCAACCATCGAGAGCGTCGCGTCAATTTTGAAATCGTCCACATATAAATGATGCAGCGCGGCAATCAACTCGATTCCGAGCGCCGGCGAATCAAGCGCGAGGCGGTTGTCGAGAGTGATCCGCACTCCGTGGCAGCTTCGGCCCGCATAGGTGTCGGCGGAAGGGGTGAAGTCGGCTGACTGAAAGCGGATGCCAGGAATCTTTCGCTCGTTCAGGTAGGAGAGCAGCGCGGCAGAATCTATCCACGGCGCACCAACCAGTTCGAATGGCGTGTCCGTGCCGCGGCCGACGCTCACGTTCGCACCCTCGATCATCGCGACGCCGGGATAAAGCGTCGCTTCGGTAAGCGTTCGCAGGTTCGGCGAGGGCGGCGTCCATCGCAGCCCGGTTTGATCGAACCAGTCTGAGCGCACATAGCCGCGCATCTTGATCACATGCAATCGCGCGCCGATGTGGTTTTCGCGATTGAACATCTCGGCAAGCTCGCCGACCGTCATGCCGTGGCGCGTCGGCAACGGGAAATATCCGGTGAACGATTTCAGATCAGCGTCCATGATCGGGCCTTGAACGACGGCGCACGAAATCGGATTCGGACGATCCAGCACGTAGAAGTCGATGCCGCGGCGCGCCGCTTCTTCCATCGCATAGGCCATCGTCGTGACGTAGGTGTAGAAGCGCGCGCCTGAGTCCTGGGCGTCGAACACCAACGCATCGAGGCCGTCGAGCATCGTGGCGCTCGGCCGCCGCGTCGCTCCGTACAGGCTGAAAAAGTGCAGACCCGTGACGGCCTCGATGCCAGGCGCGATGCTCCCATCGGCGTCTCCGTGCAGGCCGTGCTCGGGACTGAAGATCGCGCGTAGCGTGAGTCCGCGCGCATCGGAAAGCGCCTCGATATCGCGAGTGCCGGCGCGAATGACGCCGGTCTGATTGGTGATCAATCCGACGCGCGTGCCTTTGACTGGGGCGAATCCGCCCGCCGCCGATACCTCGGCGCCACTCATGACTACTGTGCGAGCAGAGGTGCGTTTGGCCAACGCACAGAACGAGTTCAAAGAAGGACGACGTTCGACGATGCGATCCTCAGACAGGGTACCGAGGCGATCTGAAATGAGCGTGAGAATTTCGCGCCGCAACGGGGCCGCATCGCCTGCGCCGTCCGGATACGTGCGGTTGGTCAAGACGATCGCATAAGTTGACGATACGGGGTCGATCCACAGCATCGTCCCCGTGAATCCGAAATGGCCGTACGAGCCGACCGGCAAGAGCTGCTCGCGATTCGCGGACAACGGTGCTCCGAGATCCCATCCCAGCCCGCGCAAGTGGTTCGCATCAATCGCGCCGGCCGGCGACTGGGGAATCGTCATTTCATCGATCGAACGCGGAGAAAGAATCGTGATCGCGCCCGTGCGTCCGCCGTCGAGCAGCATCCGCGCGAAGATCGCCAGGTCGTTGGCCGTGGAGAACAGTCCGGCATGACCTGCGACGCCTCCCATTCGCGCGGCGGTTGGATCGTGGACCTCGCCAATGCGCAACTTGCCGCCGGCGTATTCGGTTGGCGCAATGCGATTGAGTTTTCCCGCCGGCGGTCTGAAACCGGTGTCAGCCATTCCGAGCGGCGTGAAAATGTTGATTCGGCAATACTCGTCGAGCGGAAGCTTCGCGACCCTCCGAACCACCTCGCCCAGCGCCTCGAAATTGATGTCGCTGTATTCGTAGTGCGTGCCGGGAGCATGAAGCGGCCTCGCATCTTCGATCATCTTCATTGCGATCGAGTAGCCGGTCCACTGGTGGCGCAGATCCAAATCCGGCGCGAGGCCGGAGTAGTGCGTCATCAACTGGCGAATCGTGATGCGTTCCTTGCCGTTGCGAGCGAAGGCGCGCCAGTAAGTTGCGACCGGCGCATCAAGGTCGATCCTGCCGCGCTCGCGAAGCTGCATTATCGCGACTGCGGTTGCGACAGGCTTGGTCAGCGACGCGAGATCGAAAATCGTGTCGGGAGTCATCGCAACGCGCCGGGGCTCCAGCTCGCGGTATCCAAACGCGCGGCGATAAACGACTCGGTTGCCTTGCCCGATCTCGACCACGGCGCCGTGGATTCTTTCCGCCGCGATCTCGGACTGGACGATGGTGTCTACTTGTTGCAGGTCCGCTTCGCGCAGGCGCACTGGCGAAACGGAATCAGCCGATGCGGAACGTGCGGAGATCGCGGCGAGCAAGTGGAAAGCGAATGCCGCGATCAGCGCGAAAGACGCCGTCGGCTTTCTCATCGCGACAATTGTACCACTTAGGGAGTCTCAGCCTTGCACGCCGCATCCCCCACATCCAATCCGTTGGCGGTGTACTGGTTGCGCGGGTTCCATAGCATCCAGCCGTCGGAGCCGAACTTTTCAGCGGCCGAGATTTGCGCCCGGATCTGCGTGGCGGTGAACTCGCGGCGGTCGAAGGCATAATCGCGAAACGCCTGCAGCCACGGCCGAAACCGAATCGAGGGGATTCCGCGCTCGCGCGCATTCTGCAGCGAGAGGAGAACGATTTCATACGGATACGCGACCGGATTGCGATAGCCGGGAATCCCGAACTGAAAGCACGACGGGTACAGCATCGGCGAGATGTAGTCGACGATCGACGCCAGCTCCTCGAGCCGCTGCCCGATATGGGTGTCGTCGAGATTCCACATCACGTATCCAAAGATGTCGGCGGCGAGAAACACATTGTAGGGAGTCAGGCGCCGCCGCGCTTCGGCCAGGAAGCCGGAGATCGCGGAGAGTCGGTTCTTCATGCCGGCCGGCTTTGAGAACTTAAGCCCTGGCGCGTCGGGAAAACGCACATAGTCGAACTGAATTTCGTCGAAGCCCAGGCGCGCCGCCTCGAGCGCGATCGAGATATTGTAGTCCCAGACCTCGGTGTTGAAGGGATCGGTCCACGCCAGCCGCTCGCGATCCGTAAAGATTGCGCCGCCGGCGCCCTTCACCGCCAAATCGCGTCGCGCGATCGCGAGCAGATCGTCCTTGAAGACGACAATTCGTGCGATCGCGTAAATCCTGTCGTGATGGAGCCGCTCAACCAGTGCTTTGGCATCGCGTATCGTCGTCAGTTGGTTCGAATGAGCCTGCTCGGCGAGCGGAAGCGAGGTCTTGAACGCGATCATCCCGCGATCGCCTTTGACGTCGATCACCACCGCATTAAGTTCGGTTTTGCCGACGAGGCCGAGCGCCGCCTCGCGCAACTTCGTGCTGCCGATGCCGTAGAATGAAAGATAGAGCGCCTTCGGTTTCATCGGGGTTAGCTCAATCGGTCCGGAATGATCCTTCCACTCACCAACCGGGATCGATTCACGCTTGTAGCCGTAAGCTCTCAAGCCGATCGCGGCGGCGGGGCCGTTGATCTCGAACTTGCCGCCGTGATCCGTTCGCACCACGACGTTATCGAGCGTCACCATCGCGTCTTCCACCGGCCCTTTAGTCGCGCCATCGATGACGGTGCCTGCGTAGGCCATAGCCGGCAGGGGCGTGAACAGCGATGTGATGAGAAGCAAAGACAGCGTGAAAGTAAT